>JAESFW010000300.1_pt1 | contig 41069 bp, 33 predicted proteins | sample 9269481 | NCBI WGS metagenome assembly JAESFW01 (sample SAMN14515350, study PRJNA621654) | algae metagenome | isolation source: Lyngbya sp. HA4199-MV5 and co-occurring heterotrophs from soil with... | place: USA: Ahupuaa O Kahana State Park, Hawaii | collected 2009-07-21 | reverse complement strand
TTCCGAAAACTCACATTGAAGCACGCCAAAATCCGCTACTTTGCTGCCTGCTTGGTGGCGTACTTTGCCCAGGAATAAGTGGCGTACTTTCGGAGGAATCGTGGCGTACTTTGGAGAGGAATATCCACCAGTTTAACCATGTGACGCCTGTGATGCTGAAAAATGCTTTTCTGGGCTTGCCCTTGTCTCATTCCAAAGCAAAGCCCGAAAAGGCCGCAGGGCCAAGCCAAACACTATTGGCAGCCTTCGATGAATTCATCGCGATTTTTGAAAAGAAAGCCAAGAAAGGAATCCGCTCGGAAGGAACGCTAAGGCACTGGCGATCCACCAAACGGAAGGTAGAGGCATTCATCCGTTTCCGGTATCAGCGGAAGGATATCGAAATGATCGATATCGATCAGTGTTTTGCCGAAGAGTTTTACGATTATTTAACCCTTCACCTGGATGAGCCGCTTTCCGAAGTCACTGCCAAAAAGCTCGTGAAATGGACAAGGCAGATCGTCAAAACGGGCGTTAAAAAGAAAGTAATCGCTTCGAACCCGTTGGAAGGGTTTGTTTGCTCGGGCGGAAACAAGGAAGTATTGCCATTGGAGCTATTTGAAGTGGAAGCGATCCATAAAAAGCAGATCGACATCGACCGGATCAGCGAAGTACGCGACGCGTTTATTTTCCAATGTTTCACTGGCTTTGCCTATCAGGATATGTACAACCTTTCACCTGAAAATATCGTAAAGGTTGGCAGATCCGGCGAAAAATGGCTGATAAAAGATCGTGGCAAGACCGAGGTGACTGAAATGGTACCGATCCTTCCCGTTGTCCAAGAACTGATTGACAAATACAGAAATCATCCCTATAGCAAGGTCAATAACCGGCTGATTCCCGTTAATAGCAATTTCCGATACAATGTCTATCTGAAAGAGCTTGCAGTGATCTGCGGCATTAGAAGACCATTGAATACGCACCTTGCCCGTCATACGTTTGCCGATATGATGCTCAACAATGGCGTGCCCTTGGAAGACGTTGGTAAGATGCTTGGACATCGTAACATTCGCACGACCCAGCGCTACGCGCGCGTAAGGAAACAGCGGATCAGTGACCATATGGCGCTGGTAAAGGAGAAACTGTTCACGGATTCTGGAGAACTAAGGGCGATATCGAGTTAGTAATGTTGCAAGCCGCTGGCATTTTCGTCAGCGGCTTAAACGGGGGCGATCACATACTTTTGCTTCCATCATGGGCGCAGTGAGAAATAGCATTGGCGCAAAATGTTTCCGCCTCCCTCCATGTGATAGTTTAAAACAACTTTCTTTGCATTTGCACCATTTGATTACCACTGAGTGATGAAGTGTACAAGAATCAAGAGTGTTGAACCATGATAAAGTAAACCAGCCATGTTAGAAGTAATACAAGGTGACATCACGAAAGTTAAAGTTGATGCGATCGTTAACGCAGCAAACACTTCTCTGTTGGGCGGGGGCGGCGTTGATGGTGCTATCCATAGGGCCGGAGGCAGTCTCATATTGGAAGAATGCAGGAAGATTAGAGCCAAGCAAGGCAGCTGCAAAGTCGGAGAAGCAGTGATCACTACCGCTGGAAGATTGCCGGCAAAGTTTGTGATACACACTGTAGGCCCAGTCTGGAATGGTGGAGACAGCAATGAACATGCCCTTTTAGCGTCTGCCTACCGTAGTACCCTCAAATTGGCAATTGCGAATGAGGCCCGCACGATTGCCTTTCCAAATATTAGTACCGGCATCTACAAGTTCCCGAAGGACGCCGCTGCAAAAATTGCCATGGAAAGTGTGTCTGAGTTCCTGGCAACCTCCGATACTATTGAAAAAGTCATTTTCGTGTGCTTCGACAACGAGAATTACGAAATTTATAAGGCCTGCTTATCGAAATGAACAAGGAACGGTTACTGCCTCAATGGCTACTATCGGCTTTGGCAAACACGAAAAGAATTTAATGTAAATTTCTCCGAATCCCAGTGAAAGCGGTATCAACGATCAGAGCAAAATTTGTCAGGGATAGACCCAGCCTCAACTCGACGAGGCTCTGGGAAGAATTTAACGAAGCGATCCAAGAACATATCATTTCACGGTTAATCTTGACCGACCAGGAGGTAATCATTGTCGCCTATTTTAAAAGTCCCAACTGTTGGTGGCTGCTTTCCAACAAAAATTTAATAACTCATTCGGATGGCCTTGTTCAAGTCATTGCGCTTTCTGAAATTCGGAAGGTCGAATTGGACGCAGTATTTGAAAGAAACACTTCCAAACATGACGCCAACTTGATCGGCTTGCGCTTACAGAATGATCTGGTGCAGTTAGAGTTGGAAAAACGCGCCTGGCCAACAATTTACAATTTGCTAAGATTTGTCATAAGCCAATGAGTAGTCACCGAAACGACCCGTCTGGCATTTGGCCAAACGATTATGTCCCGTTCACCTCGACAAAGGATGAGCTCCGAAAAATGCTGGTAGGGCTAGGGATGTAGGCTTTCCCGAATTTGTAGGCTTTCCCAAATTCGGGAAAGCCTACATCGGGAGTATCGTTTTTATCGATTGCGATAACAAGCCTTTTGATTCTGATGACGTTGAAAAATAGGAAGCGAGTCTATAACGGAGGCTGGGATTAAATTGGTAGAATCAAACGGCGTGCTGATAGCTACAAGCCCGAGGCATCATTCGGTGAACAGATGACGGCGAAATTGGGTTAATGTGTTAATGAAGGCAGAGCGGGCATTGTCATCGAACACATCAAAGATGGTTTCACGGCGATCACCTGTAATACGGAAATGGCGACAAAAAAGTACGGACTTCCTATCACGGAGGCAAAACCCGGTAGCCTAGTGACGCTTACCTTCCGGTAAACCTTAACTTCGCCTAGATTGCGGAGGTTGGCAACTCTGTTCTGTGGCAGTCCCGCAGACTTTTACAGATCCTCAGACAAAGTAAAACTATAGCTTTTGCCCTCCAGATAATGTATCTGAGAAAACAAAATAAGATTGAATTGGCCTTCGCCTTGTCAGACGCGTTTAGTGTACCACACCCACGACCAAGCAAGTCTTTTCCAATTTTTTAGAGGTTCGCCATTCACATTATTCCACTGCGTTCGTTGATAATGGCAGAAAAATCTGGCTGCTCCGCAAGCCTTCGATCCCTGCTGCAAAAAATAAACCCTGACGTGTGTTTCATCAGGGGTGAAGAAGAAGGTACGTAGGCCAAGCATAAAGCATGCTCTTCCCATGCTGTTCTAAGGTTGATAACTTCCGAAATATAAAACATTAGAGGCGTCTGAGCGGGCAGCAGCAATGTCGGGATTCCCATCCTCATTAAAATCGCCGACCGCAAAACCATAGACAGTACCATTTGAATCACCAAAAGAAATTGATTTGAAATTGCGTCCCGTACCGTCATTTAGAAAAAGTGTTGAAGGTGCTCCGATGTGGCCTACAAGAACGTCAATTTTTTTGTCGTTGTTCAAATCAGCAATTGCCAGTCCATACGGAACTACTGTTGGATCAGCTAAGGAAATACCTGATGAAAATGTTTGATCTGTTTGACCAAAATAGAGATTTACTCCTTTGGATTCATCTATGGTAACAATATCAAGCATACTATCTCCATCAAAATCGGCTACTGCTGCAACACGCACCGAAACATCCGGAGGACCGAATGCAATACGATGATTGTCAGAATAAGTCATATCAGAACTGCCAGGATATACGTAACTCTGGCCGCCGTCCCGATTTGGTACAACAAGATCAATAAAACCATCCTTGTTGAAGTCTGCTGGGGTTATTGTCACTGCAGCATAAGGAGCAAACGGGATGCATTTAGAATCGAAATGTCCCTCCCCTTTATTTAAACATACGTAGTTTGACGTTTGTCCGGAATCTCCCCTGTTCGCGATGATGATGTCGGGTAATTTATCCTTATTGATATCTGCGATTGATATCTGCCGGGACGGCCATTCAGGAAGTCCGAATTCAGAGCCAATTTTAAAATTACCCTTACCGTCATTGAGATAAACTAGTTTACGGTCCGGGTTTTCATTACTGATAGCGATGTCAAGGAAGCCATCCCCATTAAAATCGTCGACCCCGCCATTGTATGATCGATCTGATGTCTTTCCTAGATCATAAGCCTTGCGTACTCCGCCTTTTCCGTCACCAAGCAGAATCCTGTCAATAATCGGTGAATGTCCTCCCTTTACTAACAGAATGTCGAGATGTTTATCACCGTCGAAATCGCCAAAACTTACGTTAATTGTCGTATCAGAGTTTTCTTCAAGTTGTAAAGTGCGATTGAAGTTTGGTGAATTCTTATTCTGGGCAACCGTTGTAAGGGGTGTACTAACAAGGATGCAGATAATCGGCAAGGAAAACTTCATACTAAAACATTGATTTTCTACGAGAATGTGTTCCTCGTACACCTTTCCCGTGCAAATCTAGTGCCAGTCTACTAAATGCTTAATTATCAGCAAAATAAGGATTTTTAAGGCTAATAACCATCCGTAATTGGACATTAATTGTTCGTAAATGGACATTGATTTGCTGATGACTGCTCCAAAAAAATCTTTCGTTTCGGAACAGAACAACAGCCCCACGTTAGCTTGTGTGATATCAGACGGGATGCTTTCGTGAATGGAACGGAAAATTATTTAGGGGGTGGGCTATCAACTTCCAGCCAATCTCAAAAAAACCTCGTTCAACGAGACATCGACATGTATCCCTACGGTAGTATCGAATAATGGAGGAAAAACAGAATACAAGAGTTTCCCCTGGCATTTGGTGTGTTTTCGCCTAGGAGCTATACCAAATTGTTGTAATAATAAAAAGATCGAATGCTGTATAGAAGATGATAGTTTGGGCTATCGCTGTCGCTGTGCAAGCGCAGGCAGCAAACCGTCTCCCGGTGCTGTATGGGGTAACTGTCCGGTATTGAATGGTAGGAAGAAAAGGTTCCTTCAAGGGATCACGTGAGAATAAGCAACGGATGAATGCAAATGAACCGCTGTAGAGGCAACGAGAGTTGACGATCCATTGCCGAAAGCCTGTGAAGTCTCGCATGGGTGAATAGCTCATAGCGGGAATGGTAAAATTAATCCGAAACGAGGCCGACACCACAAGATTTTCTTCAACCCAGACCTGCAATCTGTTGGATTCTTGAGAGCCATACACAACAAGGTCATCATACCACGAGCGAGACCTGCCTAAAATATCTTCGACGGGCAAAATGACTTCCGGCAACGTTTTGGAATCAGGCCAAAAACTATCGTCTTCAAACAACCCTTCCTCGTCTAGTTTGAAGTTATTTCTATCATCGCTGACCTGACAGCTTCCCGGAAGAATAAAAAATCCACTTGGGCTAGAGACATACTGCACACAATTTTAAGAAGAACGTCAGAAAAGCCGGTGAAAGAACAGCACGTGCTAGCTGAACATTGCTTCATGTTTGGATAGAAAAATCAAGGTGATCTTTCGCTATTCCGCCATTGGCATTGACACTGTTGCCGTTCCTATTTTTTGAACAACAAAAATTTATCGCCTGCCTCATTCTCGCCTATTCCAAATCCATTGCCACGCCAGCCGCTTCCAATTTCGAATAACCTTTCCGCTCGGAGACTGCCAAAATCGTTGTGAGTAATGCTGATAGAATTCATTGGCCGCCGCTTTATTCCCATTACATTGCAGAAAGTAAATCTCCACATATTCCGGCCTGGGAGGGACATCACATCCGCGACCCGAAGTTTGGTATGCAGTACTCATGCCTTTCCGGTCAAAGTTGGCGTTCTAGCTTTTTGAATCATAGCTTCAATGTCGTCCATATCGTAATAGATTACTCCTCCTAATCTAACAAACGCGAGCTGACGATTAGCTCTGAGGGCTAGCAACTTGCCCGGTGAAATGTTGAGTAGTTTTCTAACCTCAGACGATTTAAACCATTTCTTTCCGGTGTCTGGCAAAGATACCCTCGTCCTGTTAATTGCTGCCAAAAGCTCATCCCGAACACTTCTCAAGTCGGCAAGCGTAACCAATTGATCTAATGGCAGGCCGCTTTTTGCCTCATCTGTTCCCCTCATCCTTTCCATCTTTACGACTTGTTTACGTTTCCACAGAAAACAAAACTAGAAGGCGCAAACAGGAATTCCTAGACATGCTTGAATTCTAAGCAGGTAACAATCTGGCTCATCGCTTTCAATGGAAACGTTATGTGGCCGCGGTGAGGACGACTTTCATTCTTTCTTCAAACACGGATTCTGCCAGTTCCAGTAAACTAGGCACCCGCGTGGAAATTAAATCAATATCCTCGCTGCTGACATGATATTGAAGGTTGTATCTGGATTCCAGATAGGCATCCTCCAAAAGCTGTAGTATCCTTTCTTCCTCCGGCGTGTCGCCGGGAAAGACCTCATTTAACTGGGGAGCCAGCCTGCGGTTATAGCTTTGAAGTGATTTAATCGAATGTGTACGCTTTTCAGCCCCACACAGCGAAACGGCAATGGTGCGGAAGACGGTCTCGACGGCTTGCTGTAACATGAACATACACAGCGCGCTTTCCTGGGTCTCTTCGTAAAAACGGGCTCCGTAAAAGAACTTCCTGGCCTGGGTTAAACCGATCTGGAAATCCCTTTTCGATTTTTCGACCAGCGCTGTCATTTTTTCAGGTGTCATTTTGGGCAGGGTGACCGCTGTCCGCCGATAAACCAGGTTTTCCGGTATGCACGCCAATGAAAAATAGACTTGGCCGTTTTCAAGTGACTGCCGCAGGTCCGATAACTTACGGATTGAGCAGCCGAGTTTTTCATCTCCTGCGGTAATCAGTTCAATCACAGGATCCAGTTCTTTAAACGGCTTATGATTCTCATCGGAAAGGATGATCAGTAAATCCCGGTATGGAAGTTTTTCTGTCGGCAATGTCTCAGAATGACTGATCTCAAATATCAGTTCGGGTTTAAGCGCGGTAATCAGTAGTTCAATAGTGGCTTTACCGGCAGCCGTTTGGGTAAGACGATTTGCGGAATGAAGTACCTTTTCGTTCTGTTTCCAGATCAGGTAGATCGCCTCAAGAAGCGTTTCCAATGACTCATACTGAATCACCTGGTCACTTTCACCGGTGGCCTCGAAAATACTCATCTTCCCTAATCCGTATTCCACCCAATCTTCCAGTATGCCTGGCCACTGATCATAGCTGTAAAGCTCAAAAACACGTTTGATTGCCAGGACCGGCCGCTGGGTTTCTGTCAGCGATAGCCTCCGGATCATGCCCCCGTACCTTTCATTTAATTCCCTCATCTCTTTCAGTGACTGCCTGTCAGCCGCGATCTGTTGATCGCTAAATATAAGGAAGCGATCAACTGAAAGCGCATTCTCTTCGACCTCTGCGGCATCAAGCATCAGCTTGCAGGCAGTTATCATTTTATCAAACAGTCTCCTCAGCCAAAGTACGGTGGATGGATCTCCCTGAAAAGAGAATGGTCTATCGGTGGTCACGGCCTTCAAAAGATGCCATAGCTCGATCCGTATGTAGTTCAGATCCGTGGCATGAAAGATCTCAACAATAGCTTGGCGGGCATGGGCAAGCTTCTGCTCATTGGTTAGCAGAATTTCATTCGATGTTAAGTTTTCCGGTTCCATAACTCAGCTTTTTAGGGCAAAGAAGAGGTAGCGAATGACCGTGCCGAACCACAGCAGATTGTAACCTACCAAAGAGCATTGGTAAAACACTTCCAACCGTTTGTTGACCTTGGCGCGGATATTTCCTTTATTTGTAACCATGAGCACAGCAACAAAAACTAACCATATTGGTCATAAGATCGGCCGGATTCGAGAACTACGGGGCCTCAAGCAGGAGTCGCTTGCCTACGAACTAAAGGTAAGTCAGCAAACTGTATCGAAAATCGAACAAAGTGAAAATGTGGAAGATCAGATATTGGAGCAGATTGCAAAGATACTTGGGGTAACAGCAGAAGGCATCAAAAATTTTAGCGAAGAAGCGGTATTCAATATCATCGGCAATAACTTCAGTGATAACAGTTCAAATAACAATAACTATTTGTGCACAATCAATCCCCTCGAAAAGATCATTCAGTTGTACGATGAAAAGGTTGCACTACTGGAACGCCTCCTTCAGAGTGAGCGAGAAAAAAATGAATTATTGAAGAATAAACAATGACAAAAAGCCGCAGAATTGCGGCTTTTTTGCTTTGGAAGACACTTTGTCAGAGAGCGACTACAAGGCCGTCTGTACGCGAGGTTTTCGTCCACGCGGTTTACCAGTGTATTCAGTTTTCGGCGCTTCAGCCTCAATAACCAGTTCAAATCCATTGGTAGACTGATCGAAGTCAAAAGTGGAGATCTTGAAAATTAACTTTTCACTTTCGAAATGGACGTTACCCCTTTTCAAAATAATAGCCAGTGGAATTACATGACCTCTACCACTTTTCTCGAACGAAAAGGTTTGATCAGAACTTGCCGCCGGAATTAGATACACAGATTTGATTTTTCGTTTGCCTTCCTGCATACCGATTTTGAAATGAGCAGACTCAGGGTCTATTTCCAAATCACGCAGGACAATGGCCGGAAAAACAAGCTTGCCGGAATTAGAAATGTAACCCGTTGGAAGCGACGCTTCTTTCTCGGCTGCTTTGGTTTTAGAGACGTTTTCCTCCGGGGAAAAGAATTTAATTGCTTTAAGCTTCATGGGTGCGATTGATTGTTTGTTGCGAATATATATTACTTTCTTCGAAAGCTTACACTTACGCCAAAATTGTCTTTTGAATTCATTAGCATTTTCTCACTCCATAGTTTGTCAGCATATCAGCAATTACGGATCCTATTGAGATCGCCAAGTTGGTGGAAGTGCATTGTCCTGACGGGCAAACTAAAACCTGTATGCAAATTGCCAGGATGAGATGGCTGCCTGTTTATTGGCAACTAAGGATTAGGAGAGTTTCGGTTATCGCTTTCCATCCTTCCAGTAGCCTCAAATTTTTCTTACAATCCCTCGGTACTCATGAGAGGGAGTTGCAAGAAAAATTTGAGAAAATCGCCAATGCAACCAGCACCGTTAAACTCCGAAGCATACTGCTCGGCATTCAAAAAAAACGCTCGCGAATGCCGAAAAGTCAGTTTTGGCCCTAAAACGTCAATTATGGGACTCAATAAATCATTTTTGATCCCAACGCGTCTGTTTTCAGTCCAAAACACTCTTTTGGCCTATTTCTGATCAAAAGAGGATCAATTGGACCAAAAAGGATCTTCTATGTCCGCTAAGCCATTAACTTCCATTAAACACCTGTATTTCCGTGTCCGGCCAGATGTCCGGTTGTATCACAACCGCGGCCCAACGGCCGATCTGGCCCACCCATTTACTCCGAAGTCGCCGGTGGGAGGTCTTCAAAGAATTAATCAGAGACGCGCTTGAAGTCACAATATCAACTGCTTCTAATTTAGCTGTGAGTCGAAAGGCAAATAGCGGCCCCAGTTTTTTCCCTGCATGCCAAAGCTTACAAACGGCAACGTTTGGCAGCAAAAGTTCATATAAGGCCACTTGATCCTTTTTGGACAAACTCATCCGGAAATCTTGACATATCGTCTTACATCGAAAATAACAGCCGGTTATGGTACTGACTCAGCATCCTGTTCAAGCAGGTTAGTTAGTTCCTGTAAAATTTCCAAGTGAGCTCTCCTGATAGATATTTTAGCAGCGGATACTTTAAATTGGAATGAAGGTTCATCCCATTCTCTCATTTTCATTACACACATTTTACGTACGCGGATGAAAGATAAAAAAAGCGAAGTGAAACCTCGAATCTATTGGTGAACATCGGCTAGGTTTACTCTCATTTTAGAAGCAGTGCGTCGTAGATATGGACTTAACTAGAAAAGCCCAAAAACCGACGGCGCCGTGCTGATTCGCAAACTTAAAATTCCGACCCGTTATGTACAGTCGCAAGTAATCGGCTAGCGAGTGTCCTGTCGGCCGTTACAATCTCGGCTTGACCTTTCAGCCCATTCCGATAAGGCAATGTCCGGCCATAACGGGTCCTTAGTTTGTTGGGGAGATCAATATAACCCCAAAAGGCACTGTCATTTCCAGGCGTGACAGAAAGCTTGGCCAGCCGCCCTTCTAATACGCCATATTCGCGGTAGGGAAATCCGTCCAGTTTGACTAAGACCTTCTGTCCTTCGATGATTTTGCCTAAATTGTTTTGCGGCAACTTGACAAGCCCGCGAAACGAGCCACTTTTCGGCTCGATGATCATTAACTCCTGCCCGGTCTTAAGATGCTGTTGTTCGGCCAACGGTGCCAGAAAGGAAACTTTACCGGTGACAGGGGCAGAAATAACATACTTCTGCTCCCATTCTTCTATCGCGCTGTACAACGAATGGAGTGCTTGCTGAAACTGTTCCTTTTTTTCCTTGATTTGATTCTCTAATTCAAGCAGCTCTTTCTCCTTGGCAACCCGTGCGGAGCGGTTCTGGATCAGGGATGCTGACAAAGTATTGACAGGCATTTCACGTGCCAACAATTTTGCTTTTTCCCGTTTGTACTCCAAAACTGAAATGACTTTGTTTTCAAACAGCTTTTCCTGTACCAGAAATTCTTCCTGCGCCAACTGATAGTCCTTTTGCTGCAAACTGAGCTGTTGACTCATTATTTCTTCCATCGCTAGCAAATCATGTTGATCTTTACGTATCAGCGCTCCTTTTCGGATATAAAAGCCATTTGGTAAATAAGATTTCAATTCCGTTAGTTGTTGAGCGAACGTCCGGAATGCGTCCTGAAGTTCACCCAGACTAGCGTAAGTGTTCATTTCAAATGTGTCAGCCGCCGACCAACGTTGTAATGAGATGGCCTTAGCTAAATCTGAAACCCTTTGGCTCAGTCCCAATACTTGATCAGGACGGGCGGCGCTTTCCATAAAGCCAATTTTTTGCCCAGCAACCACATCTGCACCATCTTTCACGAGAAGGATGGTCAATTTTCCATCATTGCGGGTTAGAACCTTCCGGGGAACATCCGAAGCTGTCAGAACAAACTGAGTTTTGATGATGTCTGGGTATTTTATCAATTGAGTTCCGATACAGATCAGGCCGGTTAATGCGCAGAACAGTGTGGTTCCCCAACGCACCAGCCAGGGGGAAGGTCGGTTGATAATTTCCTGTACTTCGGGATTTTGAAGATCGGGGAATGCATTAAGGGGGATCGGGTTCATCTGGTAGTAGTACTATTTAGCTTTTAAAATAATCCATGCGATCAATGCTATCCTTCGGCCAATTCAAGCTGGTTGCTGACCAACTGATAATACTTCCCTTTCATCTTGACCAACTCGGTATGCGTGCCAATTTCTGCAATTTTCCCCTGTTCCATTACCACGATTTGATTTGCTTCGCGGACGGTGCTAAGCCGGTGCGCTACGATTACAACGGTCCGGCCCTTAAAAAACGACCGCAGGTTGTTGACAATAATCAATTCGTTGTGTGCATCCAATGCATTGGTGGCTTCGTCGAATAGCAACAATTGCGGGTTCTTGTACAGCGAACGGGCAATTAGTATCCTCTGTTTCTGCCCTTGGCTAATACCGGCGCCTTCGGCACCGATTTTGGTATAGTAACCCAATGGAAGAGTATCGATAAACTCATGGATGTTTGCTAATCGCGCTGCTTCAAAGAGACGGTCCTGATCGATTATTTCGTCGCTAACGGCAATATTCCTCGCGATGGTGTCTGAGAAAATAAATCCGTCCTGCATTACCACCCCGCACTGCTTGCGCCAGGCACGGTGTGATACACTATTCAAGTCCAACGATCCTCGCTCAAGAGGTACGCTATTAGGCTCCTCGTGTTCTTGCTGCTCGGACAGACCTTTTCTAAGGACAATCCGCCCATGCTGCGGCTCGTAGAACCTCAATAAGAGTTTCAGTAGTGTCGTTTTTCCGCTTCCGCTGGTCCCGACAATAGCTGTGGTTTTACCATAAGGAATCGTCAGATCCAGGTTCCGGAGGACAGGTTCGTTTCCTGCACCTGGATATGTATATGTCAGCTGATCCAAACAGATATCCAGGCCAATCGTCCAGGTGCTTCGTTTCTGCGGGTGGGGTGGCTCTTCATCGGCCAGACTATGTATTTCATTCAATCGCTCTAAACTTATTTGTGCATCCTGCCAGGACTGCAACAGTCCAATCATCTGTTCGATCGGTGTGTTGAACTGTCCGAGGATATATTGTACCGATACCATTCCACCAAGGGTGAGATCTCCATCGATAACGGCTTTTGCAGCCAGAAAAGTTACAAAAATATTTTTACCCTGATTGATGAGCAAGGCTCCTACCTGCTGGGCTTGCGACCAGGAGAGACTCTTTACATTCCATTTAAAAAGTCTGATCTGCGTTTGCTCCCATTCCCAGCGTTTAGGTGTTTCAGCGCCAGACAATTTAATTTCCTGCATGCCCTGAACAAGTTGCACCAACTGGCTCTGGCTTCGTGAAGAAATTTCGAAGCGCTTGATATCCAGCTTCCTTCTCTGTCTCAAAAATAGCACAATCCAAAGACCGTATAGTATCGAGGCGAATATCACAACCAGAAAAATCGTCAAATTGAAGTAGGCAAGTACAAATCCGAAAACGATCAGATTGAATAACGAAAATAACACGCCCAGCGCCTGGCCGGTCAGAAAGTTTTCGATCCTGTGATGATCGCCGATTCGCTGCATGATATCACCGAATTGTTTGACATCAAAGAATGAAGCTGGGAGCCTCATTAGTTTTGATAGAAATTCAGACAAGATGGTCAAATTCAGCCTTGCGCTGATATTTAACAAGATCCAGCTCCTCAAAAAACCAATGGATGCCGTACCGATTAGCAATGAGAGTTGTGCAATCAATATTAGGTGAATGAACGAAATGTCCTGTGTTACAATTCCGACGTCAACGACAGACTGTGTAAGGAACGGCATCAACAATGAAAGTCCGCTACCAGCCAAAGTTCCCAGCACGAGCTGAAAAAGCAATTTTTTGTATTGCCACAGAATCGAGATTAGCTGTGAAAAACGCAGGCCGCGAGCTTCCTCGCCTGTATCTTCATAGAAGCGCGGTGTGGGTTCCAGCAGCAATGCAATTCCTTCCGAGCTGGTTCCGAGCCATTTCCTCTCGAATTCCAGGTTGTCATAAGATACGAGGCCAGAAGCGGGATCGGCTATATGAAAAACGCGCCGGCGTACGGCTTTTGACTTCTCGGGCTGGTCAGGGTGGTTATTTGAAAACCGGCTAATGAACGCATCCTTAGACTGCTCCTGCTCCCTGATCGGGTCATGCGAGACTGGAAATGAATCGAGTAAGGAGCTGGCCTTCCGGCCTCCCCAAATACGCGAAAGTCGGTCTGTTCCTAGTGTGGTCGCGTTGGAACTAATCTTATACAGCACGACAAAATGGTTTTGCCCCCAGTGCAAGATACATGGGAGCGGCACATCGCTTACCAGATTGTTGAGGTCGAGTTTTATTCCCATTGCTTTGAGTCCGATCGTGTCCGCAGCTTCTGCAATACCAAGCATCGAAACGCCTTCCCGGCTGATCTGCGCTTTTTCACGCAGGGTTTGGGCGGTATAATGTCGACCGTAATGCTTTGCTACCATACGAAGGCAGGTTGGGCCACAATCCATTTGGTCTAGTTGGCGGTAATGGGAAAACTTCATTGCGAAAGAAAAAGATTGAAAGTGGCATAAGTAGGCAAGATCATTGGCTACCAAACGGTAAAGCACAAAACCCAAAAGTAGAAAAGAGCAATTCAAAAACTCATTTATTAAATAGGCAATTTGACATAATTACCGCCAAGGCAACGCAGGCCTAAGTACTTCTGAAAACATGTGATTTTTAAAAAATAAACCGTTAAAGTGCAAATGAGAAGGAGTGGAATTAGTGTTTTTATTAATGAGTCTATCATTTATAATAAAGTCGGCCAAAACACTCTTAATATTGTTTTCTTTCAATAATACTTTGTCATCTTCATTGGGAGTCAAGCGAATTTCATTATAAATTGATAAATCAGAAGCAAACGTCTGAAAAATTTCACAACTATGATCTAACCCGATTAACTCCTCAGTAAAAAGAAACGCTTTCATCCATCGATATTGATTACTCCAATCAAACATCGCATCAACATGAAATTTATGGGCAGTGTCAATATGATCGATTCGCCTAAATAGATCAATAAGATCACCTGCGCGCCCCATAAATCCACCAGAATTTAAGTAACGAAACTTCGATACAGTTTCCTTGTGCAAGTACGAAAAAGTGGGATAAGGATAACAATTAACTTCCGCAGAAAATAGTACAGGTACATTAATTTTGTGAAACTTTTGTAAAATCTCACTTTCACCAGAGACAAACGCAGCGTCGTAACCGTCCGTAAATAGAATAATTTCGCTTCTAGGAACAGTTTGTAAAAATCGATTTATATAAAAATCCTTCAAGCGATGGCCTTCCCATTTACCTTGATGGCAAATACACTCTAAATTCAAACCAAAAAAATCTACGGATTTCAACAGACCATCGGTAAAACCTCTATGGTGCTTGTCTGTAATACAAGTTACAATAATCATAATTAACGCCAGTCAAAGTGCATGATATTACTGAGAATCTATTAAAGCTGCGCTGTACGGTTGTATCCATTACACAAGAATATAATCGACGGAAAGTATTTTCCAAATAAAATATCATTTTCAATTAAGCAATTATTGCCCAGTGTTAATTATCTCTACTACAACCCTTCTATTTAGTTTCTTATCACTTGAAGATGCCAGAAAGTTGGAACCAAACCACTTCTTAGTTATACGCTTGTCACTTACCCCTCTAGCGATAAGGTAATTTGAAACTATACGTGCTCGATATTCAGAAAGCGTAACGTTCTTGTCTTTTTCACCAACGTTGTCAGTATATCCAAAAACATTCACGGCCGCCTTTGTGTAAGTTTTTAAAAGATTAGCAATCGAATCAAGTTGTGTTTTCGATCTGCCGGTCAATTCAAAGCTGCTTTGTTCGAAATATAGCACATGCTTTTGTGACTCCAATGTCCTTGACGTACTCCTTAGCTTCTCAGAGCACTTCTCAATATCAAAATAAAAAAAGGTAAATCCTCTCTTTAATGCGAGCGTCGTTTCACAAAATTTACTACCCAAACGATCCATAGCAAAAACATTATACTCGCCAGGTGGAATATTTGGATAGGTAAAACTATTAAATAAATTGTTAGCTGCCCTTGATTTGAAGTCCGCTTTTGTATTAGGATTCGTAAAAACAACATTGTAATCTTGCCCTCCATCATTAACAGACCATAATAATCTATTTTCAAGCGATATTGAAGCTGAATCAATTGAGGTTGTTGGAACTGAGAAGCTAAATTTTATTGCGGCTTCAGGAATCCCTATAAAACTAATGGGTAAATGTACACTTCTGAAGCCTTTTGAGTCAAAACGTAACATTGAAGCAGCAAGAGGAAGGTTTAGTGTAAAGATACCTTCATCATTACTCTTTCCAAGAAAATGATCGCCGTTTTGATCAGTAAAAAACACGTCTACTATCAAATCTCTTCCGGTACCAAAGTCGTAACATGATCCAGTTAATTGGATATAATTTTTCCGCATTTCCGATTGCGCAAAAATGCTGGAATAAAATACAATAAAAACAATAGTTTTAGAAAAATATGAAGTCATTTTGGAAACGAATATAGGCTTTAAAAGATCTTGCTGTAAAACGATTGGTAGTCTTGTTCGACTACCAATCACCTCAATATCGCTTAAATTAACCGCAACCAATTGGCGCTACATAGTAATAATAGTTGCCTTCTGCTTCGGGTGGATTAGTATTATAGCTGTTAGCCAGATTGTTAGCATCTGTATACGACCAACTTGCGCTGGAGCAACCTCCACCTACACCATCTTTCCTTTGAGAGCAAACCATGCAGTTGCCACCGCCAACAACATTTTTCATTTCCGCCCTTGTCAACGCAAAAGCACTAAAACGAGATAAATTCATTGCTTCATTTGTTAAAGTTTGAAAAATTTATTTTTGATTTTCGAAAATCCTCATACTATCTCAACACCAAATCTAAGCATCGGTGCAACTCTTTTGATGTCTTTTACGTTAAACACACTTGGCAATTGTATTCCATTCACGAATATGGTAGGGGTTGCAGTGATATTTGCAAGTTCGCACCAACGAGCGTGCAGGTTCATTTGTTGCGAAGTATCCGAGCCGGGGTCGCTAACGTAATTTTGTTTGATCCACCGTTCAATATCCTGATGGCTGTCAGAATACCATGAATCCATTAATATTGAGACTTTGTCTTGGGATACGTTTAGAAAAGCTGACGAAACACGCATTGCCTTTGATGGACCAATAAAAACGAATTGCCACCGGAAATCTGACTCGTATACCCCTAGCCCTTTTAACTCCAAGTGTAATTTTGCGCAAGGCCCGCATAGAGGGTTGGTGACAACTGTAATGGTCTGTTCCGCGTCCAATTTCCCGACTGTTACAATTCGCATGGCTTCAAATATTGGCGGCATACGTGGTTGTTTTTCGAAAACGGTAGAAATATAATCGTCATTGAATTTGATCTTGACAAGCTCCCGCCGTAAACCAAAGACCAAGGCGGATTGTACAAGTGGTTTTTTAAGAATCGCTAAAAGTGTAACGGGAACAAGTAACGCGAGCGCGGTTAGTTTCATTGCCTGCACGTCCCATTCAAATCTAAGAATTGATAGATTGCCAAGGATCATGACTGTTTCGAACCATATCACTATCTGAACTGCGATACATAGTTTGCACCATTGTCGAGCGACAAACTTTTGATAATAAATAGAGTAAAATGTGTAAGGAAGGGCCAATAATGTGGCTATGGCTGATATGAATGGGATATTTAAATTTTGCAATAGTACGGTAAATATTAGCATCAGAAACCCCCATGCAAAATACAAAAATCCAAACTCCGACCAGGAGAGCCAGCTGATTAAATTGGCGGCTTTCGATTGCAAAATCCCATTGCAATGGTCTTTATTCCCTACCTTGCACAAGCTTTGAAAAAAAGGATTCTCCGTATCTAAGCTTCGCCAAATTAGCATCACAGTAAGAGCTATACCCATGATCTTAAGGCCAAGTAACGGATAAAGATACACAGGTGTACCAACTTTCCAGATCAAGCTAGCTATGATGGCAAGAATTGAGATTGATCCTACATATATTAGAGGTAGTCTAGATTTGACAATTGTTTCGCGTTGGCGTTTACGAGGATAGTCAGCCTCCCCTGATTGTGAGTTTGGGTCTATTAATATGGCAATTCCGTCCCATTTTTGGTTGAAATCACCTAAACTCTCGGCTTTCCAGCCCGTTTGGGTATCGAACCAGGTGACTGTGTCGTGCTGTATCGACTTAACTACAGCAAATATTCCTCCTCTTATTGTCAGATAGACCAATGCTGGCATTGGTATCTCGATGAGTTGTTCTAGACGCAAGCGTATTGCGATATTCTGTACTCCCCATTCCGATAGGGCATCAGATATCGATGCTACACTCGGGAAATCGGGATGTAAGCAGAGCACTTCCAGTATACTTGTGGAAGTAACCTTGGTATTGGAAATCAAAAGCAATTGCTCAACGGCTTTTCTAGCATTTTTTTCCGCGTCATTTAGTTTCATATGGAAGCAATTAGTCGGTTCAGGCTACTTAATACATTGTCGTAAGAATATTTCTCTGTACACATTAGTTTAAACTTGGTGAGGTTCTCCTTGTATATTACCTTGCTGAGTAGTTCCCTAATTTTTCTTTGCATGTCTACGCTACGTTCATTTTGGAAGACTCCGCTCATTCCCAATCCATGCAACTCGACCTTAAATCCATTACCATTTTGGTCGTAATGCAGGTCAAGGGGGTATACCAACATCGGTACTGAAAAGTGAATTCCTTCTTTTATGGAACCGAGACCACCATGGGTGATAAATAGGTCTGAATACATCAATACTTGTAATTGTGGTACTCCACTGAAAAGGTGAATATTAGGAGGTATTATGCGTTGGTCATTTAAAGTTTCAATGACCAGGGTGTTTACTGAGAAAACACAATCTATATTTTCAAGCAGTTCAATTGCGTCTAGCAATCTATTTATAAAATTCACTAATGCCCGATATGATCCTTCGTAAAACGTACCAAAACTGCAGTATATCAACTTCGCTCCTGCATTCCTCTTTGCAATTATTTTATCAAAGCGGTTTTGAAACGACGGATCTAGTTGTATGTCTTTTCTGTATTCGCTAACGCATAGTCCCACATAATGTTGATGCTCCTTACGAACCTCAGGAGACACTTCTAGTTCGAGAGGTGCAAGAAGGACCTCAGGAATATTATCAAAAAGTAGCGCAGTTGTGCGGTCCGTTGCCAAGGGGTACTTTAGAAAAAATCCTCGTCGATTAATTAACCTTTTGAGCTGCTGGCGTATGCTCAGATCTATCAATGTATCAATGGGACGCTTGAGCGCCTGTCGGAATGTAACACTTTGGCTCACTTGCTTCGTCTCAAAACTTTTTGGCCATCTGCCTTCGCTAACCGTTGGAAATCCGTTTATCCGATAAGTCGATAGCATTGGATTGAGAAAGACAAAACGAATCCTTTCATGTAATGGGAACATTACCAGAAGGTCTGTGCTGTTAAAAATGTCAATAAAAATGCAGGTTGGTTGTATACGATCAATAATATCAATTAATTCTTTTTCGCGGTAACTAGTTAGATCGTCGTTCCAGATCGCACGAAGGACATGGAATCTGGAACGAACCCGGCTTTGTTCTACTACAAAGCGATTCTCCATTCCAACTGCTACGCGGTACGGGCTAGTACGACAGGCTAGATATCCTTGGCTTAACACCAATTCTTCTAAAACTTCATTGCTTACTGCGAACCAGATTTCAAAATTGTCCCTCAGAAGTTCCGCTAGGAAAAAAGCCGGTATAATATGGCTTTTAATGGCAGCAGGTAGGAAAAGGACGCTTTGCCTCATGGTTAGAATGTATAGTAACACAGTAAAGAGAATATTTTTTCTTTGAATTGCAATAAAAGAAATCCGTACAATTTTGTACTGAAAATCCAAACAATGTATTCACCATGTCACTAAGTAACTTTTTCAAGAAGAAAATTACTTAAAACAGTATATTGGGGTACACTTACGCTTACACCTAGCCTAACACGTATTTGGTATGGAAATTGGAGCATCGTTGAGAAAACTACGAGATACCCGGAAGTTCTCGTCCAGATTAATTGCGGAGCGAATCGGAGTATCGCACACCACCTATGTGGATTGGGAGTATGAAAAATCTTCTCCTTCCTTAAAAAATTTCTTTAAACTAGCTGAGGCATTCGAAATGACACCGGTTGAAATGATATCATATCTTGCAGGTGGCAAGATCGTCGAACACCCGAATCCAAATATCTGGAGTGTTTCGGAAATTAGGAAGATTTTGAAGGATTATCAGGAACACTTTGATCTATTGCGAGATCTAACTAAAAAACAGAATTGATCTTGCATTGCGACTAAGGTGGGTATTTCGGAGAAGTTGACCACCTGATTCCGTGGCAAATTGACCACCTAATTGTCTGGCGGCCGGTGGCAGAAAAAAGCTGCAGAAGCAGTTTCAAAATTAGTTAATTAAGGCCGTATTATTGGTAGCTGTTTTCGGGCTCTATTTTTTTCTTTCTTCTCATTGATTCTCCTCTCAGTTCTATGCGGTGAGCGTCGTGGACTATACGGTCCCGGATAGCATCGGCAATGGTTTTTTCACCGATCACTTCGTGCCATTTGCTGACAGGCAGTTGGGAGGTAATGATCAGGGATGTTTTGCCGTGCCGATCTTCGATGATCTCCATCAAGGCGGCCCTGCTCTGTGCGTCGAAGGGCTGGATACCAAAGTCGTCGAGCACCAATAGGTGCTGCCGTTCGATCTTGGCGATTTCTTTGATATAAGAGCCATCGGCCTTGGCCATTTTCAAGCGGGCGAACAGTTTTGGGGTACTCGCGTAAAATACGCGGTACCCCTGGATGCAGGCTTGATGGCCGATGGCAGTTGCCACATAGCTTTTGCCGATCCCGGTGCTGCCGGTGATCAGCAGGTTCTCGTTGCGGGTGATAAAAGAGCAGTCGGCCAGGCGCATGACCTGGTTACGGTCCAGACTGCGATCGGCATGGTAATGGATATTTTCGACGATGGCTTTATAACGGAACCGGGCCTGGTAAATCTGCCGCTCCACGCGGCGGTTATTGCGGTCGTCCCACTCGGCGTCCACAAGGTACCCCAATAGCTCATCGGCCGTATAATCATTGGTTTTCCCGCTTTCCAGGCTGGTTTTGAAGGCATGGAACATGCCATAAAATTTAAGCTTGCGCAGCTTCTCCAAGGTGTCATTGTTCATTTTATGGATTGTTTAAAAGGTTACTGATAATATTCTTCGCCCCTGATATTGTCGTGGTTAGGCATCGGCAGCTCGTCGGCGAACAGGCTGTCCTCGTACTGGTCCATCTTCTTTTCCAGGATCATCTGGATGATTTTATAGTTGTAAATACCGTAGCTCAACGCGCGCTGGCATGCGCTGATCAGTCGTTGTTCGCCGGCCTTTTTTGCGAAGGACAAGATGCCGATGCAAGAGCGGTAGGCCTGCTCGGGATGCTGCTTACGGTCCAGTATTTTAAGGATATAAAGCCTGACGTCATCGTGGATCGAAGAAGCCCATTCGACGAACTTATCCGGGGTCCATTCGGTCAAAAAGCGGTGCGTGCTGGCCAGGTGCTCTTTATCGGTCGAGTAATTGTAGGGGCTTTTGACACGCTGGTGCAGGGCTATGCGCTCATAACGGTAGTAAATCTCGACCACGGTGCCTGAGAACAGCAATTTGACCTTCTTGCCGATGAACCGGTACGGGACGCTGTAATAGTGTTTATCGATGCTCAGGTTGACATGCCCGTTTTTCATCACCGTAGCATGTGATTGCTTTTTAAACTCGTATTTGAGTATTGGCAGCGGCGAGAGAGCGCCGCGCTCGATCTCTTCGAACTGAAGCCTGCGGCTGTAATTGCGACCGCGCAGTAACTGGTTATTATGGACTTCCAAGGCAGCCAAGATGGCTGCGTTTAGCTCAGAGAGTGAGTTGTAAACCTTCTTCCTCAAAGGGGCATAAATGCGGCTATAGACTATTTTAACAGCCCCTTCGACTAATGCCTTGTCGCGTGGCCGGTACGCCCTGGTGGGTAATATGGTGGTCCCATAATGGTTGGCAAAGTCCTCAAAGGTCTCGTTCAGGGTAGGTTCGTACCGGTTGCTTTTGGTGACAGCTGCCTTAAGATTATCCGGGACAACAGCAGCCGGAACGCCTCCGATATAATGAAAAGCGTTCTCGCAGGCCAGGATCAGCGGGGCCGCCCGTGCGGTCTTCTTTTGATTGGCTGAGAACCGCTTCCACATACGTCAGCTGACTCGCACCCAGGATCGCAATAAAGACTTCAACCTCAGTCACTTCGCCAGTCTCCTTGCTGATAAAGCTCTGCTTTACACCGGTAAAATCGATGTAAAGTTTATCTCCTGCCTTGTGATCCTGATGCATGACCGGATTGACCCGGGACCTCCATTGGGCCAAATGGAAGCAGAATTGGGTATAGCTGAAGCCGTCCGGGAATTCCTTTTTGTAGCTCTCCCAGAGCGAATAACGCGTCTCGCCGGGCTTTTTAAGCTCTTTATCTATGCGGGGAAAACAACGCTGTAGATATACTAACCGGTCCTGCGGTGGCATCTGCTTGACAGCCCCAAAGAACTCGTCCAGCTCCTTATCATTCAAAGCATTAATCTGATCAAAGGTCAGGCCGCTCGACTCAAAAGTGGCTATATACTTTTTGGCCGTATTCCGGGAAACACCCGTTTGAGCAGCAATAGAGAGCTTGCTGCGGCCCTGACTGTACATCCTTAGTATCTGTCTTATTTTACTCATGCTGATAGTCGAATTTGCCATACTTCCCGCGGTTGGTATCCACCAAAAATATGGGTGATTCTACAGCATTTTTCTGCTCGACAGCGTGGTCAGTTTGCTCCGGAATCCACTGGTCAGTTTCCTCCGAAACAGGTGGTCAATTTGCTCCGAAACAAGGTGGTCAATTTCAGCCGGAACAGGTGGTCAGGGGATACTAGTGAGCGGTGTTTTTTACGTTTGCGATCGGGATTGGATTGGCGGATACAATTCTTTATTGCCATTCTGTATGCTGGGGGAGATCATTTCGTTGCGGGTTATATCGCCGGGCTTGAATTTCTTAAATACCTGCCATATTGAAGGTGCACCCTAATGTTGTTGTTCAATGATACACCTAACGCTTGGGCCTAGTCGTCTTATTTTTTCAGAAAACGCACTTTTGTTCCATTGGCTATTCCGTAATATAAGCCGATCGGCATTTTGCCGACGTCCAACAAGTTTACGCCTGCTTTCAGTTTTTTTGATAGCATCAACTTTCCGGTCACATTGTATATGTGAATGTCGCCAGATTCCTTGCTGCTAACCTGTATATAGTCTGCCGTGGGGTTAGGGTATAACAGGGTACTCTCGTTCTCTACCACACTGTTTTTTAGCCGGATGATGCTGGAAAGGTCAAAGGATCCGTCAATATCCACCATTTTGAGCCTGAAATATCCTGACTTGTTGTCTTCTGCATCGCTGAAACTGTAACTATCCCGCGAGGCGTCGTACCGCACCTCACCGATTTTTTGAAAATTTCGGGCGTCTCTGGCATATTCAATTTCAAAATGGTCGAAGTTGATAGCATCTGTAATACGCCATGTGAGTAAGCTGATACCGTTTTCGATACTTCCTCTAAAAGAAACCAAATTCACGGGTAATGAAATAAATGTACCCTCGAAAGCCCCCATATCGACAACCGAATCAGCCCCTTGAAAGCGGGGCTGGCCGGCAAGATCGGTAGTGGCACCCGCCGGAACAGAGGCATTATTACCAGTATCAAAGGGGGACAGACCAGGTGCAAAATAGGACGCTCCTGAATTCAGATGTAGCCCATCGTCTGCTGTGCCGTATACATCGTCTGCGCCATCCGGATCGGCTGAATTTTGAAAGGGGTCTTTCAAGCCCTGTATGTTCCCATCTCCGGCTATAACCGTTTGCGTATAACTATGACTGACTGTTGCAGAACCACCGATATCTCCTGCGGGAGCAGCGCCACCAACGAAAGTGTTACCCCAAAATACGCAATTGGTTACTATTACTGAACCGCCGCGGGTATTGGAAATCCCGCCGCCGCCTGACCCGGCAGAGTTATTGTAGAAGCTTACGTTGATCAAATTGGGTATACTGTTACCATCTACACTATTCATACCACCTCCGTTAAGGCCAGCATGGTTTCCGGCAAAAACAACATTAAAAAGCAACGGAGAACATCTTACATTATTTAACATGCCCCCCGCATTAGCATCAGCGGTATTGTTAAGGATATAAACATTTGCAAGATTCGGGTTAGATCCAGAGGAATTATATATGCCACCAGCATTCTGCGCCGACGTATTGCCAATAACAATCAAATTCCTCAGTGTAGGCGATGCACCAGTATTAGATATTCCTCCGCCACTGGCGGCAGAAGCCCCGCCAGTGATGGTAAAGCCGTCCAGCACTGCGGCTAAAGAAAGTCCGGTGTTTGACATAACCCGGGCCCCATTGCCTTTCAATACAGACTTGTTGGTGACAAAGTCCCGTTCGCCGAGCAGCGTTTCCGTGCCTGCAAACCCGCCATATATTTCAACTCCTTCTTTCATGACAAAAGAACTCGCCGCAGCAGGTTGATAAGTACCGGCGGCTACAAATACCTGATCGCCAGCTATGGCACCGTCTATGACAGTTTGCAGATCTCCGGCGGTAGCCCAAGCCAGGCCATCACCCGTAGCACCCGGTTTTACATAGCGGATGGTGGCAATAGCTGGTATTTGCAAGCTTAAAAGTGCGATAAACAGGAAAAATTTCGTCATAGGATTATGGTTCTAGTAAACTGCCGGAGGTTCATTGACTGTTCAACCCTCCAATCCGCTGCTTGGCTGGATTGAAATAGCTACCGGATGGCACCGCCAGACATTGCCGTTATAAAATTATTGTCCCTGGGACGGAAAAATGTACCAATTACTATTAAGTAGATGTAGCGTTTTCCTGACAATAAATATCCGACTGCCCGCCAGGCCGTTTCCCTAACGTTATCACATAGTTTTCGGGATGCCGGAAGCTCCGCCCCGATGTCGCTTCACAAGTGACCCTGCTTCAATTATGAATTCAGTCTCGGAGCAGGGTAAAAAGGAACTGGCTGGCGGAAAGCCCTCTTTTCTCCATCAACCCGTCTTTTCTGATCAGCGCTTACCCAGACTGAGAAATGATCTGTTTTGGCAGTGCCTTTCTGTTTGGTTGGTCTGCCTTTTTGCTTCTGATTTTCCATGTGTCCTTTTTTGATTAGCTATGAGCCGGAAGGCGAATAGCAGGGGTCCAGGGGTTTTCCCATGGCCAGCTCCCGCCGGTCGGAGCATTTATGCGACGTACCGGCGATAGCTGGCTGTGGAGAAAACCACCGCTCACGTTAGAAACTGTTCGAAAGTGAATGCTTCCGTTCTAAAAGATTCGGATTTGTTTGAAGCTGTTTAAAGTCGTTCGAAAGCTTTTGAAGTTGTTCGTTTTTTCCGAATCCATTCGAAAAGCAAAATGTCTTAACCATTTCGGCTAAAGTTGTTTTTTCTTATGAAAGCCTCGAACATGAGACATCTCTCACTAGTTGCTGTTGGACATCGGATGATCGCATGAATAGGACGTTTTGTGAGATAGGTGTTATCGTTTGCATCGTTCCATATTGCCATTAAGTAAGTTTTGAACAGATGAATTGCTAGCATTGAGCATTAAGTTTTTTAGCTAAGATATTTATTGTAAATTTCAGTTAATTACTAATCCATCTCCGTATGATCTGCCATAAGGAAAGAGATCTTTTTTATTCTTTTTCAATTCGTAGGCTATATTTTAGGATAAAGTATTTGATGCACAAGGCCCACTCATAATAATGAAAAAAAAGTAGATCAACAGAGAAAAACCCTTGTAGTTGAGATAATTCTGGCATTCTTGCCTTGCTTTTTTGGTGTAGAACCTTCCTATTTCTTAACGCTGAGACCATGCCTGCTATTCCTCACTCCGACAACCTGCTCAAGCAGCTTGACGACAGCATTGCCGTCGTCAGAAAATACAGTGACAACCTGCTTGCCGACCCCGGTCTGCTGCACCTACAGCCGCGCGTTACACTTTCGGCGGCAGGCCCAACCGGCGTGTTCATCGAAGCTGTGACCCAACCGGGTAACAAGCTTGTGGCCTTACCCGCGACCCTCGACGGCTTCACGTTGCGGGTGCGTCCCGCCACCGCCCAGGAGCTTGTTGAGGGCTTCGTGCAGCTGTCGTCTTGGGAGGGCATCGCGCCCGAAACGGTCCCGGCGATTGGATACGTGCCGCCACCGGCTTCATTGGTGTCGCTCAAAGAACAGCACGTTAATACGCTCACCTGCCACGTTGGCCCCGATTCAGGCTGGCCCACGCTGCAACCGTTTCTGGAAGGCACCCAACGCACTCTCACGTTGGCGATGTACGAGTTCTACGCCCCACACATCCTCGAAACGGTAACGAAACTCGGCCAGAACCCCAGCAACCAAATGGACATGATTCTGCAGGTCGATAAAAACGACAGGACCGCCGAAGCAACTCTCCGCAGCACCTGGAAAAACCGACTCACGTTTGTACCGGCCTCGGTGAAAGGACCAAACCGAATTTTTAACAACTCGTACCATACGAAAGTGGCCGTGCGCGACTCGGCGGCATTCTGGATGTCGAGCGGCAACTGGAGTCCAGCCAGCCAGCCGACCATTCCCCCCGGTATGGAGAAAACGCTCTACAGCTTGGGTAACCGCGAATGGCATCTGTTGATTGAACACAAGCCACTAGCCGAGATGTACGAGAAATTCATCCGCTACGACATGGAACAGGCAAACCACCTCCCTCCCGTGCCAGCAGCGGCGCCTACTCCTCAACCCGACCTGCTCGTGCCTATGGAGGCTCTGCTGCCCGAAGCCACATTAGAGCAGCCGCACCCGTTTGCCGCCAAGAAAATGACCTTCCCCGGCGCGGGCATCCGGGTGAAACCTCTGATGAGTCCCGACAATTACGCGCAGGGCGTACTTGACCTGATTCAAGGAGCCGAACACTCGCTGTACCTCCAGTTTTCGTACATCAACGTCCCTTTCAACGAGCGTTTCGACCAAATTATCGCAGCCATTACCGACAAGATGAACGCGGTACCCAAAATTGACGTGAAGGTGATGGTGAGCCGAAACCAGAAGCCCGATAGTGCTGAGGTGCTACTCACCCGCCGGGGCTGGAAAGCCAGTATGTTCCGGCAGCAAACCAGTCGGATGCACAACAAAGGCATCTTGATTGACGGCAAGATTACGGTCGTGGGCAGTAATAACTGGTCGAGCGATGGCACGCAGTATAACCGCGACACCAGCCTCGTGCTGTTTTCGGAAGATGTGTATCGGTATTTCGCAGATGTTTTTCTGTTTGACTGGACTAATTTATCCAAGCCCATCGGTAGTGGATCACCCGTAGTGCCGGAGGTGGCCCGGATGGGCGAAACAACACCTCTCGGCATGGTACGGATTCCTTATCAAGCTTGGTTCGATGAATAACTTTTATGCTTACACTAGAGGAGAAACAGTTGGTTAACGAAGTACTATCAACGTGGATCGCCACGCAGGGTAGCCCCCGGTCCATGCTTACAGCAGCCATTGGCGACGTACGGTTTGCGACGGCCCTGCCCGAAGGCGCACCCGTGTTGCTGATTGCAAAAACAGTGGACCTCTGTGTGCAGGATGCCTGGAACAACACGCCGCCCTGGCTCGAAAAACTGTTTATGGGGCTTAACTTGCTTCAGATCGACCCAAGTATCTCGGTCTTGTGGCAAGCCGTGAGTCAGCGCAAGCCACCACCGACCGCCGACACACTTGCTCGCACCATCCTGAATGGTAGTACGCCGTTTGTGAACCGCACCGACTTCCGAATACGGCTGAACACACTTGCCTCCGAGGCGGCTAGGGCACAGCCCATTCTAGTTATAGACGGGGCCGCGCGCAGTGGCAAATCGTACTCGACACGCTACATAGACCATTTTGTAAATACCAAAGCGGGCATTACACACTATCTCTACCCGCCTTTCGACCCCGAACAGGCCACCGCCACCGGCCCCGAAGAAATCGCTACTGATCTGGTGCGGATGATGGGCCGCCCGCTCAAAGAGCAGCCACAGCCCAATACCAACAAAGACCGCTACTGTGTAGAGTTGGTCCAGTGGGTCTTCAACGAAGCCACCCAACTCGGTGGACAGCACTGGTTTGTGTTCGATAATTTTCGGAGCGAATCCCTGCGACCCGATACCCGCAAATTTCTGACCACGCTCACCTCGCTGGTCGTCACGGGCCGCTACCCTGTCAGTTGCCGCCTCATCCTGATCGGTATAGACCAGACACTGCTGGGTGTTGATTCGGGCAAAGTCGAAAATGAGGAAATAAGCCCTTGCAAACCAGCCGATATCGACGCCGTTCTTTCCGAACTAAACGCGCTGCTACCGGCCATTGGGGTGGCTACGCTGCGGACATTTGTGGCTAATTCGCTACCACTTGGGGCTGCCAAAATGCCCGAACTGGATCGGCGGTTGCGGCTGCTATTGCTAGCCCTGAAACGCCTTAGTCCCCTGCTCGCCAATGCCTCCGCCGACCTCGACCACGAAGCTATTCTACTGGAAATGCTCCGCGACCTACCGTCCGATAACACCGCCACGCCCGAACTTCGCAACCGACTCACCGCGCTGGCCGACAGCCTCCAGACGTTATGAACCTGACCGAAAAACTTCTTTCGCAGTACAAGGTCAGGCGCGACGAGATGCCGACACCATCCACGCTAGACGAGTCGGCTCACTGGTCTTATCGGCAAGCAGCGGCAGTTTTGCACTGCTTTCAGCCCAACGCGCTCCAGCCCCTCGACTCCAGCTACGCTAACCAGTCGGCCCTGAAACTGCTGGCCGACGACACCGCGCCCGCGCCCGGCGGAGTAGCCGAGGGGCTAGTGACGTTGAAACTGTCCATCCGGCAGGAAGCCCTGCGGCAGCTGCGGACACGCGAGACTATGCGCAACGCACTCAGGGCCAACCCCGACCGGCCTCAAACGCCCCAACAGGCGCTCTGGGAAACCTACTTAACCTCAGGTATCCTGCCCGACCCCAAAATTCTTTCCTACCACGACTTGACCACCTTCGCCCCGCTTATCGACTGGCTCAACGGCCTCGATTTGGCCCTGCCCAGCCCGACGGAAATACAGGCGTTGCTGCGCGAAAAAAGCATCCTCGCTAGCTTCGATCACCTCGTGACGACTAACTTCACGGGCCGGAAACGCGAACTGGGCATCATTCGGGCGTATATCGAGACGTTACCGACAGACAACTTCACTGGTTCACAGGTATTAGCGATCTATGGTCCCGGTGGGGTTGGAAAATCGGCCCTCGTGGGACGTGTGCTGTGGGAGCTTAACCAGGACGATTCATCAAGGCGAATCCCATTTGCCTACCTAGCCTTCGACCAGCCCACGCTTAGAATCGAGTCACCGTACACGATTCTGGTTGAAGCTGCTGCACACTTGGCCATACAGTTTCCCCAGCATCAGGCAGCTTTTGACTCATTCAGTCAGCAGGTAACACGATTCCGAGAGGAACAGAGTAAACTCGGCAACCGCAAGCAGAGCACAACACGTGACAATCGCGTCCAGGTGGCTAACGGGCTCGAAAACGACTTGTACAAAAAGTTTATAAATTTACTTTATGCCATAACGTCAACTCAAACCACCTTTACGCCCTTCGTACTCGTACTTGACACATTCGAGGAAGTACAATACCGGGATAGGGAAAGTTTACAGAGCTTCTGGCGCATGATTTACATCTTGCAATTCCCAATCCCGGTGATGCGGATTATTATCTGCGGACGGGCCGCAATAGACGAGACCGACCTGTTGCCATCCATCGCAAAACTGTCCCTTATTGATCTCGAATTGGCCGACCGGGTGTTAATGCTGCACCGGTTGGGTGTTACAAACGAAACCCTCGCCACCACCATTGCCAACCAAATTGGCGGCAACCCGCTCACGCTCCGGCTAGCCGCCAACGTGCTTGCTAAAGCGCCCGAAGATGTGACGGACGCGGGCATTACGGGCATCACAAACCGACTACGTTTCGCCATCGATGAGCAGCTTATACAGGGTCAGTTGTACCGGCGCATCCTCGATCATATTCACGACCCCGATGTGCGGAAACTCGCCCACCCTGGCATGGTGCTCCGCCGCGTCACACCCGAAATCATTCTGTACGTGCTAGGGCCGGTTTGTAAGCCGAAAGTCAAGGACAGCGCTAAAGCTCATGAACTTTTCGAGGAACTTCGCCGCGAACACGGGTTAGTGCAGGCAGGCGACCCCGGCACCCTGGTCTACCGCCCCGAAATCAGACAGGCGATGGTGCGGCTGCTTCGGCAGGACCGCCCAACCGAAGTGGCCGAACTGCACCGGCATGCAGTCAGGTATTACCAGACCCGAACCCTATGGAACGACCGGGCCGAGGAACTTTACCACCGGCTTATGCAGAATCAGGAAGGATGGGAGTTGGAAAGTCGGTGGCAGTCTTCTCCAGACATACAGCAGTCATTGGCTGCCAACCTCGACGATTATTCCGATGAGATGAAAGTCTGGCTATCGTCGCGGATGAGCCTTGAACTACCCCGGTCGGTGTTTTTCAATGCCGATGCTGCGCTGTGGGAGCGTAACGTAACCCGCAAAGTGCAACAGGCTCTCAGCCAACGCTTGTACGATGCCGCGCTCGACTTGTTAAATGAACGTCAAGACCGTTCATCCGACAGCCCGCTGTTTGCGCTGGAAGCGAAAGCAAACCTGTTGCAAAAAAAACCTATCGAAGCCAAAAAGTTGCTGGAAACAGGCATTGAGCGCGTGGCCGAAGGCGGCAATCGAGGCCGTATGGCTGAACTGCTCTGGCTCAAAAGCCAGGTTGCTGTCCTACAAGGTAATTTGAACGAAGCCGACGAGTCCCTGGCGCAGGCGCAACAAGCCGTCGAGCGAGCCAGTACACAAATGCCCCTCATGCACATTTTGGGTCAAAGGCTGCTGCTTCGGGCCTATTACACACCCATGTTTCCAACTGAATCAGTTGGGCCGTTACGTATTCAGTTGGGTGAAGTGTGTTTAGCCTTTGATGAGCCAATTCCATCAAAAGCATATTTCGTGGCGCATTTAGCTTCACTGATGCTGGATAATGAGTTTCCCAGAGCTGAGGCCAATCTTGCTCGTTTTGTACCCGGCAACCCAAGCACCGACTGGCCAGGTGCTGTGCCAACAATGGCCCTCACCGACGAGAATTTGCAGGGCCTCGAACCCTTCCGTAACGACTGGGAAAATGATAATGACTACAATCTAGAACGAGGCTTTTTAATATGAACCCCATCCTTATCCCAGACGAAGTAAATCAATTGGTCGCCGCGTTAATGAGCAGCCCGCTCGACACCACGATGGCCCGCCCACTGCTGTTTCAGAGCGTTAGCAAATCCATCACGGGGTTACTGCAGGGTGGGCTGCCGCCGATGCTGCAACTCCGCAGCGATATCGGAACGATGAACAACGTGCGGCGACTTTCAAATGGTGAAGTACCGCTCCAACTGTACCTACAAAACGCCGCCATGCTACTCGAAGGCACCCAACAGGCTGAGGTCATCAAGAGCCTGTTGAGCGAAGTGACGAGCCGCACGTCTGGCGCACCCCAACTCGACGTAACTACGCTACCCGACCTAAAGGAGGCACTGGTTCATCAGGACGATACGTTGCCGGCGGCTTTTATGAAGGCTGGTATTGAGGTTGGTCCGTCAGTGATGAAATTGAGAGTACCCCGCTTCGAGAACGGCCAGCCCCGCCTTAGTGGCACCGACCGCACCTACTACCTCGGCACAGGATGGCTCATTACCGACTCTCTGCTGATGACCAACCACCATGTCGTGAACGCCCGCGACGACGGTGAACCTAGTGCCTCCGAAGCTGACCTTCGTCTGCAGAGTGCCAACACCCTACTCATCTGCGATTTCGACAACAGCAGCCTGCCCGAAAAACCACCTATCATAGCCCTTCAACTCGAAGTTGCCAACCCCGCCCTCGACTACGCTCTGCTGCGCGTACCGCCCTTTACCGACCGAGCGCACCTGCGTCGGGCTACCACCGCCGCCCAGAAAGGCGAGGCTGTCAACATCGTTCAGCACCCCGGCGGGCGGGCCAAACGCTATGGCATCCGCAATAATTTAGTTAGTGCAACGACCGAAATCGACATACGCTACTTCACCGATACCGAGGCAGGATCGTCAGGATCGCCCGTTTTCAACGATAACTGGGAGGTTGTAGGACTGCATCGTGGAGCCAAGTTTGTGACGGGTGTACAGTTTCAGGGCAAACCGACGGCATGGGTCAATCAGGGCACACCCCTAGCCGCTATCCTCGCCCACGTAAAGGCCAACCACCATGCGCTGGCGACCGAACTCGCTCTTTAACCTCAAATAAATTTCCGTTCGTATGAAACACCTCCTGGTTTCTCTGTTACTGCTGACCTCCGTAGCGCTATCCGCTACCATAGCACAGGATTCAACGAATCACTCGGCCCCAAAATTAGTATCAGTAACGAGCCATCCGGCCCCAATTACCGACGACAAAACTGCCAAAGAGGGCCCGTTCAGCATACACGAGATGTTATTGATTATTGCCACCTGCGGGCTAATCGGTGGTTATGCAAACTACCGCCGCACCGCCGAACAACTCCGCGCAACAGGGATGGGTTCGGCCAACGACGGCACGGAATCCGTTATGCAACCCGCCACGCCCGACGAACGGCGGCGGCATTTGCTTACCTGCCTCACGTTGGGTTTATTAGCCTCGGCCCTTGTACCACTCTTCCTCAATAGCCTTAGCAGCAATCTCCTTTATAGCAAGACCGATCAGAACCTGCTCATTTTCGCGGGTTTTTGCCTGTTGGCGGGTGTAGCTTCGAATGGGTTTATCGACGCGCTGACCCAGCGGATGCTGAACCAGATGAAAGAAACACAACGGCAAGTCAACGAAGCCGCCCGGCAGGTGAATGAAAGCCGGATTGAAACCGCTACACTTCTAGAATCGACCCGAGAGCAATTAGAGAATCTAAAAGAAAAATCTGAATGATCTTAGGCGGTGTAACGAAAAAATGGAAACTATAATAGGCTACTTATTTTCCGAATACACTATCAAATAGTTAACAACTTCTCGGCAATTAGGATTGTTCTGCGGAATACCAAAACACCGGCCGCCCGGACCCTTTAAAGAGATGGGGTATAATGGCGTATATAAAGAAATTAGTAGGGACAAGTGGCAGGGTAAAGCGCGGCTTATCCCGTGGCTTTACTTTACTCTAACTATAGCACATTTGAACTGAGCTTTATGAATACGGCTTATGTGCGCTATTGTAACGTCTGACATCACTGTTGAACAGAAATTTCCGTAATGGAAAAAGTAGTGGTAGCAAGAACGATTAACGAAGCCATACAACAACATCAGCCTTACGAATCCGGAGTTTTCTTTTTCATTTTGCCTTTCTGTTTAATTGAACATGCCGGCAAAATTCAGAATCGAATGCCAGGTATTCCTTCCTGCGATTCGCTCGGAATGAAAAGAATTTAGTTTAGAAGTCGCGAAGGAGCAATCTGGCCTCTGTCAGATATTTAGTGCGAGCATTTCCTTCTCTACCGTCAAACTGACTTAGCTCTTCAGCCTGAAAGGCCTTCACAAATGAGCTTTGCTCAAAATCATGCACCAACCAAGAGTTGAAGGATGCGGCAATCTGCGGAGCGTCGATTGTCATCTTGATATGGCCTTTTTCCATCAGCACGTAGTAAAGCGCAGCGATGTAGAGCCTTCCACCTTTCGATTGCTTGCAATACCGGTAAGTATCCGCGTCGCCAATAGGGACAATCCACCGCTCCGTGAGCAAAATGACCTTCAGACGGTCAAATTTGACCAGTCTTTCGTCGGCATCTCTGTCTGTAAATTGTTCCTGAAAGCTTTCAGAAGCCTGCATGCGCGCTGCCCTTTTTGTAGCAGTCTCTGACTTTGGCATTTGTTGAACTAAAAATGTCAACTCCTTTCGCCATCCATCCAAATCAAGAACTTTGTCTATTACAGCGTCAGAAGATAAGGTTTGAACCCATTTTGTAATTGAAGTGAGAGCTTCAAAGATGGCTTTCTCCGACCCATAGTCCTCTCTTGACAAAAGGTGCTCAATTACTTCCCGGTTATGTCGTAATATGATTGCCGTGCGACGCTTAACCTGACGAATCCTATCACGCTTGGCACGCGGGAACCACCAGTGGAGCCAGTCAGGCTTGGAAATTCCTTGCTCGTGCGAAGTAATGAATTCACATACATCGTTTCTTCTAACCGTAAATGAAAACCTGTTATGATAAAGAATCAGAAGTCGGTTCAGGCTGGTCAAATCGTCCTCGTAAAAAGTGCCAGACAGCTCTTCAATCATGTATTTGAAAAAGGGATAACGAAGGTTGGAGTGAAGATTCATTGTGTAGCGATCGAATAATATCATGTAGCAAATTAATCACCAGCAGTTATTTTTCATATTTTCGTTCTGCAACTCGCTTTCAGCCAAACTGTACTTACTCCCTCAACTCAGAATAATAAAAACTATTTTGACTTTTCATTGGATTTTGATAAGATTACGGTAGTTACATACCTTACCTCTATACAATGGAAAATTCTTCTAATCAACCTTCGGTGGAATCCCCATCCGATATTAGCCAAATCGATTTGATCCAGGAAGACAACCCGGCAAACATCCCTTCCCTAATCCTAATTATAGGATTAGTGTCTTCGGCAATTGCTTTCTTCTCAATCGGCTTATTTTCAAGGACTTCTCTTTATTGGACACGGGCTCAAACAAAGTTCAATGGAGCTGGTGTCGCCCTGACTGTTGGGACAATGCTGTCATCAATTGTCACCTACTACGTTTTGCAGGTTTTGGGAAGTATTCCAAAAATCCAAAGCGACTGGTTGCAAAACCCAAAGATCAGCTTAACGCATTGAATGCGTTCGTCTCAGAACCTCTTTTGAACGATTTCGGTGTTGATTGCGAAGGAGCCTTGTATGTTCAGATCATCATAACCCTCTTGGATGAGATAGGAGATCTATTAGTCACAAATAGTCCTTCTAAAAGTTAATAATCTAATTGTTTTTGAAAGCTTGTCTTTATAATAAATTTTGTATAAATTTTCTCGAAAGCAATTACTTGTTCCAGTGAAATATCGGAGGACGCGTCTCAATGCGATTTTGCCCCCTCAAGACTAAAGTTCGAGCTGAAACCTTGTTTGACCTACAATGCGGATTCTAGATTCAACTCTGTACTTACACATGGAAATTACCCTCGTATTACATTAAATAAACATTTGAAAACATGAGAAAATTTGTCTATTTGGAGACCAGGAAATCAACAGAATATTAATTCCCTTAAAGTAAAACTGACTAAGCAGTGAATGAGAAAAGTGTAGATAGAGTGTTTTGACCCGAGTATTACTTGAAAAGACACTATCTTAAAATCTGTGTGAAGTTGAAATCGGGGTTTGTAACTCCGATTTTTTGCGTTAACAGAGCAGAGTTTATGAGACCAGAAGATTTATTGACTGATGAGTTTTTAAAGCAGTTCAAGAACCGCGACACGCTCAATGACTTTCTTGGTCAGTTACAGAAACGAGGCATTGAGAAAATGCCGGAAGGCGAGCTGGATAGGCCTTTGGAGTATGACGTCGAGCCACCTAATTTGATCGGCGGACAACTCATCAGCGAGGGAGACTTGCTTTCTGCTGTCGGAAAGATCTCGCTGATAGAAAGCGGTGGATGGATGGAGTACAGCTACTGTGGCGTGACGTCTGGACATTCCGCGAAGGCAAAATGGCTTTTATGGTTAAAGCTTGATACGATACTGTCATCGCGGAACAGTTTGACTATATACCGCATGGTATTATGCAAGAAAGTGGGTTCGCTGCATCGCAGCGGGATAATGTGGGCATCAACAGAGACAGATTTTCGGCACCTGCAGTGGCATGAAAGACTTGAAAATCTTAGGGATGCGATAGTTTTTCCCTGTAATATCCTCAATTGCATCTAATCCATGATAAATATTCAACTGCAACTCGTACGGTTGGTCATCTTATAACTGGAAAATTTGGTCAACTAATCTGTTCTTAAAATGATCGAACAACAAGAACAAACTTTACCGCCAATTTCACAACGGCAACACTCTCTATCTCTGATACATACGTATATGGTAACCCGCTACAACTTGCTAGGTATTTGCTATATTAGCCAAAATTGAATAGCATTAAATGTAGAAAAAATGAGTACTTATCCCTCATACGGACGCGTTTTCGATGAAGAAACCTGGGGTTCCACATTCTCCGAAGTTGTAAGTATTTCGGGTTCGGGTAACATTTTCGTTTGCCACGTAAAGGTTGCAGACCTGGAAAAGATTGCGGTTGAGTTATCTACTAAAGTCGTTGACCATTCATGGATCAGCGTACTAGATGACAGGTCTAGACGAGCATATGAAACCACTGCTTCTAAAACAGCGCAGGCTTTAGTTGCGGTGTTTAAGACTACTCAATACGAAGACGGAAAGGTTGTCAGCGAATTCGGAGAACTAATGGTTTCCATGGGTTCTTCGAAAGGACTGGAAATTGTTTTCGGACACAGGTGCCTTCCAATTGCCGAGCTTTGGAAGCCGAAATTGGCTCAAAATGAAGGCTTCGATTTCCACACAGTTTGCTCTGGCAACTTTATTAATTTTGGTGAAGCAAAGTTTTCTAGCTCTTCCTCTCCCTATGCTGGAGCTTCGGGTGATAGCTCGGGGGCTGGCGGACAGGCAGACGGATTCATCGGCGCAACAAAGCATTTGATGGACGGGGTTCATTTAGGGGCATTAGCAGGTGAGGCAGCGGCGAGCAATTTAGACACTGACCAATTTGGTATAATCCTCGCCTTTTCGATAAATGCGGCAAACCCTTTACGCATTCTTAAAAATGCAGTTGAAAATTCGCAGACCTACGAAAACTTAAAAAAAGCAAAGAATATCTATATCGTTGGGGTAAGCCATGAAATTAACTGACATTAAATCATCTGAAAATCCCGAACAAGATCTGTGTGACCTATTGGATACCCTTCACCGAAAAGGTCCAAAGGACCAGATATTGCTTGAAAACCTAAGTTATTTCAAACAGTTCCATCCTGACGCTTTTGATAAATTTGAAGAGAAAATTATCTCCGCACTTGGTCTTTTTTATAAGGTCGATAATCCGTCCAACCTCTATTCTTTTTTGATGCAGGGATTTGGGAGGGAGCATCAGGAGCGGCATGGAGCGCTGCTTACTCCTGTACAAGCTAGTATCCGAAGGGCCCTAGAGGAGCATCAATATATATCGATTTCAGCCCCGACGAGTGCCGGCAAGTCTTATTCGATCCGTGATTTTATCTCAGATAGCACAGGAGATGCCGTTGTAGTCGTGCCATCCAGGGCCTTGATCGCTGAGTATATGAATTCGATGCGTCGAAAATTCGGGAGCGACAAAAACGTCATGGTTTTGTCATTTGTCGATTTGGTTTACACCAGCCGTCAATTAAGGCGGATATTTGTCCTTACACCGGAGAGGTCGAAAGATCTATTCAAATTCAAAGACGACCTGAATGTAGAGACCTTCTTTTTCGACGAGGCCCAGATATCGGAAGAGGAAGGTCGCGGTGTTATTTTTGACATTTCCGTGCGGCGTGCAACCAAACATTTCCCGAATGCAAAAATAATATTTGCCCATCCATTTATTGAAAATCCCGATGCGCAATTTTCAAAGCACCAGATTAACGGCGATTCGAGCTATAGCCGGGCATACACCCATGGCTCAGTCGGCAAACTTTGCGTTTTTAGGGATACAGATAATTACTACTTTTTTTCGCCTTATATTGAGAATGGTCACCATAAACAAAATTGTATTAAGCTCGATCAAGATTTTCGTTCGTTCGCTTTAAGCGGTGAACACACAATTTTGGTTTATGTGTCTAAGAACTCTATTTACAGTGGAAAGTTTACAGATGGATTCGAAGAATACATTGCTAGCCTGCCGGATTTAGTCGATAAAGGCGCTTTGGGAATAATAGAAAGTATCCGTCATATCATTGGCGCAGACACGTCGGGGCATATTTCTTCTTTGGTCAATCTCCTAAAAAAGGGCGTCGTTATACATCATGGATCTATCCCGCTGGAGGTAAGATTTCTAATCGAAGACTTCATCCGAAACAAATATTCTTCGCTGTGTTTCGCAACAAGTACCCTCGCGCAAGGAATCAATATGCCTTTTGACATCGTCTGGCTAGAGAACAATCGAATCGTTGGGAACGATAGCGAGCGTTCACTGGCTTTTAAAAACTTGATAGGGAGAGCTGGTCGCCTCACTGCGTCTAAGGTTTTTGATTACGGATATGTATACACGAATAATCCGAAACTCTTTTCGAAAAGAATCCAAACTCAGTTTTCGCTAACAGAACAATCGGTACTGGAATCCATTCCTCAGGGATTGGGCAACGATGAACATGAGGTGATCGAGGCAATCCAGAATGATACCTTCGACGATGAAAAGAATATGCCGATTTCAAAGGTTGAACGCCTGTCTGGTTCCATCGTGCAACTGGCAGCTAAAAATTTTCTGGATATTTTTTATAGGATTCCAGGTGATCTGAGAAGCAGTATTGGGGGAGCTGCTAATAAAGCAAACAGAGATGAAGCTAAGAAGCAGCTGCGGACTATCTACGAGACATCGCTCAGGCGCCCTTTGTACCTAGGTGAAAAGAATGTGTTCGATCAAGCGATAGACATTTTTTTTCATGCCGCTCAGGGACGCTCTTTTAGCGAGATCGTTGGTCTTAGATTTAGCTCGATTACCCATAGGGACGACCCAAATATCAAGTTTGCAGGGTTCACGCAACCTGCGGCAAAGCTACCAGATTCCTCTTTGAGCAGAAGATATGGACTTTTTATCGAGCAGACGCCCAAGGAAAACGTAAGCTATGATTCGATCATATACGACACTTATGACTACATGGATCAGGTAATTTCGTTCTCCCTATCCGATACTTTCGTCGCAGCTTTTGAATTGTATCGGCAATCGAGCGGTGATAGTCGTGCTGATCAAGTTATTGAATTGTTCAAATATAACACCAACGATCGGACACATATTCTTTTGCTGAGATATGGCTTTCCGCCAGAGTTGGTCCGGGAGATATCCGAATACGTGGTTTCGATAGATGAGAAAAGCGTTGTCTTCTCACAGCATGTATCAACCGCGTCAGAAGCAATTCGCAATATCATTGACTGGTATATGCCATAATCGAGCTTCAAAGTCAACAACTAAAGGGACAAGGATGTTAAAAAATAAAAGGCAATGTAGTAAGTGTAGATTGGATTATGTCTCATTAAATGAATGTAATTACACCAATATTTAAATTTTTTCACTGGCACGTTGTGCTCATTGATCCTTTTGAGCTTTGAGCAGGATAAGGCTTTACTACCAATTGATAATATTCAAATTCACAAAGACCAAATATGTTGAACGAGCGACAATCGGAAGAACCCTGAATGATGCTTTTGTGAAGATACGCGCCTCAAAAAATCAAACCATCAAGATTGACATTTGATAAATATGAAAATTCCAACAGTGGTACAGTTTCAAGGTTTGGCCGATGACTTCAGCCGTTATTTTAATACGCAATTCCTTGCATCCGACATTGTAAACAAAATAGGCCAAGTCTATTCCGGGCAAAATGTATCTAATATAGAAACACTTGTTTTACCGGGAGCTAACAAAATGGAATATAGCGTCTTGAAGGAATCTGGATATTCAGAATTGATTTCCAGAATTATCACAAACCTTCGAATCGAGGACTCGTGCATGGACATTCTAATATCCGAGCTGGAGCCAAATCAGGTTAAATTCCTAAACGCTCGAATTTTATTCGATAGAAAACATGCTCATGTTCAAGAGGATGACGCAAATTCAATGTTTCTAATTCACTCTAGCAATTTCCTTATCGATTTGCTGCTGCGGCCGTTCAGTCATTTTCATAGTGAAGTATTAATACATCTTGACTATTTCACAAAAATGCTAGAAGCTGTTGGCGGAGATCCAAATCAGCTATTTTTAAATGCAAGAAGTGCAACTGCGTTCTCCCAGTATCTTCAAATATATGTCGCCGAAAGTCTTAATATTGCCATACGAGTATAACCAAATCTACACCAAATGGAAAAGGTATCTATAATTGACAAGCGCGTAATATTTCCAGCATTTTATAACTGCTATCCCATTCTTAACGAAGTGGCCTTTAACTCAATTTCCGCGTTAAAAACCGATACTGAATTTGTAGACTATTTCCATTTAGACGATTACTATGGAAGATTTTTGAAGGAAAACTACTATGAGCAAGCAACGCCGTATGGAAGCAAAGAGGCAATGAAATATTATCCAAATTCCATTGGCCTTGATATCGTAGACGAATTTCAAGTTCCGTATAGAAAAATCCCTATATTTCAATTAGAAAGCTTGTCGTCGTTAAATGATATAGTGATCAGCATTCGGAAAGAAAATCCTGATTTTGATATCCTTCTAAGAGGACAGACAAAGACATACTACATCAACCGCGAAGATCATGAAAAAATTAAATTATTTGGCGACAGGGAAGTCAAAGAGCCATCATTCCTGCCAAGCCATTTGCGAAACGACTTTGATGAGATCTTCATGCAATCGCTATGGCAGTCACAAGCCGATTACCTACTACGATATATAGAAGGGAAGCTTCATAGATCCCAAAAATGGGAGCAGCTATCAGATTACCAAGCAAACATTCGTCACGTAAGAGAGGGCCACTTGAATATTCCCTTCTCTCTTGGTATAGCCCAGCACTATGGCCTACCAAGTATAGGTTTAGATTTAACTACAAATATCGAAGTAGCCGCTTGGTTTGCATGCAACAGTATTCGCATTGATAGTGAAGGGCAAACAACTACCAATGCTTTGGAAAATACGGATAATTCGACTATCTACGTGTTCAGATGTCCAAGGAGTTCTGTATATTCTTATCAAAATATTAAACCAGCTGGGTTTCCAGAGGGGCGGCCAGACAGGCAGAGTGCATGGTTCAGCCACGTTGGCTGGGGATATGCAAAAAATCAGCTAGCTAGCTATTTGATTTCTGCTTTCAAAATAAACTCAGACATTCACGGACAATTACCAAAAAATTTTGAAGCACACCTGTTCCCAAGTATATCAGATGATCAAATCTTGGAATATTTTATCAGCGCGCGGAAGGATGCCAAATACGTAGGTGAAGTTAAGCGAGCTCTCCAGAAGATTTATTATTTACCATAACTGCTAGTGATGAATTTTAAAGGTTGACCGAGTTGAAAATAAGAATCGTTGTCAAAACGACTTTGCATTTTTCGAAAATTCGGATGGTTTATTTGGTAGATCACACAATGTGCTCTCCCAAATCGTCGCAATGATGTTCGCACACTTCGGTCGATCTTTAAACACGTACGACACCTTCTTATGAAAAATCATCTCATATCTATCTCTTAGAAAATCAGATAACCAGCCAAGTACTACACACTTTCAAGCAGGCACTAATACCAGATTTGTACGCTTCCCTTAAAATAGAGTGGTGAGGAATTAGACAAATTTTCTAATTTTAATCTGCTATGAAGGGAAAAACATTCACTGAAACTCAGATCGTCAAAATCCTGAAAGAATTGGATTCTGG
>JAESFW010000299.1_pt1 | contig 41195 bp, 30 predicted proteins | sample 9269481 | NCBI WGS metagenome assembly JAESFW01 (sample SAMN14515350, study PRJNA621654) | algae metagenome | isolation source: Lyngbya sp. HA4199-MV5 and co-occurring heterotrophs from soil with... | place: USA: Ahupuaa O Kahana State Park, Hawaii | collected 2009-07-21 | reverse complement strand
CGTTGCCGGGCCTGTCAAGAATATCCCCTCATCACAATGACGAAACGCACAACGAACGCGGCGGCCGACACAAACGTCGCCGCCGCGTTCCGCGTCTCAAGACCAGGCCCAAAAATGCCTGGAAACCCGTTCAAGCCCTTGTCGCGGGTCAGGTTCCAGGACTTCAACATCATCCCGGTGACGGGTCCGTCGAGCGCTGCAGTCAGGCCGACGCGGATCATCTGCGCAATGCCACGAGCAATGTGACCGTCCGACTTGTTGAGGTGTTGCGCCTTCAGCAGCGATTTCATGTGCTGCGTCTCGATGCAGATCACCGGCAGGCCTGCTTCCGCCATGCCATTCACCAGCCACTGCGAGAGCGGCCCGGCCTCAATCCCTATCGGGCCATAGTCACCACTGAGTGACCTGAGCAGCCCGACCGAGATCGTCCGGCTCGCTCGCAACCTTCTGCTCAAACACAACCGTGTCGACTTCATCGTCGACGCATATTGTATCCTCTGCCAGCGGCGCGGGCGGATTTCAGGAGAAGCGGCGGCTCTATCGCAGCGTCCTTGCGAAGAAGGGCCTACGAAGGCTTTCGTCTTCTATGCGACCTGTTTCACGCCCGGCGGCTGCCATGTCCCTGCGCCCGCCGGCAAGATCGAAGGCGGCGTCGGCTTCGGCCAATACAGGCGCATCACGAGGTAGATCTTGTCAGCCGGCGCCGGGAGCCAGTTTGCTTCCTTGTCCGCGCCGGGGCTGTCCTTTTGGAGGTAGAGCGTCAATGAGCCATCCGCGTCTTTCTTCATCGCGGGCAACATCGGAGAGTTGATGAGGTAGCGATTGATCGGATTCTTAACCAAAAGCTGGCTCTTGCCGTCATACATCGTCACGGACCAGAACGCGTCTACAGGCGGCAACTGACCGGGCGCGAAGGTGATGGTGTACTTGTGCTTGCTCCCGTCTAGCGGCTCGCCGGTCGCGTCCGTTCGGGTGTACGGATACATGGCCTCCGCGGCATCGTTGCCCAGGAGACCACCCTTGGCGGAGCCGGCCCGCATCACCCAATCGCCGTTATAGAAGTTCTCGTCGCCAAAGAACGAGCCGACATTCCAGCCGTTGATATTCTTGTTTCCGTTAGCCAACCATTTGTCGACTTTGTCATTGCCTTGCTTCATGCCGACCAGGATCTCGGCCTTGTGTTCGAACGATAGATCCTTGAACGCGAAGGTCTTGCCGGGGCCGATGCCGATCTTCGCAAGTTTTGCACGAACCGCCCTGTCCCTTGCCGTCTCGGGCACGAATTGTAGGGCCGCGTCGAGATACTCGAAAAAATTATCCTTGATTCCCGCCGTGGTGGCAGGAACGAAGGCGTTCTTCGGCGCGGCGGGCGGGGCGGGCTGTTTGAGGAAGGCCGAGAGTGGCAGCGCCTTGTAGCCGAGCTGGATTTTCTCGACGTTCGGCATGTCGGCGGGGTTGAAGAGCTGGGTGCGGATCAGTGCGAGCGAGAACGGCGTCGTCGAGCGGAAGGCCTGCTTGATCCCGGTCGGCGTTGCACCCTTCCAGTCCGGGCCTACGACCAGATAGTCGCCCGGCTCGGTCCCTGTGGTGCGCGTGCCGATGTAGCCGTAATTGTAAGTGTTGCCGTCGATGAGCTGGACCGCGTAGTAGCGCTCCCTTGCGATCGCCGGCACCGAGATGACCATCGGCTCAGCCCGCAAATCCAGCCAGAGCATCGAGTAAGGCGTGTCGCTGTTCGGCGTGATAACCGCCGTGTCCGCGGGGGTGGCGACGTGGTGCAAGTTTTTGATTTCGTTAAACGGCGCCTTGAACTGCCCCGAGTTCCTATCGACGGCGAATTCCTGCATGACCGCGTAGATCATCACGAGCGGCAGTCCGTAGATGAAGCCTTCCTCCGCGATGTCCTTGGCCTCCAACAGCCTGGGCCACTGAGGGTTATCCTTCTCAAAGACAAGGGGGGAGACCGGATTGGCCTTTGCCGTTGTGCTGATAAGCCCCGCCATCGCCGCAGAGCCGAGCAGAGCGCGTTTCGTGATCATCTGAACACTTCCTTCCGGTTCGCAACTGTTCGTTGAAATCACGTAGGTAGCAGGATGAAACTAGGCTTCGATGACCGAAATGCAGTTACGGCGAGTGCAGAGCCACTTGTATGTCGGCGCCGGCGCGATCACGACAACGGGGAGGCATTCCACAAGGGGCTGCTTCCCCCATCATTTGGGAAACAGGAACTGGAGCTGAGCTCTCAATTGCCAATCGGCGGCGCCGCTGGGCTTTGCGACATTGTAGTAGGCTGCCAGCTGCGCATTGACGGGCTGATGACCGATCTTGAACACGCGCCCAAAACCGCCGCCGATCGGCACCGTCCAGCGGTCGCCATGGCCGGCCTCCCAGTCGGCGGTGATGATGGGCGACGACGTCAGATACCACCCGCCGTGGAAATTGTAGTTCACAAAGGGCTGCAACGTCATCGCATTGACCGTATTGCGGTTGCTCTTGCCCGCGAAGGACCAGACGTTGTTGACGAGAACGCCGACAACCCAGGGCCCTTCGATTGCCAGGGCGACGAAGGCCGGGCCCGCCGAGTACTTGCCGCTGGTCAGGGTTTTGTCGGTGCCGGTCGGGAACACAAAGGTCGGGCCAACGCCCCAGATGATGCCGTGCGTCGGTTGCTTCGGCGAGAAGAAGAAGCTGGGGTTGATGTCGCCCAGGCCAAATTCGCGATCGTCATTCACCGTTAAGGCCGGTTGTGAGATCACCGGCGTAATCCAGCGCGTGATCAGGTTCCAGTCCTTGTTCAGTGTGATCGGGACTACGGGCTGGATGTTGAGGACGTTTTGTAGCTTTTTGTGGGGCCCGACATTGAAGTTGAAGTTGTTCTGGAACGGCACGCTGATCATGTCGGCAACGGGGTTCTGCGCTGCTTTCGCCAGATCGCCGGGGCTCGGTGAATCCTCCGCCAGCGCCACTCCCGAGCACGACAATGTCGCAAAGAGTGTCAGTGTAGCCAGCCCGATAAGATCTCTCGCGCGCATGTCCCCACCTCAGCCATATGCAAGCCGACGGACACGATCGGGCTTACCGTCGCCCGCGGAATTTATACCGTTCTACAAAATATATCGGATGTCCAGAGCGGTCATTCTGAGACAGCTTGTCGAACTTCCCTAGTGTCAACCGCGTGACTGAGGTCCCCGTCATCACAGGCCACATCCTGCATGGCGTTGTCATGTTAACTGGTCGGTGATGCACGGGGACAATGGAGGTGGCGATATTCTGGCCAACGGCATCATGGGTAACGGCAATCGCGTATGATGCGGCCCCAGACGCCCGCCCGGCGCCATCGGACGAAGCGGTTATAAGCAGGTCGTGTAAGGGCCAAAATGATCCGGCAGATCGCGCCAAGGTGCCTTGGATCGCAAGACCCAGAAGATGCCGTTGAGGCACGCCGGTCGTTTGCCCGAGGAACGTCACGCGGGTTGTTCGGCAGCATGGTCGGCAAACCATTCATGATCCGCGAGCTCGTAGCGCATGATTCGAGCCTGCAGTTTAGGAGTTTGGTTCACGGGGGTCTGGCTAATCGCAACGCTTTCGGCTCAGTTCCGGTCCGGCGCTACGGATTAGGAACGGATATCAGCACGTCGACCAATCCCTGCTGAACAAGACACACTAGACCACGGTCCAACTTGATTTCGCATCTGTGCTGCGGAAACGTGGCTTTCGCCAGTGGTTTTCTAACGGAGATCGCTTGGGGAGCAAATCAGAACGAGCCGGGTCAAACTCAAACGCTAGTCGTTGAATCGAGCGCAGGTCGAGTTGACGGCGCAGTCAGGGAGGAGCGTTCGATGACGGCACCAAATCGACCAACCGGCGGTTCACGTACATCGCGTTCCGTACCGATCATCGACCGACGCGCATGGCTGATGCTCTCCCTTGCAGCAAGCCTGTTCGGGAACGTTAAACCCGCGCGCGCGCAGTCCGACCCGCTGCCGTCCTGGCACGAGGGGCCGACGAAGAAATCCATTGTCGATTTCGTTGCACGTGTGACTGCGCGGGGTTCGGGGGATTTCGTGCAACCCGCCGAACGCATTGCGGTTTTCGACAACGATGGCACGCTGTGGTGCGAAAATCCCATGCCCTTCCAGTTAGCCTATGTCGCGGACACGTTGAGGCAGATGGCCGTGGAGAGGCCGCAACTGAACCAGGATCAAATGGTTCAGGCGGCATTGGCGGGCGACTACGCGAAGCTCATCGAAGGAAAATACGATGGCCTGTTGCGCATCTTGGCTCTCACCCACACAGGGATGACCACCGATGAGTTCACGGCAAGGGTCGAGAAGTGGTTCGCAACCGCCCGCCATCCCCGCTTCGGGAAACCCTATGATCAGCTTGCTTATCGACCAATGCAGGAAGTGCTCGGCTATCTCCGCAACAATGGCTTCAAGACCTTCATTGTGTCGGGCGGCGGCGCCGATTTCATGCGTGTTCCGAGCGAGCGGGCTTATGGCATCCCGCCCGAGCAGGTTGTGGGATCGTACAGTCGCGTCAAATATGAACTCCGGTCCAACCGGCCCGTGCTGGTCAAGACGACGGACTACGTGTTTGTCGACGACAACGACGGCAAACCTGTTGGCATTCATCAGTTCATCGGCCGCCGCCCGATTGCCTGCTTCGGTAACGCTGATGGCGACCAACCCATGCTCGAATATACCACGATCGGAAATCCGCGGCCGAGCTTCGGCCTGATCGTCCATCACACTGACGGCGAGCGCGAATACGCCTACGACAGTCACCCCAAAAGCAGCGGCAAGTTGGTTGAGGCGTTGAAAGTGGCTCCACAACGCGGCTGGACTGTCGTCGACATGAAGCGCGATTGGAGAAAGGTTTTTGCCTTCGAGAAATGAAGGAGCAGGCGCTGTCATCCACCGCGGCGCGACGTGCGATGTGGGAATGTCCAGTTGTGACGGCCCTTCTCGGAAATCCAACAGCGTCCGCTGCTGCGCCGCTGTTAGAGACAAGAGGACACCAAATGCGCCGTTACCGAGCCTCCTGATTTATGAGTACACTGCCTAGAACCTGCCGACGGGCTACTCGATGGTGGCAGCGCAAAGCAAGCTTGCGGTCGTGCTGCGATGCCGTAACGCCAGCCAATTTCAGATAGCGTTTCATGGATTTCGGCCTTCACAGCGACACCGGATGTGCGGCGCCTCATCCGGCACCACGCATCAGTACGACCTGGGATAATTATTGCGCTGCGACGAGACCGGGCGGCTGCCACGTGCCTTTGCCCGGCGGCAATATTGAAGGCACTTCTGTCTTCGGCCAGTAGAGGCGCATGGCGGCGTAGATCGGGCCGTTCGGCGCCGGCAGCCAGTTCGCCTCCTTGTCCGCACCCGGCGACCTGTGCTGGAGGTACAGCGTCAGTGATCCATCCGGGTTCTTCTTCATGTTCGCCAGCATCGGCGAATTGATCAGATACCGGTTGATCGGGTTTTCGATCAGCAATTGGGTCTTGCCGTCGTACATCGTCACCGACCAGAAGGCATTGACGGGCGGCAATTGACCGGCAGGGAAGGTCAACGTGTAGTTATGCTTGCTGCCGTCGAGCGGTTTTTCCTCGGCGTCGAATTTCCCGAGCGGGTAGGTGGCTTCCTCCGAATCGTGTCCGTAGATGCCTGCCGTGGCCCCCGCGGCGCGCTTCAGCCAATCGCCGTTGATGAACTCGGCATCGCCCCAGAGGGCGCTGAGCCGCCAGCCATTGACCGACACACCCGCCTTGTCGGTAGCCTCACGAACGTTTCGCTCGCCTTGCTCCATACCGATCAGGATCTCGGCCTTATGCTCCAGCGGCAGGTCCCTGAAGTTGAACGTCTTTCCCGGCCCCACACCGATGCGGGCAAGTTTTGCCCGAATATCCTTCTCGCTCGCAAGCTCCGGCGCGAACTGCAAGCAGAAATCGAGATACTCGAAGAAGTTCGTCTTCACGAGCTCCTTGTCGATTTTCGGGAAGCTCACAGCTGGCGAGGCCGTCGGCACGAGTTGTTTCAGGTATGCGGAAAGAGGCTGCGCCTTATAGCCGGCCTGTACCTTGATCACATTATCGATGTCATTCGGTTCAAAAAGCTGGGTGCGGAAAAGGGCCACGGAAAACTGCGTGCTCGACCGGAACACCTTTTTGACCCCGGCTGGCGTCGTTCCCTTCCATTCCGGTGCAACCACCATGTAGTCGCCGGCATCGTTGCCAGTGGCCCGACTGCCGATATAGCCGTAGTTGAATGTGTTGCCGTCAACGAGCTGGACAGAGTAGTAGCGCTTTGGCTCCACCGCCGGGACCGTAACCACGATCGGCTCCGCTCGCAGGTCCATCCACAAAATCGAATAGGGCGTGTCGCTGTTCGGCGAAACGACGGCGGTGTCCTTATACGTAGCGACGTGGGTTTGGCCTGCCCCGATTGAGTGGTCCGGCTTCAATCTAATGCATGGTCGGCTTCACGGCCATGTTTGACGGCGGCACGATAGCTGCTGGGGCTGGCGGCTTGTAGCCAAGCGAGGAGTGCGGGCGCCTGGTATTGTAGTGCTGGCGCCAGCTCTCGATCACGGTCTTCGCTTCGGCGAGGCTGTAGAAGATCTCGCCGTCCAGAAGCTCGTCACGCAGCTTCGCGTTGAAGCTCTCGCAATAGCCATTTTCCCACGGCGAGCCAGGCTCGATGAAGGCCGTCTTCGCTCCAACGGCCGCGATCCAGTCCCGCACCGCTTTGGCGACGAACTCCGGGCCGTTGTCCGAACGCACATGTCCCGGCACGCCGCGCAGGATGAAGAGGTCCGAGAGGACGTCGATGACATCGGTCGATCTGAGCCGCCGATCGATGCGGATCGCAATGCATTCCCGGGTGAACTCGTCGATCACGTTCAGCATGCGGAACTTCCGGCCATTGTGCGTGCGATCCTCGACAAAGTCATAGGACCAGACGTGGTTGGGATGCTCTGGCCGCAGCCGGACACAGGAGCCGTCGTTCAGCCAGAGGCGCCCCTTCTTCGGCTGCCGCTGAGGCACTTTGAGCCCTTCGCGTCGCCAGATCCGCTCGACGCGTTTGACGTTCACCGCCCAGCCGGCGGCATGCAGCAGCGCTGTGATCCGACGATAGCCATAGCGCCCGTACTGGGTGGCAAACTCGACGATGTCGGCCGTCAGCGCTGCCTCGTCGGCACGACCCATTGGCTGCTTTCGCTGTGTCGAACGATGCTGCCCCAGAACCCGGCACGCCAGTCGCTGCGACACGCCAAACTTGGTCATGGCGTGGTCGATGCAGCGGCGACGGCGGGCGGGGCTCAATAGTTTCCCCGAGCAGCCTCGGCAAGGATCAGCTTCTCAAGCGTCAGGTCCGAGACCGCCTTGCGCAGCCGTTCGTTCTCCTTCTCAAGGTCCTTCAATCGCTTCACCTGGTCGCTCTTCAGGCCGCCGAACTCCTTGCGCCAACGATAATAGGTGAAGGCCGTCACTCCGATCGTGCGGATGCCCTCGGCAACCGGCCGACCTTGTGACAACAACACGTCGACCTGCCTCAGCTTCGCGACGATCTCTTCAGGCCTGTGCTTCTTCTGCGCCATAGCGGCTTCCTCCAAGGCTCAAAAGCCTACTTCACGGAGGACCACTTTTCAGGGGGCAGGCCAGGTTTCGTTCTTGATCTCGTTGAACGGCGCCTTGAACTGGCTCGAAGTCCGATCGACGGCGTATTCGTACATGATGCCGTAGTTCATCACGATTGGAAGACCATAGATGAATCCGGCCTCGGCGATGTCCTTGGCCTCGATAATGCCGGGGTGGCTCTGCGCCATCAGGAACCCTGGCTTTGCAATCGCAGAGCCAGCGGTCATCACTGCGGTCGAACGAAGTAGATCGCGCTTCGTCAACATTTGGCTTTCCCCCTTTTTCCTTCCAACATCACCTTGGAACGAGATGAAAGCAGCTATGTGTAGCTTTGCGCCAAGGCAGCTTAGATTGTTTAGTCAAGTAAATTCAAGTCAAGAGCCGGCCGTGCGAACCGGGCCGTTGTCCATGCTCGCGCGAGATCGATACCGTACTGCAATAAGCATGTTTCGAAAATTAGGCCGTGTACTCAAAAATGAGGAGGATCGGTACTGGCGCATTTGGTGTCCCCTTGTCTCCGACAGTGGCGCGCAAGCGACTTGTTGGACTTCCGAGAAGGGCCGCCACAACCGGCCAGCCACACATCGCGCTTCGCGCCGTGGTGGATGATACCGCCTTCTCCTTCACTTCTCGAAGACAAAGACCTTTTCCAGTCGCGCTTCATGTCGACGACAGACCAGCCGCGTTTGCCGCGCTCGTCCCTGCAAACAATCATCGTGTCGGTCACGGCACCAGACGCGGTTCAAAGGCGAAGGCACTCAGCCCTAGCCATTGTTGCATGGAGCCAGCCAGGGCCTTATCGCCGTCGATCTCCAACTGGCCAGTGTCCGACTCCTTCTTGATCGTCGTCAGCCCCATCCAGATCGCCGTCATCGTGCGCAGGGAACTGGTGACCAGCAGGTCGAGCGGATGACCGGGGTCGAAATTGCACAGCTCGACCGCACCGTCGGCAACCACCAGCCACCACCGCTTTTGCGACCCTGAAAGCTCGGGATACAGAAACTGTATCGTGCAGCGATGCGCGGGCAGCAGCTTGATGTTGAGGCTTCGGTGCATGTCCCACATCAGCAGCGACGGGTCGAGGTTCTTGAGCGAAAGCCGCGATTCCATCCAGCGTTGCGCCCAATTGCCGAGGCCCATGATCAACGGTCTCAACTCCTCGCCCGCCTCGGAGAGATGATATTCAACCGAGCCCCTCGTCTTGCGCGAGACGGTAAGAACCCCGGCCTGCTGCAATTCCTTGAGCCGTTTCGAGAGCAAAGCGGGCGACATTTTCGGCAGGCCGCGCCGCAGATCGTTGAAGCGGGTGCTGCCGCAGAGCAGTTCTCGGACGACCAGAGTCGTCCATCGGCTGCACAAAATCTCCGAGGCCATCGACACCGGGCAGAACTGACCGTAGCCGCCGCGATCGTTCATGGCGAACCCCGTTTTTCTTCTGGTGAATGCTATCAGATCGGGGTCGTACGGAAAACGCCGGCAGTTCAGTTCCTGAACTGGAAACCCAAAGCCGCTGCGGTCATCCTTCTGCCTTGCAGCAATGGAGGACTCCATGTCGACTATCACTGCTTCGAAGGCCTCGACCCCGTCAGTCGGTGCAGGCGCCGACCCTTCCACTAGTGTCGTGCAGACGGCGCGCAATCTCGCTCCGAAACTCGCCGCGCGTGCCGCCGAGATCGACCAGAATGACCGGTTCGTCAGCGAGAACTATTCCTTGCTGAAAGAGGCCGGCCTCGTGGAGGCAGGCGTCCCGCGCGAACTCGGCGGCGTCGGCGCCGAGATTTCCGAGCTCGCTGAGATGCTCCGCTTGCTCGCAACGGCCTGTGGCTCCACAGCTCTGGCGTTCTCCATGCACACCCATCAGGTCGCCATCCCCGCCTGGCGTTGGCGGCACCAGAAGGTCGCCGCCGTGGAACCGCTGCTGAAACGGGTTGCCGCGGAGAGAATTATTCTGTTGTCGTCCGGCGGCTCGGACTGGATCGCCGGATCCGGAAAAGCGGAACGGGACGGCGAAGGCTATCGCATCAACGCCCGGAAAGTGTTCACCTCCGGCGCCGAAGCCGGTGACGTCCTGATGACCGGAGCGGTCTACGAAGGCGAGGACGGGAGCCGGTCGGTCATCCACTTCGGTGCGCCGATGAAGTCTTCGGCGGTTCACATCGAGGAGACCTGGCGCACGCTGGGCATGCGTGGCACCGCGTCGAACGATGTCGTGATCGAGGATCTCTTCATCCCCGCCGCGAATGTCGCTTTTTCGCGCAAGGCCGGCGAGTGGCACCCGGTCTTTGAGACGATTGCGACGATCGCTTTCCCGTTGATCTACGCGGTCTACCTCGGAGTTGCCGAGAGCGCCCGCGAGATCGCCATCGACATCGCGAAGAAGAAGCCGGCATGCGATCCGTCGTTGGCCGGTCGCATGGACACCGAGTTGCGGGCTGCGCAGCTCGCACACCGCCTGATGTTGGATACCGTAGCGCGTAATGCGCCGTGCGCCGAGACGGTCAATGAAGTCATGATCGGGCGCACTCTGGTCGCTCGCCACGCGATTGCGGCCGTCGATCTCGCTATGGAGCTGGCAGGGGGGGCGTCGTTCTATCGGGCAACGGGATTGGAGCGGCGCTTCCGTGACATCCAAGGTGCGCGATTTCACCCGCTTCAGTCCGGTCCCCAGGCCCGCTACGCCGGTGCAATGGCGCTCGGCTTGCCAACGGGCTCGATTTTTTGATGCGCCGGCCGGAGGAGGACACGACATCTCGGGCCTCCTTCGGTCTTATCTCTGGTTCGGACTTCGCCCAGCGAGGCATTTGCCAGTCTCCAACCGACATTGTCGCGACCTGAACCTCCGGCGAGCTCGCTGGAACCCGCGCGCAGGTCGCGTTAACGTCTGCTTCCCGGCAGGCGCGGCCCGGCCTTTTGACGCTCAACACCCAAGCGACGGGCTTGACCTTGGATGCAGCAATTAGGCCTCAACCTCTCCGGAGCCGATGCATTCTTTGATCGCCTCCGAAAAGGCGATGATCGTTGCCTTACGGTTTTCGGCGCACATGGCTCGGAACACATTGAGGAAGTCATCAGTGCTGATCTGCATGACAACCTTTGAATTGCCCCCGCCGGAAGCCATAGCTCCACGAAGGGTGACACCACTCCGGCCTTGGCCGTCAGGACCTTTGCCAACCCATGCGCCGTGGGAAATTTGAACGTTCCCTTCGTACTGCCAGCGGCCGCTCCCCTGTAGGGGCGCCCTCCATAGCTGGCTACGTTCGCCCATGGTAGCTCCTTAAATTCTGTGGGTCGCGTGCTCTAAATCCGCGCGAACTCGTCACTCATTAGCTGGGCGCCATTTACGCCCCTCCAGCCGGAACATCCACGGCCGTCGCCGCGACCTGGCGTCAACAACTCGACCAATCCTCAATCCCGGCCGCGGGACTTGGCGCACTCAGATGCGTAGCTGCCGATCGACCTCCAACTTCAACGTCCCGACCCTGATTTCTGCTTTCCGGCGGCGAACCAAGGACCGCTTATGGCGCTATCCAAAAAGAAATCGTGACGTAAGATTTCAGAATCACGCTCGGAACGAACGCCGGCGGCCTATGAACAGTCGTCGGAAATGAGCCGAGTTATGGGTAAGCAGAAACCCTTGGCGAGCGCTGGGCCGTTTGCGCCTCTCAAGAATGTCACGTTCAGGGCAATCTGGCTCGCCGGGCTGATCTCAGGATTGGGATGGCTGATCCAGACCATCGCAATGGGCTGGTTGATGGCGACTATCACCCCGTCCAGCGTGATGGTCGCACTGGTTCAGGCCGCAACGAACTTGCCGGCCTTCATTTTATCGATTTTCGCTGGGGCCATTGTCGACAATTTCAATCGCCGCAAGGTGATGCTGATGGCCCGGTCCCTGATGGCCGTGACCGCTGCCGCCCTGACGATCCTCGTCGCAGTTGGAATGATCAATCCCTGGATCATCCTGTTCTTCAGCTTTCTTGCGGGATGCGGCATCGCCTTCAACGATCCGGCCTGGCAGGCGTCCGTGGGCGATATCGTTGATCGCAAGGATCTCGCGGCAGCCGTTACGCTGACATCCGTCGGGTTCAACACGGTGCGCAGCGTGGGGCCAGCGCTTGGGGGCATCATTCTCGCGTCATTCGGTCCCCTGACTGCGTTTTGCCTCTACACCCTTGGGCATCTCGCGCCGCTGATCGTGGTCTGGCGATCCAGGTGGAAAGTTCCCGTCTCAAGACTTCCGCCCGAAGCGATGCTGACGGCGATCTCCGACGGAATTCGTTTCACCTCCCTGTCTTCAGAGATCAAGACGGCGGTCACACGCGGCTTCCTGTTCGGCCTCGCCGGCATCGCCATCCTCGCCCTGCTTCCGTTGGTGGTTCGTGATCAGCTGAAACAGGGGGCGGTCGCTTATGGCGTGCTGATGGCCGGCTTCGGCGGGGGCGCGCTACTGGCGGGGCTGGCATCGACGGCGCTCAGGCGAAAGCTGTCGGACGAACAGCTGCTGAAGTTGGCTTGCGTCGCTTGCGCGACATGTACGCTCTGCCTTTCTCTGACGGCCACCGCTGCTGTCGCAGCTGTGGCGCTCATGCTCGGTGGTGCTGGGTGGGTGCTGGGATGGTCGGGCCTGAGCATAAGCGTGCAATGGGCGAGCCCCCGTTGGGTCGTTGGCCGGACGATTTCGCTCTACTACGCTCTCACCTCGTTTGGGCTCGCGATCGGGAGTTGGCTCTGGGGGATGGTCACCGAAAGCTATTCCCTGAGTTTCGCCTTGCAGGCGTCGACCGTAGCCTCTCTTGGCGTCGCCATTCTCGGCTTGCTCCTGCCCATCCATCAGCGGAAGGACGCAGATGTTTCGACGCCCGACAGCTTCGAGGCGCCTGCGGTCAACCTGGATTTGAAGCCGCGAAGCGGTCCGATTGCGGTCAAGATCGAGTATCGGATCGCTGCAGATCAGATCGAGACCTTTCTCGGCTTGATGCTGCAGCGTCGGCGCGCCCAAGGACGCAACGGCGCACGTCGATGGATTTTGATGCGCAATCTGCGCGATACGGCGGTTTGGACCGAGACGTTCCGCACGCCCACCTGGAACGATTATCTACGATTCAATTACCGCCAGACCGCAGCCGACAGGGCGCTTAATGCCAGGCTCGTCGAGCTGCACATGGGGCACGCCGCACCGGAGATAGCCCTCTCGATCGAGAGACCCACCGCTGCGCCGCGAAAAGCCGATGTGTTTCGACCCGAAACGCCCCATACCTAGAACTCGCGCTTCCATAGGCTCGGAAGCAGTCGAGTCTGCTGAGCGACTTTCTCGCTCCGAACGTCCGTTTTCAGGTCAGGCGTCGGAGTCCGCTCAGGGCGCATGTCGACAACGACACTGGCTTCATAAGCCCATTGCGACATCGTCGTAGAAGCGAGTCGGCATTTTGATTGCGCTCCGCAGCAAACTGGGCCAGCTTCATCACTCAACAAGCAATAATCCCGCTCGTTCTCTGGAATTTGCGAGGCTTGAGTATGGACGGCATCGCGAGGACTGCTAGCGGGCCAACAGCCCGTGCCATGCGGAGAGCTCTGCAACTTATTCTAGCCTATTCTAAGCTACGGTTATCAGAGCGAAATCGCCGGCTCCTGTCCTTCGTCGTGTCCGCGACAATCAAGGGCAATGCTGAACGCATCAAGGCTTCCACAATTGGGGTCGACGTTGTCGGTCACGGCGAAAGCTTTGATCCGACAACGGACCCACCGAATCTACGCGTATCGACACGCCACGTCGGATTTCGTTGCGTTGTCAAACTCACCCCCTGATGCCCAAACAGAAGGAGGACAATACGATGAAGAATGATCTGGATCAGAACGCTAAAACAATTGCTGCCAAGGAAGAGGCAAGCCTGGATCGTCGGAATCTCCTTCTCTCGGGGACGGCCTTCATGACTGCGGCTGCTGGCTTCGCCTCCGGGGCAGCGGCGCAGGCGCAACAGCCCGCGCCGGCCCCGCAGAGGCCGGCTCCTTCCGGTCGCGTGCCTAACATTCTTGTCATCTTCGGTGACGATATCGGCGTCCCGCAGATCAGCGCCTACACAATGGGAATGATGGGATACCGTACTCCTAATATTGATCGCATCGCCAATGAAGGCGCTATCTTCACGGATGCCTATGGCCAACAGAGCTGTACTGCCGGGCGGGCCTCGTTCATCATCGGGCAGGAGCCGTTCCGGACCGGCCTCCTGACAATCGGCATGCCCGGCGATCCGCACGGTATCGCAGATTGGATGCCGACGATTGCGGACGCGCTTAAGACCGCGGGCTACGCTACCGGCCAGTTCGGTAAGAATCATCTAGGCGATCGCGACGAGCACCTGCCGACCCGACACGGCTTCGACGAGTTCTTCGGCAATCTGTACCACCTCAACGCCGAGGAGGAACCCGAGGGCTACTTCTACCCGAAAGATGCGAATTTTCGGCGCCAGTTCGGACCACGCGGCGTGATTAAATCGTCAGCCGATGGCAAGATCGAGGACACCGGCCCGCTGAACACTAAGCGCATGCCGACCGTCGACGAGGAATTCCTGGCGGGCGCCAAGGATTTTATCGACCGCCAAGCTAAAGCGCAAAAGCCATTCTTCTGCTGGTTCAATTCGACACGCATGCACGTCTTTACCCATCTCAAGCCGGAATCCTTAGGCAAGACGGGCATGGGCATCCATGCCGACGGCATGGCCGAGCATGACGGTCATGTTGGGCAGTTGCTGAAGCAGCTCGACGATCTTGGCATCACCGAGAACACCATCGTGCTCTATACGACCGACAACGGCGCGGAACTCGCGCTCTGGCCCGATGGCGCGATGACACCGTTCCGTGGCGAGAAGGGTACAACTTGGGAAGGCGGTCTCCGCATTCCGATGATGGTGCGGTGGCCGGGAGTGGTTAAGCCGGGCACGCAGGTCAACGACATGATCACGTTGATGGACTGGTTTCCGACCTTCTGCGCTGCAGCAGGCTTGGGCGACGTCAAGGAGAAGATGAAGGCCGGCTTCCAGAGCGGTAGTAAGACCTTCAAGGTTCACCTCGACGGCTACAACTTCATGCCCTTCCTGAAAGGCGACGAGAAAAAGGGCCCGCGCGAAACAATGTTCTATTTCGACCAGGGCGGCAATCTCAATGCCGTCCGCTGGAACGACTGGAAGGTCAGTTTCGCCGTCGCGAGTGAAGGTAATATCGCGACTGCAACCCGCGAGGTGACGTCATGGGCGGGCATAACTAATCTCCGGATGGATCCCTATGAGCGCGGCATGAAAGAGGGCGGCGAGGCGATGAAGTTCTTCGGCCAGCAGATGTGGCTGCTCGTTCCGGTGCAGTCCAAGGTGAAAGAGTTCTTCTCGGACTTCAACGACTTCCCTTACCAGACCGGAAGCTCGCTGAACGCCTCCGGCATTAACTACGGCTTCCTGCAGCAGCAGGCTGCTCTCAAGCGCCTGGGCGATCTGGAACGCCTCAAACCCCGTTAAGCTCGAAATTGGCGCGGCGGCCGGTGCCGCCGCGCTTTGTGCTCAAATATTTGCGCTTTCGAGATTTGCAGGCATCGGGGAACTGATGAGTTCAAATGTCGGAAAGTACGTCGTCCCGCAAGACCTACGTGGCGACGATGCCGGAGAAGGCGTCCCACCGCGAGAGCATCCTTGAGCTTCAAGCCCGGATGAAGGCGGACATAATCGAGCAGGAGCGGGTGGTCGAGTGCACCGTCTCCGAGGGAAATGTACTGCTAGCGATGATCTTGACGAGGTCGGAGAACTTCATTCCCCAATTTGGTGGTGAGCGCGGGTGGAGTACTCGCAATCAGGCGACGAACGCGAAGTCAGCCGCGCTAGGGCATGCCTGATCGTGGCGCAGCCCTACGCGAGATCTCATCGCAAACCGCGGTCCAAAAGCTCAAGCTCAGTTGGTCTTCTTCGGAACGCGCTTGGCGGATCAGACGCCTGGCGGCAAGGAAGGCGCCTTGACCGTGGTCGCGCATGAGAATGCCTGCTGACAGGGATACAGAACGCCTCCAGGCTCTTCGCCTGGCAAGTAATTTGGATGAATGATCGCGCATACCTCGGTTTTGCGCACGGTCGGGAACCCGTCAATTTGAGCTGAATGTTCATGATAACGATTAGCCTTACCCTCATGTCCCACCTCACCAGCGACTCGTCAACGAGGCGGTGCGCAAGCCCGCAGGCTTCAGCTTTCATCGCGTGCCCAGCTTACTGGTGCGCTGGCGTCCTTTTTTGGTCAGAGTTCCCGCTATCCATTTATGGTCTGGTTGGCATCAAGTGCGTTGGCGATATCGCGCGTCATCGCCGTGGCTCGCTGGCCATCGGGCGTAATGGCTGGGTTTCTTCTTGGCATCCTCTCGGAGCGAATGACGCATCGGTTTGGTGACGCCGATCAGGCACAGACGAGTGAGGCGACACGTCACCCCTTATTTCAAGGGTCAGACTCCTCGGACGCTCGGCCGAGCGCCCGCTCGACAGAATGATTGATCAGCAGAAGCAATAACGCCAACAGTGTCGCGCTGAGCACGATGGCATAGTCACCCAGGCCGGCGGCACATCCCAGCGCTGCTGTGACCCAAATGGCTGCGGCGGTTGTCAGCCCCTGAGGCGTTGTTTCGCCTCGCCGAAGGACGATAACTCCGGCACCCAGGAAACCGATGCCTGTGAGGAGGCCCTGGACAACACGGCTCGCTGCGTCTGCCTCGTGCGGGTCACTGAAGATGGTCGCGGCAGCTGCTGTGCCTAGTCCAACAAGGCCAAAAGTTCTTACCCCGGCTGAACGCTGCTTGTTTGTCCGCTCCCAGCCCACAACAATACCTGCCGCCATTCCGGCGAACAATCGCAACAGCAAGTGAAATTCTGCCCAGATGTCGAATTGCACGACGCTCTCCTACAAAGGCCCTGCGTTGCGAACGCACGAGACGGGTACTCGTTCTCTCAGACGAGGTGAGTTTGGCGGTTTGCGGAGACCCGGCGAGGTGCAATCGCAGCTGGCGATGTCTGGTGGCCTGCCTGGAAGACGATGGCGGTGTCGCATAGCGCGGTGCCGAAGCCCAGCGGGCGATGCATGTCGCGTCAGTGGAAGGCTAGAGCGTCCGCTGAAGGGCACCCGGCCAATTCGAGAGACATGAACGGCTTAGCTCTTTGCCTAGCTTTCCATCGCCAGCGCAGCTCCTGTAAAAGTCGTACTTTAGCTTCGACATAACAATCTTCGGAGGAAACGAGATACTCGTCGCGCGCGCCTTACTTCCTTGGTGCTTCGCGGCGCCAGGATGGATTGCTCCGCAAACTGGAAACGGCGATGGCCGCCAAGTCCAGCGCTTCGAACGCGGATCTTTTCCAACGCCTTTCGCCAAACGAAAAGCCCGTCAGGTATCCCGCTAGGAATACAATGACGAGCAGGCCAGCCTCCATGGCGCGAGCCCTCACTAAATGCCAATCGGCAGATACAGGCGAAGCGATCTGAGCCGGGTCGCTTGTGACGTGACACTTAACGAAGCCACGTGCGCGTAAAGCCAAGCTTTCAGAGATCTCAGAAAGCCCGGCCTATCCGTCCAGTTTTGAATTGAAGGCCGCAAGCGCGAACGGTCAGGAGCTATGGCCGGTCGGACGCAACTGAGCGCGGCCTGCGCAATTTACGCTCGATGAGGCGCCGCCAGAAATTGGTCATACGACACAAGCTGTGCGTCGCATCCATAGCCGTGCCCAACGCCGAAGCGCCAACTATCGTGACAAGCGCGAGCGCCAGGATAATCCCACTGGACTTCGCGCCGCCTAAGCTTCACGACGCCACAGTTTCACTACGGTCACTAGCAGTCCTACATCCGCCTGCGTTCCCTGGGCTTCATCCGGTCGCCAAACAGGACGGCGATCTTGGGGGCACCCGGCTTGGGACAATCTGGACGCGCCACGGCGACAATTTAGGCCCTGGGTGACAAACTCTCTGAATCTCGAAATTTGAGGTGCTTCGGCCAACAATCGTATGGTTTCCTGAAAGTATCACAACAAATCGTACGGATCTGTCAGCGAAATCCGGATCATCCTTGCGTTTGGACAATCAGGGTTTACCCCGCTCAAATTGCGGGTTTGCCGAAGTAGCGCCCATGGGCGGATTCGCTGAGATTGCCTAAGTCGTAGAACGCTCCGGTTTGGGAAACGTCCCAACGAGCGCTTGCGACGCGGATCCGTTTTCGCGACGTGGCGTCTGCTGCGGCTCGTCATTGGTAGACTTGGATATCTATATGCGGAGCGAACGATGTCAGACGCTGATGCCATTGATTTAGCCGCCAATCGTCGTGATGTCATTAAGGCAGCGGCCGCTGCCGTGGGGGCAGGGGTAGGGCTGATGGGGCTCGGCGCTTCACCCGCCCTTGCTCAAGACGGCCAGCAGACACTTGGCGGTCAGCCGCCGAGGGGGGCGAAGGCGTCGATCAAGAGCTTCGACTACCAGATCAAGTACCAGCGTGCCTTTGAAGCCGTTCTGTGGGGCATCCCCGCTGCCGCGATCTACAGTTTCCGCAGGGCGGCTTTCAGCGACCTCGGGCTGAAGGACAACGACATCATCGCCTATTCCGCGACGGCGACCCCGAAGCTCGAAGCCATCACCGCCAACAGCACGACGCCCTACATCACGGCCTTCTCGGACCTGCGCAAAGGCCCGGTCGTTCTTGAGTTGCCTGTCGCCGGCGACGATGGCAGCGTTTACGGGCAGGTCGTCGATGCCTGGCAGCTCACGATTGCCGATGTCGGGCCATCCGGCCTCGATCAGGGGAAGGGCGGCAAGCTGCTGTTCACGCCGCCGGGGTATCAGGGTGCCGTCCCGGAGGGCTACATCCATGTGGCCTCGCCGAGCATCCGGATCGCGCTCGCCTTCAGGTCGGTGCCCGCGCCCGGCAAGAGTGTGGCGGATGCCTACGCCTACGCCAAGAAGCTGCGCATGTACCCGCTGTCCGAGGCGGGGAACCCGCCGCAACAGCGTTTCGTCGATCCCATCAACGATCGCTATCCGACGCTGCCCTTCTTCGATGAGCGCTTCTTCGAGGATCTGCACGCAATCGTCAGCACCGAGCCCGTCAATCCGCAGGACAAGGTGATGATGGGGATGCTGGCGTCGCTCGGGATCGAGCAGGGGAAACCCTTCGCTCCCGATGCGACAGCAAAGCGTGCCATGAAGCAGGCCGCCATCGATGTCTGGTTTTACCTGCAGCAGTGGTTCGACAATTTCCCGAAGGATCGGCTGTACTGGCCGGATCGGCATTTCGCGTCGCTGCTGATGACCGACACCAACAAGAGCTTCACCTTTGTCTACCCCGATCGCATCGACTTAATCGACCGGGCCGCCGAGTATTTCTGGTGCACCTACATGCCGAAGGTGCTGAGTGACACGCCGGCGACCCAGTACATGATGGCGATGGCCGACAAGAACGGGAAACTGCTCAAGGCGGGCAAACTCTACAAGATCGACGTGCCGGCCGACATGCCGGTCAAGCAATTCTGGGCTCTGACGGTCTACGATCGTGCGACGATGTCCTTCATCTACAGCGAAACGAATCGCACCACGCTGTCGTCATATGACCTTGGCAAGATGAAGAAGAATGCCGATGGTGGCGTGACGATCTATGTCGGCCCGAAGGCGCCTGCCGGGCTGGAAGCCAATTGGATACCGACCGCCGGAAAAAGACCGCTGCCGGCCATGCGCTTCTACGGCCCGACCGAAGCGATGAACAACAAGACATTCAAGTTGCCGGATTTCGAATTGGTCAACTGAACAAATTTTCGGCGGATCACTCTGTGGGCCTGAAAAGCTCACGAACTGCTCTGCTAACCAAAGCCTAAAAAGGGAGATGCGTTATGGGTCGTCCGTCAATCCGCACACTATCGCTGGCTGTCGCCCTGATGGTTGGCACACCCGCCGTGACCAATGCTCAGGCTCCCGCGACAACCGACCAGATCGACGAAAACGTTGCATACGCCATCGGCATGGAAGCTGTCTTCTACGGCCTCGCGCCGGTCCTGATGCAGATCGGCATCCAAAGCCAGACCGACGCCGACAAGCCTTATGACAACGGGCAGGCCCCGACAAACCAGATGGGTCACGCCCGGCGGCTCTACGGCCCCGACGACAAGTTCGTCGTCACCGCGAACAACGACACGCTCTATTCTTTCGCCGGGTTGGACCTGTCGAAGGAGCCGATGGTGTTGACGATTCCCGACACCAACGGGCGCTACTACATCATGCAATTGCTCGACGCCTATTCTCGCGCGATCGACGATGTCGGGATCGGCACGCTTGGTGCGAAGGGCGGAACGTTCGCCATTGTAGGGCCTGCCTGGAAAGGCACTCTGCCTCCCGAGATGGTGCAGATCAGATCGCCGACCCCGCAGGTCTACATCATCGGGCGAACCGGCGTCGACGGCGACGCCGATCTGCCGGCGGCAAGAGCGATGCAGGACCGGTATCAGCTCACGTCGTTGAGCAATTATGGCAAGCCGCCTGCCAAGGTGGAGCTGGGCCATAAGGCGGCGAGCGCAAAGCCGGCCTTTCCCGAAGGACTCAATTTCTTCTCGGTGGTGGACACGGCCATGCGCCGCAACCCCTTGCCCGACGATGCTCCGGTGACGGACCAGTTCAAGCGGATCGGCATGGGGCTCGACAAGCCGTTTGACGCGGCGTCGCTGTCCGAGCCGACGAAACGCGGCATGACCAGAGCGCTTAAGGACGGGATGGCCGCGGTTCAGCGCGTCGCGGCGGATAGCGGCTCCCGCGTCAATGGCTGGAACATGGAGTTCAAGGGCGGCGAATACGGAAACGACTACCTGCTTCGCTCGGCGATCGGCTTCAAGCAACTGGGTCTGAACAAGGCTCTGCGCGCTCTGTACCCGAACCGATACATCGACGCCGACAACAAGCCGCTCAACGGGCAAAATGCCTACACGATCAAGTTCGACGGGACAGTTCCGGTCAAGGCGTTCTGGTCGCTGACCATGTACGACGCCAAGGAACTCTACATGGTCGAGAATGCGATCAAGCGCTATTCGATCGGCGACCGCACCAAGGGCCTCAAGACTGCGCCCGACGGCAGCCTGACCCTGTACATCCAGGCCAAATCGCCGGGCCCCGACAAGGAAGCGAACTGGCTCCCGGCGCCCAATGGCGACTTCTTCCTGCAAATGCGCCTGTACGAGCCGGCGGAGCAGGTTTTGAGTGGAAGTTACCGGCTCCCACAAGTCACACGCGTAGATGGCCGATAGGCCCACGACCATGACGGGCGGGCGATCATGAGGACTTCACACCACCTCGGTCGCTTTTTCCAGGAGGGCCAACCGATGAGTGTACATCGCCGTGCAGTTCTGGCGGTCGCCGCTTTGGCATGGGCCGTTCCAGCACCTGCCCAGGACCGGCTCATCGCGATCGACGTGCTCTTGCAGCCTGACGACGCGATGCTTGGGGAGGCGTCCCGTTGGAATGGGCGGATGCGCGAACAGAGTCCCGAGGGCTTCAAGCTGGACGAACAGCATGCACCCCATATCACGCTGCTCCAGCGCTTTGTCGCCGAAACCGATCTTCCCGCGGTTCTCGGTGCGGTCGATCAGGTCAGATCGAAATTCGACACCTCGACGATACGCATGAAGGCGACCGGCCTCTACCATATACCCTCAGGCAACATCGGGCTGGCCGGCATCGTGGTTGAGCCATCGGACGAATTGGTCGCCTTGCAGCAAGCGATGATCGAAGCGGTCAATCCCTTCGTCCGACAGGGCGGCGACGGCTCAGCCTTTGTGCCCGACCCAACAGGAGCCCCGTTCGATCCGATGCTCTTCAAATACGTCGAAACCTTTGTGCCCGCTCAGACGGGTCCGAAGTTCAATCCGCATGTGACCGTCGGCATAGCACCTCTCGGATGGCTTGGAGAGCGTGAGAAGGAGCCATTCAGCTCGTTCGACTTCGGAGCCAAGGGAGTCGCCGTCTATCAGCTCGGCAATTTTGGGACCGCTTCCAAGCGATTGGATGACGTTAAGTAAGCGGCGACAGCTTGCCTCATTGCTGGCATAAGGCTGACGAAACGCCATCCGACAAGACCAGCAACAGGTCGATTTCGGGCGTGCGACGGCGGCCTCCGATGGACTGCTTGGGCATGACGTTGGAGTCCGCTATGAGCGCAGGAGCGCTGGTAACCGAGGTGCAAACCCAAGGACCGACGTGGTTGGATAGCATTTCCAGGGGGAGCACTTCCAGTTTTCAGACCTGCGGCGTCAGGATAGGCTCACGGTGACAGAAGTATTCGATCGCTAAAAGCCAGATTTCGCCAGCGCATCGTTGGATAGCATATCGCTACGCACGAATTTGCAAAGGGAGGCTGCAATGACGAATGATTTCGCATCGGTTCCAAGCGAAGGCAACGAAGAGATGGCGCCAACACCACCTTCGGCGATGTCTCGGCGAAAATTGCTCCTCAACTCGACCGTTCTCGCGGCGGCATCGGCTTTGACGCCGATGGCGGCGGTGCAGAAGGCCAACGCGCAGCAGGCGGCGACAGGCCGGCGACCAAACATCCTCGTAATCTTCGGCGATGATGTCGGCTGGCAAAACGTGAGCGCCTATGGTCTTGGCGTCATGGGCTATAGAACGCCGAACCTCGACCGCATCGCCAAGGAAGGCGCGATGTTCGTCGATCATTATGCGCAACCGAGCTGCACCGCCGGCCGCGCGGCATTCATCACCGGATCTTACCCGATCCGATGCGGCATGACGACAGTCGGACTACCGGGCGACAAGCTCGGATTGAAAGCCGGCACTCCCACCCTTGCCGACACGATGAAGGCACAGGGCTATGCAACGGGCCAATTCGGCAAGAACCACCTCGGCGACAACAACGAGCATCTGCCCACTGTTCACGGGTTCGACGAATTCTTCGGCAACCTCTACCACCTCAACACACAAGAGGAAGCCGAGCAACGTGACTATAAGGCTTGGGCGCAGAAGTACGGCCCCGACTTCGAAAAGAAATTCGGCACGCGCGGAGTTCTCGACTGCGTTGCGACTGACACCGATGATCAGACCGTGGATCCTCGCTTCGGCAAAGTCGGCAAGCAGCGAATTCGAGATACAGGGCCACTAACGGCCAAACGAATGGAAAATTTCGACGCTGCAGAGGTAATGCCGCGGGCGTTCGATTTCATGAAGAAGAACCGGGACGCTAACAAGCCTTTCTTCGTCTGGCTCAACACCAGCCGAATGCATCTGTACACGCGGCTCTCGGACGCCGATCGCTACCTGGCTGAAAAATTCACCTCGGAAGCGGATATCCATGGCAGCGGCATGCTCCAGCACGATCGCGACATGGGAACAGTGCTTAAGTGGCTCGATGACAATGGCCTGACGCAGAACACCATCGTCGTCTACACCACCGATAACGGGCCCGAGCATTCGTCGTGGCCCCATGGCGGCACCACGCCCTTCCGCAGCGAGAAGATGACGACCTATGAGGGCGGCGTCCGTGTGCCCTGCATGGTCCGCTGGCCCGGTCAGATTCCTGCGGGACAGGTCCTGAATGGGATTCAGACGCATGAAGACCTTCATGCGACACTAGCAGCAGCAGCGGGCGTTACTGACCTGGCCGATCGTCTGAAGCGACAGTCCAAATGGTATCTCGATGGACTCAACAACCTCGACTACTGGACAGAAAAGACCCCTGATTCCAAGCGCGAGTTCTACATTTTCTATATCGAGTCCAACGTTGCCGCAGTCAGAGCAGGTCCCTGGAAATGGCATTTCATTACCAGCGAGAACTATTACGGAACGCCGAAAAAGCTCGGGAAGCCGCTCGTTTTCAATATTCGCATGGACCCGTTCGAAAGCTACGATACTGTCGATGCTTACGGTCACCTCCTGCAGAAGGTCTCGTGGCAGTTTGCACCCATAAGCGAAAAACTGAAAGAACACCTGCAAACATTGATCGAATTCCCTCCCGTTCAAGGAAGTGGAACCTTTGACGTCTCAAAAATCATAGAAGAGGCAATACAGAAGGGTCAGCAATGACTTGACGTGGCCGCTCGATACGGGCGGCCACTCGACGTCATGACGCTGGCGCGATGGAGATCTGCTCCAAACCGGCGGCTCTCTGAGAAGCAGTGTCTGAGGTCCGAGGCGCGCAGATGTCGTTGAAAATGTCTGCGTTGCGGCGGGTGTGAGGTCTAGATTCGGTCCCCGGGGCGGAGGGCAGTGCGATGTGTTGGCTAACCGAGCTCAGTTGTTGCGAATGACGCAGCGGAAGCCGACATGGCTGGTCGAGGTGTCGACCGGCTCGGCATGCCGTGCAGGTGGTCGATAGCGCTGGCAGTAGTTCGGCGCACACAGATGCGATCCGCCCTTGAGCACCCGACGTGGAATCCGGACCTCCGGCTGGCACGGATCGTAGCTGTCGCCCTCGGGGCCGCCTCGGGGATTTAGCGGCACGCAGCAGGCCTTCGGCGCATCGGCCGGATGGCGCGTCGACCAGAAGTCGCTCGTCCATTCCCAGACATTTCCGATCATGTCGTAGAGGCCGTAGCCATTTGCGGGGAAGGCCCCGACCGGCGAGGTCCGGGCGAAGCCGTCCTCCCTGGTGTTTTCATGGGGGAAGCTGCCCTGCCAGGTATTGGCCATGTGCCGGCCTTCTGGCGTCAGCTCGTCGCCCCAGGCAAATTCGGCGTCCTCGCGGCCGCCCCAGGCGGCGAACTCCCACTCGGCCTCGGTCGGCAGCGCCTTGCCGGCCCAGTCCGCATAGGCCTGCGCATCGCGATAGGCGACATGGACGACCGGGTGGTCGTCCAGCCCCTTGATCGAGGAGCCCGCGCCATAGGGCTTGCGCCAGGTCGCGCCGAACTTGAACGTCCACCATTGCGACCAGTCGCGCAGATCGACCGCGCGCAGCGGTGGGCTGAACATCAGCGAACCCGGCCGCAGCATCTCGGGGAGCGCGTTGGGATAATCCTTCGCGTCCGGGGCGATCTCGGCGAAAGTGACATGCCCCGTCGCTTCGACGAAGGCACGGAACTGGGCGTTGGTGACCGGAGTGGAATCGATCCAGAAGCCGTCGACCGTGACGCGGTGGCTCGGTGCCTCCTCGGGATAGTGATGATCAGAACCCATGCGGAAAGTGCCGCCCGGGATGTGGATCATTCCCGCGACACGAAGGGGCGCCTCGAGAATCTCGCTGTCCATCATCGCAACGGCATCCCGTGATCAGGGCTTCCGCTCGCCGGTCAAGGCGAGACATTCCTTGCGGAGCTTGGCATACTCACCGCTCCGGCGGAAAGACCGTTTTCCAGTCCGCCTTCATGTCGACGATGGTCCAGCCCCTGGCCTTGCCTTCGTCGAGCGCCTTGTCGAGCTTGCCGATGCGCGAGGTCCGATCATAGGCCCATTCACGCTCGGCATCGGTGTGATGGACGATCAGCGCCAGGCGCGGTCCGTCGCCGGCGACGGTGTATTGCAGCATCTGGAGATCCCCGTCCGAATTGCCGAAGGCGAGGATCGGGCGACGGCCGATGAAACGATTGATGCCGACAGGCTTGCCGGCATTGTCGTCGATGAACTCGATCTTGGCTTCCTTGAAAAGTTCGGGCTTGCCGTTGGCTCCCATCCGGAATTTGACGACGCCCGACGATCCAACGACCTGCTCGGGCGGGATGCCGTAGGTCTTTTCGGCGAAACCTCGCATGAATTCTACGCCGCCACCCGAGACGATGAAGGTCTTGAAGCCATTGGCTCGCAGATGCGCCAGCAGTTCGAGTTGAGGTTGATAGACCATCTCGGTGTAGGGACGCTTCTTGGTCGGATGCCGCGCGGTGGCGAGCCATTTCGCGACGGACTGGTCGAACTCACTCGTGGTCATGCCGGCGTGAGTCGCGGCGACTACCTGCAAAAGGCCTTTTTCCCCCGAAGCGACGAGACCTTTGATATTGCCAGCGAGGATCGAGCGAAACGGCTCCTTGCCCTTCCAATCCGGTCTGGAGGGCGCCAGCTGTTTGATCTCATCGATCGCGAAGAGAAGCTGGAAATAGGCCGGCTGCTCAGCCCAGAGCGTACCATCATTGTCGAAGGTCGCGATGCGCTCGGCCGGCTTCACGAAATTCGGCCCCCCCTCCTGCGTCACCTTCCTGACGAAATCGAGGATAGCGGACTTGGTCTTGCCCTCGTTCCAGGAAGGAAGCGGATCAGTCTGCGCAAGCGCAGTCGTTTGGCTCGCACACATGCCGGCGAGAAACAGCGCGGCAACGATGGTTCGACGATTCAGCATCGCGTTACCTTCCTGGCGGGTTGGAGCCGATCCTCGCGGGCACATGCGGCCCTCACATGATCCGCGTTCTTGATGGCAGAGGGCGAATGGCTCGAACGGTATTCGGGCAACGCGCCTAGGTCCAGAAGCTACTGGGGACAAACGTCCCAGAAGCCCTGCGTTCGCTGCGGATCAGTGTAGAACCAGCAATAATCGGGGGCCGGAGGTGAGCCGGCATAGGCGGCCGCTGCCGCTGCGCCGACGAAGCCGATCGCCGCGCCTGCCGCGATGGCTCCGCCCGGACGCCAATAATATGAGCTGGGCCGACGCCAGCCCGGCGCGACCACCACGGGGCGACGCCCGGGCGCAACCACGACAGGTCGGCGTCCCGGGGCTGCCATACCGGGCCGCCGGGCTGGGCGGACGACCGCCCCCCGCCGCCCCGTAGCGACACCGCCTCGCGGACCTCGTACGGCGACACCGCGGCCGACATGCACCTGCGCCCATGCGACAGGCTCAGCGATCGAAATCGCCGGCATGTCCAGGCCGATAGCATCACCTGCCTCGGTCCGATCAATTGACGCAGCGCGTGCCGATGACGGGGCAACCAGCCACGTCGCGACCAGCAGCGAACCAGCCGCCATGACGACACGGAGACAGCGGCAGTTGGAGGCGAAAGTCGGCATGTCGTGCCCTCTGAGGTCTTCATCACCGATAATGGCATGCCGAAACCCGGGCGGCTTCTGGGGAGAATCCTGAAATCCGCCGCGTCAGACCCTGAAAGCCCGATGGGACTGGGCTCCCGCGAGGACTTTTGCCAGCGCGCAGAAAGCCATTGACGAGATGAGATGCCAAGCAAGCGAACGCCTTTCAATGCGCCGCCGCTCGTTTCAACCCGAACATCGAATTCCCGCTCGACGCTTGGACGTCTCAGGGTTTAACGTAAGGTTGTGTGATCAAGCTCGGTCTGTGTGACGTTTGGGGAACGGCATGAGTAGGGAGATCGCCTACGACGCTGTTGCCGAGCCCTCGGCGCCACCGCCGCGTATTCGGTTCGGGGTCGCGTTAGCTTTTCTGGCGATGGGGGTCACGACCTGTCTGTTCGCGGGTCTGTTGCTTTTGACGCGTGCTCAATCTGATGGCGCCGCGATCGAACGACAGGCGGCGAGGCGGGCTGTCGCGCTAACTCTTGCATTTGATCAGGAGGTCATCGCGGCCAAATCCCTGCTGACAGGGCTGTCCCGGTCTCCCGCAGTCATCTCCCGCGATCTGCGAGGTATCTACGAGCAGTTCATGACTACGGCCGTGCCGGACGGGGCCTGGTTGCTCTTCCAAGACATGGAGAAGCAGCTCGTCAACTCGGCGCGACTCTTTGGCACCGAGTTGCCACGCCATACCGTGTTTTCCGATTATGAGAAACTTTTCGGCCCGATCCGAGAACGCGGCTCGTCGGTGACGGGACGGATTGTGGGGGCAGCCACGGGGACCGTCCTCGTCGCCATCAGCCTCGGAACCGACGGCGTCCGTGGCGCTGTAACACATTTCGTCACCACGCTTCTCAGCGAGCGCCATCTCAGGACGATCCTGAACAAGGAAGCTTTTCCGAATGGCTGGGAGAGAGGCCTCTATGACAACGAGTTTCGGCCCATCGTAACGGGTGGCGACGACGACACGCCGGCGCCTTCTTCTCTGGCGGCCCGCCTGCGCGGCATCCCCTTGGACGATGTGATGAACGGAATCTACCAGGAGACGAGTGGTGGCGATCCTATGCTCGTGGCCTACAGCCGTTCGAACGTAACGGAGTGGACGACGGTCATCCGGGTCCCGCTTGCAGCTATCAATGCGCCAGTCAATGCAGCGCTTTGGGAAATCGCCGGGCTCGCGGGCTTCCTACTCCTTGCCAGCGCGCTTGCCGTCTCATTTACGGCCCGGCGCATGGAGCGGCCTCTGCAGGCCTTGTCGGATCGTCTGACGTCCTCCACCAGGCAGGTCGACGAGCTCTCAGGGCAGTTGCTCGCGCTTCAGGAGGAGGAACGGCAGCGGATCGCGCGGGAGCTTCATGATTCCACCGCACAGCACGTCGTCGCGGCCCGTATCGGGCTGGCTGGCCTCACGGAAAATGTCAGAGCCAATGCCGGAGACCGCATGGCGTTGACCCAGGTCGAGGATCTGCTTTGCAAGGCCTTGAAAGAGCTTCGTATCTTCACCTACCTGCTGCACCCGCCGGATCTCGCCAGGGACGGCCTGCAGACGACGTTGCGTCTCTACATCGAGGGCTTCGCCGGTCGTACCGGGCTTGCGTCCCGCATTCGCATTCCCGAAGAGGTCGACCGGATCTGCCCCGAGATCCAGTGGTCGATCCTACGCGTGGTCCAGGAAGCGCTGGCCAATGTCCATCGCCACGCCGATGCATCGCATGTCTCTATTCACGCGCGGATCTCGGCCCGCCGACTGGTCGTCCGGATTCGGGACGATGGCTGTGGAATCGCGGGTGCAACGGCGAGTGATGCGCCGATCCGGTTTGGCGTGGGCATCCCGGGCATGCGGGCGCGCCTGAAGCAATTTGGTGGCGATCTCCGGATTAGGACCGGGCGCTGTGGCACCGCCATCGTCGCGAACATCCCGCTGTCGACCGCCATACTCCGGACGACACGCGCGGATGGCGGGATGGCTGCCTTGCTTCCTTCCAGCGCATCATCCCGACGGATGGCCGTGCCTTGATTTCAGGGTTTGCCCCGCTCGGAATCAGGATTCTCAGCAGGTCTCCAACCAGCTTGACTCCGCTAGCTTCGATGATGCCTGCAACACGTCAGAGCCTCCCAGCTTAGGACGAGGCAGAAGGGAAGCTCGCTATGACGCGCATCCTTATCGCCGATGATCATGACGTCGTCCGCTTCGGCGTGCGCGGCATCCTGGCAACTCGCGCGGATTGGGAAGTCGTCGGCGAGGCGGCGGATGGCCGGGAGGCGATCAGCGAGGCCGTTAAGACGCGCCCCGATATTGTCATCCTCGACTACTCGCTGCCGCTGGTGAACGGGGTTGAGGCGGCAAGGCAGATCAAGGCCCGGCTGCCTGGAGTCGAAATCCTGATCTTCACGATGCACGACACCGACAATTTGGTGCGCGATGTGCTGGAGGTCGGCGCACGAGGTTTTCTGCTTAAATCCGACGCCAAGCAACTCCTGCTCTCAGCGGTCGAAAGCCTCGTACACCACAAGCCCTTCTTCACGGGAAAGGTCTCCGAGGCTCTGCTGGATTCCTATTTGTCGAAGATTGGTGTCGAACGATCGGAGCTGTCATCGCGCGAGAAATCGGTCGTCCAGATGATCGCTGAAGGCAAGACCAACAAGCAGATCGCGGACGCACTCAGTCTCAGTACCAAGACAGTCGAAACCCATCGAGCCTCCGCGATGCGCAAGCTCAATCTGGATACGACCGCCGGCTTGATCCGGTACGCAATACGAAACCGGCTCGTGGAAGCTTGACCGTTGGAAGCAGATGCGAACATGTGATCTCTTCCTGCCGACCGAGCGAAGACATAACTGGATGGGATTGGGCATGGATAATTGCTTGGCCGGCGGACTTCGCGCGACGGTCCTGGGGTTGGCAGCACTGGCTGGCGTGGCGGCCATGAACTCGCCGCTATCGGCTGCGGAAAGCGGTACGTCGATCTACCTGCTCGGCTCCGCGGGGCCTACTGCGGCCATCATGCCCCCGCTCGTCGGCCTCTATTTCCAGAACGACATATACCTCTATCGCGGAAGCGCCGGCGCAAACCGCAACTTCTCGCTTGGCGGAAATGTCGCCGCAAAGCTCGACGCCAACGTATTCCTTGAGATGCCGACGTTCGTCTTCGTTCCCACCACCGCTTTTCTGGGCGGCACGTTGGCCTTCGCTGCCTCCTTTCCCATCGGAGGTCCAAAAATCACCGCGGGCGCGTTGCTAAGGGGACCGCGTGGCGGTGCTTTGGGCGCCAAGACCGAAGACAGCATATTCACCTTCGGCGACCCTTACGTCTCCAGCTTCATCGGCTGGAAGAGTGGAAACTTTCATTGGCAGGTCGGCGCATCGGCGAATGTGCCCATCGGCGACTATCGCGAAGACGCTCTTGCCAACGTCTCGTTCAATCGATGGATGGGCGATTTCTTCGGTGCCGCCACCTGGCTCGATCCGGCTATCGGGCTCGACGTCTCCGGCAAGATCGGCCTGTCGGTGAATGGGGAGAACCCGAGCACCAACTATCGATCAGGCAATGACTTCCATGCGGAATGGGCCGTGGTGCAGCATTTTTCCAAGACCTTCTCCGCGGGCCTCGTCGGGTATCACTACCAGCAGCTAACGGGGGACAGCGGTGCCGGTGCTACACTCGGCGCCTTCAAGGGGCGGGTGACCGCGCTAGGGGGCACTGTCGGGTATGATTTCATGATCGGAAAACTACCCATCTCGACGCGGATCAAGGTCTATAGGGAATTCAACGTGGAAAACCGACTGCGGGGTACGGTTGGCTTCCTGACTGTATCGATGCCGCTTTACGTCAAGTAATAAAACCGCGATGAAATGCCTTATCCATTGTCTTCTAGTGAAACGCAGCCCGTGCAATTTTTGTTGAGCGCAGTGACAGGAACCGGCACTATCAATTTTGTGAGGCGCGCCTGCCTTGGGGCAGTCATCGCAGCTTCTGTCTTGATGGCCGGTTGCGGCACGAGACCCGAGGAAGGCTTCCTCGCTCCCGTGGCAGAGGTCGATCCCGGGTCGACGGCACATACGCTGCTCGTCGCGACCACCCGCAAGCGAGACGACCGGCCAGGCACGCTTTTCAACGGTGAGCGCGCAACGCCACTCGATTTCGCTAGGGTCGTCGTGTCGGTGCCGGAAAAGCACACGGAAGGCCAGGTCGAATGGGCCTCATCTCCTCCTGGCAATTCTAAAACCGATTTTGTTGTTCGTCAGGCTGGCTATCTCGACGGTGAGAGAGCCTTCGTCGCCACGCTCAATGCTCAGCTTGCGGCAAAGCCGAAGGGCAAGCGCAACGTCTTCCTCTTCATCCACGGCTACAACACGATGTTCGCCGAGGGGCTCTACCGCTTCGCCCAGGTTGTCCATGATTCCCGTGCGCCGGGCGTGCCAGTCCTGTTCACCTGGGCCTCGCGTGGTCAATTGACGCAATATGTCTACGACAACAATAGCGCGACCGCCGCACGCGACGACCTCGAGCGAACCATTCGGCTGATCTTCGCCAGCAACGCGGAGCAGGTGAACATCATGGCGCATTCGATGGGTAATTGGGTCACCGTTGAGGCCTTGCGTCAGATCCGCATCTCCGGGGGGCTATCCGAAAAATCCAAGCTAGGCCGGCTCGTGTTGGCCGCGCCCGATATCGACACCGATGTCTTCAAGTCGCAAATGCGTCGCTTTGGCAAGCCGGAAAAGCCGTTTTTCATCGTTCTCTCGAAGGACGACAAGGCGCTCGGCGCATCGAATTTCATCGCCGGCGGGTCGAGTCGGCTGGGTGCTGCGACGGATACGGAGGAACTGGCCGCGCTGGGCGCCATCGTGGTCGATATGACCGAGGTCAAGGGGTTGGATGCGAGCAATCACGGCAAGTTCGCACAACTCGCGGCTGTGGCGCCGCGTCTCACGGCGGTGCTCGAAGGCGGGGTTACGACGTCGCACGCCGCGGCGCATGGCGAAGACATCGCTAACGGGTCGTTGGAGGCAATCGTCAAGCTGCCGATCACGATAATCGGGGCACCGTTCAAGCTGCTAGCGGGGCGCTAATTCGAGCGGCACACGACACAACCCCTTGCCATCGAATTCGCCGGAAGGCTCTTGCCGCAGTTCCTATCTAGCCAATCCTGATCGGTCTGCTGGGGCTCATCTGCGGCGCTTGGAGCGCTGCTAGCCTTCAACGCGATAAAGGGTCTGCCCGTCAACGCGATTTGACACTCTTCAACATTCCGCGCCACGACATCTCCTCCAGCCCCATCGCGAACTACGCACCGCGGCCATGAACATCTGGGTGGAACACTCGGGCATGATCAAAAGGCCGAGCGCCGACACTGCCTGTGTCTCAACCCAAGTTAAGCTTACGATGCCCTCGTCACTCTTGCGACGCAGTGGCTCAATGAGCCCCCCTGGCTAGAAGCCACTCTCTCGGATAAGGATACTCACCGCCCTGCGCCAGAATTGTTGCAACGGAGCCGCAGGCTGCCCAGAAATGATTATCGTTCCCATGCGCGTCTGCGCAATCGGAGCCATTTGATCAGGTATCAGGGTGATCCGATACATGGGCAGGTCGGGGACCGGCGACTCATCCGTACCCATCCGGCTGGGGATCGGCCCGCCATTGACCGAGGCGAGTTCCGCATCCGTTAGGAGCCGCGTCGCCGTCGTGTCGATGGCCTGCACGCGTGCCGTCACGCGCGGCTGGGCCACGTCGGCGGGCACGAAAGTCGCGTCCACGCCTATGGCGATCCGGCCCAGCTCTGCCTCTTCCACATAGGCGGTGATGCGGGTGGTGGAGAGATCGGCGATGACGCCGATCAACTCGCGGGACTTGATCCATTCTCCCGGCTTCAGCGGCTCGGCCCGCTCCACGATGGTCCCAGAAATGGGGCTGTGCACGGTGAGGTGCGCGCTGTCGGCCTGTGCCGCGGCCAATGCGGCGCGGGCAGAGACGATGTCGCCCGCCAGAAGCTGGGCCCGGGGCTGGAGCGCGCCGTCCTGCGCGGCGGCCTGCCACTGGGCGATGAGGCTCGCGACCTGCTGCTGCGCCTGCTGGAGCTTGTACGCGACCTCGGGAAGCCGCTGCACCAGCAAGGGGTCCCCGGCCGCCACAAACGCGCCGGTCCTGATCGCGACCGCCTCCACCTCTCCCGCCATCTGTGTGAAGACGCGCACGCGCGTTTGCGCGCCCAGCAGCGCTGGGGCATGGATGGAGGTGCGCCACGGCACGCAGAGCAGGGCAAGCAGGAAGACTGCGATCAGACAGGTCATAAGCGTACGCCGGTTCAGGGCGTGGCCCCGCGCGCGGCGGACCCACCACGCCATCTCCCGCACTATCGGGCGCAGCAGGAACCACCAGATCTCCACCGCGAACAGGAACAGCCCAAGGGCCTTGAAGAACATGTGATAGACGAGCAGTGCGATGCCGAAGAAGATGACGGCCCGGTAGGCCCATGTGCTGAGGGCGTAGGCGACGAGGATCCGGCGCAGGTCCGGCGGCCAATGTTCCGGGGGCGGGTCATCGACGCCGAAGAGCAGCCTGCGCATTTCGTAACGCGTGAGGCTGAAGGCCCGCTCCTGAAGATTGGGCACGTCGAGTAGGTCCGACAGCAGATAATAGCCGTCGAACCGCATGAAGGGTGACAGGTTGATGAGGAGGGTCAGCAGCCAGGTCGTCGTCGCCCACACCAGCACGACGCTGCGCAGGAGGCCATCGGGCAGGAAGGACCACGCCAGCAAGGCATAGGCGGCAAGGCCGCATTCGGCGATCATGCCCGCGGCCCCGATGGCGAGGCGCTGGCGTCGATCGCGCAGCTGCCAGGCGGCGCTTGTATCAGTGTAGAGCACGGGCGCCATCACCAAAAGTGCAACGCCCATGGTCGGCACGCGGCATCCGAAGCGTTTGGCGGTGAGGCCGTGCGCGACCTCGTGCAGGATCTTGGAGGCCACCACCGCAAGGGCCGCCACGGCCACGCCCTCCAGCGAGAAGAACCATGGCAAGGCGGAGGCGAACGCATCCCATTGCCGCAGGGCGAGATGGAGGCCGAGCAGGCCAGCCAGCACGGTCAGGAGCAGAAAGGTGCGCGTGTAGATGATGTCGGACAGGGGCAGAAGGCGCGTGAGCAGCGGATCAGGCCGGACCAGCGGAATCCGGATGAACAGATAATGATGCAGCAACGTCCGCGCCCAGCTCTCGCGTCGCGAGCCCGCGCGCTCCACCCGACTTGCCGTCCCGCGTAGCGATAGGTCCACGTTCAGCTCCGACGCAGTGACGAAGTCCGCCACTCGCTCCACATCCGCCCGCGAAGGCGTGAGCGTGGTTTCAGCATGGATGCGGCGGGCAATCAGGTCGGGATCGCGCAGATGCCAGCGGTAGAGAATCTCGAACTCCAGCCAGCCGAGGCGATAGTAGCGGTTCGCCGGCGGGTCATGCAGCGTCCAGCTTGGCGAGCCATCCCGCAGCGTGGGGCCTTGCTGAAGCACCAGCTCCATGCGTAGTGGGGGCAGCGTTGCCGCCCGCCCGCCCGGCATTGGAGGGGTGATTGCGATGCCGGCCATGTTTCACAGCCCCAGCCACTGGCGCGCGGATGCCAGCGGGCGCCGCAGGATATAATAGGCGAGGGGTACCTGCGGGCCGTAGAGTTTCGCGGTGCCTTTTAGCCCGATGCGCGGGATACGATCGTCTCCCTTGAGGGATGCTTTGACGCGATAGGACACGATGCCGTCGAGTCCCTTCTGCGGCTGATAGGAGGCGAATGTCACCTCCCCATCCCGCACCCGTTCCGGCTCGATGTTCAGAAACAGACGCACAGGGCTTCCGCTCTCCACATCGATAGCCTCGGCCGAGGGGACGCGGATGTCGACCTCGACCTTGGACGGATCGGCGATCAACATGACGCGCTCGCCGATGACGACGGGACGTCCCAGCCAGTCGTTCGGGTCGTCGAACACCGCGAGGCCGGCTTCGGGCGAGCGCACCTCAATGCGTTCGAGTTGAGCCTTGAGGAAATTCGCCTCGGTCTGTTGCTGGTCAAGCTTGCCCTGCAGCGCAGGAAGGGTGGCGCGCACCTTCGGGTCGGAGACCGATGCCTGAAGGGCCTGCCGAAGCTCCGCCTCCGCCGCCTCAAGCGCGCGAGAGGAAACTTCGAGCTGATTACGGATGCGCCGGGGGTCCAGCGAGAAAAGGAGCTGGCTCGCCGTTACGGTCTCGTTGGGCCTGACGTGGACCGTATCGACCACGCCATCGAGCGGGGCGCGTATGGCGGCGGGCGCCTGGGGGACAATCTCCGCCGGCGCGAGGATCGACTGGCGCACCGGTAGGAAGCCGGCGGCGATGAGCAGCAGAAGAGCGGCGGCCGCAATGAGGCGGGTCCAGCGACGGGGCGTCTCGCCGGCCCGCGCGCGAAGGCCCCGGCGCGCGAGATGGGCGCGCCATGCGTGGCCATAGGCATCGGCGATGATCTCCAGCAGCGCCTTGTCGCCCTCCCGCAACGGTTCGTCGCGCCCGAGGACGAGCACGCTGGACGTGCCGTCGAGCGGCACCCAGACCAGTATGGGCGCGAACCATTCCTGCCATTCGGCCCGGAACTGCAGGGGAAGATCGCCGGCGCGCAGTTCGCGGATCCCGGCGATCCGCTGGTCTGCGATGTGCCGGAACAACCCGGCGGCCCAGACGATGTAAGGCGCATTGCGGTCGGTCGCGGCAAGGCCGGACGCCGCCATGATCTGGCCGGACGGCTGGCCCTGCCAGAGCATGGCCTGCCGGAATTTCACAACCGAGCCGGTCTCATTGACCATGATGAAGCCAAGCTCGGCAGGGCTTGCCGCCCGGGCCCGCTTTTCCAGCATGATGAGCGCCGTGAGGCGCGTCAGTTGCTGGGAATGCAGGTCGCTCATCGCTGGGATCCGGGCGGTTCCGTTATAGGCATGCGCGCAATGCCGCTCATGCCGGGGACGAGATCGGGAAAATCGCCCTCAATGCGGGCATAGACCTTGACCGCCTGGCTGACCGAATCGATACGCGGTCCGAGCCGTGCGACCACCGCCGGAAATTCGCGGTTCAGCTCGTCCACGCGCAAGGCGAAGCGCATGCCGACCTTGATCTGCGGTAGCCAGCGAGACGGCGCCAGCAGCTCGATTTCCAGCTCGCGATCACTGACGATTTCGATGATCGGCTCGCCGACTGTCACATACTGATGGCTGCGGGCCTTAAGTTCGGCCACCCGGCCCTCGAAGGGGGCGGCAATGCTGCAGCGAGACACTTCGATGGCAGCCAGGCGCTCCTCGGCCTGCGCGGCTTTCAGATCGATCTCTGCGAGATCGATCTCGACCTTTCCGGTCGCCCCGCGCCGGTCCAGCAGGCGGAAGGCTTCCAGCTTGCGTTCGCTCCGTTGCCTCTGGGCGCTCGTCTGCGCAAGCCGGGCGTCATGGCGGGCGCAGTCGATGCCGATCAGTTGCTGTCCCTTGGCGAAGGCCTGTCCCTCCCGGACATCCAGCAGCACGATGCGTCCGGCGATCTCGCTTGAGATGACGGCCGAAAAGCGGGGGACGAGTTGTGCGCGCAGACCGGCGTCCGTTGGCGTCTGCGCACCGGCCTTCACCGTCAGAACCATGAGGGACGCAACAGCCAAGCGCCTGTGCAAGGACGACATTCGCGATCTTCCCGATTCGTCTCACTGTTTAGCGAGAACGGGCGATCCGCTGGCAACATTCACCGGCTTCTCCACGGGGCGGGGGAGAACCGGCACCTGGATTCGTCCGCTTTGCCACTCTTTCTGCTGCTTGCGGATGGCCGCGACAAGTTCAGGCAGGCTGCTGGCCTGCACATCCAGCGGAAGGGGATCGATACCCAGCGTCATGTAGACGCCCGCGTCGGCATTCTGCAGGTCGGCATAGCTGCGATGGCTACGCAGTTCTGTGAGAACCGCATTGGCGCGTTCCCTGATCAGGTCCAGATCGGAGGTGGTCTGTGCTTCCTGGGTGTTCGTCTGGAGATCGGCGATGCGGCGGTTCACCGAGGCGAGATTCCGCGACCGTTCATAGGACTTGCGCGCGACAATGTATTGGCGGGCGGAAATCTGGACCTGTGCGAGCACGGACATGGTCAAGGCGAGCCGGCGATATTCGGCGATCTCTGACTGCGCCTCGTTCAGCTTCATCACATCGGGGATGGAAATCAAGCGGACCAGATTAGCGGCCAGCCGCGCGCCGACCTCTTTCCAGTCGTTGAACAGGAGATAGCTGTTGCTGTCATAGTTCACGGAGGCAAGCAGCGTCACGCCGGGAAGGAGCCGCAGCAGGGCCCGGCGGCCCTCATTCTGGGTGATGCGCCCGTTATAGGTTTCCTCCCGCAGTTCGGGGCGATTAACCAGCGCAACTCGCTCCATCTCGTCGATGGTCAGGCGGAGGCTGGGAATGTAGGGCGTACCGGCCGGTGCGAGCCGGTAGGTGGTGCCGGGACGCAGCCCCATCAACTGCGCGAGCTGGGTTTTGGCGATGGAGAGCTGTTCCTCGATGAGCTCCAGTTGCGCGATGAGCTCCATCAAATTGCGCTGATAGCGTAGAGCCTCTGCCGGATCCTGCGAGCGTTCCGCCCCGGCGGCCTTGGATTGGGCTAGCGCGCGCCGGGCTTCTGCCAGCAGCGGGCGCATGCGGGGCATGACCCGCTCGGACGCGACGGCATTCCAGTACGACGCACGCACCTGCTGGGAAATGTTGTTGATGACCCGGCGGCGCTGCTCCTGCGCGATGAGCACCCGGTCAGCTTGTTGCCTGGCCTGGATATAGCTCATGCCGAAGTCGATCACGTTCCAGGACAAGGTGAGATCGCCGAACGTCCGTTCCCGGTCCACGGACACGGTCTCGAAATTGGAGGGGATGATGGTTCCGGTCAGGTAGCTGGCGCTTGAACTCACCAGTTCCTTGTCGCGGCCCACATAACCCGCATTGGCGGTAAGGTTCGGCAGCATGTCCATCCGCGTCAGGTCGAGCTGACGGTCCTGGAGCGCGGCATTGAACATCTGCAGGCGGTTGTCGAGATTGTAGGCGAGCGCACGCGCTTGCGCTTCTTCCATTGAGATCGGCTTGTCGGGGGACGGGCTGTGATTGGCCAGCGCGGCCCGGTCTCCGCTCGCGCGGGTCACGTTCTCCTCGAACGTCAGGGGCTCAGGCTGCATGGAGCAGGCTCCAATGGCCACGCATAGAACAGCGATCAAAATACGCACGCGTCCTCCCAAATTTCCCCGAAGGAAACGTAAACAAGCCTGGTCGTCATTCCAGCCCTCGTGGCTGCGCGCGGATATCCGCCGCCAGCGTCTCCAGAAGGCGGGCAGTCTCGATGACCCGGCCCGCGGCACCAAAGCGGATCAAAGTGTTGAACAGAGGATCACTGGATAGGTCGGCCACATCCGGTCCGGCATCGGCCGCGATCCGGATGGGCTCGTCCTCCAGCGCATGCAGGGCCAGTACCGCAGCGAGACGGGCGTCGCGGCCATCAGGGCGTTCGGACGGTGCAAGACCGGTGCGCTCGCCCGTCGCAGCGGGTGCTTCCCCGTTCTGCGGCTCCCCTTCCTTCGTGGGGGCTGTATCCTCGGTCGGAGGCGGTGGCTCCGCATTGGGCGGCGTCCCAGGCTTGCGCACCGGGTCCGGCCAGCGGAACGTGTCGCGGAGCACGTGGATGGCGACCGTGGATACCGCTTCATTGCCTTCGGAATCGCGCGCCAGCACATGGACAAGGTAGATGCCGGGCGCGACATCTGCCGGCGGCAGGGCCGTGACTATCTGTGTTGAGCGGTCGAACGAGATCCAGGAGGGCAGGGGCTCCGAGCCGCGCAGCGAGGCTTCGAAGAAGAGGTTGCGCGTCTCCATGGAGCCGGTCAGCCGGAAGATGACCTGCTGGGTCACGTAATGGAGGGCGGTCGTATAGAGATGGGAGGGGAAGCCTTCGAGATCCGGTATTTCCCCATAGAAGCGGTTGTCGGTGAACGTGTCGGGCGGCACATAGGGCGGGGGAAGTGGTGGTGGCGGCGGCGGGAAGATGTTCACGCTGGTGGTGACGGGCACCGGCGCTTGCGACCATCCGCCGGTTTGAGTACCGAGCGCGCCGGCACTGCTGGCCGTGATATCCACCATGCTGCCGGCCGCCGCAGCGGGGAAGCCGGTGCCATCCGAAAGCCATGCTGTCAGCATGCCCGGCCTCCCGCTGAAGTCGGCGGCGGCAGTGAAGCGAATGGAGGCGCTGGCGGGAAGGATCAGGGCGCTTGTTTCGCCGAGGCCGCTGGTGGGAATGGCGCGCCAGCCCGAGCCGTCGCCCAGGTTGAACTCCCAGACACCCTGCGCGGCGGTCGCCGCATTGGCGGAAATGGCGATGCCGGCCAATGGCGTGTCGCCTTGCGTGCCCTGACTGATGAGCACGTTGTCCACCACATCGATATAGTTGCCGGCGAACAGGACTGCGACGAGATGGCCGGGATCGCTGACGAGCGTGGGATCGCTCGGAGGCAGGACGACCCCGCCCCCCGCGAGCGGACGATCATTCTCCGGCTGGAGCGACACCAGAACCTGCCCGGTGGCGACGGCGCTGTTGAACAGTCCATCCTTGCTGATGGCGCTCACGTCCAGCGCATAAAACTGCCCCGGCGCGGTGTTGATGTTGGGCGGGGCAAGGACGGAAATGCCGGCATTCAGATCGGCGAGGGAGAACTGGAAAATATCCGCGCCTCCCGTGCTCTTGCGGGCTTCGTCGCTGCCCACGCGAATCTGCCAGCCGGTCGGCAGGCCGGAAATCTCGACGGTGACAATTTCAATGCCGGACAGGTCCGTGGGCACCACCACGATGTCGAGCGGCACCCAATGGTCCTCCACGCCCGCGGCGACGGGCGCAATCAGGATGGGTTCATCGGCAACGGCCGCGACGAGGATCTCGGTGACATGGGTCGCGGTCGAAGGCTCAGCGTCGGGGCCGGCGCCGGCATTGATGTGATCATCGACGGTCAGCACCAGTTGATCGGTGCCGCTGTAATTACGGTGCGCGAGATAGGACAGCGTAGCGAGCGCGGCATTCAGCGCGTCACGCGTCCCGGCGAGGGTCAATGTGGCCCCGCTGCCGGTTCCCGTGACACCGGCGGTGTCAGAGACGGTGATCCGCCCATGGCTGACCGACAGCGTGAGGGTGAAGGCGTCCGTGTAGCCCATGCCCATGCGGTCGGCGAGATCGTCGATGCTGAGCACGGGCGCATGGTCCGCCCCCGCCCCGCCATCGAAGAGCAGGGGCGTGTCCTCGTGGCCTGCGACCAGCAGCGGCCCCGCGGCGCTTGGCGTATCGTTCACCGGCACGATGTCGAGGCGCATGTTGCCCGGTGCGGAGAAGCTCGTGCCGTCGCTCACCTGGAAGGTGAAGTTCGCATAGTTAAAGCCGTTGCCATCGGCATCGGGGGCAAAGGTCAGCTTGCCTGCCAGCACGTCGGTCATGGCGAATTCGGCTCCGGCGGAGACCGGAATGCCGTCGAACAGCATGGTCCCGCGCGCGGGGAGGGCGGTGATGCGCACGGCGGTTAGCAGGTCGCCTTCGGGATCGAAGACGAAGTCGCCCGGCCCGAAGACGATCACCTGATCCTCCCGCCCGCTGACATGATCGAGCGGATGGATGACCGGCGGATCATTGAAGCCGTTGATGGTGATGGTGAGGACGGCGGTCGAGACGTCTCCGTCGCCATCGGTGATGGCATAGCTGATGGTCTCGGTCAGCGTCTCGCCGGTTGTCAGGCTGTTGACGTCCGGGTCGTCATTGTCGAGCTGGTAGCTGTACGTGCCGTCGGCATTGAGCACTAACGTGCCATGCGCGGTCGCGAAGGTGGAACCCACCGTCTGCGGCAAGCCGTTGAAGGTGACGCCGGTGACGCCGCCCGACACGGCATAGCCATCGGCGCCGGGGGCGTCGTTCAGAAGCACGTTGCCGCCGATTACACCAGGGACGGCGTTTTCCGTTATGGCGGCACTGTCGCCGGAGGCCGCCGGCACATCGTCCACGATCAGAATGGTGAGCGTGCCGGTGCCTATGCTGCCTCCCGCATCCACGACCTGCAGGGCGATGGCATCCATGCTCGCGATGGCGGCCGGCTGGTTGCGGGCGGCGGAAATCTCGTAAGCGTAGGACAGCGTGCCGCCCGTGGGGATGCCGCCCACGGAGCCACTGGCGCTGAAGCCGGTGAGGGTCAGCGTGCCGTCTGCGGTGGCAATAGTGACCGGAACGGAGGCAAGACCGGCAAGGTCCGCCAGCGTGACGCTCTGTCCGCCGATGGTGAGCGAGGCAAGGCCGTCCGGGGCGGTGACCGCGATGGTGCCGAGCGTGCGCTGCTGGCCGGAGGCATCCACGAGCCCATGCTCGAAGACGGTGTTCTCGCCCGTCAGCACGCCGTTGAGGTCGTCCGGCACGATGCTTGGCGGGCCGTCCGTGTGGCCGTTGATGGTGATGGTCAGCGTGGCTGAGGACGTATCACCGTCGCCGTCGGTGAGAATGTAGGTGAACACCTCGCTGAG
>JAESFW010000298.1_pt1 | contig 41265 bp, 34 predicted proteins | sample 9269481 | NCBI WGS metagenome assembly JAESFW01 (sample SAMN14515350, study PRJNA621654) | algae metagenome | isolation source: Lyngbya sp. HA4199-MV5 and co-occurring heterotrophs from soil with... | place: USA: Ahupuaa O Kahana State Park, Hawaii | collected 2009-07-21 | reverse complement strand
AAGAACGCCCCCTGCATCATCTTCATCGTTGAAATCGACGCCGTGGGCCGCCAGCGTGGCGCAGGCCTGGGCGGTGGCAACGACGAGCGCGAACAGACCTTGAACCAGATGCTGGTCGAGATGGACGGCTTCGAGACCAACCTGGGCGTGATCGTGGTGGCTGCCACCAACCGACCCGACATCCTGGACGCCGCCCTGCTGCGCCCCGGCCGTTTCGACCGCCAGGTCTACGTGACGCTGCCCGACATCCGTGGCCGCGAGCAGATCCTGAACGTGCACATGCGCAAGATCCCGATTGGCCAGGACGTGGCCCCCGCGATCATCGCGCGTGGCACGCCCGGCATGAGTGGTGCCGACTTGGCCAACCTGTGCAATGAGGCGGCGCTGATGGCAGCGCGCCGCAACGCGCGCACCGTGGAGATGCAGGACTTCGAGAAGGCCAAGGACAAGATCCTCATGGGCCCCGAGCGCAAGAGCATGGTCATGCCCGAGGAAGAGCGCCGCAACACGGCCTACCACGAAGCCGGCCACGCCCTCATCGGCAAGCTGCTGCCCAAGTGCGACCCGGTGCACAAGGTCACCATCATCCCCCGTGGCCGTGCCCTGGGCGTGACCATGAGCCTGCCCGAGCAGGACCGCTACAGCTACGACCGCGAGTACATGCTCAACCAGATCAGCATGCTGTTCGGTGGCCGCATCGCCGAAGAAGTGTTCATGAACCAGATGACCACCGGCGCCAGCAACGACTTCGAGCGTGCAACGCACATCGCACGCGACATGGTGACCCGCTACGGCATGACCACGGCCCTGGGCCCCATGGTCTACGCCGAGAACGAGGGCGAGGTCTTCCTGGGCCGCTCGGTCACCAAGACCACGAACATGAGCGAACAGACCATGGAGAAGGTCGACAGCGAAGTGCGCCGCATCATCGACGAGCAGTACGACCTGGCACGCCGCCTGATCGAAGAGAACAGCGACAAGATGCACGCCATGGCCAAGGCCCTGCTCGAATGGGAAACCATCGACATGGAACAGCTCGACGACATCATGGCGGGCAAGCCGCCCCGTCCTCCCAAGGACTGGACGCCGCGCACGCCCTCGTCGGGTGGCGACACGCCTGGCGGCGGCACACCTGCCGTGGCGACGGACGCATCGCCCGCCGCACCTTCGGCAGCCTGACCGGTCCTGCAGGGCGGCAGGCCACGGGCCAAGCGAGGTTCGATCGGACAAACGGGGCCCAGTGCCCCGTTTTTCGTGGCCGGGCCGTCCACTCACCCCTTTTTTTCCATTCCTCCCCTGCTGCCACCGCCTTCTCCGGTGGGCTCCTTCTCCCATGCCCTGGCAGACCTCCCGTTTCGCGATCGACCTGGCCCGCCCGCAGGTCATGGGCATCGTCAACGTCACGCCCGACTCCTTTTCCGATGGCGGCCAGCACGCCAGCACGGCCGCCGCCCTGCGCCACTGCGAGCAGCTGCTGAAGGAGGGGGCGCACATCCTGGACATCGGCGGTGAGTCCACGCGGCCGGGCAGCCCGGCGGTGCCGCTCGCAGAGGAGCTGGCGCGCGTCGTGCCCGTCGTGCAGGGGGCGGTCTCCCTGGGCGTGCCGGTTTCCGTGGACACCTACAAGCCCGAAGTCATGCAGGCCGTGCTTGATCTGGGGGCCGATATCGTCAATGACGTGTGGGCGCTGCGCCGCCCGGGGGCCCAGGCCGTGGTGGCGGCCCACCCGGGCTGCGGGATCTGCCTGATGCACATGCACCGCGATCCACAGACCATGCAGGTGGCGCCCATGGAGGGCGATGTGGTGCGCGAGGTGCGCGTGTTCCTGGAAGCCGCATCCAGCCAGTTGCAGGCCCTGGGCGTGGACCGCAGCCGCATTGTGCTCGACCCTGGCATCGGCTTCGGCAAGACGGTGGAACAGAACTTTGCCCTGCTGGCACGCCAGCAGGAACTCGTGGCCACAGGCCATGCCGTGCTGGCCGGCTGGTCGCGCAAATCGTCCCTGGGTGCCGTGACCGGGTTGGCCGTGGCCGGTGAGCGCATGCTGCCCAGCGTGGCCGCAGCGTTGCTGGCGGTGGTCCACGGTGCGCGCATCGTGCGCGTGCACGACGTCGCCGAGACCGTGACCGCCCTGGCCGTGTGGCAGGCGATGGAGCAGCAGCAGGTACAGCCCTGAAGGCGGTGCGCCGGCGGCTGGCGCATGGCACACCCACAAAAACGACAGAACCCGAGGAGATCTTCCCCCATGACACGCCAGTATTTCGGCACCGACGGCATCCGCGGTACCGTGGGCCAGGCCCCCATCACCCCCGACTTCGTGCTGCGCCTGGCCCATGCCGTGGGCCGCGTGCTGCGCCGCACCGAAGAGCGCCCCACCGTGCTGATCGGCAAGGACACGCGTATCTCGGGCTACATGCTCGAAAGCGCGCTGGAGTCGGGCTTCAACTCTGCCGGGGTCGACGTGGTGCTGCTCGGCCCGCTGCCCACGCCGGGCGTGGCCTACCTCACGCGCGCCCAGCGCGCCAGCCTGGGTGTGGTGATCAGCGCCAGCCACAATGCCTTTCCTGACAATGGCATCAAGTTCTTCAGCGCCCAAGGCACCAAGCTGCCCGACGCCTGGGAGCTCGCGGTGGAAGCGGCCCTGGCCGAAGCCCCGGTGTGGGCCGACTCGGCCAGCCTGGGCAAGGCGCGCCGCCTCGACGATGCGGCAGGCCGCTACATCGAGTTCTGCAAGAGCACCTTCCCGCAAGACCTCACGCTCAAGGGCCTGAAGATCGTGGTGGACGGTGCCCATGGCGCGGCCTACCAGGTGGCGCCCAAGGTGTTCCATGAGCTTGGTGCCGAGGTGCTGTCCATCGGCTGCGCACCCGACGGTCTGAACATCAACCACGAAGTGGGCGCCACCCACCCCGAGGCCCTGGTGCGCTCGGTGCGTGCCAACCGCGCTGATTACGGCATTGCGCTCGATGGCGACGCCGACCGCCTGCAGATGGTCGATGCCACGGGCCGCCTGTACAACGGCGACGAGTTGCTTTACCTCATGGCCGCAGACCGCCTGGGCCGGGGCGAAGAGGTGCCCGGCGTGGTCGGCACCCTCATGACCAACATGGCCGTGGAGGTGGCGCTGCAGGAGCGCGGTGTGCAGTTCGTGCGCGCCAAGGTGGGTGACCGCTATGTGCTGGAAGAACTGGCCCGCCACGGCTGGAACCTGGGCGGCGAGGGCTCGGGCCACCTGCTCGCGCTGGACCGCCACACCACGGGCGATGGCCTGGTCAGCGCCCTGCAGGTGCTGCAGGCCTGCGTGCGCAGTGGCCGCAAGCTGCCGGAGCTGCTCAGCGAAGTGACCCTGTACCCGCAGGTGCTGCTCAACGTGCGCCTGGCGCCGGGTCAGGACTGGAAGACCAACCCGTTGCTGGCCCGCGAGACCGAGGCCGTGAAGCAGGAGCTGGGCAACACGGGCCGGGTGCTGATCCGCGCCAGCGGCACCGAACCCCTGCTGCGCGTGATGGTCGAGGCGCGCGAATCCCAATTGGCCAGCCGTTGCGCCCAGCGCCTGGTCGATGCCGCACGTGCCGGTTGAACCCATGGCCGCGGTAACGATCGATGTGCGCCGTGTGGACTACGGCGAGCCTGGCGACGCCCAGGCACTGGTGCAACTGCTCGATGGCTATGCACGCGATGCCGCCGGTGGCGGCCAGCCGCTGGCCGCGCAGGTGCTACAGGGCCTGCCCGCTGCGCTCCAGCAGCGCCCCCAGGCCTTCAGCGTGATCGCCTGGGCGCAGCAAGAGGGTGGGGCCGTGCCGGTGGGCCTGGTCAATTGCTTCGAGGGCTTTTCCACCTTTGCCTGCCTGCCGCTGGTCAATGTGCACGACGTGGTGGTGGCGCCGGGCTGGCGCGGCCAGCGCATCGCGCAGCGCATGCTGGCGCTGGTGGAGACCATCGCGCGCGAGCGCGGGGCCTGCAAGCTCACGCTCGAAGTGCTCTCCGGCAACGCCAGCGCCATGGCGCTCTACCTGCGCGAGGGCTTCGCCCCCTACGCGCTGGACCCGGCCATGGGCCAGGCCCAGTTCCTGCAGAAGAAGCTGCTGCCCTGAGCTCCCGGCGGTAGCCTGCCGCCCGATCTTTGTAAGCAGCTGTTTTGCCCTTGGATGCGGGGGCGCGATCCGTGTAGCCTGTTGGCTGTTGGCACCCGCGTAAATCCCGATGCAGGCGCATGGCAGCTATCGTCCAGAATCTCGCACCCACAAGGTGGCGGCGCGCGGTGCACACCCTGCACCGCAGCCGCCTTTTTCAAGGAGCACGCCTTTCATGACCCTCACCTCCCTGCGCGCTGCAGCCACCTGCCTGCTCCTTGCCGCCGGTGCCGCGGCCTCCTTGCCGGCCCATGCCGGCAAGACGCTGGATGGCATCAAGGCCCGGGGCCTGGTGGTCTGCGGTGTGAACACGGCGCTGGCCGGCTTTTCGGTGGCCGATACCGGGGGCAAGTGGTCGGGTCTCGATGTGGACATCTGCCGCGCCGTGGCGGCCGCGGTGCTGGGCGATGGCGAGAAGGTCAAGTTCGTGCCGCTGAGCACTTCGCAGCGCTTCACGGCCTTGCAGTCGGGGGAGATCGATGTGCTCTCGCGCAACACCACGTTCTCGCTCGCCCGCGATGCCTCCATGGGCCTGCACCAGACCGCCGTGACCTACTACGACGGCCAGGGTGTGCTGGTGCTCAAGAAGAGCGGCATCAAGAGCATGAAGCAGCTCAAGGGACAGACCGTGTGCCTGCAGTCGGGCACCACCACCGAGAAAAACCTGCTCGACTACTCCAAGACCCACAATCTGGCCATCAAGCCCGCCGTGTTCGAGAAGGTCGAGGCCGCCACCGCCGCCTACTTTGCCGGGCGCTGCGCGGGTTACACCACGGATGCCTCCGGCCTGGCCTCGGTGCGCAACAAGGAGGCCAAGGACCCCTCGGAACACGTGGTGCTGCCCGAACTGATTTCCAAGGAGCCGCTGGGCCCCATGGTGCGCCGTGGCGATGACGAATGGTTTGCCATCGTCAAGTGGGTGGTCTACGGCCTGGTCGAGGCCGAGGAGTATGGCGTGACCCAGGCCTCGGTCGATCGCCTCAAGACCAGCAGCACCGACCCCGTCGTGCAGCGCCTGCTGGGCACCACCGAAGACACGGGCAAGCTGCTGGGCCTGGACCGCGACTGGCTGGCCCGCGCGGTCAGGACCACGGGCAACTATGGCGAGATCTTCGAGCGCAATGTGGGGCCCAAGTCCGCGCTGGGCCTGCAGCGCGGCCTGAACAACCTGTGGAACAAGGGCGGTCTGATGTACGCCTTCCCGGTGCGTTAAGAACCTGTTTACGGTCTCGCAGGGGACCCCTAGGAGATCGCAAACAGGTTCTATGGCGCCGCCTCCGTTCAGTCCTGAAAGCGCGTCCCGGGCGTCAGGGGGGCATGGCGGTAGCTGGCGGGCGTGCGGCTGAGCTTCACCGGCGCACCGATGCCGCGGTAGCCGCCAGGCAGCTCCACCACCATTTCCCGGTGCGCCGTGTGCGGATGCGCCAGTGCCGCATCGACGGACAGCACCGGCGCGGCGGGCACGCCGGCGGCCATCAGGGTGTCCACCAGCGCGCTGCCGTCGCAGTCCTGCATCGCGTCTTCCAGCGCGGCCTTCAGTGCCATGCGGTGCACCGAGCGGTCACCGGCCCGCGCATAGCGGGGGTCGTCCGCCAGGGCGGGCACACCGATGCAGCGGCACAGGCTGGCGAACTGGCGGTCGTTGCCCACCGCGACGAACACGGGCTGCGTGCGCGTGGCCAGGGCGTCGTAGGGGTAGATGTTGGGGTGCGCGTTGCCCGTGCGCTGCGGGGTGCGGCCATCGACGAACCAGTTGGCGGCATGCGGGTGCAGCAGCGACAGGCCGCTGTCGTACAGTGCCGCCTCGACCTGTTGGCCGCGCCCGCTGCGCTGGCGCTCCTGCAGGGCCAGCAGCACCCCGATCACGGCGTTCAGCCCGGTCACCATGTCCACCACGGGCAAGCCCACGCGCAAGGGGCCGCCCTCGGCCTCGCCGTTGATGCTCATGATGCCCGCCATGGCCTGCACGGCCGCGTCGTAGCCGGGCAGGGCGCCCAGCGGGCCGTCGGTGCCGAAACCCGTCACGCGGCACCACACCAGGCGCGGAAAGCGCGCGGACAGTTCTTCGTACCCCAGGCCCCAGCGTTCCATGGTGCCGGCCTTGAAGTTCTCGATCAGCACGTCGGCCTCGGCCAGCAGGGCCAGCAGCGCGTCGCGCCCTTCGGGGCTGCCCAGGTCCAGGTGCATGTTGCGCTTGTTGCGGTTGAGCCCGTGGTAGTAGGAGGCCACGCCGTCCTTGAACGGCGGGCCCCAGGTGCGCGTGTCGTCGCCCTGAGGCGGCTCCACCTTGAGCACGTCGGCCCCATGGTCGCCCAGGATCTGGCCGCAGTAGGGGCCGCCCAGGATGCGAGAGATGTCCAGCACGCGCACGCCAGCGAGCGCGCCTGGGGAGGGGAGTGGGGATGCCATCGTGGTCCCCTCAGTCGAGCTGTGCGCCCGATTGCTTGACCACACCGCTCCATTTGCTGATCTGGGTGTCGATGAATTTGCCCAGTTGCTCCGGCTTGGAGGAGGGCGCCGATTCCAGGCCCTGGGATGCGAACAGCTGCTTGACCTTGTCGGTCGCCAGCACATCGACGAAGGCCTTGTTGAGCTTGGCGATGCGCTCGGGCGGTGTGCCCGCCGGGGCCACGATGCCGAAGAACACGCTCACGTCGTAGCCGGCCACCCCTTGCTCGGCCACGGTCGGCACATCCGGCAGGGCCTGGGAGCGCTCGGCCGTGGTGATGCCCAGTGCGCGCAGCTTGCCGCTCTTGACGTAGGGCAGGGCCGTGAGCACGTCGGTGAAGCTCATCGTCACCTGCCCGCCCAGCAGGTCGGTGAGCGCCGGCCCGGTGCCCTTGTAGGGAATGTGCTGCAGGTCCACGCCGGCCGAGGCATTGAACAGCACGCCGGCCAGGTGCGACGAGGCGCCGTTGCCCGACGAGGCGTAGCTCAGCTTGCCCGGCGAAGCCTTGGCGTAGGTGATCAGCTCCTTCACATTCCTGGCCGGCACCGCGGGGTTCACGACCAGGATGTTGGGCAGATGGCCGACCTGGATCACGGGGGCGAAACTCCTGGCCGGGTCGTAGCCGATCTTGCGGTACAGGCTGGCGTTGATGGCCAGCGGCCCCGAGGTGCCGAACAGCAGGGTCTGGCCATCGGGCGCGGCGCGGGCCACGTATTCCGCGCCGATGTTGCCGCCCGCGCCGGGGCGGTTTTCCACCACCATGGGTTGGCCCAGGCGGTCTTTCATCTCGGCCGCCAGGGTGCGTGCCATGGCATCGGTGGGGCCGCCCGGCGGGAAGGGGATCACCAGGATGACGGGGCGGTCCGGAAAGCCCTGGGCCTGGGCCGCGGGCAGCAGGGGGAGCGCTGCCGCCGTGGCGAGCGCGAGGGTGGCCAGAAGTCGCATGGTCTGTCTCCGTTGTTGTCGTTGAAGGTCTCAGGCGGCTGGCGCCTGTGCTGCGGCCCTGGCGGTCCAGGCCTCGGGAATGTCCGTGGCGCCCAGCGGGTCGCGCGGCAGCACGCGGTGCAGCAGCACCCACTGGGCCCATTCGACGCGCTGCGCACTGCCGCCGCGGGCACCCTCCCAGGCCATGGCGACCGCGCTGGCCACGTGGTAGAGGGCCGACGCGCATTGCCGCGCCAGCGTGTCGTCGCTGCTGTCTGCGGCGCGCAGGGCCAGTGCCACGGCCCGGGCCAGGGCGTCGCGCAGGGCCTCTGCAAAACCTGGGGCGATGGGTGCATCGTCGATCAGCGCTTCGCAATGGGCCTGCAGCACGGGCAGCGAGCCTTCGCGCCGAATGGCGCGCAGCACGTCCAGCGCGACGATGTTGCTCGTGCCCTCCCAGATCGATCCCAGGTGGGCATCGCGCACCAGGCGCGGGTCGCTCCACTCCTCGATGTAGCCGCAGCCGCCGCGCACTTCCATCGCGTCGCCGGTCACCTTGCGTGCATCGCGGCAGGCGCGGAACTTGATGAGTGGCGTGAGGATGCGCAGCAGCGCATAGGCGCCCGGCTCGCCCGCATCGGAGCGGGCCAGCGCCTGGGCCGTCTGGAACACCATGCTGCGCGCCTGCTCGGCCGGCAGCAGCAGCTTGAGCAACTGGCGCTGCATGAGGGGCATGTCCTGCAGGCGCTGGCCGAAAGCGCGGCGCTCGCTGGCGATGTGCTGGGCTTCGGCCACGGCGCGGCGCATCAGCCCGGCCGCGCGCACGCCGTTGGACAGGCGCGAGTTGTTCACCATGTCGGCCATCTGCACGAATCCGCGCCCTTGTTCACCCACCAGGTGGGCGAGCGCGCCCTCCAGGCGGATCTCACCGCTGGCCATGGAGCGCGTTCCCAGCTTGTCCTTGAGCCTGAGGATGCGGTAGTGGTTGGGCGTGCCATCGTCCAGCAGGCGGGGCAGCAGGAACAGCGAAACCCCCTTGAGGCCCGGGGCGCTGCCCTCGCAGCGCGCCAGCACCATCGCGAAATCGGCATCGGGGTTGGAGCAGAACCATTTGTCGCCGCTGAGCCGCCACTGGCCTTCGGCATCCCGGTGGGCGCGTGTCTCGGTGGCTGCGATGTCCGAACCCGCGGCCTGCTCGGTCATGAACATGGCGCCCTGGGCCACGTTGTCGAAGTCCAGGTGCTGCAGGCGTGGCAGGAAGCGCGCGACCAGTTCGGAGCTGCCGAATTTCTTCAGCGTGCGCGCCAGCGAATCGGTCATGGAAACCGGGCAGCACAGCCCGAACTCGGCCTGCACGAAGAGGTAGGTCAGCACGTACTTCACCAGCGGTGGCATGCGGCCCTTCCACCCCAGCGTCTCCTCGCGGTGGGACATCGCGGCCAGGCCGAACTCGCTGTAGGCCAGCCGCTCCATTTCCACATAGGCCGGGTGCTTGTGCACCGTTTGCAGGTCCAGGCCCGTGCGGGTGCGCACCGACAGCGTGGGCGGATTCTGGTCGGCGGTGCGGGCCAGTTCGTCCAGCGGCCCGCCGGCCAGGGCGCCCAGGCGCTCGAAGTGGGGGCGCATGTGGGCGAGCAACTCGGCTGGCAGGTACAGCGCCAGCAGGCGGTGGAGTTCGGTGTCCGTGCTGTAGAGGCTGGCGCCGTGGCGGTCGGGCACGGGATGGCGGGCGGCTTCGTCGGCGGGCGAAGTGGGCATGGCGTGTTGTCTCCTTGTGCCGCCCATTTTTCGCCGCTCAATGATTCTTGTCTAATATTGATTTGGTCTTGTTCATTTTGATTTGAATATTGATGAGGGGCCCGCCATGGAATTGCGCCACCTGCGCTACTTCACCGTCCTGGCCGAGGAACTGCATTTCGGCCGCGCCGCGCGCCGCCTGGCGATATCGCAGCCGCCGCTGAGCGTGGCCATCCGCCAGCTCGAGGAGTCGGTGGGTGCGCAACTGTTCGAGCGCAGCAGCAAGGCGGTGCGCCTCACGCCCGCAGGCCAGGCGCTGCAGGCCTCGGCGCAGAGCCTGCTGCAGGCGGCCCAGGAGGCCGCCACCGAGGCTCGCCAGGTCGCCCAGGGGGCGGCAGGGCGGCTGCGCATCGGCTTCGTCGGCTCCATGCTGTACCGCGGCCTGCCGCAGGCACTGGTGCGCTTTCAGGCCGCCCATCCGGCCGTGCGGGTCACGTTGACCGAACTCAACTCCGCCGAGCAGATGACCGAGCTGCTCCATGACCGGCTGGACATCGGTTTTGCCCACACCCACCAGGTGCCGGCCGAGCTCGATTGCCGCCTGCTGGTGTCCGAGCCCTTCGTGGCCTGCCTGCCCATGGGCCATGCGCTGGCCAGAAAGCGCACGGTGGCGGTGGGGCAGCTCAAGGACGAGCCCTTCGTGCTGTTCTCGCGCAGTGCATCGCCCGACTACCATGCGCGCATTCTTTCGGTCTGCGCCGACGCGGGCTTCTATCCGGAGGTGCGCATGCAGGTGCGGCACTGGCTGGCTGTGGTGTCCCTGGTGTCCCAGGGCATGGGCGTGGCCCTGGTGCCCGATGCGATGCGGCGCTGCGCGCTGCCGGGTGCGGTGTTCCGGCCGCTGGCAGGTTCGGGCAGGCAGTCCGAGGCCTACGCCGTCTGGCATGCGGCGTCGCGCAACGTGCTCGTGCCGCGCCTGCTCCACGAATTGGCGGCGCAGGACTGAGTGGCTGGCGGTCCGCTCAGAGGCTGGGAATTTTTTGACCGTGCCTGAAAGGCGTGTCACAACGCCCTGGGTCTAGGCGCAAAGCGCAGCCATAGCTCGGGCTATGGCGAGCATTTGCAACGACGAGCCGGGGTGTTTTTTGGCGAGCAAGGCGGGCATGGGCAAAATCTTCTCAGTCTCCTAGCCCTGCACGGCCCGCACCAGGTCGTCCACGTGCACCATCAGCGCGTGCACGCGGCGCAGCGTGGGGTACTGCTGCAGCACGGGCTCCCACTGCGGTGCTGTCAGCAGAGCCTGCCAGACAGGCATGAGGTCCTGCACGTCGGCCTGCCGGCCCTCGGCCAGTGCGGTGGCAAAAGCCAGGCTCTGCGGCGCGCCGAGCAACTGCATGCGGCTTGCGGCGGCCAGCCACTGGGGCGCTGGCGGGGCTGGGGCATCGGTGCAGTAGAGCACGGTGTCCTCCAGTACGCAGTCCGGCCCGTCCAGCATGCCCAGGGAGGCGCCGCGCAGCAGCACCTCGCCCTCGCGGCAGACGAAGGCGTAGTCCGTGCCGGGGTCGGCATGGCCGAGCAGGCGCAGGCCGCGCTGCAGGCGCGAGAAATCGTTCGCCACCGCATCCACCGAGGCCTTGGCCTCCAGCAGCAGGCAGACGTCCCAGGCGGTGGGCTGGCCGGTGCCGGCAGGGGCCTGCCGCAGCAGCACGGCATCCCACTCGCTCTTGGCGCGCTCGGCGCTGGCGGGGATGGAGGGCGGCACCCGCATCGAGGTCACCACGCGCCAGGCACCGCTGGTGCCATCGGCCTGGTCGAGCCGCTGCGCCAGGGCCTCGAGAGCCTGGGTGGCCAGGGCTTCCATGGCCGCACCGCGCTGCTGCGCCCTGTCGCCGTAGGCACTGGCCTCGGCCGTGCCCGGGCGGGGGCCCTGGCGGTCGCGCAGGCGCTGGTAGGCCTGTACCTGCGGGTCGCCTTCGAGCGCGTCCGCGCGCTGCAGGCGCGCCAGCGCGGGCCCCTGCAGCAGCCGTGGCAGGCCGCGCTGCAGTGCCGGCATGTCGGCGGTCGCTTGGGCCATGGCCTGCAACAGGTGTGCCGTATCGCCCAGCGCCGCCCAGTGCGCCGAATCCGCCTGGGCGTGCAGGCGCTCCAGGGCCTCGCGCAGCGCGCCGGGGGCGACGTGCTGGCGTTTGGCCGGGTGGGCAATGGCATTGGCGCCCGCGCGCAGTTGCCGGCGGTCCTGCTCGGCATGGGTCTGCAGGTCGAGGTATTCCTGCACCGTGGGGGCCCGGCGCGCAAGCACCGCGGCCTTGTAGGCCGCGTCCCCGTCGTCTGCGCGCATGGCGTCCCGGATCAGGTGGGCCAGGGCCTCGATGAACGACTGCCGTGTGGCGTCCCCGGGGTGCCGCGCACCGGCCAGGTCCTGGCGCACCTGCTCGATGGCCAGGGCCATGGCGGCCGCGGGGCCGTCCTGGGAGCCCGCGCCGGGCGCTGCGGGCAGGCGGTAGCGGCGCGCGGCGGTGCGCAGCACCTGCGTGAGCAGGGGCGGGTGGGGCGGTCGGGGCAGGGCCCCCGAAGCAGGCATCAACCCTGGCCGCCGCTGCGCTCGGGCCCCGCGCCGCGATGGGACTTGGTCCAGTCGTAGGGCGAGCCATCGGGCAGAAGCCGGGCCTCCACCGTGCTCACCCCGGCACGCCCCACGCTCTCGGTGAGCTCGCTGGACAGGCTCACATGGCGTTTGCCGGCCTTGCGCTTTTCCTCGCAGAACTGCAGGGCCGGCATCAGCTGGCCGGGGTCGAAGGTCTGCATGGCAGGTGTGCCGGGTGCTTCCAGCCAGTAAACGACGATGCTCATGGGTCGGGGCTTTCCTTCATGGGGTCTGCCCCGATTCTGACCGCTTGCGCGGCCCCTGCGACGCGGCCTCTACTTGGCCAGCGTCAGCGTGCCCTTCATAAGGCTGGAATGGCCCGGGAAGGAACAGAACCAGGCATAGGCCTCGCCGGCCTTGAGCTTGGCCACGTCGAAGCCCACGCTGTCGGCCTCACCGCCGCCGATGAGCTTGGTGTGCGCGATCACGCGGGCATCACCCGCCTTGACATAGGCCTTGTCCGCGCCCGCCGCAATCCCGTCCGTGGCCACGGCCTGGGCGTCGGCTGCCTTGGTCAGCACCCAGTTGTGGCCCATGGCCGTCTTGGGCAGCTTGCCCGCATGCTTGAGCTTCACGGTGAACTGCTTGCAACTGGCCGGAACGGCGATGCTCTGCTTGTTGAACTGCATCGCGTCATTGCCCTCGATCTCCACGTCACAGGTGGCGGCCAGCGCGGAGCCGGCGAGCAGGGCGGTCAGCAGCACGGCGGCGGTGTTTCTCAAGGTGGTGTGCATGTCGAATTTCTCCAGGGGGTAAAAAGGGGCCGGGCATCTCCAGGATGGCCGTGAGTGGACCACCGCCCTGGCAAAACGCCCTTGAGGTGCATCAAAGGCCGGTGCGCTGCAGGCCACGGCCTCCGGGCAAGGCAGGATGTTCCGGGGGCGGGGCTTCAGCTAGCATTGCCCATGGCCGAGATTTCCCCACCCCTGCCCGCGCGCGCCTACCAGCCCGGCCACCGGCTGCGCACGCTGCTGGTCACGGCCAATGTGCTGCTGGGCGTGCTGCTCGGGGCGCTGGTGCTGTGGGTGCTGTCCTCCTCGCGGCAGAACCACGAAGAGCGTGCCCGCGCCACGGCGGACAGCATGGCCGCCATGGGCGGTGCCAACGTGGGGTCCGAGCTGGGCCTGGTCGATGCGGTGCTGCGCATGACGATCAACGATTTGCAGCGCTCGGGCCTCGGTGCCGGATCCCGGGACCAGGAGGTCCAGGACCTGCTCGCTGCGCGCCACCGGCTGCTGCCGGGGGCGGAGGGGTTTCGCCTGACCGATGACAGCGGGGCCGTGCGCTGGGGCAACCTCGTGGGCCATGCCAACATCCCCAACGTGGCGGACCGCGATTTCTTCCGGCAGGCGCGCGAATCCACGGCAGACGGCCCGGTCATCGCCAGCCCCGTGGTGTCCCGCGTCTCGGGCAATTGGGTCGTCTCCATTTCCCGCCCCCTGGTGCGGGAAGGGCGGTTTGAGGGGGTGCTGTATGCCACCATCCGGGTCGACCATTTCGCGCAGCTGTTCCAGCGCTACGACCTGGGCAGCCGGGACACCATCACGCTGCGCATGCGCGACCTGCGATTTGTGGCCTGGCTCTCTCCCGGCAATGCGGCGCAGGTCCCGATGGGATCGACCCCGGTCTCCAGGGAGCTGCGCGAGTCCCTCGCGGCGAACCCTTCAGCAGGGGTCTTCACGGCGGTGTCACCGATCGACGGGCTGGAGCGCACCGTGGCCTACCGGGAGGTGGAGGGCTGGCCATTCATCGTGCTGGCCGGGCTCAACAACGAGAAATTCTTCGAGCCCCTGGCCATGCAGGCGCGCATGCTGTCGCTGATGGCAGCCTGCATGTGGCTGCTCAGCTGCGCCGCCGCCTTTGCGATCTACCGCGTGGGCCGGCGTGAACTGGGTGCCGTGCGGGCGCTGGAGGCGCAGAGCCGGCGCACGCAGATCCTGCTGCGCGTGGCGGGCGATGGCATCCACATCATCGATCGCCAGGGGCACCTGGTGGAGATGAGCGACTCGTTCGCGCAAATGCACCGCTCGCAGCGCGAGGCCTTGCTGGGCCGCCATGTCTCCAGCTGGGACGTGAACCAGGACGCAGCGGCCATCGGCGCCTGGCTGGGCCGGATCCGCGACGGTGACCGTCAGCGTGTCGAGGTGCAGCACCGGCTGGCCGATGGCCATGTCATCGATGTGGACCTGCACTGGCATGCGGTCGATATCGACGGGCAGTTGCTGGTCTTCGGCTCGGCCCGCGACATCACCGACAGGAAGCGCCTGCTCCACAGTCTCGAAGAGTCTGCTGCGCGCGTGCGCGACCTCTACGACCATGCACCATGCGGCTATTTCTCGCTCGATGCCGAAGGCTGCCTCGTGCACGTCAACGCCACCTTGCAGCAGTGGCTGGGCAGCGCAGCGGTCGAATCCCACTCCCGCTTCAGCGATCTGCTGCAGGGCGAGAGCCGCCGGCGTTTCCATGACCACTTCATCGAGCTCACCCTGCAGGAGCGCGCACCGGAAATCGAGATCGAACTCGCGCCACCGGGCGCGCCGCGCCGTGTCGTGCGCATCAATGCCACGGCCGTGCGCGACGGGCGCGGCGACTTCCTGATGAGCCGCACCGTCGCGGTCGACGTGACCGCGCAGCACGAGGCGCTGCAGCAGGTGCGCGGCCTGCTGCACGACCAGTCGGCCATGCTCAACAGCGACCTGGTGGGCATGGTCAAGCTCGCCAGCCGCACCGTCATCTGGAAGAACACCGCGATGGAGCGCATGCTGGGCTATGGGCCGGGTGAGCTCGAAGGGGCCGACGTGCGCTCCCTGTATGCGCGTGGCGAGGACTACCGCCACGTGGAGGAATCCGCCGCGCTGCGCCTGGGCCGGGGCCAGAACTTCCGCACCGACGTGCGCCTGCAGCACAGGAACGGCGAGGCCATCTGGGTGGACCTGAGCGGCGTGCGCCTGTCGGACCACGAAACCTTCTGGATGGCAGTGGACATCTCGGCGGCCAAGCAGGCGCACGAGCAGATCACGCATGTGGCCTTCCACGACGCGCTCACGCAGTTGCCCAACCGCCTGCTGCTGCTGGACCGCCTGCGCCAGGCCCTGGCGGCCGCGCAGCGGGCGGGGCACGATGTGGCGGTGTGCTTTGCAGACCTCGACGGCTTCAAGGCCGTGAACGACGACCTGGGGCACGAAGCGGGCGACCAACTCCTGGTGGAGCTGGCCCGGCGCATCGCGGGCAGCATCCGCGCGTCGGACACGGCCGCGCGCCTGGGAGGCGATGAATTCGTGCTGGTCCTGACCCCGGTGGCGGGCGAGGAGTGGCGTGCCGTGCTCGATCGCCTGATGCAGGCCGTGTGCCAGCCCGTGCAGCTGCCTGCCTCCGATGTCCCGGTTCGGGTCGGCATGAGCATCGGCGTTGCCTTGTCGCAGGGCCGGCTTGACGCGCAGGAACTGTTGGCCGAGGCGGACGAGGCCATGCTGCAGGCCAAGCGCTCGGGAAAACACCGCGTGCAGTTGGCTGCGGCGGTGCAAGCGCTTTCCTGAAGCCCAGGCGCGCAGCCTTCGGTCGGTGCTACGAGGGCAGGTACTGGCGCAGGAAAAGCTCCAGCTCATCGGCCGGCAGCGGCCGGCTGAACAGGTAGCCCTGGGCCTCGTCGCAGCCCTGCTCGCGCAGGAAGGCCAGCTGCTCCGGTGTCTCCACGCCCTCGGCCGTGGTGCGCATGCCCAGGGCCTGCGCCATGCGGATGATGGCGCTCACGATGGCGCGGTCGTTCCCATCCTCGCCCAGGTCGCGCACAAAGGACTGGTCAATCTTGAGCTTGAAGATCTGGAAGCGCTTGAGCTGGCTCAGCGAGGAGTAGCCGGTGCCGAAGTCGTCCATGGACATGCGCACCCCGCGCGAGTGCAGGCTGTCCATGGTCTCCACGGCCGAATGTGGGTCGTCCACGGCCACGCCCTCGGTCAGCTCCAGCTCCAGGCAGTCGGGCGGCAGCTCGAAGATGGTCAGGATGCGGCTCACCAGCTCGGGCAGCTGGGGCTGGCGGAACTGGATCGCCGAGAGGTTGACCGCCATGGTCAGCCCCGGAAAACCGTTGGCGTGCCAGTCCTTGAGTTGCGTGAGCGCGGTGCGCAGCACCCATTCGCCGATCTGCAGGATCTGGCCGCTGTCTTCGGCGATCGGGATGAACTCGGTGGGCGAGATGTTGCCCATCTGCGGGTGGTCCCAGCGCAGCAAGGCCTCCACGCTGTGCACCTGGCCCGTGGCCAGGTGGATCTGGGGCTGGTAGTGCAGGTACAGCTGGCCGCGCTCCAGCGCCCGGCGCAGCGCGTTCTCCACCTGCAGCGCGCGCACCGACTGGGCCTGCATCTCGGGGGTGAAGAAGCGGAAGGTGTTGCGCCCATCGAGCTTGGCGCGGTACATGGCCACGTCGGCCGACTGGGTCAGCGTATCGAAGTCGGCACCGTCCTGTGGGAACAGGGCCACGCCCATGGACGGCGCCATGGTCAGCTCGTGGTGGTCGATCTGGTAGTGCTGGCGCGAGGCCTCCTGCAGCTTGCCGGCCACTCGGGCCGCCCCATGGGCATTGGCGCCCGGCAGCAGCAGGATGAACTCGTCGCCGCCCAGGCGCGAGACCGTGTCCTTGTCGCGCACCACGGCACGCAGGCGCTTGGCGATCTCCACCAGCAGGGCGTCGCCCACGCGGTGGCCCAGCGAGTCGTTGACGTGCTTGAAGTGGTCCAGGTCCAGGAAGATCAGCGCCAGCGGCGTATTGCCCTCCTGCGCCACGCGGATGGCTTCCTGGGCGCGCTCGGACAGCAGGGCGCGGTTGGGCAGTCCCGTGAGCGGGTCGTAGTGGGCCAGCCAGTAGATGCGGTCCTGGTCGGCCTTGCGGTCGCTGATCTCGCGGTGCAGGTTGTCCACCGTCTCGCGCAGCTCGCGCGTGCGGTCCTCGACCTGCTGCTCGAGCTGCTCGTGCACCCGCGCCAGGGCCGCCTGGGCCTGCTTGCGCTCCGAGATGTCCATGGTGATCCAGATCGACCCCTGGTCGGGGTCGTCGGGGTCGATGAACTTGGCGCGCACCTCGCAGGTCAGCGGTGTGCCGTCCCGGCGGCACAGCACCACCTCGCCCTCGTAGGACTGGCCGGCGGCAAGCACGGGGTAGCAGCGGTGGCCCACGTCCTCCCAGTCCTCGTCGCTGGCGTACCAGCGGCGCGAGGGGCTGCCCGCCAGCTCGCCCGGGCCATAGCCCAGCATGTGCTCGAAATGGCGGTTGCAGCGCGTCAGGTGCCGGTCGCGCAGGAAGACGATGCCCACCATGGCCTGGTCGAACAGCACCTGCTTCTCGCGCACCGCGGCGCTCAGCAGGGCCTGGGCCTGTTTCTGTTCGTCGATGTCGTCGAGGATCCAGATCGAGCCCTCGCTCGTGTCGCGCGGGTTGATCAACCGCCCCGTGAGGCTGCCCCAGAACAGCCGCCCGTTGCGCCGGCGCATCTGGCGTTCGACGCGGTAGGCCTGCCCGCTGGCGAGTACCGGGTAGGCCTCCCGTCCCAGGGCTCGGAAGGCCTCGCGATCGGGGTAGAAGGCCTCGCTGCTCAGGCCCATCAGGCGCTGCGCCGACTCGTAGCCGAAGATTTCCGCATAGCGCTGGTTGCAGCGCACCACCACGCGCTGGCGGATGAACACGATGCCCACGCCTGCGCTCTCCAGCAGCATTTGCTGCTCGCGCAGCGTACGCTCCAAAGACGCGTCGGAAGACTCCCCAGACGGCAGGCGTTCTGGGGCAATGGACAGCAAGGACATGGCGGCCGGACCCGGAGGGAGAGGCGCAATGCCCCAGAAAAATGTACCAAAGTGTAGCAGCCCAAGCTTACAGCGGTAACCGCCTGGTAACCGGGGCCTGTCCAGCCTGCGCTGGCGCCTTTGCCGCACTCTGGCGGAGCCCTTGCCTCGGCCTGTCACGGCATTGACATCCGTTGGACATGCAGGCGTCACCTGCGGCTTCCAAACTCCAGCGCATTGAAAGCACACCACCCGGTGATCCGGGGCACCAGCGGCCATGGGGCCGCCCTGTACCAAGGAGTTGATCCATGAGCGATTTGCCCAACCCGATTTTGCCGCTGTCTCCCCTCACCGCCCCCGGGGCTGCCCTCCAGCGCCCAGAGTCCGCGGTGGCGGGCGCGATGGCGCGGGGTGGGGTCGAAGTCGCCTGGGCGCGCCACACCGACGAGGTGCGCCAGGCACAAAAGCTCCGGTTCGATGTGTTTGCCGGGGAGATGGGCGCTCGATTGACGACCCCCGTTCCCGGCCACGACGTGGACCTGTTCGACGACTACTGCGAGCACCTGCTGGTGCGCGATGCGGGCACCCAGCAGGTGATTGGCACCTACCGGGTCCTGACCCCCGCCCAGGCACGCCGCGTGGGCAGCACCTACAGCGACACCGAGTTCGACCTGACCCGCCTGCGCACCCTGCGCCCGCGCATGGTGGAGCTGGGCCGCAGCTGCGTGCACCCCGAGCACCGCCACGGCGGTGTGATCATGGCGCTGTGGAGTGCCCTGGCCGACTTCATGGTGCGCAACCAGCTCGATACCATGATCGGCTGCGCCAGCATTCCCATGCTGCACAACGGCGTGATCAGCGGCGACGCGGCCGCCAGCATCTGGAACCAGGTGCGCCAGACGCACCTGGCCCCCATCGAATACCACGTGCTGCCGCGCCTGCCGCTGCCCGTCGAACGCCTCGACGGCTCGGTCTTCGTGGAGCCGCCGGCCCTGATCAAGGGCTACCTGCGCCTGGGGGCGCGGGTGCTGGGAGCCCCGGCCTGGGACCCGGACTTCAACACCGCAGACCTGCCCATGCTGATGCGCCTGGCAGACCTGCACCCCCGTTACCGCAAGCACTTTCTGGGGGCCTGATGCGTGCCGCGTTCGACGCGCTCGGCGACTGGACTGCGCACATGGCAGGTGGGCAGGACACTGCCGCCGACGCCGACGACGCACATCCCCCCGGCCACCGCCAGCTGCGCGCGGTGTTCATCTCCGACCTGCATCTGGGCACGCCCGGTTGCCAGGCCGAGGGCCTGCTCGACTTCCTGAAGCACCACCCGAGCGAGCACCTGTACCTGGTGGGCGACATCGTGGACGGCTGGCAGCTGCGCCGCCGCTGGTTCTGGCCCCAGGCCCACAACGATGTGGTGCAGAAGCTGCTGCGCCGTGCGCGCAAGGGCTGCCGTGTGGTCTTCGTGCCCGGCAACCACGACGAGTTCGCGCGCGCCTTCGTCGGCCACTCCTTCGGCGGCATCGAGGTGGTGGAGGACGCGGTGCACAAGACGGCCGATGGCCGCACCCTGTGGGTGACGCATGGCGACTACTTCGACGGCGTGATCCAGTGCGCCAAGTGGCTCGCCTATGTGGGCGACAACCTCTACGAGTTCACGCTCAAGCTCAACCGGCACCTGAACACCTTGCGCGCGCGCATGGGCCTGCCGTACTGGTCGCTCTCGGCCTACCTCAAGGGCAAGGTGAAGACGGCGCTCAATTACGTGACCGACTTCGAGGTGGCCGTGGCCGCCGAGGCGCGCCGCCGCGGCCATGATGGCGTGGTCTGTGGCCACATCCACCGCGCCGAGATGCGCGAGATCGACGGCACCCTGTACTGCAACGACGGCGACTGGGTGGAAAGCCACACCGCCCTGGTCGAGCACATGGATGGCCGCCTGGAACTGGTGCAGTGGCACACCGTGCCCGGCCACCAGGCGGCCGGCAAGCAACCCCACAGCAGCGAGATGCTCGTATGAAAATCGCCTTGTTGTCCGATGCCTGGGCGCCGCAGATCAACGGCGTGGTCACCACCCTGGTGGAACTGGTGCGCCACATGGAGGGGGCCGGCCACCAGGTGCAGGTGATCCAGCCCGGCCTGTTCAAGACGCGCCCCTGCCCGGGCTACCCGGGGATCGACCTGGCCGTCCGTCCCGGGCGCGAAATAGAGCGCATGCTGGACGAACTCCAGCCCGATGCCATCCATCTGGCGACCGAGGGCCCCATCGGCTGGGCCGGGCGCAGCTACTGCCTGCGCAGGAAGCTGGCCTTCACCACGGCCTTCCACACCCGCTTTCCCGAGATCCTGCAGGCGGCAATGCACCTTCCGCTGGGCCTCGGCTATGCACTGTTCCGCCATTTCCACCGGCCTTCCTCGGGCGTGATGGTGCCCACGGTGGGCGTGCTCAAGATGCTGGAGCGGCGCGGTTTCCGCAATCTGCGGCAATGGACGCACGGGGTCGACACGGCGGCCTTCAGCTACCGGGGCGAGACCACGCCGCACCCGCTCGTGGGGGCCCTGGCCCACCCGGTGGCCCTGTACGTGGGGCGTGTCTCGTACGAAAAGAACATCGAAGCCTTCCTGCAACTGGACATGCCCGGCAGCAAGGTGATCTGCGGCGTGGGGCCGTTGGAGGAGCGGCTCAAGGCCCGCTACCCCCAGGCGCGCTGGCTGGGCATCCTGGACCGGGCCACTCTGGCGGGCGTGTACGCGGCGGCCGACGTGTTCGTCTTTCCCAGCCGTTCCGAGACCTTCGGCCTGGTGATGCTGGAAGCCATGGCCTGCGGCACTCCCGTGGCCGCCTACTTCGAGGACGGCCCCATGGAGGTGCTGGGCGCCCATGCGGGCGGCCAGGCGCGCGGCGGGATGCTGCACGCGGACCTGATGACCGCCGCCCAGAACGCGCTGGCCGTGCCGCGCCACGAGGCACGCAACCGGGCGCTGGAATTCACCTGGGCCCATGCGGCCCGGCTGTTCCAGCAATTCCTGGTTCCGGCGCGCCCGCGCGGAGATGACGAAGCGGTTTCTGTCACAAAAACTGTCACATCACTGTCATCTGGCCGTTAAATACTGCAGGCACCCGCTCCCGCGGCTTTCGAGTGCCCATGCCTTCCTTATTCTCCAGAACGCCTGTGATTTCGCCATGTGACAGCCCCGATGACCGCCAGGAAACCGCCAGCGCCGCTGCGGCGGGGGGCGAGCCTGCGCCTGCGGCCGTGGTACCGGTGGCCATGCCCGGGGCGCCCATGTTCCTGGACCGGGACCACAGCATCCTGGGCTTCAACGAGCGTGTCTTCGATTGGGCCGTGCGCACCGACGTGCCCCTGCTGGAGCGCCTGCGCTACCTGTGCATCGTTTCGTCCAACCTCGACGAGTTCTTCGAGGTGCGCGCTGCCGCCCACCTGACGGCCGCCAAGAGCGGCGAGGGCAAGGGGGTCTATACCGAGGCCTCTTTCGTGGCCCTGTCGTCCAAGGCCCATGACCTGGTGGCGCGCCAGTACTCGCTGTACAACGACTCCCTGGTGCCCGAGTTCGCGCGGCATGGCATCCGCATCGTCTCGCACGGCGAGCGCTCGGCGGCGCAGCGGACCTGGGTGCACGAGTATTTCATGCGCGAGGTGCGCCCGCTGCTGATCCCGGTGGGGCTCGACCCGGCCCACCCGTTTCCGCAGGTGGCCAACAAGTCGCTCAACTTCATCGTGCGCCTGCATGGGCACGATGCCTTCGGCCGCAAGAACGAGGTGGCCATCGTCAAGGTGCCGCGTGCGCTGCCGCGCCTGGTGCGCATGCCGCCGCGCTTGGCCGCCAAGGGCGAATCGCTGTTCGTGAGCCTGTCGAGCATCATCCGTGCGCACCTGGCCGACCTGTTCCCGGGGCGCGAGGTCACGGAGTTCTCTCAGTTCCGCGTCACGCGCCACTCCGACCTGGCGCTCGACGAGGAAGATGTGCGCAACCTGCGCACTGCACTGCGCCAGGGCCTGCAGCACCGCCATTACGGCCAGGCCGTGCGGCTGGAGGTCTCGGCCGGCTGCTCGCAGTTCCTCTCGCGCTTCCTGCTCGAACAGTTCGACCTGCCCGAGCCGGCGCTGTACCGTGTGCACGGCCCGGTGAACCTGGTGCGCCTGACCCAGCTGGTGGACCTGGTGAACGACCCTGCGCTGCTGTTCCCGGCCTGGCGCTCGGCCTGGCCGCGCCAGCTGGTGCCCGGGGTGTCGATCATGGAGCAGCTGAACAAGCGCGACGTGCTCATGCACCAGCCATTCGAGAGCTTCGACGGGCTGCTGGCCTTTTTGCGCGAGGCGGTCAACGACCCGCAGGTATTGGTCATCAAGCAGACCATCTACCGCACGGGCGCCGACTCTGCGCTCATGGACCTGCTGACCGAGGCCGTGCGCCGCGGCAAGGAGGTCATGGCCGTGGTGGAGCTCAAGGCGCGCTTCGACGAAGAGGCCAACATCAACTGGGCCGAGGCGCTCGAATCCATCGGCGCCCAGGTGGTGTATGGCGTGGTGGGGCTCAAGACCCATGCCAAGATGCTGCTGGTGACACGCCGCGAGGGGCGCCAGCTGCGCCGCTACGGGCACCTCTCGACCGGCAACTACAACCCGCGCACGGCGCGCCTGTACACCGACCTGAGCTACCTCACGGCCGATGAGGACACGACCGCCGACATGGACGGCGTGTTCAACCACCTGGCGAGCCAGAACCGGCCCCCCAAGCTGCGCAAGCTGCTGCTCGCGCCCTTCCACCTGCAGCGGCGCATGATCGAGAAGATCGAGCAGGTGGGCCTGGCGGCCAGCCGGGGCGAGGATGCGCGCATCGTCGCCAAGATGAACGCGCTGACCGACGAGGCGCTGATGCGCGCCCTGATCCTGGCCGGCCAACGCGGCGCGCGCATCGACCTGATCGTGCGCGGTGCCTGCATGCTCGCAGCCCAGGTGCCGGGCGTGAGCGACAACATCCGCGTGCGCTCGGTGATCGGGCGCTTCCTGGAACACACGCGCGTGTTCTATTTCCGCGCTGGCGCCGAGGAAGACCTGTACCTGTCCAGCGCCGACTGGATGAACCGCAACATGATGCGCCGCGTGGAACTGGCCTGGCCCGTGACCGAGCCGCGCCTGCGCCGCCAGATCGTGGACGAGTGCCTGGTGGCCTACCTGCACGATGACCGCGATGCGTGGACACTGGGCCCCGATGGCACCTACGCCCGGGCCCCCCATCCCGAAGACGGGCAGGGCGCACAGGCGGCGCTCATGGTGCGCTATGGGCCGCCTGCGCCCGTGGCGCGGGTGGAGCAGCAGCAAGGAACGTGATGATGGATTTGATCCTGTGGCGCCATGCCGAGGCCGAAGAAGCCGAGGACGGCTCGGACGACCTGACCCGTGCGCTCACGCCGCGCGGCGAAAAGCAGGCGGCACGCATGGCCGCCTGGCTGGACCGCCAGTTGCCCGAGGGCCTGCGCGTTCTGGCCAGCCCTGCACGGCGCACCGAACAGACGGCCGATGCACTGGGGCGCAAGTTCAAGATGCGTGCCGAGTTGCTGCCCGGCGGCACCACCGAGGATCTGCTGGAGCTGGCCCAGTGGCCGCGCGCGCGTGGCGCCGTGCTGATCATCGGCCACCAGCCCGTGCTCGGCCAGACCATTGCGCAGCTGCTGGGCATGCAGGCGCCCGAGTGCGCGGTGCGCAAAGGCGCCGTGTGGTGGCTGCGCCAGCGCCAGCGCCTGGATGCAAGCCAGACAGTGCTGATGGCCGTGCAGTCGCCCGAATTCGTCTGACCCGGGCAGCAGCACCGTTGCCACGATCCCCCAGCGGCCCGAGGGCCGCTTTCTTATTTGCGGCCGTTCTTGGCGGCAGGCTTGGCTGCTGGTTCCTCGGCCTTAGGGCGGCCGGTCTTGATCGACGGCACGGCCTGCAGGGCGCTGCGCAGGGCGGCATCGGACAGGCCGGCCAGCAGCTTGAGGCCGGCGCGCAGCAGCTCGCTCTTCTTGGCGGGCTGGGCCAGCGTGGCGGCGCGCTGCTTGAGCGTCTCGACCACGGCGTACTCGTCCTTGGGAATGGTGAAGCTGTCGCGCACCAGCTTGGGCTTCTTGGCCTTGGTTTCCTTGGCGGGGGCCACGGCGGCAGCGGGCTTGCTGCTTGCGACGGGGGCGGCTGCGGCCTTGGTCTTGGTGGCCGGTTTGGCGGCGGGGGCTTTGGGGGCAGCCTTCTTGGGGGCTGCGGCAGCAGGCTTGGCCGCTGCAGACTTCTTGGGCGCCTTGGCGGCCTTGGCGGTGCTCTTTGCGGCGGCAGGTGCCTTGGCCGCAGGGGCTGCGGCCGGGGCGGCAGCAGCGGTGGGGGTGACGGGGGCGGACACGGGTGCAGTGGTGGTCATGGCTTCGAAAAGTAAAACGGTATAAACAGTTTATACCGTTTTCATCTCGGCGTCACGGCAGCTCTGCCACCAGCTCCCACGGGGTCTTCTGCCAGGCCAGCATTTCCTCGCGCAGCAGGTGGGCCGATTGCGGGTAGCCGGCCGCCCAGCCGCGGCGCGCTGCCAGCAGGAATCGGTTGCCCTTGAGCTGCAGTTGCAGGCCCTCGGTATCCGGGTCGCGGCGCGCATGGCACAGGGCCACGGCCAGGCGCAGGCACAGCAACTGCAGCGCGAAGCCCGCGTCCGTGAGGTCCACGTCGAGCTTGCGCACCTTGCCGCGCTGGCCCAGCACCAGTTGGCCCAGGCGGTGCAGCTCGGGCATGGCAAAGCCTGCGGCATCGGTGTGGTCCAGGATGTAGGCGCCGTGGCGGTGGTAGTCGCTGTGCGAGATGCGGCAGCCGATCTCGTGCAGGCGCGCCGCCCAGTCGAGCTTGCGCGATGCGCGCTCGCTGCCGGCGGGCGCGGCCTGGTCGAAGAGCTGGCAGGCGATGCGTGCCACGCGCTCGGCATGCTCCACCTCCACGCCAAAGCGCTGCATGAGGCCGTGGACCGTGGTGCTGCGCAGGTCGGTACCGGGCTGCTCGCGGTCGAGCAGGTCGTACAGCGCGCCCTGGCGCAGCGCGCCCTGGGCCACCTGCATCTGCTCGATCTGCAGCAGGTCGAACACGGCACGCAGCACGCTGATGCCGCCACCGATCACGGCGCGGCGCTCGTCCTTGAGGCCGTCCAGGCGGATGCGGTCGGCGCTCTGAGCGCGCAGCAGGCGCTCCTGCAGCCAGTCCAGCCCCTCGCGCGTGATCAGGCCTTCGGGGCCGCCCGCGGCGGTGAGGATGTCGCCCACGGCACCGGCCGTGCCCGAGGAGCCATAGGCCACGTCCCAGCCATCGGGCCGGAAGGTGGCCAGGGCCTCGTCGAGCACCGCCTTGGCGGCGATTTCGGCGGCCATGAAGGCCTGGGGTGTGAAGGCGCCGTTGGCGAAGTAGCGCGTGGACCAGGCCACGCTGCCCACGCGGAACGAGGCCACGGCATGGGGCGTGAACTGCTGGCCCAGGATGAGCTCGGTGGAGCGTCCGCCGATGTCCACCACCAGGCGCCGTTCGTCGGACTGGGGCAGCAGGCGCGCCACGCCCTGGTAGATCAAGCGGGCCTCTTCGGGGCCCGAAACCACGTCGATGGGGTAGCCCAGCACCTGGCTGCCACGCGCAATGAACTCCTCGCGGTTGCGCGCCTCGCGCAGGGTCTGGGTGGCCACGGCACGCACCTGCGTGCGCGAAAAGCCCGCCAGGCGCTCGCCGAAGCGGGCCAGGCAGTCCCAGCCGCGCTGCATGGCCTCGGGGGTCAGGTTGCGGTTCTCGTCCAGGCCATTGCCCTGGCGCACGGTTTCCTTGAGGTATTCGACGCGCTGGATGTGGCCGTGCTCGTAGCGGCCGATTTCAAGGCGAAAGCTGTTGGATCCCAGATCCACGGCAGCGAGCAGTGTTCCGTTGTGCATGGTGGTGCGCGGCGTGCGCTGTTTTCCTTTCGGCCCAGCATAGCACCCGGGCCGGCGTCTGGCGCCGAGTTCAGCCAATGATGCGTCCCGCCGTGGTGAGCATGGCCTGGGTCACGTAGGCGCCGGCGCGCTGGCGCCCCTGGTAGCTGACCGTATAGCCGCCGATGTTCAGTGCGGCGCGCTTTTGCAGCGCGGCCAGCATGCCGGCACGGGTGATGGGGCCGCTGATGCCGGCCATGACCTCGGCGGTGTAGCGCGCGGCGATGTAGCCCGCCAGACCCAGCGGGGAGGGGGGCTCGTCGTAGAGGCGGGCCAGCGCATCGCGGTAGCTGCGCACCACGGGCAGGCTGGCATTCACCATGGGCACGGCCTGGGTGACGATGACCGAGGCCTTGGCCGCCGTGGGGCCCATCTGCGCCAGCACCTGCAGGTTCACATCGGCCAGCGCCACCACATAGCACTGGCGGCCCTGGGGCACGGTGAGCTGGTCCAGAAAGGAGAACAGCTCCGGCGTGCCGCCGATGAACAGGATGATGGTCTGCTCCACGCGATGGCCTGCGCCGGGTTTCGCGCTGGCAGCGGGCAGGGGGATGGTCTGCACCTTGAGCGACATGGCCTTTGCCGCATGCGCCACCATGGCCTGTGACTGGCGCTGGACGCCGGGGCTGGCGTAGGTGACGCCCACGGTCTGAACCCCCATGGTCGCCAGGTTCTTGATGGCATGGGTGATCTGTGCCTCCTGCCCGGCAAAGATGTCGAACACGGAGTCTGCGGGGCCTGTGGCGCTGGCCACTGCCGTGGTGTCGTGCAGCCAGGGGGCGACGATGGGCAACGGGGAGTCCGGCGCCGCCTTGGCCTGCAGTGCGATGAGGCCGCTGGCCGCTGCATTGCCCACGCAGCCCGACAGGGCGATGCAGGCGGACTGCTTGTGCGCGGTCTGCCAGACGGACTGCAGGCTGGCCGGGGTGCCATCGGTCTCCAGCGTGAGGTGCTGGACGGGGCGGCCGTGGACACCCCCCCTGGCATTGATCTCCTGCCAGGCGGTGCGCGAGCCCACGAGGAAGTCGCGGCTCACGTCCTGCTGGTCGGGGGACAGGTCGGCCACCTGGGCCACCACGTGGGGACGCTCGCCATCCGTCTTTTTGGCGGAGGGCTCCGTCCCTTGGGCCCAGGTGCGGCCGGCCAGGCCCATGGCCGCCACCCCTTGCAGCCAGTGGCGGCGCAGGACGCCGGGCTGGCTGGTGCGGGGTGTGCGTGTCATGTGCGGTGCTGCGGGCGGCAGTGCGTTTTACTTCTTGGGGGGCATCAGCACGCGGTCGACCACGTGCACCACGCCATTGGTGGCAACGATGTCGGCCTTTTCCACCATGGCTTCTTCCACCGTGACGAAGGTGCCGGCGCGCGCCAGGGCCACGTCGGAGCCGTTCAGGGTCTTGGTGGCGCCGGGCTTGACGGCGGCGGCGGTCACGTTGCCCGCCACGATGTGGTGGTTGAGCACGGCCTTGAGCTGGGCCGGGTTGGCCTGCAGGTCGGCCAGGGTCTTGGCCGGGATGGCCTTGAAGGCATCGTCCGAAGGCGCGAACACGGTGTAGGGGCCGGCGGCCTTGAGGGTGTCGGCCAGGCCGGCCTGGGCCGCCAGCTTGTTGAAAGTGCTCAGCGACGGCGTCTTTGCAATCGTGCTGTCCAGGGATGCGGGGGCGGAACCGGTGCTGGCGCAGCCGGCCAGGGCGGCGGCCGCAGCCAGTGCGAGGGCGGATTGCAGTGCGTAACGGCGGAACATGTGATTCTCCAGGTAGGTGGCCGATTCATCTCGGTGGCGGGAGACTAAGCAGGCACCGTGACAGCTGGATGACAAACGTAAACGCCTGTACGGAGGAAACGGATGTGTGACAACCGATATGTGTGTCACGACAATGTCACATACGGGTCCTAGAGTCGCCTCATCCCAATTCATTCATCCCAAGAGGTATCTCCATGAAAATGTCCGCGATTCGGGTCCTTGTTGCTGGTGTGGTCGCTGCTGGTGCGTTCTCTCAGGCCATGGCGCAGCAGGAAGCCACCGGCGCAGGCGCCAGTTTTCCGGCGCCTCTGTATTCCAAGTGGGCGGCTGACTACAACAAGGCCACGGGCGTCAAGATCAACTACCAGTCGGTGGGCTCGGGCGCCGGCATGCGCCAGATCGAAGCCAAGACGGTGGACTTCGGTGCTTCGGACGCACCCCTGAAGGACGAAGACCTGGCCAAGAAGGGCCTGGTGCAGTTCCCCACCGTGATCGGCGGCATCGTTCCCGTGGTCAACATCAAGGGCATCGCTCCCGGCCAGATGAAGCTGAGCGGCCAGGTCCTGGGCGACATCTACCTGGGCAAGATCACCAAGTGGAACGACGAGGCCATCAAGGCCCTGAACCCCGGTGTGAACCTGCCTGACGCGGCCATCGCCCCCGTGAACCGCGCCGACGGCTCGGGCACCACCTTCGGTTTCACCAACTACCTGAGCAAGGTCAACGCCGAGTGGAAGTCCAAGGTCGGTGAAGGCACGGCCGTGAAGTGGCCCACCGGTGCGGGTGGCAAGGGCAATGAAGGCGTTGCCGCCTTCGTGGGCCGCCTGCCCAACTCCATCGGCTACGTCGAGTACGCCTACGTCAAGCAGAACAAGCTGACCTATGTGCAGCTGCAGAACTCCGCTGGCAACTATGTTTCGCCCGACGATGCGACCTTCAAGGCCGCTGCCGCCGGTGCCGACTGGGCCAAGAGCTTCTACCAGATCCTGACCAACCAGCCTGGCAAGGATTCGTGGCCCATCACGTCCGCGACCTTCATCATGATGCAGAAGTCGCAGGACAAGCCTGCCCAGGCCACCACGGCCCTGAAGTTCTTCGACTGGGTCTATGCCCAGGGCGACAAGACCGCCGCCGACCTGGACTACGTGCCCATGCCCGACAGCGTCAAGGCCATCATCCAGAAGTCCTGGGGTGACATCAAGGACACCTCCGGCAAGGCCGTAGCGTTCAAGTAATTTGACAGGGCCGGCGATAAGCCGGCCCTTCAACTTCAAATCCATTGAATTCAAGGCAAACAACGTGTCCACAACGATGCCGGTCCGCGACAATCCGTCCCTTGTGACGGCTCCCTTGCGTACTGAGAAAATGCCCCCTTCCCCACACCGACCCCTCATTTCCGGCGTGGTGGCCGACAAGCTGTTCGGCTTCCTGGCGCGCGGTGCGGCCGTGCTGACCCTGCTCCTGCTGCTGGGCATCCTGGCCTCGCTGGTGGTCGGTGCCTGGCCGTCCATCGCCAAGTACGGCCTGGGCTTTCTCACCAGCAGCGTCTGGGACCCCGTGCAGAACGAATACGGCGGCCTGGTGATGATCTACGGCACGCTGACGACCTCTGCGATCGCGCTGCTGATCGCCGTGCCGGTCAGCTTCGGCATTGCGCTGTTCCTGACCGAGCTGTCGCCCTCCTGGCTCAAGCGCCCCCTGGGCACGGCCATCGAGCTGTTGGCTGCGGTTCCCTCCATCGTCTACGGCATGTGGGGCCTGATGGTGTTCGGCCCCATCCTCGCGACCTATGTGCAGCAGCCGCTGCAGGCCCTGTTCAACGGCGTTCCCTTCCTGGGCGCACTGGTGTCCGGCCCCCCGGTGGGCATCGGCATCCTGTCGGCCGGCATCATCCTGGCCATCATGATCATCCCGTTCATCGCCTCGGTGATGCGCGACGTGTTCGAAGTCACGCCGGCCCTGCTCAAGGAGTCCGCCTACGGCCTGGGCTCCACGACCTGGGAAGTGGTGTGGAAGGTGGTGCTGCCCTATACCAAGACCGGTGTGCTGGGCGGCATCATGCTCGGCCTGGGCCGTGCGCTGGGCGAGACCATGGCCGTGACCTTCGTCATCGGCAACATGAACCAGCTGTCTTCGCTGTCGGTCTTCGAGGCGGCCAACAGCATCACCTCGGCGCTGGCCAACGAGTTCGCCGAAGCCGGCGAGGGCCTGCACCAGGCCTCGCTGATCTACCTGGGCCTGGTCCTGTTCTTCATCACCTTCGTTGTGCTGTCGTGCTCCAAGATCCTGCTGTCCCGCCTGCAAAAGAGTGAAGGAGCCCGTTCATGAGCACCGCGCAGCAACTGATCTCTGCGGCCGACCTGGCCCAGCAGCGCCAGGCGCGCTACAACAGCCGCAAGCGCGTCAACCAGATCGCCCTGGTGCTGTCGCTGGCCGCCATGGCCTTCGGCGTGTTCTGGCTGATCTGGATCCTGTGGGAAACCATCCGCCTGGGCCTGGGTGGCCTGAGCGTGGCCCTGTTCACGCAGATGACGCCACCACCCAACGAGGCCGGCGGCATCTCCAACGCCATCTTCGGTTCGTTCGTGATGGTGATGCTGGCCACCTTCGTGGGCACGCCCATCGGCATCATGGCCGGCATCTACCTGGCCGAGTACGAGACCAAGAGCCTGCTGGCCTCGGTGACGCGCTTCGTCAACGACATCCTGCTGTCGGCGCCCTCCATCGTGATCGGCCTGTTCGTGTATGCCGTGGTGGTGGCGCGCTTCAAGAGCTTCTCGGCCTATGCCGGCATCCTGGCGCTGGCGCTGATCGTGATTCCGGTGGTCATCCGCACCACCGAGAACATGCTGGTGCTGGTGCCGGCCAGCCTGCGCGAAGCCGCCTACGCCCTGGGCACGCCCAAGTGGAAGGTCATCACCATGGTGACCCTGCGCGCTGCGCGTGCCGGCGTGATCACCGGTGTGCTGCTGGCCGTGGCCCGCATCGCCGGCGAAACCGCTCCGCTGCTGTTCACCGCGCTGAACAACCAGTTCTGGAACGCTGACCTCTCCAAGCCCATGGCCAGCCTGCCGGTGACCATCTTCAAGTTCGCCATGAGCCCGTATGAGAACTGGCAGCAACTGGCATGGGCCGGTGTGTTCCTCATCACCATCGCCGTGCTCGGCCTGAACATCCTGGCGCGGGTCCTGACCCGCCACAAGTAAGCCCTGCAAGAAAGACAAGCATGTCCGCCATTCTCAAGACCGATGCGCCCGCCAAGTCCAAGATCACGGTGCGTGATCTGAACTTCTACTACGGCAAGTTCCATGCCTTGAAGGGCATCAACCTCGATATTCCCGAGAACAAGGTCACGGCCTTCATTGGCCCCTCGGGCTGCGGCAAGTCGACGCTGCTGCGCACCTTCAACCGCATGTTCGAGCTCTATCCCGAGCAGCGCGCCGAAGGCCAGATCGTGCTGGACGGTGAAAACCTGTTGACCAGCAAGCAGGACGTGGCCCTGGTGCGTGCCAAGGTCGGCATGGTGTTCCAGAAGCCCACGCCCTTCCCGATGTCGATCTACGACAACATCGCTTTCGGCGTGAAGCTGTTCGAGAACCTGAGCGCCACCGACATGGACGACCGTGTCGAATGGGCCCTGCGCAAGGCCGCCCTGTGGAACGAGGTCAAGGACAAGCTCAACCAGACCGGCTCGGGCCTGTCCGGCGGCCAGCAGCAACGCCTGTGCATTGCCCGCGGCATTGCCATCAAGCCCGAAGTGCTGCTGCTCGACGAGCCCTGCTCGGCGCTGGACCCGATCTCGACCGCCAAGGTCGAAGAGCTGATTGCCGAGCTCAAGAACGACTACACCGTGGTCATCGTGACCCACAACATGCAGCAGGCCGCGCGCTGCAGCGACTACACCGCCTACATGTACCTGGGCGACCTGGTCGAGTTCGGTGAGACGGAACAGATGTTCTTCAAGCCGCAGCGCAAGGAAACCGAAGACTACATCACCGGCCGTTTCGGCTAAGGAGACAGCAATGCCCGACAAGCACCTTTCGTCGCAGTTCGACTCCGAACTCAACAGCGTCTCCGCCCGCGTCATGGAGATGGGCGGGCTCGTGGAGTCGCAGATCCGCCAGGCGGTCTACGCCCTGTCGCAGTTCAGCATCGAGGCCGTGGAACAGGTGGCCGCCATCGAAGTGCGCGTGAACGCCATGGAAGTGGAGATCGACCACGAACTGTCGTCCATCATCGCGCGCCGCCAGCCCACCGCGCGCGACCTGCGCCTGCTGCTGGCCTTCTCCAAGGCCACGGCCAACCTCGAGCGCATGGGCGACGAGGCCAACAAGATGGCGCGCATGGTGCGCTCCATCATCGAGAGCGGCGCCGCCCGCTCGCTGCCCTCGAGCGACCTGCGCATGGCGGCCGACCTGGCTTCGGGCCTGCTGCGCAAGACGCTCGACGCCTTCGCCCGCCTGGACACCGCGATGGCCGTCTCCATCCTCAAGGAAGACGACCTGATCGACAAGGAGTTCGACGGCTTCGTGCGCAAGCTGGTCACCTACATGATGGAAGACCCGCGCACCATCTCTCCCAGCCTGGATCTCTTGTTCCTGGCCAAGGCCATCGAGCGCATCGGCGACCATTCGAAGAATGTGGCCGAACTCATCATCTACCTGGTCAAGGGCAAGGACGTGCGCCATACGGCCCTTGATGAAATCGAATCGGCCGTGCTGTAGGCCCGTGAACGCTGTATGAGAAAGTTACCCCGAGTTCTGATTGTCGAAGACGAACCCGCGATCGCCGAGCTGATCGCGGTCAACCTGCGGCACAACGGATTCCAGCCCTTCTGGGCCGAAGATGGCGATTCGGCCCAGCGCGAGCTCGATGCCGTGCTGCCCGACGTGATCCTGCTCGACTGGATGCTGCCCGGCCAGAGCGGCCTGTCGCTGGCGCGCAAGTGGCGTGCCGACGCGCGCACCAAGGCCATCCCCATCCTCATGCTCACGGCCCGTGGCGACGAGCCGGACAAGGTGGCGGGCCTGGACGCTGGTGCCGACGACTACGTCACCAAGCCCTTTTCCACGCAGGAGCTGCTGGCGCGCATCCGCGCCGTGCTGCGCCGCCGCGCGCCCGAACAGGTCAGCGACAGCGTGACCATCGGCGAACTGGTGCTTGATGCCGGCACCTACCGCGTGGCCTTCCAGGGCCAGCAGCTCAAGGTGGGGCCCACCGAGTTCAAGCTGCTGCACTACCTCATGAAGCATGCCGAGCGGGTGCACAGCCGCTCGCAGCTGCTGGACAAGGTCTGGGGCGACCATGTCTTCATCGAGGAGCGCACCGTGGACGTGCACGTCAAGCGCCTGCGCGAGGCGCTGGGCGCCGCGTCGGTGATGGTCGAGACGGTGCGCGGCGCCGGCTACCGGCTCACGGCGCAATCGCAACCCCAGGCGCAGCAACTGCAGGCCTGAAATGAAGCCCCCCTGAGTCGCTTCGCGCCTTCCCCCCAGGGGGACGCCGCCAGCGCGGCGGGGCGGCCCTTGCGCGGCGGCACTCGCTCCGGTCGCGCGCGGTTCACCGCCCAGGGCGGTGCGGGGGCAGGGGAAAATGGTGCTGCACCGGTTGGTGCACTTGGTTTTCAGAAAAAGGCTTTGCACGCTGCATGCTTTGGCGATTCACGTATTTTTTGCTCTGGCAAATCGCCGGCGGCGGACTCGGTTGGTGGCAGGGAGGGCCCTGGGGGGCGGCCCTGGGTGCGGCGATTGCGGCCTGGGCCTGGTTTGTGTGGGATCTGCTGCGTGGCGCACGCGTGCTGCGCTGGCTGCGCACGGGAGAGCTGTCGCGCGCCCCGGTGATGCGCGGCATGTGGGGCGAGGCGGCCGACCGAGCGCGGCGCCTGCTGCGCCTGCAGGCCCAGGAGGTGCAAAGCAGCCAGAACCGCCTGCAGGAGATCCTGGCGGCGCTGCAGGCCACGCCCAACGGTGTGGTGCTGCTCGATGCGCAGGGCCATATCGAATGGTGCAACCAGATGGCGGCCAGCCAGTTCGGCTTCGATGCGCAGCGCGACGTCATGCAGTCCATCGGCAACCTGGTGCGCGACCCCGAATTCACCGCCTACTACACGGCCCAGGACTTCACGCACGATGTGGTGCTGGAGGGGCGTTTCAGCACGTCCTCGCGCCCGGTGCGCATCTCGGTGCAGCTGCATCCCTACGGCGACGGGCGCACCCTGCTGCTCTCGCGCGACGTGACTGCGCTGGAGCAGGCCGAGGCCATGCGCCGCGACTTCGTGGCCAACGTCTCGCACGAGATCCGCACGCCGCTCACGGTGCTCATGGGCTTTGTCGAAACCCTGCAGACCCTGCCGCTGGCGCAGGATGAGCGTGCGCGCTACCTGGGTATGATGTCCCAGCAGGCGGCGCGCATGCAGAGCGTGGTGCAGGACCTGCTCACGCTGTCGCGCCTGGAGGGCAGCCCGCCGCCCGGCATGGCCGAATGGACGCCGGTGCAGGGCCTGGTGCAGCGCTGCGAGGAAGAAAGCCGTGCCCTGTCGGCCCTGCTTGCGCAGACCCAGCAGCGCCCCCATACCCTGCTGTTCCCCAGCAAGGCCGAACTGCTGGCCCAGGGCGACATTGCCGGCGTGCCGGCCGAGCTGCAGAGCGCCCTGTCCAACATCATCAACAACGCGGTGCGCTACACGCCTGCGGGCGGGACGATCACGGTCAACTGGGTGCGCAAGGACGATGGCTCGGCCACGTTCTCGGTCCAGGACACGGGGCCGGGCATTGCGCCCGAGCACATCCCGCGGCTGACCGAGCGCTTCTACCGGGTGGACCGCAGCCGCTCGCGCGAGACCGGAGGCACGGGCCTGGGCCTGGCCATCGTCAAGCATGTGCTGCAGCGCCACGGCGCGACGCTGAGCATCCAGAGCACCCTGGGCAAGGGCTCGACCTTCTGCGTGACCTTTCCGGTCAACCGGCTGCGCGCGCCAGCGCCGCAGGCACTGGCAGCCTGATCGCGCGCCAGAGCATGGCCGCGAACAGGGCCGCCGTCACGGCCAGGGCAACGGCGCTGGCGGCCCAGAAGGTGGCCGGTGTGGCCATGGCGGCCCAGGGCCCCAGGCCCTGGTAGGCCAGCAGGTAGCCGCCGCCCAGGCCGGCACCCCACAGCAGGGTGCAATAGACCACCAGCGGCGCCACCGTGATGCGGTAGCAGCGCAGCACGAACACGCACAGGGTCTGCAGCGCATCGGCCACATGGTAGGCCGCCACCCAGGCCAGCAAGCCGCCCGTGACCGCCACCACCTGCGTGTTTGACGAATACAGTACACCCAGGTGGTTGCGCCCGAGAAACATCAGCGCTGCCAGGGCCAGGCCCATGGTGCAGGCCAGGCGCAGCCCCAGCAATCCGACCTGGCGTGCGCGCAGCGGCTCGCCCGCGCCCAGCCAGTAGCTCACACGCGCGCTGGTGGCAATGGACAGCGACAAGGGCACCATGTAGAGCACCGCCGCCAGGTTGGACGCGATCTGGTGCGCGGCCGAAGCCACGGTGCCCTGGCGCGCGATGAACAGGGCCATGAGGGTGAAGGAGGTCACCTCCACCATCACCGCCAGGCCGGCCGGCACGCCCAGGCGCGCAAAGCCTGCGATGGTGGGCCAGTGCGGGCGCTCCAGCGGCTGCCAGAGGGCCAGTGGCCGGTACAGCGACTGGGTGCGCAGCAGCCACAGCGCCAGGGCGAGCATGCTGCAGTTGACCACCAGCGTGGCCCAGGCGCAGCCCACGGCGCCCTGCGCGGGCAGGCCGGCGCCGCCAAAGGTGAACCAGATCGACAGTGGTACCTTGATGAACAGCGAGCCCACCTGCAGCCAGGTCACCAACTGGGGCCGGCCCAGGGCCTGGTTGAGTGTGCTGTAGATGCGGAACAGCAGCGCTGGCGGTAGTGCCAGGGCCAGCACGGCCAGGTAGTTCTCGACCTCGCCGCGCAGGGTATCGGGCACCTCGGTCCAGCGCAGCAGGGCGCCGGGCGAGAGCAGCACGGCCATGCCCAGGGCACTGGCCACGGCGCACAGGTACAGCGACTGGCGCAGTGATGCGCCCATCTGCGCCTGCTGCCCGGCGCCGCGCAGTTCGGCCCAGACCGGCATCAGCGCCTGCAGCACCCCGATCAGCGCCACATAGACGCTGATGAAGATGGCCGAGCCCACCGAGAGCGCAGCCAGCGAGGCTTCGCTGTAGCGGCCGGCGACGATGGTGTCGGCCACGCCGAAGGCCATCACGGCCAGTTGCCCGGCCAGCACCGTCACGGCGTGGCGGGAAATGGTCGACAGCTCGCTCATCAGGGTTTGGCTTCGGTCTCGATGCGGCGGAACAGGACCAGGAAGTCGGTCTTGTCGGTGGGGCGCGCCACGGTGGCCACGCGCTCCCATTGCAGCGCGTCGACCGTGGATGCCGGGGCGGGCCAGGAGGCGATGTCCGAGACCAGCCACTCGCAGCCCGTCACCGCCAGGTTGGCAGGGTGCAGCGTGAGGCCGGCGTGGTACTGCAGGGCCGCGACCTGGGCGCGGCTCAGGCCCACGGTCTGCACGCAGCCGGGGCTGGGGCCGAGGACGGCGCTGACGGCCCGCATCTGTGGCACATAGCTGCGCGCGAAGTCCAGCAGCGGCAGCCACAGGCTCATGAGCAGCAGCCAGCTCAGGGCTGCGCCGCTGGCCGGCAGCACCAGGCTCTTCCAGATCGGCGCGCGGTTGCGCGAGGCGCGCCACCACACCAGGGCGCACCAGCCCACCGAGGCGGCCAGCGCCACCGCCAGGGCCAGCGCCGAGAACTGGGGCACGAAGCCCGGCGCCAGCTTGGCCACGTTGGCCGCTGGCTTGGCGGGCACGCCGGTCTGCATGGCGATCCAGATCACCCAGATGGCCAGTGCCGAGACACTGAAGAACAGCAGCGTGAACCAGTCGATCAGGGCCCCCATGCTGCGGCTGAGCGTGGGCAAGGCGAATGCGGCCAGCGCCGCCAGCGCAGGCAGGCCCAGCAACAGGGCCCGGTCGGCCGGCTGCGTGGTGATGGTGGCCGCCACGGAGACGGCGGTGAACCACAGCGGCAGCAGCAGGTGGCGGTGCCACTGGCGGCTGGCGATCTGCTTGCGCCAGCGCCACAGCGTCCACAGCGCCAGGGGCCAGGCGGGCCAGCCGAACCAGACCAGCAGGCGCGCCAGGCTCGCCCATTCCTTGCCGCCGCCCTCGGTGCTGACAATGCGCCAGCGCCACAGGTCGAGCTGCCAGGCCAGCGCCGCTGCAGCCACAATGACCAGGACGGTGACCACCGCCCAGGCCTTGCACTGGCGCTCGTCCTTGCCCGGCAGGTGCAGGGCCAGCAGCACGCCGCTGGCACCCAGCAGCGCTGTAAGCGCCGGTGCCCCGGCAAGCGTGAGGCCGAACGCCCCCACGAACATGGCCGCCCACGCCTTGCCGGCGTGGTAGGGCAGGGCTGCGAAGGCGAAGAACAGGAAGGCGGTGCAGCTCAACTGCACCAGGTAGCTCGTGACCTCGTGCGAGAGCTGGGCCAGCCCCAGGCAGGCGATGAGGGCGAGCAGGGCGCCATCGGCAATGGCGCGCGCATAGTCGAGCGGGTTGGCCTCACCGCCGAAGGCAAAGGCCACGGGCTGCGCGCCCGGGCTGCGTGCCAGGTAGTACACGCCATACCAGGTGGCCATGAAGGTCAGCGCCAGCAGTGCGGCGAAAGGCAGGCGCACAGCCATCTCGGGCGAAAGCCAGGCCGGTGCCCACTGGATGGCCAGGGCGCCGATCCAGTAGGGCAGCAGGCCCTCGGTCTCGGGTGCCATGCCGCCCAGCAGCGGGTTGAGCCAGCTGGTGCGCCCCTGCGCCAGCTCCAGCATGTAGCCATAGGCGGTGATATCGGCGCTCTTCCACGGCGCGCGGCCCACGAAGCCGGGGATCACATAGGCAATGCACAGCAGCATCAAAGCCCAGCGCGGCAGCGGCCGCACGGCATTCTGGGTAACGATGGCCGGGGTGGGTGGGTTCACGCGTTGGTCGGGGGCTTCAGGGAGCCGCCAAGAATAAGGGATAAGCGCACAGGTTCCGTCAGCAGGCGGTAGCGGTCAGGGTAAATCTGGTAACCCGGGTCACAGTGCATGGCGCGGGCATGAAAAAAGGCAGCTCGGTTGCCCGGGCTGCCTTTCTGTCGGCGCACTGCCTGCGAAGATTTACTTGGCAGCAGCGGTCTTGCCGAAGCGGTTGCGGAACTTTTCCACGCGGCCGCCCATGTTGTCCACGGACTTTTGCGTGCCCGTGTAGAAGGGGTGCGATTCGCTGGAGGTATCGAGCTTGAACAGGGGCAGCTCACGGCCGTCGTCGGTCTTGCCGGTTTCCTTGGTGTTCACGCAGGAACGGGTCACGAACTTGAAACCGTTGGACAGGTCCACGAACAGCACTTCGCGGTAGTTGGGGTGAATGCCTTCTTTCATGATCAATCCTTGTCAAGTGCGGGAGCCGTGCAGGACCCGGTGCAACCTCTGCGCCGTGGAGCATCCAGCGTACTTTCCGCAATAAAAGCCCTCCATTATAACCTGCCAACCAAATTTTTCAAGGCGGGCGCGGGCCGGTGTAGGCGGCGCGGGGGCGTATCAGCGCCTGGCCGCTGCGCTGCTCCAGCGCATGGGCGATCCAGCCGAGCGAGCGGCCCAGGGCAAACAGCCCGTAGGCGCTGCCCGCTGGCAGCCCCAGGTGCCTGCGTACGGCCACCAGCGCCAGGTCGAGCGATGGGTGTTGGCCCACCAGGCCCCGGGCGTCGTCGATCCAGCCGGCCCAGTCGGGTTGCGCGGGCAGGAGGCGGCCGAGCAGCATCCGGGCGCGCGCATCGCCCTCGGGATACAGGTGGTGGCCGAAGCCGGGCAGCGCCTCGCCGCGCGCCAGGCGCTGGCGCAGGGCCTGGGCCGGCGCATGGCCCAGTTCGTCCCACAAGGCCTCCACGCGCGCCGTGGCGCCGCCGTGCAGGCCCCCGGTCAGTGCCGCCAGGCCTCCCACCACGGCCGCGCGCAGGCTGGCGCCTGTGGAGGCCACGCAGCGCGCGGTGAAGCCCGAGGCATTGAGCTCATGGTCGGCGCACAGCACCAGCGCCATGCGCACCAGGTCGGCCCCCTGGTCGTCCAGCCCCCAGGCGGCCGCGCACTGCTCATGCAGCGGTGCCGAGGCCGGCGCCGTGCCCAGCAGGCAGGCCGCCAGCAGGCGCACCAGGGCGCCGCAGCCCTCGGCCAGGCGTTCGGGCGAGGTCTGCCAGGAGGCGGTGGGTCCATCCTCGCTGGCCATGGTGAACAAGGGCAGCAGCGATTCCTCGGGGCGCACGCTGGCCAGTTGGGCCTGGCCCAGGGCCAGCAGCGGCGGCGAAGGCGGCGGTTGTGCGGTGAATGCGCTGGCTTCGCTGCATTGCCACAGCAGGGCCGCCACGGCCTCGACGCTGCCCGATGCGGCCAGGGTGTCGATGCGGGCGCCGCGCAGGTACAACTGCCCATCCTCGATCAGCGTGATGGCCGACTCCAGCACCGGCAGCCCCCAGCTGAGCGTGGCCTTGGCCACCTCGCGCGGCTTGCGGCCACGCTTGCGCTGGCCGGCCAACTGCTCCACATCGGCCTGCGCGTAGCGGCTTTCGCGCGGCGTGGGGCCGGGGTGGGCGTGCAGCAGGCCGCGGCTCACATAGGCATACAGCGTGGCGCGCGAGACGCCCAGGCGCTCGGCAGTCTGGGCAGCGGTGAGGTAGCTGGACATGGGCGGCAGGCAAAGTAATGTTGAAAATATAAATCAATATTGACAATAAATTCTGTCTGCCTAACCTGGGAAGTCTTTTTCAAGGAGCTTGGCCATGGTCGAACACAGAGTCACACCGGAAAGCGCCCTGGCGCTGGCGGCTGAGGCCTGGGCCGCCCTGCAGGGGGATGCATCGGAGTGCCGCCATCTGTCCCTGGCCGGCCATGGCGACCTGCCCTCGGTCTTCCCGGTCACCGACCTGGCGGCCGCCTCGGTCGGCGTGGCGGGCCTCGCGGTGGCCGGGCTCATTGCACAGGCTGCGGGCACCTGGCCCGCCGTGCAGGTGGACCGGCGCCTTGCCTCCTTCTGGTTCGGCATGTCACTGCGCCCCGAGGGCTGGTCCCTGCCGCCGGTGTGGGATGCCGTGGCAGGCGACTACCGCGCGGCCGATGGCTGGGTGCGCCTGCACACCAATGCGCCGCACCACCGCGAGGCGGCCCTGGCGGTGCTCGGTGTGGCGGCCGACCGGGAAGCCGTGGCGCGCGTCGTGGCCCGCTGGGATGCCGATGCGCTGGAGTCGGCCGTGGTGGAGCGGGGTGGCTGCGCCGCCGCCATGCGCAGCACCGACGGCTGGGCGCAGCATGCGCAGGGGCTGGCCGTGCGGGCTGAGCCCCTGGTGCATTGGCAGGCCTTTGCGCCGGCGATGCCGCTGCCCGCCTGGCGTGCCGATCCCGCGCGGCCTCTGCGCGGCGTGCGCGTGCTGGACCTCACGCGCATCCTCGCGGGCCCCACGGCCACCCGTTTCCTCGCAGGCTTTGGCGCGGAGGTGTTGCGCATCGACCCGCCCGGCTGGGACGAGCCCGTCACCGTGCCCGAGGTCGTGCTGGGCAAGCGCTGTGCGCGGCTCGATCTGCGCCAGCGCGAGGGGCGCCAGGTGTTCGAGGCGCTGCTGGGCCAGGCCGATGTGCTGGTGCACGGCCTGCGGCCCGGCGCGCTCGATGCCCTGGGGCTGGGGGCCGAGCGGCGGCGTGCACTCAACCCAGGCCTGGTGGACGTGTCGCTCAGTGCCTACGGCTGGAGCGGCCCCTGGCGGCAGCGGCGCGGCTTTGACAGCCTGGTGCAGATGAGCACAGGCATCGCCGATGCCGGCATGCGCGAAGGCGGCCACGACCGGCCCATGCCCCTGCCGGTGCAGGCCATCGACCATGCCACGGGCTACCTGATGGCGGCGGCTGTGGTGCAGGGCCTGGTGCGCCGCCAGGCCACGGGCGCAGGCTGCGCCGCGCAGCTGTCCCTGGCGCGCACGGCGCACTGGCTGGTGTTTGCCGCGCGCCACCCGGTGGAGCCGCTGGCGCCCGAGCAGGCGGACGATGTGGGTGGTGCGCTGGAGGCCACTGCTTGGGGCCCGGCCCGGCGGGTGCGTGCACCGCTCGTGGTGCAGGGTGCCCCCATGCACTGGGAGCGGGCAGCGCTGGCATTGGGCTCTGCGCAGCCGCATTGGTAGACAGGCCCGGATGCGGCAACGCCCCGCAGGCCGTTGGGCCTGCGGGGCGTTGAGCTGTGGTGCCGGGCCTGCCTCAGCCGCCGCGGCGCATCATGTCGAAGAAGTCGACGTTGGTCTTGGTGGCCTTCATGTTCTTGATCATGAGCTCCATGGACTCGATCTCGTCCATGTTGTACATGAACTGGCGCAGGATGCGCGTCTTCTGCAGGATCTCGGGCACCAGCAGCAGCTCTTCGCGGCGCGTGCCGCTCTTGTTGAGCTCGATGGCGGGGAACACGCGCTTTTCGTACAGGCGGCGGTTCAGGTGGATTTCGCAGTTGCCCGTGCCCTTGAACTCTTCAAAGATCACTTCGTCCATGCGGCTGCCGGTGTCGACCAGGGCCGTGGCGATGATGGTCAGCGAGCCGCCTTCCTCGACCTTGCGGGCGGCGCCGAAGAAGCGCTTGGGGCGCTGCAGCGCGGCGGCGTCCACGCCGCCGGAAAGCACCTTGCCGCTGGAGGGCACGACGTTGTTGTAGGCGCGGGCCAGGCGGGTGATGGAGTCCAGCAGGATCACCACGTCCTTCTTGAGTTCGACCAGGCGCTTGGCGCGCTCGATCACCATCTCGGCCACGTGCACGTGGCGTGCGGCGG
>JAESFW010000297.1_pt1 | contig 41929 bp, 38 predicted proteins | sample 9269481 | NCBI WGS metagenome assembly JAESFW01 (sample SAMN14515350, study PRJNA621654) | algae metagenome | isolation source: Lyngbya sp. HA4199-MV5 and co-occurring heterotrophs from soil with... | place: USA: Ahupuaa O Kahana State Park, Hawaii | collected 2009-07-21 | reverse complement strand
TCGAACGTGCCGACATGAAGTACAGCCGCACGGCCGACAAGCTGTGCGAGCTGGGCCGCTTCGGCCAGAAGACGGGCGCGGGCTGGTACGACTACCAGGCCGGCAAGCGCGATGCGATCCCGAGCGAGCTGGTCAACAAGATGATCGAGGAGCACCGCAAGGAGCTGGGCATCACGCCGCGCAAGATCTCCGACGAGGAAATCGTGCAGCGCCTGGTATTCGCCCTGGTCAACGAAGGCGCGCACATCCTGGAAGACGGCATCGCCAGCAAGTCCGGCGACATCGACATGGTCTACCTCACGGGCTATGGCTTCCCGATCTACCGCGGCGGCCCCATGCACTACGCCAGCGAAGTGGGCCTGTTCAACGTGGTGCAGGCCATGGACCGCTTTGCCAAGAACCCCAACGACGATGCGGCGTTCTGGAAACCCGCGCCGCTGCTGGCCAATCTGGCCGCCGAAGGCAAGGCATTCGCCTGAGCGAACCGAACAGATTGATGCAGTGAAGCCGCACCGGACCTTGCGCACGCCCCTGGCGGCCACCACCGGTGCCTTCCACCCCTGAAAGGATTTCCCAATGACCTCCGCAGTGATCGTATCCACCGCCCGTACCCCGCTCGCCAAGAGCTGGAAGGGTGCCCTCAACATGACCCACGGCGCCACGCTGGGCGGCCATGCCGTCAAGCACGCCATCGAGCGCGCCGGCATCGACGGTGCCGACGTCGAAGACGTCATCATGGGCTGTGCCAACCCCGAAGGCGCCACCGGCGCCAACATCGCGCGCCAGATCGCGCTGGCCGCCGGCCTGCCCATCACGGCATCGGGCGTCACGGTCAACCGTTTCTGCTCCTCGGGCCTGCAGACCATCGCCATGGCGGCCCAGCGCATCATCGCCGGTGAAGCCGACGTGTACGTGGCTGGCGGCGTGGAAAGCATCTCCTGCGTGCAGCAGGAAATGAACATCCACATGCTGCGCGACCTGGCCCTGGACAAGGTCAAGCCCGAGATCTACTGGAGCATGCTGCAGACCGCCGAGCAGGTGGCCAAGCGCTACAACATCGGCCGCGAAGCCATGGACGAGTACGGCGCTGCCAGCCAGCAGAAGGCCTGCGCGGCCCAGGCCGCCGGCCTGTTCGACGCCGAGATCGCCCCCATCACCGTGACGGCTGGCGTGGCCGACAAGACCCTGGGCCTGATCACCAAGCAGGTCACCCTGTCCAAGGACGAAGGCACGCGCGAAGGCACGACGGTCGAGTCCATCAGCGGCCTGCGCTCGGCGCTGCCCGGCGGCCTGATCTCGGCCGGCAATGCCAGCCAGTTCTCCGATGGCGCTGGCGCCTGCGTGGTGGTGAGCGAAGAGTACGCGAGCAAGAAGGGCCTGAAACCCCTGGGCCGTTTCCTCGGCTTCGCCGTGGCCGGCTGCGAGCCCGATGAGATGGGCATCGGCCCGGTGTTCGCCGTGCCCAAGGTGCTCAAGAAGCTGGGCCTCACGGTCAACGACATCGACCTGTGGGAGCTGAACGAAGCCTTCGCCGTGCAGGTGATCTACTGCCGCGACAAGCTGGGCATTCCCGCCGACCGCCTGAACGTCAATGGCGGCGCCATCGCCGTGGGCCACCCTTACGGCGTGTCGGGCCAGCGCCTGACGGGCCACGCGCTGATCGAAGGCAAGCGCCGCGGCGCCAAGCGCGTGGCAGTGACCATGTGCATCGGCGGTGGCATGGGCGCTGCCGGCATTTTCGAAGTGCTCTGATGGATGCCTGGTGAGGGTGGGCGCGCAGGCGTTACGGCGCTTACGTTTGCTCACACCGGGTTTGGGGACAATGCAGGCCGGCTGTTTCTTCAACAGCCGGCCTGCACGCGGCGCGCGCCCATGGCTGCGCGCCGCCCCCGGGCCTACAACAATCACCATTCCATCAAGAGAGATCCACCCATGTTCACGAAGGTTTGCGCAGCCCTGGCCGTTCTGGTCGTTTCCACGGCAGGCACGGTTGCCCATGCACAGAGCTACCGGCTCAACCAGCCGCTGGCCGACGATCCCGACACCATCCTGCAGGAAGTGGCCATCACGCCAGAGCGCACCACGGTGACCATCGTGCTGCGCAACAGCAGCAAGCGCGACACCATCGAGGCCTGCGCCCACCCCAGCCACAAGCCCGAGGCTTTCATGCTCAAGGACCTGGACAGCGGCAAGGTGTTAAAGCAGGAAAGCAGCACGGGCCTGGTGTCGTGCGAGAACGGCATGGACGAGATCCGGCCCGGCAAGCGCAAGACCTTGAAGGTCCAGTTCCCCAGCCTGCCTGCCACTGCGCGCCGGCTGCAGATCGGCGAGAACAACTGCCAGCAAAAGCCCGATGACGACATGGACTACTGGTGTTTTTCCGAAGTCGTCCTGAACCAGAAGAAGTAGCCGCCAGGCCTGCGGCCGCCGCCCCGTGCGGCGGCGGTGCGGTCCGGTGGTGCATCCCCCCGGCGCCTTGTGCGCGATTTCTCCAGGGTTTTCACACATGAGCTACCGCCCCACCGTCGAATTCCTCCTCTACCAGTGGCTCGATGCCCAGAAGCTGCCCGGGCGCGAGCGCTTTGCCGACCATTCGCGCGACACCTTCGACGCGGTGCTCGACACCTGCGAGCGCATCGCACGCGAGAAGTACGCACCGTTCAACCGCACGGTCGACACGCAGGAACCGCAGTTCGATGGCGAGAAGGTCATCCTGCCCCAGTGCACCTACGATGCGCAGAAGGCCTACGCGGCCTCAGGCATGCTCAGCGCCGCGCAGGACTACGACATCGGCGGCATGCAGCTGCCCTACACGGTGGAGGCGGCGGCCAACAGCTTCTTCGGCCTGGCGTCCATCAGCATGGGCTCGGGCCTGCTCACGGTGGGCAATGCCAACCTGCTCATGGTGCACGGCACCGAGATGCAGCAGAAGGTGTTCGCGCTCAATGAATTCTCGGGCCGCTTCTCGGGCACCATGTGCTTGTCGGAGCCGCAGGCCGGCTCCAGCCTGAGCGACGTGGCCACGCGCGCCGTGCCCGATGGGGCAGGCTCCGAGAGCGACCCGCTGGGCCCGCGCTACCGGCTCAAGGGCAACAAGATGTGGATCTCGGCCGGCGAGCACGAGCTCACCGAGAACATCGTCCACCTGGTGCTGGCCAAGATCCCCGGGCCCGACGGCAAGCTGGTGCCCGGCACGCGCGGCATCTCGCTGTTCATCGTGCCCAAGAGGCTGGTGGACACCGAAGGCAACCTGACCGGTGTGCGCAACGACGTGGCGCTGGCGGGCCTGAACCACAAGCTGGGCTGGCGCGGCACCACCAACACGCTGCTCAATTTCGGTGAGGGCAAGTACCCGGTCGATGGCGAGGCCGGCGCCGTGGGCTACCTCGTGGGGCAGGCGGGCAAGGGCCTGCACTGCATGTTCCACATGATGAACGAGGCGCGCATCGGCATCGGCATGGCGGCCACCATGCTGGGCCTGGCGGGCTACTACGCGAGCCTGGACTACGCCAAGAACCGCCCCCAGGGCCGCCCGGTGCAGAACCCCAAGGACAAGGACGCTGCGGCCGCCGCCGTGGTCAAGGACGTGGCCCAGCCGCAGGTGCGCATCATCGAGCACGCCGATGTCAAGCGCATGCTGCTGGCGCAGAAGTCCTACGGTGAGGGTGCGCTTGCGCTCAACCTGTTCTGCGCGCGCCTGGTGGACGAGCAGGCCACGGGGGATTCCGCCACTGCCGACGAGGCCCGCCTGCTGCTGGAAGTGCTCACTCCCATCGCCAAGAGCTGGCCCAGCGAATGGTGCCTGGAGGCCAACAGCCTGGCCATCCAGATCCATGGCGGCTACGGCTACACGCGCGACTTCCCGGTGGAGCAGTACTGGCGCGACAACCGCCTGAACATGATCCACGAGGGCACGCACGGCATCCAGGCCATGGACCTCTTGGGCCGCAAGGTGCTGATGGAAAACGGCCGTGGCCTGCAACTGCTGGCCGCACGCATCAACGGCACCATCGAGCGGGCCATCCAGGTGCCGGCACTCGCAGCGCACGCCAACGCCCTGGGCAGTGCGCTGCAGCAGGTGGGTGCTGCCACCAAGGCCGCCTGGGCCACCGGGCAGCCCACCGACGCACTGGCCAATGCCGTGCCCTACATGCAGGCCTTCGGCCACACGGTGCTGGCCTGGGTCTGGCTGGACGTGGCCCTGGCCACGCTGCAGGCCGATCCCGCGCAGGCCCAGACGGCCAGCGTGGGCAGAATGGGGGCCATGCGCTTCTTTTTCCACTACGAACTGCCCAAGATCGGCGCCTGGCTGCAGGTCGTGAGCAGCCGCGATCCGACCTGCGCCACCTTCCCCGAAGAGGCGTTCTGATGCCCGCAGCGCAGACCCTGGAGCGCATGCACCAGCTCATCTGGGCGCTGATCTACGGGGGCCTGCTCACGCTGGTGCTGGGCCTGGCCACGGCAGGTGCCGACGAGGATCTGGGCTGGGCGATGGGCGCCGCCGGGGGCGTGCTGGTGGCCGTGGGCGTGGTGCTGATTGGCGTGCGCTCGCGCCTGAAGACGCCCCCCTGAAATCGCACAGGCGACATGGCGCACCTTGGTTGCGCCGCACAATACCTGTGCCATCCTTCCCTTTCTGCGTGCAGGGCCCGCAGGTCCTGCACCACCAACGACGACAAACCAAGGAGACGACGACATGACCACCCGCACCATCCAACAACTGTTCGACCTGACCGGCAAGACGGCCCTCGTGACCGGGGGCTCGCGCGGCCTGGGCCTGCAGCTGGCGCAGGCCCTGGGCGAAGCCGGCGCCAAGGTGCTGCTGAGCTCGCGCAAGGCGTCCGACCTGGAAGAGGCGGCCGCTGAATTGAAGGCCGCTGGCATCGACGCCCAGTGGATCGCGGCCGACTGCTCCAACGAAGCCGATATCCGCCGCCTGGCCGACGAGACCCTGGCGCGCCTGGGCCATGTGGACATCCTGCTCAACAACGCGGGCGCCGCCTGGGGCGCCCCGGCCGAAGACCACCCCGTGGAAGCCTGGGACAAGGTCATGAACCTCAATGTGCGCGGCTATTTCATCCTGTCGCAGCACATCGCCAAGCACAGCATGATCGGCCGGCGCAGTGGCAGCATCATCAACGTGGCATCCATCGCCGGCCTGGGCGGCAACCCCAAGGGCATGAACACCATTGCTTACAACACCTCCAAGGGTGCGGTGATCAACTTCACGCGTGCGCTGGCCGCCGAATGGGGCCAATATGGCATCCGCGTGAACGCCATCTGCCCGGGCTTCTTCCCGAGCAAGATGACGGTGGGCACCCTGAAGGCCATGGGCGAGGAAGCGCTGGCCGCCCACGCCCCATTGGGCCGCCTGGGCGACGACGAAGACCTCAAGGGCCTGTGCGCGCTGTATGCGTCGGATGCCGGCAAGCACATCACCGGCCAGTGGCTGGCCGTCGATGGCGGCGTGAGCATCGTCACGGGCGGCTGAGACCGCTCAAGGCCTGCGCGCCCACGGCGCGCGGGCCTGCCATTCAGGGGGGGCGGCAGGGGCTATGCTTGCAGCTTTCCCCTTTGCATTCTGGAGTTGCCTGTGCTGAATTTCGGTGTTCCCATTCCTTTCGTCAGCCACCTGGGCTTCACCCTGCACCGCATGGCGCAGGGCGAGTCGGAGCTGCACTACGAGGCGGCGCCCGAGCACCTCAACTCCTTCGAGGTCACGCACGGCGGCGCCACCATGACCTTGCTGGATGTGACCATGGCCACGGCCGCGCGCAGCGAGACGCCGGACCACGGCGTGGTCACCATCGAGATGAAGACCAGCTTCATGCAGGCCGCGCGCGGCCCGCTGGTGGCCAAGGGCCGCCTGCTGCACCGCACGGCATCCATGGCCTTCACCGAGGCCTCGGTCTATGACGCCCAGGGCCGCCTTTGCAGCCATGCCACGGGCACCTTCAAGTACGTGCGCCGCGCGCTGGACCCGGCCACCGGCCAACCGCTGAAGTCGATCTCCAGCGACTGAGTTTTTTCCGAGAGGCCGTGCGCCTCTCCACCACCACCCATTGTTTTCCAAGGAGTTCCCCATGGCCCGCAACCAACAGATCGTGCTCGACAACCGCCCGCAGGGCGAGGCCGTGGCCGGCAACTTCAAGCTGGTGGCCAGCGACACGCCCGCGCTGCAGGACGGCCAGGTGCTGGTGCGCCACCACTACCTGAGCCTGGACCCCTACATGCGCGGCCGCATGAACGAGAGCAAGAGCTACGCGGCATCGCAGGCCCTGGGTGAGGTCATGATCGGCGGCACCGTGGGCGAGGTGGCCGAGAGCCAAAATCCCAAGTACGCCGTGGGCGACAAGGTCGTGGGCATGGGCGGCTGGCAGGAATACAGCGTGGTCGATGCCAACGCCCCCGGCGCGCTGCGCAAGGTGGACACCACCCATGTGCCGCTCTCGCACTACCTGGGCGCCGTGGGCATGCCCGGCGTGACGGCCTGGTACGGCCTGGTCAAGATCATCGCCCCCAAGGAGGGCGACACCGTGGTGGTGAGCGCCGCCACGGGGGCCGTGGGCAGCGCCTTCGCGGCCCTGGCCAAGGCGCGCGGCTGCCGCGCCGTGGGCATTGCCGGCGGTGCCGACAAGTGCCGCTATGCGGTCGAGGAACTGGGTTTTGACGCCTGCATCGACTACAAGGAACACAGCGACGTGAAGGCCATGTCCAAGGCCCTGAAGGAAGCCTGCCCGAACGGCATCGACGGCTACTTCGAGAACGTGGGCGGCTGGATCATGGATGCCGTGATGCTGCGCATGAACGCCTTCAGCCGCGTGGCCCTGTGCGGCATGATCGCCGGCTACGATGGCCAGCCCCTGCCCATGGCCAACCCCGCGCTGATGCTCATCAACCGCATGAAGATCGAGGGCTTCATCGTCAGTGAGCACATGGAAGTCTGGCCCGATGCCCTGAAGGAGCTGGGCACCCTGGTGGGCACCGGCAAGCTGCGCCCGCGCGAGACCATCGCAGAGGGCATCGCCGCCGCGCCCGAGGCCTTCCTGGGCCTGCTCAAGGGGCGCAACTTTGGCAAGCAACTCGTGAAACTGATCTGAAGGAGCGCAAGCGCACATGGCGTTGACCAACCTGCACTGGACCTGGGCCCGTTTCGATGACCTCGGCGTGCACGCCCTGCACGACGCCCTGGCCTTGCGCTGCAAGGTCTTCATCCTGGAGCAGGGCCCCTACCAGGACCCGGACGGGGCCGACAAGCAATCCTGGCACCTGCTGGGCTACGATGGTGCCGGGGCGCTGCAGGCCTGCCTGCGCGTGGTGGACCCGGGCGTGAATTACCCCGAGCCCTCCATCGGCCGCGTGGTCACCGCCAAGGAGGCGCGCGGCGGCGGCACGGGGCGCCTCTTGATGCAAGAGGGCCTGGCGCGTTGCCTCCAGGTGTGGCCGGGCCGCGGTGTGCGCATCAGTGCCCAGGCGCACCTGCAGCGCTTCTATGGCAGCCTGGGTTTCGTGGCAGTGTCGGACGAGTACCTCGAGGACGACATCCCCCATATCGAAATGCTGTGGAGTTCCCCATGACCTCTCTGTCTTCGGCGGTCTCAGCCACCCACACGGTCTTCAACCAGAGCGCGCCACTGGCGGACCAGAACCTGTTCACCAGCAACCGGCCCTTGCAGGATGCCGTGGCCCTGCATGCGCCCGGTCTGGACAAGAGCGGCCTCACGGCCCTGGGCGCCGAGATGGGCTCGGCACAGATGCTGGAGCACGCGCGCCTGGCCAACACCCACAAGCCGGTGCTGCACACGCACGACCGCGTGGGCCGCCGTACCGATGCGGTGGAGTTCCACCCGAGCTACCACGCGCTCATCGGTGCCGCGCTGCGCCACGGCCTGCATGCCACGCCCTGGTCGCGCACGGATGCCGGTGCTGCGCACGCGCACCTGGAGCGGGCGGCCGGCTTCATGCTGTTCACCGAGACCGAGCCCTCGGTGCTGTGCCCCGTCTCCATGAGCTATGCCGTGACCCCGGCGCTGCGCGGCAATGCGGCGCTGTGGACCGACTGGAGCGCCGGTCTGGCCAGCACGCGGTACGACCCGCGCCTGGCGTTGTTCTCCGAGAAGTCCGCGCTCACCATGGGCATGGGCATGACCGAGAAGCAGGGCGGCTCGGACGTGCGCGCCAACACCACCCAGGCGGTCGCCGATGGCAGCGATGCCTGGGGCGCGCGCTACCGGCTCACGGGCCACAAGTGGTTCTTCTCGGCCCCCATGTGCGATGCCTTCCTGGTGCTGGCCCAGGCGCCGGGTGGGCTCACCTGTTTCTTCCTGCCGCGGGTGCTGCCGGGAGAAGGCGAGGGCGGTACCCTGAATGCCATTCGCATCCAGCGCCTCAAGGACAAGCTGGGCAACCATGCCAATGCGAGCTCCGAGGTCGAATTTACCGACGCCCTGGCCTGGCGCGTGGGCGAAGAGGGCCGCGGTGTGGCCCAGATCCTCGAGATGGGCACCATGACGCGGCTCGATTGCGCCCTGGGCACCAGCGGCCTCATGCGCCAGGCGCTGTCGCTGGCGCTGCAGCACACGCGCCAGCGCATGGCTTTTGGCAAGAAGCTCATCGACCAGCCGCTGATGCGCAATGTGCTGGCCGACCTGGCGCTGGAGAGCGAGGCCGCCACGGCCCTGGCGATCCGCCTGGCCAGCGCCTTCGACAAGAAGGATGCCCACCCGCACGAGGCCGTGATGGCGCGCCTGCTCACGCCCGTGGCCAAGTTCTGGGTCTGCAAGCGCGGCAGCGTGTTCGCGCAGGAGGCCATGGAATGCCTGGGCGGCAACGGCTATGTGGAAGAAGGCGGAGAAGGCACCATGGCGCGCATCTACCGCGAGATGCCGCTCAACTCCATCTGGGAAGGCGCGGGCAACATCATGGCGCTGGACCTGCTGCGCGCCGTGCGCCGCGCCGATACGGCGGCGGCCCTGGCCGACGAACTGGCCCCGGCACGCGGCGCGCACCCGGCGCTGGACCGCCTGGCCAGCGCCCTGCCGCTGCGCGTGGACGCCATGACCACCGAGACCGAGGCCCGGCGCCTGGCGCAGGACGTGGCCCTGGCCGTGCAGGCCGCGCTGCTCTACCGCAGTGCGCCGGCCAGCGTGTTCGGCGCCTTCTGCGATGCGCGCCTGGGCGGCGACTGGGGCTACAGTTTCGGCACGCTGGGTGCCGGCGTGGACTTCGACGCGCTGCTGGACCGCGCGCTGCCCGCCTGAGCCACGCGACCCCACAAGAAACCGGAGATCCCCGATGACCACCCCCCTGATCCTGCACCACTACCCCTCGTCCCCGTTCTCGGAAAAGATCCGGCTGGCCCTGGGGTACAAGCAACTGGCCTGGAAGTCCGTGATCATCCCCAGCATCGCGCCCAAGCCCGATGTGGTGGCGCTCACGGGCGGCTACCGCAAGACGCCGTTCCTGCAGGTGGGGGCCGACATCTACTGCGACTCGGCCCTGATCGCCGATGTGCTCGAGCATGTGCAGCCCGAGCCTGTGCTCTACCCGCCGCACTTGAAGGGTGTGGCGCGCGTGTTCGCGCAGTGGGCCGATACCACGCTGTTCTGGGCCGCTATGGCCTACAACCTGCAGCCCAAGGGCGCATCGGCCCTGTTCGCCCACCTGCCGCCTGCAGCGGCCCAGGCCTTTGGCGAAGACCGCCGCGAGATGAGTGCCGGCATGCAGCGCCTGCGCCCGGCCGACGCGGCGGCGGCCTACCGCTCCTACCTGCGCCGCATCGCGCACATGGCCGAAGAGCATGACTTTCTGTTCGGCGCCGAGCCCTGCCTGGCCGACTTTGCGGCCTACCACCCGCTGTGGTTCACGCGCCAGTGCGTGCCCGTGATGGCCGACATCTTCAACGCCACGCCGGCCGTGCTGGAGTGGATGGACCGCGTGGCCGCGCTTGGCCATGGCCGCATGGAAAAGCTGGGCGCCGAAGATGCGATCACCGTGGCAGCGGGGCTGGACCCGCTGCCTCTGGCCGATGACGTGTTCCAGGACGAGCATGGCATTCCCCTGGGCAGCCAGGTGACCATTGCCGCCGAGAGCTTCGGCACCGAACCCACGGAAGGCGAACTCATCGCCGCCACGCGCACGCGCTACACCCTGCGCCGCACCGACCCGCGTGCGGGCACGGTGCATGTGCACTTCCCCCGCATTGGCTACATACTGCGAAAGGCCGAGGCCACCAAATGATCGACGATTTCAAGGGCAAGACGGCGGTTCTCACCGGTGCGGGCTCGGGCTTCGGCCTCGAATGCGCGCGCATCGGCGCCCGGCTGGGCATGAACCTCGTGCTGGTCGATGTGCAGCAGAACGCGCTCGACGCGGCCGCCGCCGAGGCGCAGGCCGCGGGCGCACAGGTGCTGGCGCGCAAGGTCGATGTGTCGAGCGCCGCGCAGATGGAGCAACTGGCGGTGGATGTGGAGCAGCGCTTCGGCGCACCCCACCTGGTGTTCAACAACGCCGGCGTGGGCGCGGGTGGCCTGGTCTGGGAAAACACCGTCAAGGACTGGGAATGGGTGTTGGGCGTGAACCTCTGGGGTGTGGTCCACGGCGTGCGCCTGTTCACACCCATGATGCTGGCCGCCGCGAAGAAGGATCCGGCATGGCGCGGCCACATCGTCAACACGGCCAGCATGGCCGGCCTCGTCGATGCGCCCAACATGGGCGTCTACAACGTGAGCAAGCATGCGGTGGTGAGCCTGTCCGAAACCCTGTACCAGGACCTCGCCCTGGTGACCGACCAGGTCAGCGCCAGTGTGCTGTGTCCCTTCTTTGTGCCCACGGGCATCAGCCAGAGCCACCGCAACCGCCCGGGCGAACTCTCGGCCGACAAGCCCACGCGCAGCCAGCTCATCGGCCAGGCCATGACCGACAAGGCCGTAGGCAGCGGCAAGGTGACCGCGGCCGAGGTGGCGCAGAAGGTGTTCGACGCAGCGGCCGAGCGCCAGTTCTACATCTACAGCCACCCCAAGGCGATTGCCTCGGTGCAGACGCGCATGGAGGACATCATGCTCATGCGCAACCCCACCGATCCGTTTGCGGGCAAGCCCGAGATCGGCGCCCAGCTCAAGGCCGCCCTGCGTGCTGACTGAAAAGCGCGGGCCATCGGCCGCCCAGGGCTTTGCGCTGTTCGCCACGGCGGTGGGGCATTGCGGCATCGCCTGGGACGGCCCGGTGTTGACGGGCGTGCAACTGCCCGAGGATGCGGGCGAGGCGCACACCCGCGCACGCATGCAGCGGCGTTTTCCGGGCGCGCCCGAATTGCCCATGCCGCCCGAAGTGGTCGCCTGGGCGGCGCGCGTAGTCGCCCTGCTCGCGGGCGCGCACGACGACCTGCTCGATGTGCCGCTGGCCACCGAGGGTGTGCCGCCTTTCAACGCCCGCGTCTACGAACTGGCCCGGCGCATACCGCCCGGTAAGACCATGACCTATGGCGAGATGGCCGCCGCCTTGGGCGAGCCCGGCGCTGCACGCGCCGTGGGCCAGGCACTGGGCCACAACCCGTTTGCGCCCGTGGTACCCTGCCACCGCATCCTGGCCGCAGGCGGCAAGACGGGCGGCTTTTCGGCCGGCGGCGGCGCGGCCACCAAGATGCGCATGCTCGAGATCGAGGGCGCGTTCGCCCATGACACGCTGGCGCTGTTTGCGCCCAGAGACTAGCCGCGCTTCCTGAGCAGCGCCGATCCACCGCTGGCCATTGCCAGGTCGTGCGTGGTGTTGAGCAGGGCGGGGCCCAGCGCCTGCATGCGCTCGGGTGTCAGGCGCACCAGCGGGCCGGCGATCGTCACCACCCCCAGCACCGTGCCGTTGCCCCGGCGGATGGGCGCGGCCATGGCCGCCATGGCCGGAGCGAACACTTCCACGATGGTGCTGAAGCCCTGCTGGCGCGCCGTGCGCAGGTAGGCCAGCAGCTCCTTGACCGTGGTGGGGGCGTTCGGGCCGTAGTCCTCGGGCTGGCCGAAGCCCTGGCGTGACACCAGGGCCAGGGCTTCCTCGTCGCTCATGGTGGACAGCCAGGCATGGCCGGCCGAGCTGCATGAGAGGTTGACCGAGAGGCCCATGTCCGGGTCGTAGCGCAGGCCGCGCACGGCGCCCTGGGCCTTGGCCACGAAGGTCAGCTCGTCCCCGTCCACCACGGCCAGCCGCACCAGTTCACCCGACTCGACGGCGAGCCGGTCCAGCAGGGGCTGGGCAATGTCCACCACGCCCGTGGCGCTCAGGTGCGACAGGCCCAGCGACACCAGCTTGATGGTGAGCATGTAGTTGCCCTGGCTGTGGTCCTGGCGCACATAGCCGCAGCGCACCAGCTCGGCCAGCAGGCGGTGCGTCGCGCTCAGCGGCATGTCCAGCTCGGACGCCAGGCTCGACAAGGCCTTGCCCTCGGGGTGCGGGGCCAGGTGCTCCAGCACTTTGAAGCTGCGTTCGAGGATGCTGCTCATGGCGGGTTCTTTCTGTCTTTTCCGGCAATGTACCAAAAACTGTTAAAGGGTTTCTACTATGGAAAGTGTTTCCACTTTTTCAATACGATCCCTTCCCATGGCGCAACCGGTGTTCCGGATGCATGTCCCTGGTCCGACTTTTGATGGAGATAGACCCGTGAGAAAAACTGCCTGCCTGCTGGCCGCCGCCGGCCTGTCCTTGCTGATGGCTTCGCTGCCGGCCGCCGCCCAGCAGGAGCGTGTGATCCGCTTCGGCCACCTGAACAATGCCGACCACCCGGTGAGCTTCGGGGTCAAGCGCTTCGGCGAGCTGCTGGCGGCCAAGAGCGGCGGCAAGCTCAAGGTGCAGGAGTTCCCGGCCTCGCAGCTGGGCAACGAGTTGCAGCAGCAGTCGGCCCTGCAGGGTGGGGTGCAACAGATGTCGGCCCCGGCCACCACCTCGCTGGCGGGCATCGTCAAGGAGTTCGGCCTGGTGGACTTTCCCTTCGCCGTGGTCAACTTCGCGCAGGCCGATGCCCTGCTCGACGGCCCGCTGGGCCAGGCGCTGATTGCCAAACTGCCCGAGAAGGGCCTGGTGGCCCTGGGCTACTGGGATCTGGGCTTTCGCAATGTGACCAACAGCAAGCGCGCCATCACCCGGGCCGACGACTTCGACGGTCTCAAGCTGCGCGTGATCCCCAACCCGGTGTTCCTCGATACCTTCAAGGCCTTCAAGGCCAACCCCGTGCCCATGCCGTTCGCCGAGCTGTATGGGGCGCTGGAGTCCAAGGCCGTGGACGGCCAGGAGAACCCCTATGCGGTGATCCTGTCGAACAAGATGTTCGAGGTGCAGAAGCACGTGAGCGCCACCAACCATGTGTACGCCGCCAACATCGTGCTGGTGAGCAAGAAGTTCTGGGACCAGCTGTCGCCCGCCGAGCAGAAGATGATGCACGAGGCCGCCGACGAGACGCGCGGCTACCAGCGCCAGGTCAGCCGCGCTGCGGCGCAAAAGGCCGTGGGCGACCTGCAGGCCAAGGGCATGGCCTACAACGAGATCGCGCCGGCCGAGCTGGCACGCATGCAGCAGATCGCCAAGCCCGTGATCGACAAGTTCGCCGCCACCTATGACCCGGCCATCGTCAAGCTCTACGACAGCGAACTCGCCCGCATCCGCAAGTGAGCCGTCCGGCCTGCATCCCATGAAAATTCTTGTCCTCCACGGCCCCAACCTGAACCTGTTCGGGCGCCGCGAACCCCATATCTACGGCACGACCACGCTGGCGCAGATCAACGAGCGGCTGCAGAAGCTGGCCGGCGAACTCGGTGTCGAACTCGACATCGTGCAGTCCAACCACGAAGGCGCGCTGATCGACTTCCTGCACGCGAACATCGATGCAGCGCAGGGCGCGCTGGTGAACCCCGCGGGCCTCACGCAGCACGGCGTGCCGCTGCACGACGCGATCAAGGCCATGCCCTTCCCGGTGATCGAGGTGCACATGTCCAACATCGCCGCGCGAGAGGCCTGGCGTGCGCATTCCATCATCTCGCCAGCCGTCAAGGCGACGGTGCAGGGCTTCGGCCCGCACTCCTACCTGGCGGCGCTGCGCGCGCTGGTCGAGAGCCTGCGCGAAGCCGCACAGGCGGCCTGATTGTTCCTCACCTCACCTCACCGCGTTCCGGCGGCACTTTCCGTCAAGGCATGAGGCGATAGCCTACGGCCGTTTCCGTCAGCAGATGGCGCGGCTGGGCCGGGTCGGTCTCCAGCTTCTGGCGCAGGTGGCCCATGTAGATGCGCAGGTAGTGGTTCTGCTCGCTGTGCGAGGGGCCCCACACCTCGCGCAGCAGCTGGCGGTGGGTGAGCACGCGGCCGGCGTTGGCGATGAGCACCGACAGCAGCCGGTACTCGATGGGCGTGAGATGCACCTCCAGCCCGGCGCGGTGCACGAGGCGCGCCTGGCGGTCCACGCTGACTTCGCCGAAGCTGAAGGAGGTGTCCTCCTCCTGCGAGGCACCCGTGGCACGCGGGCGGCGCAGGTTGGCGCGCACACGCGCCATGAGCTCGCCCACGCCGAAGGGCTTGGTCAGGTAGTCGTCGGCACCCGCGTCCAGCGCGGCGATCTTGTCGGCCTCGTCGATGCGCGCCGACAGCACGATGATGGCCACGCTGGACCACTGGCGCACGTCGCGGATCAGGCTGAGGCCATCGCCGTCGGGCAGGCCCAGGTCCAGCACCAGCAGGTCGGGCTTGCGGGTGCCGGCTTCCGTCAGGCCGCGCTGCAAGGTCTCGGCTTCGTGCACCTGCCAGCCCTCGGCTTCCAGCGCGCCGCGCACGAAGCGGCGGATCTGGGGCTCGTCTTCGATCACGACGGCGATGGGATTCAGGCTGGCCATGGGGGGGGCTCGTTCAATGCAGGGGGAGAAGGTCTGCGCGGCAGGCGCAGCGTGAATTCTGCCCCACCGCCGGGGGCGTTGCGGGCTTCGATGCTGCCTTGGTGGGCATCGGCGATGGCCTTGCAGATCGCCAGGCCCAGGCCCACGCCGGGCGTGGCGGACTCGGCCTGGCCACGCGTGAACTTCTCGAACAGCAGGGCGGCATCGCCCGCCAGGGCTGCAGGCAGGCCGGGGCCATGGTCGCGCACGCTCAGCACCAGGGCCTCGGGCTCGGCATGCGCACGCACGGTGATGGGCGGGGCGCCGTACTTGGCGGCGTTCTCCAGCAGGTTCACGAGCACGCGCTCGATGAGCACGGCGTCGAATTCCGCGAGCGGCAGGTCCGCAGGGATCTGTGCCTGCACCCCGCGCCCGGCGAGGGCCGGGGCGGCGGCGCGGATCGCGCTGCCCACCACCTCTTCCATCGACTGCCAGTCCATGCGCAGGTGCACGGCGCCGCTTTGCAGGCGTGCCATCTCCAGCAGGTTGTTGACCAGGGTGTTGAGTTCGCGCGACTGCGCCACCATCGCCGTGGCTGCGCTGGCCTGGTGTGCTGGCAGGGGCGGATCGGTGTCCCGCAGTGTCTCAGCGAGGCCGATGAGGCTGGTGAGCGGTGTGCGCACGTCGTGCGAGATGGCTGCGAGCAGGGCGTTGCGCAGGCGCTCGGATTCCATCTCCACCACCGCGCCCTGGGCCACCTCCACGTAGTGCACGCGCTCCAGCGCAATGGCGATCTGCCGCGCCAGGGTGTCGAGCTGCTTGGCCTGTTCGGGGATCAGCAGCCAGCGCGGCTGGGCGGGCTGGAGCGCGAGCACGCCGCGCACGCGCATCGGGGCCTTGAGCGGCACATAGTGCCAGCTGTGCGCCGCCAGCGTGGTGGTGGCCAGGCCCGCGGGCTGGGCATTGCGCAGGCACCAGTCGGCGACGGAGGCGTCAAAGCCCTCAGGGGCCGGATCGGGCAGCACCAGCTGGTCGCGCGCATCGGTGGGCAGCACCACGGCCTGGCCACCGAAGTTGCGCTCGGTGGCGGCGCGGCCCAGCTCCACCACCTGCGAGGCCATGAGCGCGGCCGACAGGTCGCGCGTGAGCTCGAACAGCGATTGCGCGCGCTGCTCGCGGCTGGCCGCAATGCGCGCCTGGAAGCGCAGGCCCGCCGTGAGCTGGCCGATGAGCAGGCCCACGGCCAGCATGACGGCGAAGGTGAAGAAGTACTGCACGTCGCTCACCGCGAACGAAAAGCGCGGCGGCACGAAGAACAGATCGAAGGTCAGCACGTTGAGCACGGCGGACAGGGCGGCCGGCCCGCGGCCATGGCGCATGGCGACCAGCACCACCCCCAGCAGGAACAGCATGACGATGTTGGCCAGCTCGAAGTAGCCGTGCAGCGGTGTGGCCAGCGCCGTGGCCAGCAGGCTCCAGGCCACGGCCCAGGCATAGCGCCGCCAGCCGGGCGGCAGGCTGCTGTCGGCTTCTTCGTCGCCGGTGCGGCGCAGGGTCTGGGCAATGCGGCGGGTGCTGGGCGTATGGCCCACCTCCATCACGTCCAGGGCCGGCGCCAGGGTGGCCAGCCGCTGGGTCATGCCCACCTGCCAGGGCCAGGGCCGGCGCGCGCCTTCGGCCCGGCGGCCCACGATCAAGGTCGCGCAGTTGAGCGCCTGGGCCTGTGCCACCAGGGTGGCCGGTACATCGGGCCCGGTGAGCACGGCGGTCTGCGCGCCCAGGTCGCTTGCGAGCTGCAGCACGGCCAGGATGCGGTCGCGCTCGGCTGCGTCCAGGCGCTGCAGGCGCGGTGTCTCCACATAGGCGGCATGCCAGCGCACGTTGAGCTGGCCGGCCAGGCGTGCAGCGGTGCGCACAGTCTGCTCGGCCCCCTCCTGCGGGCCCACGCAGGCGAGGATGGCGCCGTCGGTGTTCCACGCCGGGGTGATGGACTGCTCGATGCGGTAGCTGCGCACGTCGTCCTCGACATGCTCGGCCGTGCGGCGCAGCGCCATCTCGCGCAGCGCGATCAGGTTGCCCTTGCGAAAGAAGTTCTCTGCCGCGCGCTCGGCCTGCTGCGGCAGGTAGACCTTGCCGGCCTGCAGGCGCTGCAGCAGCTCGTCGGGCGTCACGTCGACCAGCACCACCTCGTCGGCGCTGTCGAGCACGGTGTCGGGCACGGTCTCGTGCACGCGGATGCCGGTGATGGCGCCCACCACGCCGTTCAGGCTCTCCAGGTGCTGCACGTTGAGCGTGGTCCAGACATCGATGCCCGCGTCCAGCAGTTCGCGCACGTCCTGCCAGCGCTTGGGGTGGCGCGAGCCCTCCACGTTGGAGTGGGCCAGCTCGTCCACCAGCAGCACGGCGGGCTTGCGCGCCAGGGCCGCGTCCAGGTCGAACTCGTTCAGGGTGCGGCCCCGGTAGGGCAGTTCGCGCTGGGCCAGGCGCGGCAGGCCTTGCAGCAGCTCGGCCGTCTCGCTGCGGCCATGGGTTTCCACCACGCCGGCCAGCACCTCGGTGCCGGCCTGGTGCGCACGCTGGGCCGCGCTGAGCATGGCATAGGTCTTGCCCACGCCGGCATTCGCACCGAAATAGACGCGCAGGCGCCCGCGCGCGGCCTGCTGCGCTTCGCGCTGCAGGTTCTCCAGCAGCTCATCGGGATCGGGTCGGCTGTCGCTGTGCAAGGCCATCAGGGTTCCAGTCGGGTGGGCGGCGGGCGGTGCTTGGGCCGGCGCGATACCAGCAGCCAGGCCAGCGCCAGCGGCACCAGCAAAACGGCCACTGCGCACAGGGCCGCCAGCAGTTCATTGCCCGCCATGGCTCAGCGCAGTGTGTCGAGCGCCAGGTTCAGCTGCAGCACGTTCACACGCGGCTCGCCCACGAATCCCAGCCATGGTAGCTCCACCTGCGCTTCCACGAGGGCGGCCACCTTGTCTGCGGGCAGATTCCGGGCCTTGGCCACGCGCGCCACCTGGTAGCGCGCGGCGGCAGGGCTGATGTGCGGGTCCAGCCCGCTGGCCGATGCAGTGACCAGGTCCACGGGAACGGGGACGGTGTTGCCCGGATCGGCCTCGCGCAGCGCGGCGACGCGCGCCATGACGGCGTCCTTGAGCGCCGGGTTCAGCGGCCCCTGGTTGGAGCCGCCCGAGGCGCTGGCGTTGTAGGGCATGGGGCCGGTGGCCGAGGGGCGGCCCCAGAAATGCCCGGGGGCGGTGAAGTTCTGGCCGATGAGCTCGGAGCCGATGGCCTTGCCGTCCTTCATGACCAGGCTGCCATTCGCCTCGCGAGGGAAGGCGGCCTGGGCAATGCCGGTGGTGAGCAGCGGGTAGGCCACGCCGGTCACCAGCGTGAGGGCTGCAAACAGGACCAGGGTGGGGCGGAGAATGGGGTTCATTGCGTAGTTTCTTTCATTTATCGATGGCGATGCGAGTCGGCCGCGACGCACGAAACTGGCGCGACCAAAGCCAGTGCCCCCGTGCAAGGGCCGCCCCGCCGCACTGGGGGCGTCCCCCTCCCGACTTGCGCAGCGAGTCGAGAGAGGGGGAAGGCGCGAAGCGACTCAGGGGGTGCTTCATGTCAAGCCATGCCAATGGCGGAGATCAGCAGGTCGATGGCCTTGATGCCGACAAAGGGTACGACGAGGCCACCCAGGCCATAGATGGCGAGGTTCCTGCGCAGCAGCGCAGCGGCACCGACCGCGCGGTAGCGCACGCCCTTGAGCGCTAGCGGGATCAAAAACACGATGACCAGGGCATTGAAGACCACGGCCGACAAAATGGCCGACTGCGGGCTGGCCAGCTGCATGACGTTGAGCGCGCCCAGTTGCGGGTAGGTGCTCACGAAGATGGCCGGGATGATGGCGAAGTACTTGGCCACATCGTTGGCGATGGAGAAGGTGGTGAGCGAGCCGCGCGTCATGAGCAGGGCCTTGCCGGTTTCCACCACCTCCAGCAGCTTGGTGGGGTTGGAGTCGAGGTCGACCATGTTGCCGGCCTCCTTGGCGGCCTGCGTGCCCGAGCCCATGGCCACGGCCACGTCGGCCTGGGCCAGGGCGGGGGCGTCGTTGGTGCCGTCGCCGGTCATGGCGACCAGCCGGCCTTCGGCCTGGTACTGGCGGATCAGCGCGAGCTTGGCTTCGGGCGTGGCTTCGGCGAGGAAGTCGTCCACGCCGGCTTCTGCCGCGATGGCGGCGGCCGTGAGCTTGTTGTCGCCGGTCACCATCACGGTCTTGATGCCCATGCGGCGCAGTTGCGCAAAGCGCTCGCGGATGCCGGATTTGACGATGTCCTTGAGCTCCACCACGCCCAGCACGCGGCTGCCGTCGGCCACGGCCAGCGGCGTGCTGCCGCGGCGTGCCACCTCGTCGGCCGCGCGCAGTACCTCGGCGGGCATGTGGGCGCCCAGGGCTTCGACGTGGCGGCGCACGGCGTCCACGGCGCCCTTGCGCAGCTGGCGTACGCCGCCATCGGGCAGGGCGATGTCCACGCCGCTCATGCGCGTCTGGGCGGTGAAGGCGACCGGGGTCACTTCGCCCACAAGGGCTTCCACTGCGGTGCTGGCCTGGACCAGGGCGACGATGCTGCGGCCCTCGGGGGTTTCATCGGCGGCCGAGGCCTGGGCCGCGCATTGGCCCAGCTGGGCCTGCGTGGTGCCGGGTGCGGGCAGCAGGGCGCTGGCCTGGCGGTTGCCGTGGGTGATGGTGCCGGTCTTGTCCAGCAGCAGCACGTCCACGTCACCCGCGGCTTCCACGGCGCGGCCCGAGGTGGCGATCACATTGGCCTGCATCATGCGGCTCATGCCGGCTACACCCACGGCCGACAGCAGGCCGCCGATGGTGGTAGGGATCAGGCACACCAGCAGCGAGACCAGGGCCGTGAGGCTCACCACCGTGCCGGCCTGGGCCGCCTGTACGCTGTAGAGCGAGTAGGGAAGCAGGGTCACCGTGACCACCAGGAAGACAATGGTCAGCGCCACCAGCAGGATGTTGAGCGCGATCTCGTTGGGCGTCTTCTGGCGCTTGGCGCCCTCGACCATGCTGATCATGCGGTCGAGGAACGAGTCGCCGGGGTTCACGGCCACGCGCACCACCAGCCAGTCGGACAGCACGCGCGTGCCGCCCGTGACGGAGGAAAAGTCGCCGCCCGATTCGCGCACCACGGGGGCCGATTCGCCGGTGATGGCCGATTCGTCCACCGAGGCCACGCCTTCGATGACCTCACCGTCCATGGGGATCATGTCGCCGGCTTCGACCAGCACCACGTCGCCCTTGCGCAGGTTCTCGGCCTGCTCGGGCAGCCAGGCGCCGCCGTGGCGCGGCTCCTTGAGCTTCTTGGCCCAGTTGCTCTTCTTGAGGGTGCGCAGCGAGGCCGCCTGGGCCTTGCTGCGGCCCTCGGCCAGGGCCTCGGCGAAGTTGGCGAAGAGCACGGTGAACCACAGCCACACGGCCACGGCGAGCACGAAGCCGGCGTCCGGCTGGCCCAGGGCGTTGAGCCACAGCAGCGTGGTCAGCAGGCTGCCCACGTAGACCACGAACATCACGGGGTTGCGCCATTGCACGCGCGGGTCGAGCTTGGTGAAGGCGGCGCGCAGCGCGGGGCGCAGCAGGGCCTTGTCCATCAGGCCCTGGGCGGGTGGGGATTGCGTCACAGGGGTACCTGCAGAAAGGGAAGGTGCGGTATGGGGTGGGGTGCGGTTCACGATGCGGCTCCCAGCATCAGGTGCTCGACCACGGGCCCCAGGGCCAGTGCCGGCACATAGTTGAGCAGGCCCACGAGCAGCACGGTGCCGATCAGCAGCACCACGAACAGCGGGCCGTGGGTGGGCATGGTGCCGGCCGTCACAGGCAGGCGCTTCTTGGCGGCCAGGGCGCCGGCAATCGCCAGCACGGCCACGATCACGGCAAAGCGGCCCAGCCACATGGCCACGCCCAGCAGCAGGTTGTAGAAGGGGGTGTTGGCCGACAGGCCGGCAAACGCGCTGCCGTTGTTGTTGGCGGCCGAGCTCAGCGCATACAGCACCTCGCTGAAGCCGTGCGGGCCGGCCTGCAGCATGCCGGCGGTGCCGGCGCCCGTGGCCACGGCGATCGCCGTGCCCAGCAGCACCAGCAGCGGGGTGGCCAGGATGGCGAGCGAGGCGAGCTTCATCTCGTGCGCCTCGATCTTCTTGCCCAGGTACTCGGGCGTGCGGCCGATCATGAGCCCGGCGATGAACACCGCCAGGATGGCGAATACCAGCATGCCGTACAGGCCCGAACCCACCCCGCCGAACACCACCTCGCCCAGTTGCATGAGCACCATGGGCACCATGCCGCCCAGGGGGGTGAGCGAGTCGTGCATGGCGATCACCGCGCCGCAGGAGGCGGCCGTGGTGACCACGGCGAACAGGCCCGATGCGGTGATGCCAAAGCGTGCCTCCTTGCCCTCCATGTTGCCGCCGGCCTGCGCGGCGCTGGCGGCCTGGTCCACCCCCAGCGATGCGAAGACAGGGTTGCCGGCCTGCTCGGCGGGCATGATGGCCAGCACGGCAGCGATGAACAGCACGCTCATGGCGGCCAGCACGGCCCAGCCCTGGCGCACATCGCCCACGCTGCGGCCGAAGGCAAAGCACAGCCCTGCGGGGATCAGGAAGATGGCCAGCATCTGCGCCAGGTTGGTCCAGGCTGTGGGGTTCTCGAAGGGGTGGGCCGAGTTGGCGTTGAAGAAGCCGCCGCCGTTGGTGCCCAGCATCTTGATGGCCTCCTGCGAGGCCACCGGGCCCATGGCCAGGGTCTGGGTGGGCGTGCTCAGGTCCTGCACCACCGGCTGGCCCTTGTCGTCCAGGCGTGGCGCGCCCTGGTCGTCGACGGCGGGCTGCTGGTAGCTGGTGGCTTCGAGCGTGGTGACGTCGGTGTAGGGGTTGAAGTTCTGCACCACGCCATTGCCGGCCAGGAACAGCGCCAGCACCAGCGACAGGGGCAGCAGCAGCCACAGCGTGATGCGCGTGATGTCCACCCAGAAGTTGCCCAGCGCGGCGCTGGAGCGCGCGGCAAAGCCGCGGATCAGGACGAACACCACGGCAATGCCGGTGGCGGCCGACAGGAAGTTCTGCCCGGCCAGGGCCACCATCTGGGTCAGGTAGCTCATGGTGGCCTCACCCGAGTAACCCTGCCAGTTGGTGTTGGTCACGAAGCTGATGGCGGTGTTGAACGACGAATCCGCCGACACGGCGGGCATGGCCTGCGGGTTGAGCGGCAGCAGGCCCTGTAGGCGTTGCAGGGCATAGACGAAGATCACGCCCACGCCGTTGAAGACCAGCAGGCACAGGGCGTAGTGCGACCAGCCCATGCCGTGCTGCGGGTCCACGCCGGCCAGGCGCAACAGGCCGGCTTCGGCCTTGCGCATCCAGGCCGGCGGCGTGCCGGTGGCCAGCACGGCGAGCCAGCGGCCCAGCGGCCAGGCCAGCGCCAGCAGCAGAACGAGGAACGAGCCCAGAAGGGCCCAGGCAGCGGTGCTCATCATCAGAATTGCTCCGCGCAGATCAGGGCGTACACCAGGTACGCGAACAGCAGCACGGCGATCAAGCCGCCGAGGCCGTAGAGCAGTTCGGCGGCGATCATGCGCGTTCTCCTGCCGACGAAGGGGCCAGGCGGCGGCAGCCGGCCACGAGCAACGCGGTCAGGCCCCACAGGCCCGCGGCGGCCGCGATGTAGACGAAATCCATGGTGTGCTTCTCCAGTTGAGCGATGGGAGAAGTCTCGGGATCCGCGCGTAAAAACAGGGCACAGACTCCAGTCCATGCCGTAAAAAAGGCGTAAAAATGGGGCCGGAGGCCTTAGTCGCCGGTGTAAGTCCTGACCAGGCGGAAGTGCAGCTTGCTGTACTTGGCAGCGTCCGAGCGGATGTCGCCGGTCTCCAGGTCCACCGCATAGCGCTGGTTCACGCGCGTGGAGTCCAGGCTTTCACCACCCTGGCCCTGGCGCTGGGCCTTCTCCACGTTACCGTAGTTGTACTGGTTGCCTGCCAGGCCTCCCTGCACATTGGTGTTGGCGGCCCAGTGCCAGCCCGACGGTGCGGCGGGGAACAGCCGGGCGTCGAGCCCCGGTGTGCGCGCCGACTTGTCGACCAGGCGGCGCAGCTCGGCCGCGCGCGGCAGGCGCCAGGGCTGGTTCTCGGCCTTCCAGCGTGCCTGGGCGTGGGCCTGGGCCTGGGCATAGTCGAGCTCCAGCGGCGTGCCGGTGCAGGTCTTGCCGTTCCACTGCATGCCTTCTACGCAGCGCGGCCAGGCCAGCTTGGCACGGGTGTCCACCACCAGGCTGCCATCGGGCGAGAGGGCCAGGGCCACGCCCGAATCGGCGGCGGCCTGCGCCTGGGCAGCGAACGGGGCCAGGAGGCAGGCAAGGACCAAGGCCAGGCGGTGGCGGGGGGGAAAGTGCGTCATACAGGCCGATGTTCGCATGAAGTGGGTGCATCAGGGCGTGTCGCCCGGCGTTGTGGGTGCTACAGTGCGTCGCGCCCTTGCAGACTGTGCTGCGGGTGCTCTCATTTTTTCACCCAGGATGTCCTGACGAGGAAACCCCACCGATGCGACCGGATCGCCAGCCGCTCATCCGCCAGTTGTTCGACGACTACATCGCGCTGTACTCCACACGCGACGAGCGCCTGATCGGGCGCCTGAGCACCCAGTTCAGCGGCTATGCCAGCCGCAGCGACCGCCTGGTGCACACGCGCAGCGAGTGGGTGGCCGCCATCCTGCAGGACTTTGCGCTGGTGCCGCAGCACATGCGCATCGAGGTACTGGACCTGTGCCTGCAGGACCTGGCCGAAGACGTGGTTTCGGCCACCGCCCTGGTGCATGTGCGCGGCCCGGACGCGGGCGAGACCCCGGCCGGCCAGGTGCCGCTGGCGCGCCTGGTGCTGGTGTTCCGCCTCGAAGGCGCGGAGTGGAAGATCGTGCACAGCGGCACCTCGGTGCCCTCGGGCCCCGTGCCTGCGCAGGCCAGTTCCTCGGCCCTGGCGCGCCTGCAGACCGAGCACCGCATGCTGCAGGCCCAATTGCAGGAGAGCACGCGCGCCCTGGCCGAGGCGCAGCAGCGCATCGACGCCATGGACCGCACCGACAGCCTCACCGGCCTGGGCAACCGGCGCCAGTTCGAGCATGCGCTGCAGCAGGCCTGGGAGCGCGCCCAGCGCGCCGCCACGCCCGTGGCCCTGGTGCTGCTGGAGGTGGATGCGCTGCGCCACTTCATGGACCGCCATGGCCACCTGGCGGCCGATGCCTGCCTCAAGACCCTGGCCCTCACCTTCACTCAGCTCGTGCAGGAGCGCCCGGGCAGCCTGGTGGTGCGTTTTGCGGGCGACGCCTTCGCGCTGCTGCTGCCGGGCGCCGGCCTGGATGAGGCGCAGGGCCTGGCCGAGGCGGCCGTGGTCGCCGTGCGCACGCTGGCGCTGCCGCATGAAGGGACTGCCATGGGCCGTGTCAGCATCGGCGGCGGGGTGGCGCAGATGGTTCCGGTGCGCGACCAGCGCCATGACGAGCTGGTGCGTGCCGCCAGCGCCGCTCTTGCAAGGGCGCGACAGGCCGGTGGCAACCGGGTGGAACCCCAACCCGACTGATTCAGGTATCTGCTTACCCTGAAACCCGTTTTGCGGGTTGTAAAGGGTCTTTACAAACAGCCGCGACAATGGCGGCTATGCAATCTTCCGGTTTCTTCAAGATGGCCCTGGTGCTGGGCCTGCTCTCGGCCATCGGGCCGTTCGCGATCGACATGTACCTGCCCGCGCTGCCCGAGATCGGCGCCAGCCTGGGCGCTTCGGTGGGCGCGGTGCAATGGAGCCTCACTGCCTTCTTCCTCTCGCTGGGCGCGGGCCAGCTGCTCTACGGTCCGGTGTCGGACATGGTGGGCCGCAAGCCCCCCATGTACTTCGGCCTGGCCCTGTTCACGCTGGCCAGCGTGGGCTGCGCCCTGGCCACCGACATCGAGACCCTGGTGGCCTTGCGCTTCGTGCAGGGCCTGGGCGCCGCGGCAGGCATGGCCATTCCGCGTGCCGTGGTGCGCGACCTGCACACGGGCACCGATGCGGCGCGGCTGATGTCGCTGTTGATGCTGGTGTTCAGCGTTTCGCCCATCCTGGCGCCGCTGGCGGGCAGTGGGGTGATCGCACTGGCGGGGTGGCGCGGTGTGTTCTGGGCCGTGGCTGGGGCTGCCGTGGCAGGCCTGGCGCTGGTCTATGCCAGCCTGGGCGAGACCCGGCCCGCGGCGGAGCGCGTGGAAAGCAGCCTGGGCGGGGCCCTCGGCGCCTATGGCCTGCTGCTGCGCGACTGGCATTACCTGGGCCTGGTCTTCATCGGCGGCTGTGCCATGGCGGGCTTTTTCGTGTACCTGGCGGGCTCGCCCTTCGTGCTGATCAACCACTATGGCCTCACGCCCACGCAGTACAGCCTGGCGTTTTCGGTCAATGCCGCGGCCTTCATCGGCACCTCGCAGTTCACCGCGGCGCTGGGCGAGCGCTTCGGGCTGGTGCGCCTGGTCAAGGTGGCAGCCACGGGCTCGGGCATGGTCATGGTGGCCATGCTGGGCTACTACCTGCTCGGCGGCGACCAGTTGGCGGTGCTGATCGGCCTGTATTTCGTGGCCAGTGCGCTCATGGGGCTGGTGATCCCCACCACCTCGGTGCTGGCGCTGGAAAAGCATGGCGCCATCGCGGGCACGGCATCGGCCCTGCTGGGCACGCTGCAGATGCTCACCGGTGCCGCGGCCATGGGCATCGTGGGCCTGTTCGCCAACGGCAAGCCCTTGCCCATGGTGGTGGGCATGGCCACGGGTGCGCTGGTGGGTGTGGCGCTCGCGTGGATCACGCTGGCGGGGCACCGCGACCACCCGTCTGTGGTGGCGGCCAAGGCCTGATCAGCCCTTGCTTGGGGCGGGGGGCTGCGCTGCCACCCGTTCGGCCAGTGTGCGGATGGTGCGGGGCGCCGAGCCCTCGGCGTGGTTGCTGATGCAGATGTAGGCGTTCTGGCCCGCACCGGTCACGCCAGTGATGAGGCGTGCCAGCGCTTCGTGGTTGTCCGGGTCGGGGTGGTGCACCCGGTCGAAGGGCTCGTAGAGTTTTTCCGCCTCTTCGTAGCCATAGGGGCCATGCACGGTGTTGAGCATCCAGCGGCAGACCAGGGGGCCGGGCCACAGGGCGCGCAGCATGGGAAGTTGCTCGGCCAGCGGCGGCATCTTGGGGTGCAGGTCGATGCAGTAGGTGGCGCCGGCCTCGCGCAGCACGGCCGCGAAGTCGGGGCCGATCCAGTGCTCGCGCACCCACTCGGGGTCGCGCACCTCCACGGCCAGAATGCCATCGGGCGCGATAGAGGCCACCTTGGGCTGGGCCAGCAGCAGGGCGCGCAGGCGCTGCAGCACCTCGGGCAGGCGATCGAGCTGCTCCATGGGCAGGGGGCTGAGCTGGAACACCAGCGCACCGACCTTGTGGCCCAGACCCTGCAGCGCGGGCTCGACGAACTCGGTGCGTGCCAAGTCGGCGTTGAGGAAGGCCGGGTTGGGCTCGCGGCCGCGTCCGTCCTCGCTGCGCACCAGGGCATCGGTCACCAGGCTCGGGGCCTTGACCACGAAGCGGAAGTCGTCGGGCACCTGGCTGGAAAAGCGCTCGTACTGGCTCACCGTGAGCGGGCGGTAGAAACTGCGGTCGATGCTCACCGTGCGCAGCAGCGGGTGCTGGGCATAGAGGGGCAGGCCGTTCTTGGAGAGCTGGGCCTCGGAGTGTTCGCCCTCCCAGACCAGGCCCTTCCAGCCCGGGTAGGTCCAGGTGGAGGTGCCCAGGCGCAGTTGGGGCGGTAGCCGCTTGGCCAGGGCGTGCAGGGCCTCGTCCTGCGGCTGGGCGGCGACGCCGATGCCCTTTTTTCGCTGGGGGGCCGTCTCTTCAGCGGCGGGTGCTGGCGCAGGAGGAAGGGGCGGTGGCGGAGCAGGAGGGCCGCCGAACAGGTCGTCCTGGATGCCGCTGCTCATGCCGTCGGCGTGGCCGCCGCGGGTTGCAGCGGCTCCTCGATGGCGTCGGCCGCCTCTTCATTGAGGGCCCGGCCCTCGCGCTGGGGCTGGGTGAGCGGGGTGGGGATCCACTTGTTGCCCTGGAAGAAATTGCGCGCGCCGTCCTTGTCTCCGGCCAGCTCCAGTTGCAGGCGCTCGGCATCGCGCTCGCGGATGTTGGCGGCCACCTGGGCCACTTCCTCGGGGTCCACGCCCAGGGTTGCGAGCGCCTGCATGCCGAAGTCCATGGCCGACTCGAAGGTCTCGCGCATCTGGTAGTCCACGCCCAGACGCAGCAGTTCGATGGCGTGCTGCCGGTCGAAGGCTCGCGCCAGCACGGGAACCAGCGGACACTCGTGCTTGAGCAGCTCCACGATGTGGGAGGTGGTCTTGGCATCGTCGGTGCACACCAGGATGGACTTGGCGTGGTGCGCGCCGCTGGCGTGCAGCACATCCAGGCGCGTGCCATCGCCGTAGTAGACCTTGAAGCCGAAGTGCGAGGCCGCGCGGATCATGTCCGTGTCGTTCTCGATGATGGCGATGTCCACGCCGCGCGCCAGCAGCAACTGGCTGGCGATCTGCGCGAAACGGCCGAAGCCGATGATGAGCACCGTGCCCTTCAGGTCGTCGGCGGCCTCGATGCCGTCCATGTTCTGCGCAGGCTCGGGCGGCATGAGCCAGCGCAGCGATAGCACGGCCAGCGGCGTGAGCGCCATGGAGAGGATGACGGCGGCCGTGAGCACAGCGTTCATGCGCGCCTCCACGATGCCGGCCGTGGCGGCGGCCGAATACAGCACGAAGGCGAACTCGCCGCCCTGGGCCATGAGCATGGTGCGCTGCAGGGCCTCGCCATGCGCGGCCTTGGTGAAACGTGCCACGGCGTACACGCCGATGCCCTTGACGGCCATGCACACCAGCACGCCGCCGAGCAGCAGGGGCCAGTTCTGCAGCACCAGGGGGATGTCCAGTGCCATGCCCACGCCCATGAAGAACAGGCCCAGCAGGATGCCGCGGAAGGGCTCCACATCGGCCTCGAGCTGGTGGCGGAAGGTGGATTCGGACAGCATCACCCCTGCGGCGAAGGCGCCCATGGCCATGGACAGCCCGCCCCACTGCATGGCCAGTGCGGCGCCCAGCACCACCAGCAGGGCGGCGGCGGTCATGACCTCGCGCGCCTTGGCGCGCGCCAGCACGCTGAACAAGGGGTTGAGCAGCCAGCGGCTCACCGCCACCAGGCCCACCACGGCGGCCAGGGCCACGCCCACGGTGACCCAGCGCGAGACAGCCTCGCCCGCCGGCGCGGGTGACAGGAACGCCACGATGGCCAAGAGCGGCACGATGGCCAGGTCTTCGAGCAGCAAGATGGAGACGATGCGCTGGCCGCGCGGGGTGGAGGTGTCGCCGCTCTCGTCGAGCAACTGCATCACGATGGCCGTGGAGGACAGCACGAAGCCCGAGGCTGCGATGAAGGCCACCGGGGCTGCGAGGCCTGCGAGCACACCCGTGGCGGTGAGCAGGGCGATGCAGACCACGACCTGGGCCAGGCCCAGCCCGAAGATCTGGCGCCGGAGGTTCCACAGCCGCGTGGGCTGCATCTCCAGCCCGATGACGAAGAGGAACATCACCACCCCGAGCTCGGCCACGTGCAGGATGGTCTGCGCCTCGCTGAAGAAGCCCAGGCCGAAGGGGCCGATGGCCAGGCCCGCAGCCAGGTAGCCCAGTACCGAGCCCAGGCCCAGCCGCTTGAACAGCGGGACGGCGATGACGCCCGCGGCCAGCAGCACGACGACTTTGACGAGTTCGGTGCCTGATTCAGCAGCGGCCATGGGGACTCCGGGACAACGGGGGAACAGATGCGGGGGATGGCAGGATGGTAGCGCCATCCTGGGCCGTCACTGCCGATCCAGGTGTCAGGAGCTGGCGAACAGCCCGCCCTCGTCGAGCAGTTCGTAGGCGATCTCCGGGCGCTGGTCCATGCCCTTCTTGATGGCGGCGGGGATGGACTGGCGGGTCTTGCGGCACAGGCCGCGCTGTTCTTCCACCAGGATGGCGATGCCGCGCAGGGTGCGCACCTCGTTGGGACTGAGGCTGATGGCGATGCGGATGCCCAGCTGCTGCTCCATGCGCTCCTGCATGCGGCGCAGGTCGGCCAGGCTGGTGATGTTTTCGAGCCGGGTGATGAGCTTTTTCTCTTCTGCCTGTGTGAGCTGCAGGATGCGGGTGTCGCCGCCCGGGGCCTGCATCAGCGCGTCCCGCTCGCAGACACAGGCGCCGGGCGGGCATTCCGTGCGGATGGGGAAGGAAAGGGGCGTCATCAGGGGCAAAAGACCATGTCGTCGGTGCAATGCCCATTGTGCATGGGCCTGGCCTGCGGCGCTGCGGGGTTATTGCGGATCGAGGGTGGCCAGTTGCCCGTTGCCGGGCTCGGCCTGCGGTGCCACCAGGAAGGTCAGCGTGCCCGGGGCCAGATCACCCTCCTGCAGGCCATATTCGGCGGGGATATCGGCCAGGGCGATGCGCCGCACCACAAAGGGCATGGACAAGCGCGCGGCCAGCGCCTGCTGTACCGGGCTGCCGTCCACGATCTGATCGGGCCTGAAGCGCAGGCTGGTGCCCACGGCGAGGCTGCGTGCCTGTGCGGCCAGCGTGGGTGAGGAGAGGGCGAAGGCCGCCATGTCCTGCAGTGTCGTCAGCGGTACGGTGTCCATGCATGCTCCCGGGAAAAGCGATTGTGCGCCGCTCCGGGGACGAGGCTTCGTACCTGTTACCAGAAGTGCCTGTGGCAAACTCGCGCGCTTCGCGTATTTTTTCGAGTTTCAGAGAGTTTGCCCCCCATGCAGCAGATCGTCCGGCAGTTGGCCGCAGAAATCAAAGTCAGTGAATCCCAGGTGCGTGCAGCGGTGGAACTGCTCGACGGGGGCGCCACGGTGCCCTTCATCGCCCGCTACCGCAAGGAAGTGACGGGCGGGCTGGACGACGTGCAACTGCGCGAGCTCGAAGCGCGCCTGTCCTACCTGCGCGAGCTCGAAGACCGCCGCGTGGCCGTGCTCAAGAGCATCGACGAGCAGGGCAAGCTGACCGACGCGCTGCGCGCGGCCATTGCCGCCGCGCCGACCAAGCAGGAGCTGGAAGACATCTACCTGCCGTTCAAGCAAAAGCGCCGCACCAAGGGCCAGATGGCGCGCGAATTCGGCATCGAGCCGCTGGCCGACAAGCTGTTTGCCGACCCCACGCTGGACCCTGCGGCCGAGGCCGCAGCCTTCACCAAGCCCCCCGAGGTGCTGGACGACGGCAAGACCGGTGCCGACTTCTCCACCGTGCCGGCCGTGCTCGACGGCGTGCGCGACATCCTGTCCGAGCGCTGGGCCGAAGATGCCGTGCTGGTGCAATCGCTGCGCGAGTGGCTCTGGGCCGAGGGCCTGCTGCGCAGCAAGAAGATCGACGGCAAGAACGAGAACGACCCCGAGGTCTCCAAGTTCCGCGACTATTTCGAGTACGACGAACCCATCGGCCGCGTGCCCTCGCACCGCGCGCTGGCCGTGTTCCGCGGCCGCGCGCTGGAGATCCTCGAAGGCAAGCTGGTGCTGCCGGTGGAGCCCGAGCCGGGCAAGCCCAGCATCGCCGAGGGCAAGATCGCCCTGCACCTGGGCTGGAGCCATGCCGGCCGCCCGGCCGACGACCTGCTGCGCAAATGCGTGGCCTGGACCTGGCGCGTGAAGCTGAGCCTGTCGACCGAGCGCGACCTGTTTGCCCGCCTGCGCGATGAAGCCGAGAAGGTTGCCATCAAGGTGTTTGCCGACAACCTGCGCGACCTGCTGCTGGCTGCGCCGGCGGGACCGCGCGTGGTGATGGGCCTGGATCCGGGCATCCGCACCGGCGTGAAGGTGGCCGTGGTGGACGCCACGGGCAAGCTGGTGGAAACCGCCACCGTGTATCCGCACGAGCCGCGCCGCGACTGGGAAGGCTCGCTGCACACGCTGGCCAAGCTGGCCGACAAGCATGGCGTGAACCTGATCGCCATCGGCAACGGCACGGCCAGCCGCGAGACCGACAAGCTGGCGGCCGACCTGATCAAGCTGGCTGCCAAGGCCGAGCGCGTGATCGAGAAGGTGGTGGTGAGCGAGGCCGGCGCCTCGGTCTACTCCGCCAGCGAATACGCCTCGCAGGAGATGCCCGACGTGGACGTGAGCCTGCGCGGCGCTGCCAGCATTGCGCGCCGCCTGCAGGATCCGCTGGCCGAGCTGGTGAAGATCGACCCCAAGAGCATCGGCGTGGGCCAATACCAGCACGATGTGAACCAGAGCGAACTGGCCCGCACCCTGGGCACCGTGGTCGAGGACTGCGTGAACTCCGTGGGTGTGGACCTGAACACTGCCAGCGTGCCCCTGCTCAGCCGCGTGTCGGGCCTGTCGGCCAGCGTGGCCAAGGCCGTGGTGCGCTGGCGCGAGGCCAATGGCGCCTTCAAGAGCCGCAAGCAGCTCATGGACGTGGCCGGCCTGGGTGCCAAGACCTTCGAGCAGAGTGCGGGCTTTTTGCGCATCCGCGGTGGCGAGAACCCGCTGGACATGACGGGCGTGCACCCCGAGACCTACCCCGTGGTCGAGCAGATCCTGGAGAAGACCGGCAAGGCCGTGGCCGAGATCATGGGCCGCAGCGACATGCTCAAGACCCTGAAGCCCGAGCTCTTCGCCAACGAGAAGTTCGGCGTGATCACGGTCAAGGACATCCTGGGCGAGCTCGAAAAGCCCGGCCGCGACCCGCGCCCGGACTTCAAGGTGGCGCGCTTCAACGACGGCGTGGAAGACATCAAGGACCTCAAGGAAGGCATGATCCTGGAGGGCACGGTGAGCAACGTGGCCCAGTTCGGCGCCTTCGTGGACCTGGGCGTGCACCAGGACGGCCTGGTGCACGTGAGCCAGTTGGCGCACAAGTTCGTCAACGACGCGCGCGAGGTGGTCAAGACGGGCGACATCGTCAAGGTCAAGGTCATGGAAGTGGACGTGGAGCGCAAGCGCATCGGCCTGTCGATGAAGCTCGGCGATGCGCCGCCGCGCCAGGGCGGCGACCGGGGTGGCTACCGCGACAACCGCTTCGAGAGCGCGGGGCGTGGCCAGCAGCAGGGCGGGCGCCGTGCGCCCGAGCCGGTGCAGCAGTCGGCCATGGCCTCGGCCTTTGCCAAGCTGCAACAGCCCAAGGGCCGCTGACGCCACGCGGCGGCCGACCGTTGGTACGGCCACAGGAACCGCCCGTGCAGGTAAGACGGCATGGCAAGAATGGGTGATGGGCGGGGGCTGCGGGCAGCGCCATAATCGGCGCTTGTCCCACCAGACGCCCGATCACCCATGGAGTTGAATGCACTGCTGGCACAGCCGGCGGCCTTGCCCAGTCTGCCGCGCACCGTTGCGCTGCTGATGAGCGAGCTGGCCCAGCCCGAGCCCAGCCTGCGGCGCATGAACCAGCTCTTCGGTACCGACCCGGCCCTGGCAGCGCGCCTGCTGGAGCTGGCCAACTCCCCCGCCTTCCAGATGCCGCGCCAGATCGCCGGCATTCCCCAGGCCCTGGCCCTGCTGGGCTCGGCGCAACTGCGCGGCCTGGTCACCTCGGCGCCGCTGGGCACGACCTCGCGCTCCGTGCCCGGGGTCAACATGCAGCAGTTCTGGCGCTACAGCCTCAACACCGCCAAGCTTTCGCGCTCGCTCGCGGGCCTGGTGCACCATGACCAGATCGCCGCCTACACGGCCGGCCTGCTGCACGGCCTGGGCGAGCTCGTGATCCACCTGGCCGATCCCGAGAAGGCCCATTCGGTCAACACCCTGGTGCCGCCGCTGGACATGCGCCGTACCAAGGTGGAGCAGCGCATCTTCGGCTACTGCTATGGCAAGGTGTCGGCTGGCCTCGCACGGCGCTGGCAACTGCCCGAGGTGGTGGTCGACGCCCTGCAGTACCAGGATGCGCCGTTCGAGAACAAGGCCTATGAACCGCTGGCTGGTGTGATCCACCTGGCCTCATGGCGCGCCCGGGCGCGCGAGGCCGGGCTCAACGAAAACGAACTGGCCGTCTCCTTCCCGGGCGAGGTGGGCCTGGTGCTGGGCCTCGACATCGACATGGTGCTGCAGCAAGATCCCATCGACTGGAACGTGCGCCCCGAGACTGCCTCCGATTACGTGGTCTGAGCCCGGGTTCTGGCTCTGGGACAATGCAGGGCATGAAAGCACTGCGCATCCACGCGGGCCCGCGCGCCCGTCAGCACCTTGAACAGCACGGCCTGCAAGCGGGCGATGTGAGTGTGATCCCTGCGGCGGCCGGCGGCCCCAAGGGCCTGATCCTCGGCCCGATGGACCGGTTTGTCTTTGGCGAATGGCTTCCCCGTTCCAGCCAGCCGGTGCACCTGGTGGGCGCCTCCATCGGTGCCTGGCGCATGGCGACGGCCTGCCTGCAGTCGTCGGTGGCCGCCTTTGAGCGGCTGGAGCACGACTACATCCACCAGAGCTATGAAGTGCCCCCGGGCAAGAAGCGGCCTGCGGCCTCTCACGTGAGCGAGCGCTTCGGCCAGAACCTGCAGGCCTTCTATGGGGGGCGGGTGGAGGAGGTGCTGAGCCACCCGCGCTTTCACCTGCACATCGTCACCTCGCGCGGGCGGCATGTGCTGGCGCGCGAGCACCGGGTGGGCACGCCGCTCGGCTACCTGGGGGCCTTCGTGAGCAACACGCTGCACCGCAAGGCGCTGGGTGCCTGGCTGGAGCGGGTGGTGTTCTCCTCGCCCGAGGACGGCGCCACCACCGGGGCGGCCTTGCCCTTCAGCACGGCAGACTTCCGCACGCGCCAGGTGGGGCTCACCCCGCAGAATTTCATGCCCGCACTGCAGGCCAGCTGTTCCATCCCCTTCGTGCTGCAGGCCGTGCATGACATTCCGGGCGCCCCGCGTGGTGCGTACTGGGATGGCGGCATCACCGACTACCACCTGCACCTGGGCTACCACCAGACGCCCGTGGCGCAGGTGGTGGAGGGCGCGGCCCGGGCCGGCGGCGGCCTGGTGCTGTACCCGCATTTCCAGCAGCAGGTGGTGCCCGGCTGGCTGGACAAGGGGCTCAAGTGGCGCCACCGTTCCACGGGTGCGCTCGACTCCATGGTGGTGCTCTCGCCCAACCCCGACTGGGTGCGTGCGCTGCCCAACAGCAAGCTGCCCGACCGCAACGACTTTACGCACTACGGCACCGACAGTGCCGCCCGGGCCAAGGCCTGGCTGGCGGCCACGGCCGCCAGCCGCCAGCTGGCCGATGAGTTTGCCGAGTGGCTGCACCGGCCCGACATGGCCATACTGCGCCCCCTCTGATACGGATTTGCCTTTGGCCGTCTAGCGTCGTTGGTTCGCCTTGCCGTGCTACAGCACTGTCTGCGGCTCCCGCCTAGCCATACGGCCCAATGCAAATCCGTAAGAAAGGCTTTCAGCGCGTGGGCGCTGGCGCCGTGGTCCGCTGCAGGCCTGCGGCCTGCTCGTAGGCCCGGGTCCATGCCGGCACCTCGTGTGCAGGCATGGGGGGCGCGATGCCGAAGCCCTGGGCGCGTTCGCAGCCCAGCGCGAGCAGCTTGTCGCCATGTGCCGGGGTTTCCACACCCTCGGCAATCACATGGCGTTTGAAGGCCCGGGCCAGCGTGACGATGGCGTTGACCAGGGTCAGGTCGTCTTCGTCGTGCAGGATGCCATGCACGAAGGACTGGTCGATCTTGATGGTATCGGCCGGCAGGCGCTTGAGGTAGGACAGCGATGAGAACCCCGTGCCGAAGTCGTCGAGCGCGAAGCGCACGCCGAGCGCCTGGCAGCTGTGCATCATGCTGCGCATGTACTGCATGTCCTGCAGCGCGGCGGATTCCAGGATCTCCAGCTCCAGCCGGGCGGGCGGCACCTCGGGGCAGGTCAGCAGCAGCTCCTTGAGCCGGTCCACAAAGCCTGCGCGCTGGAAATGCTGGGCCGCGATGTTCACGCTGACTTCCCACTGCAGGCCGGCCAGGCTCCATTGCCGCATCTGGGACAGGGCCTCGCGCAGCACCCACTCGCCCAGTTCGGCCACGACCTCGGGGTCCTCCAGCAGGGGCAGCACATGCTGGGGGCCCAGCAGCCCCTGCTCGGGGTGCTGCCAGCGCAGCAGGGCCTCCATGCCGAACACCTCGCCGGTGCGCAGGTTGACCTTGGGCTGGTAGTACAGGCGCATCTCGCCGGCCTGCAGGCCCTGGGCCAGGCGGGTCTGGCGCGAGTGCTGGGTCTGCACCGCATGGTCGAGCTGCACGTCGAACAGGTGCATGCGGTTGCGGCCAGAGCGCTTGGCCTGGCACATGGCCTGGTCGGCCTGGCGCAGCAAGGTGTCGGGGTTCACGTCGTCCTGCGGGAACACGGCCACGCCCACGCTGGCCGTGGTGTGCAGCACGCGGTCGTCGATGGCATAGGGCGCGGCCAGCTGCTGCATGAGCTGGCGCACCTGCTCTTCGATCGCGGGTACGTCAGTCTGGTGGTTGAGCAGCAGCACGAACTCGTCGCCACCCAGGCGCGCCGCAGCGCTGCTGCCGGTGGCGAAGCTGTTCAGGCGCTGGGCCACTTCCTTGAGCAGGCGGTCGCCCATGCGGTGGCCGTGGGTGTCGTTGATGGCCTGGAAATGGTCCAGGTCGAGCATGCACACGGCCAGCAGCGTGGGGCTGCGGCCCGTCACAAACAGGGCATGCGTGAGCCGCTCGGCCAGCGAGGCGCGGTTGAGCAGGCCCGTCAGGCCGTCGTGCCGCGCATGCCAGGAGATCTGGTGGCGCAGGTGGCTGGCTTCGGTCACGTCTCTGAACACCAGCACGCAGCCCGAGGCACGACCGCCGCCCTGGCGGATGGCCGAGGCCGTGTACTCGATGGCATAGCGCTCGCCCGAACGGTGCAGCAGCACTTCCTGCATGGCTGGGCGGGTGGATGCTGCCATGGAGGCATCGCCGGTGGCCCGGGTGGCCGCCTGGCTCGCGGGCTCCTCGTACAGCCGAAAGACGTCGTCGAGCAGGGCCCCGATGGCCTGCTCGGCGGTATAGCCGGTCATGAGCTGGGCGGCTTCATTGATGGTCTCGATGCAGCCGGCCAGGTCGGTGGTGATGACGCCATCGCCGATGGAGGCGAGGGTGACCTGGGCGCGGTCCTTCTCGTTGCGCAGCGCCTGCTCGGCGCGCTTGCGCTCGGTGATGTCGACCAGGGTGCCCACGGTGCCGGCCACGGTGCCCTTCGTGCTGGTGAAGGGCGCTTCGTAGTAGGCCATGGTGCGTGCCATGTGGCCCGGGGGCTGCACCAGGACCTCGTTGTCCTGCGACATGGCCAGCTGGCGCGACTGGGCGGGCGAGAGCAGGTGCGGCGCCGTGAGGCCGGGGAACAGGCCCTGGCCCGGCAGGCCGGGGTCGCCGTTCTGGAACAGGCGCTGCCAGGCGCGGTTGGCGTCGATGAAGGTGCCGTCCGCCTCGCGCACGAACACCGGCAGGGGCAGGGCGTCGATGAGCTGGCGTGTGAAGTGCAGCTGCTCGCTTTGCAGTTGCTGGGTCTCGCGCAGCGAGTGCACCAGCGACTGCACCTTGCCCGCCATGTCGTTGAAGGTGCCCGCCACGGCGCGCGATTCCAGGGTGCCCTTGGCCTCCATGCGCGTGTCCAGGTGGCCCTGGCGGAAGCGGTCCGTGGCCTCGGTCAGGCGGCGCAGCATGCGGGCATTGGCGCGCAGGATCAGGGTCAGCAGGAACAGGATGGTGAAGATGTTCAATGCCGAGATGCGTGCCTGCACCACCACGGTCCTCCACACCCGGTCCACCAGGATGCCCGGGTCGGCGGTGACGGTGAGCACGCCGGTGCGGCCATCGGTGAACACCTGGCCGAAGCGTTGTTCGGGGGGGGCGATGTCCAGCAGGCGGGCGAACCAGGCGGGGGCCTCCATGGCCATCGCAGGCGCGGCCCACTGGATGGGGGGCTGGCCCGGTACCTGCCATTGCAGGGACCGCACGGCGGGGCCGAAGCGCTCGGGCGCGCTGCGCAGCACACGGGCGGCGGCCTCTGTATGGATGGAGTCCAGCGCCACCAGCGCGGGCAGCAGGGCGTCGCCTACGCGCGCAAGTTCCGCTGTGGCACGGTCGTGGGCTTCCTGCTCTTCGAGGGACACCAGCTGCTGGTAGCGCACGGCCACGACGGCCACGATGATCGCCAGGATCGCGAGGTACAGCCGGGGGGTGCTTCCCTGCGTCAGCCAGGCCCTGAGTTTTTCTGCGCGCATGGATGGATCAGCCCGTCATTTCATGGAATGGATGAAGGAAAGAGCGCGCGCAGCACCGCCATCGGCCGGCGCCCGCCGGTGTCGGGTGGCGCGCCAAGGGCCCGGCCTGCGCGCCAGCCATGCACTCCCACCATGCATGCCGCCTCGCTCAGCAGTGGCAACGGAGCCTGGCGCCTTGCCGCGCCGGCTCGTTAATTACTTTGTTAATTATTGGTTGACAGTGCAGCAGTTTAGCCGCACGTGCGCAGCCCGCACCCCGCCCGGATGGGGGAGGGGGCGGAAGGCGCAGTTGCGCAGGGCGCCGCAGCCTGCGCCAGGCCGCCCGGCACTACAGCGATTGTGCGAGCATGTCCCGGTATTCCTCGGGCGTGGCGATGCGCGGGTTGGTTTTGTGGCAGTGGTCGGCCATGGCGCCCTTGATGATGTCGTCGAACATGCTCTCGCTCACCCCCATGGCCGCCAGGCCCGTGGGCAGGCCCAGGCGGGCGTTCATGTCGCGGATGGCTTCAGGGATGTCGCCCGCGCCGGCCAGGCCCATGGCATGGGCCATGCGCTCCAGGCGCCGGTCCTGCTGCACCGATTCGGCCTGCGCATTGAAGCGCACCACGGCGGGCAGGAACATGGCGTTGAGCGTGCCGTGGTGCAGGCGCGGGTTCACGCCGCCCAGGCTGTGGCTGAGCGAGTGCACGGCGCCCAGGCCCTTCTGGAAGGCCATGGCACCCTGCATGCTGGCGCTCATCATCTGCAGGCGCGCATCGCGGTCGCCGCCGTTGCGTGTGGCCGGCTCGATGTGCGCCCAGCCGCGTGTGAGGCCATCCAGCGCAATGCCGTCGGCCGGCGGGTTGAACGCGGCCGACATGAAGGTCTCCATGCAGTGCGCGATGGCGTCCATGCCCGTGGCGGCCGTGAGCGATGGCGGCAGGCCCAGGGTGAGTTCGGGGTCGCAGATGGCGGTCTTGGGCACCAGGTTCCAGGAGTGGAAGCCGAGCTTGCGGTGGTCGTCCACGATGATGATGGCGCCGCGCGCCACCTCGCTGCCCGTGCCGCTGGTGGTGGGCACGGCGATCAGCGGCGCGGCGCGCTCGGTGATGCGCGGCGAGCCGCCTTCGATGGTGGCGTAGTGGGTGAGCGGACCCTCGTGCGTGGCGGCAATGGCGATGCCCTTGGCGCAGTCAATGGCCGAGCCGCCGCCCACGGCGATCAGGCCGTCGCAGCCCTCGCGCTGGTACACCTCGACGGCGGCGCGCACGGCCGCTTCGGTCGGGTTGGCCGGGGTCTGGTCGAACACCGCCACGGGCAGGCCCGTGAGCGCATCGAGCGCCTTCTGCAGCACGCCCGCGGCCTTGACCCCGGGGTCCGTCACCACCAGCGGGCGGCTGATGCCCACGCGCGCGCATTCCTGCTGCAGCAGCTTCACGGCGCCGAACTCGAACTGGATCTGGGTGACGTAGTAGATGAAGGCCATGGCTTTGTAAGGATGCGTTTACGATATCTGGCAGGTTCTGAACAATGTACAACTGGGAGACACCGATGACCCTGAAGCAAACCCTCATGGCCGCCACTTTGTTCGTCACGTGCGTGACAGCGGTGCAGGCCGATTGCCTGACCGACGCGCAGGCCGCCGAGCTGCTTGCGCACTACGTGGCGCGCACGCCTGCGCCCAACCCGGTGAACCTCTCGGACGCCGATGGCGCCTGCACACGCGGCAAGTTCAACCAGCTGCTGGCGCAGCGCATGGGCAAGGTCGTGGGCTACAAGGCGGGGCTCACGAACCCGGCCGTGCAAAAGCGCTTCAACACCGACAAGCCCGTGTGGGGCAAGCTCTACGAGGGCATGGTGCTGCCAAGCGGTGCCAGCGTGGACGCGGCGTTTGGCGCCCGCGCGCTGTACGAGGCCGACATGCTGGTGCGCGTGAAAAGCGCCGCCATCAACCATGCCAAGACGCCCGAGGACGTGCTCGATGCGATCGACCAGGTCATTCCCTTCATCGAACTGCCCGACCTGATGGTGCAGGCGCCGCCCCAGCTCAATGGCGCGGGTGTCACGGCCATCAACGTGGGCGCGCGCCTGGGCGTTGCGGGCACGCCGCTGCCGGTGCCGCCCTACCGGGCCGAGCGCCATGCCCTGCTCAAGGCCCTGGCCGACATGAATGTCTCGCTCACCGATGGCAGCGGGGCCCGCCTGGGCGGTGGCAAGGGCAGCGATATCCTCGACCACCCGCTCAATGCCGTCACCTGGCTGGCCGCTGCCCTGCAAAAGGAAGGCATCACCCTGCAGCCGGGCGACCTGGTGAGCCTGGGCTCGTTCTCGGCGCTGCTGCCGCCCAAGGCCGGCCTCTCGGTCACGGCCACCTACGACGGCCTGCCAGGTGCCGCGCCGGTGCGCGTGACCTTCAAATAGGCCCTCGTTCTTCCTTCTTTTTTGTCCCTGAGAAAGCCTTTGCGTTGACCGATCTGTCTCTCCACGCCCATCGCCTGACCCCCCAGATGCGCAGCGTGCTCGAACGCATGGCGCGTGCGGGCCACCCGCCGCTGTACACCCGCACTCCGCAGGATGCGCGCAAGGCCTACGCGGCTGGTGCCGATGTGCTTGAAGTGCCCAAGGCCGCGTTGCCGCGCGTGGAGGACTTCACCATCCCCGCACGCGACGGCCATGCGCTGCCCGCACGCCTGTATGCGCCCTCCACGGGTACACCGCTGCCCGTGCTGCTGTACACGCACGGCGGCGGCTTCACCATCGGCGGCATCGGCACGCACGACATCCTGTGCCGCGAACTCGCGCGGCTGGCGGGCTGCATGGTGGTCTCGCTCGACTACCGGCTGGCACCCGAACACCGCTTTCCCACGGCCAGCAACGATGCCTGGGATGCGCTGGCCTGGCTGCATGCAAATGCCGCACGCCTGGGCGCCGATGCGGCACGCATCGCCGTGGGCGGCGACAGCGCGGGGGGCACGCTGGCCACGGTGAGTGCCATCCTGGCGCGCGACGCGGGCCTGGCGCTGGCGCTGCAACTGCTCATCTACCCCGGCTGCGCGGCGCACCAGGACACGCCCTCGCACACGCGCTTCGCCAGCGGCCTGGTGCTCGACGAGCCGGCCATCACCTGGTTCTTCGGCCAATACGTGGGCACCCGCGAAGAGCGCAATGACTGGCGCTTTGCGCCCTTGCATGCCGACGATGTGGAGGGCATTGCGCCCGCCTGGATCGGCCTGGCCGAGTGCGATCCGCTGGTCGACGAGGGGGTCGACTATGCCGACAAGCTGCGTGCGGCGGGCGTGGCGGTGGACCTGGAGATCTACCGTGGCGTGACGCATGAATTCATCAAGATGGGCCGCGCGATCCCCGAGGCGCGCCAGGCCCACGCCGACGCGGCGCGCGCGCTGCGTGCCGCCTTCCACATGGACTGAGACGTTTTTTTCTTATGGCCCAACAACCCCAACGCCGTGATTTCCGCTGCTTCCACCGCCTGCGCGTGCGCTGGGCCGAGGTGGACATGCAGAAGATCGTCTTCAACGGCCACTACCTGATGTACATCGACAACGCCATGTCGGAGTACTGGCGCGCCCTGGGACTGCCCTACGACGCCAGCATGCATGCGCTGCAGGGCGAGATGTTCGTGAAGAAGGCGAGCCTGGAATACCACGCTTCGGCACGCATGGACGACACGCTGGACGTGGGCATGCGCTGCGCGCGTGTGGGCAACTCCTCGTGTGTGTTCGAGGCCGGCATCTTCAGCGGCGAGCGCCTGTTGGTCTCGGGCGAACTGGTCTATGTGTTCGCCGACCCGGTGGCGCAGAAGTCGCGCCCCGTGCCCGAGGTGCTGCGCCAGATCATCACGGGCTTTGAGGCCGGCGAGGACCTGGCCGAGGTCAAGACCGGCGACTGGAACGCGCTGGGCCGCGACGCGGGTCGCCTGCGCACGGCGGTGTTCGTGACCGAGCAGGGCATCCCGGCCGAGATCGAGGCCGATGCGCTCGATGCCACGGCACGCCATGCGGTGGTCTACAACCGCCTGGGCCAGGCGATTGCCACGGGCCGGTTGCTGCAGGAGGCACCGGGGGTGGGGCGCATTGGCAGGCTGGCGGTGGACCGATCGGTGCGGGGCACGCGGTGGGGGCGCATGGTGCTCGATGCCCTGGTCGATGCCTCGCGGGTGCGGGGGGATCGGGAGGTGCAGTTGCATGCGCAGGGCAATGCGGAGGGGTTTTACCGGCGGGCGGGGTTCTCTGTCGTTGGAGAGCCCTATTACGAGGCTGGGATTGAGCATGTGGTGATGACTCGGTCCTTCTGATCTTTTCTTGGGCGTCGCTTCGCTTTGATGCCTCACGCTTTGTTTGGCGGCGGGAGCCGGGATGTGCGCCCGGCGGCGCACCTACTTTCTTTTTGCGCAACAAGAAAGTAGGCAAAGAAACAGCGCCCCGCTGTCTGCGTCCCTTCGCTTCGCTGCGGGCAACCTGCGATGCTCGGTCCTGGGGTGGCGTCGCGGAACTCGCTGCGTTCTTCGAACTCCGCTCAAACATCCGCGACGAGTCAGATCACGAAGTGCGTGTGTCCTTCGGCACACGCACCCACCCCATGCCCTGCGCTTCTCGGCGCAGCCAGAAGGGGTGGGAGCGGGGACAAAGACGGCTGCTGCTTCGCAGCTACGCCGGGTGTCGGTTCGCGCTGCGCACTGCCGACGCCACTGGCGCGGCGGCCCTGCCCAGGCCAAGCGCAGCGAGGCAGATCGGGCCGAGCGAAGCAATGGCCCGTGTCGGTATCCACCCCCTTCTGAC
>JAESFW010000296.1_pt1 | contig 41975 bp, 35 predicted proteins | sample 9269481 | NCBI WGS metagenome assembly JAESFW01 (sample SAMN14515350, study PRJNA621654) | algae metagenome | isolation source: Lyngbya sp. HA4199-MV5 and co-occurring heterotrophs from soil with... | place: USA: Ahupuaa O Kahana State Park, Hawaii | collected 2009-07-21 | reverse complement strand
GTCAGTGATCGGGCTTATAGACCCACCCACTCCGACACGTCAACAGCGTTCTTCAAAAAACTGTCAAAAATCGACAATACATTGATTTTTATAGAGATTTTCGGCTGTTGATAATTTCGGCAGATTTTGAGGATCAAAACGGCGGGCTTTCAGGGCGCAAATCACCCGTTTGCGCCCAACAGATCCCCGCTCACCACCAAGCGGTACGCATTACGGCCGTGACATGCGTCGCGGGCTTGCTGCCAAAGGTGTCGCTTCGCGGGTGAAATAGCCCCGGTTCTCCCGTGCAATCTGCATCAGGAATTCACGTACCGCCCTCACCCGAGGCACCGCCACCAGGTCCCGGTGGCAAACCATCCAATAGGTGCGTTTGAGCTCGATCTCTTCCGGGAGGACGATTTCGAGGTCTTTTTCCTCCCGCGCCATGAAGTGCGGCAACACGCAAAGTCCGAGACCCTGACGCACCGCCTTCAGCTGGGTGAGAATGCTCGAACTCTGGAAATGAGCCCGCAGTCCCGGCTGCAGCTCGCCGAGATAATCGAGACCCGGAGCAAAGATCATGTCTTCGATGTAGCCGACGAAACGGTGCGCTGCCAGGTCGTTACGGCTCGTGATCGGCGCGTGCTTGGCCAGATAGCTGCGCGCGCCATAGACATGCAGAGTATAGGGGGTCAGCACCTCGGAATGGTAAGGTCCGGCCTTCGGCGCCGTCAGTGCCACCTGGATATCCGCCTCCTTGCGCGACAGCGACATGATCTGCTGGATCGCCACCAGCTCGAGCGAGACGTTCGGATAGCTGGCGGCAAAGTCTGCCAGCCGATCCGCCAGGAAGAAGTTGCCGAAGCCTTCAAGCGTACTCAGCCGCACGACGCCACGCTGCGCCGTCAGGCCGTCGCTGATGTCGAGCTGCAGTTGTTCGGTCTCGCGCTCGATCCGTTCGGCGGTCTCGACGAAGCGCTGGCCCATGCCGGTCAAGACGTAGCCGCGCGGATTGCGCTCGAACAGCTTGACCTTCAGCGCGAATTCCAGCCGGTCGATGCGCCTGGATACCGTGGCATGACTGGTTCTTAAGCGCCGTGCCGCCGTCGACAATTGCCCGGTGCGCGCCACCGCGAGAAAGAACTGCAGATCGTCCCAGGTGAAATTCGGATTCATCGCCACTCCCCATCTGTTCGAAAATGAACAGACCCTGTTTGCAATTTACGGTCGCCGGCGCTTGCATCCAAGCGCTTTTTTCCGGATTGTAACGGACAGAGCCGACATCTGAGGAGCATGTCTGGCCAAATATGAACAGAACGAAATAGACGATCCGACATCGCCAAGGGTGTTTCGGAGCTGCGCATCCTTTTGCGCGCTGTTTCGCCATCGTTCACGGGATCTCTGGAGGAGGACATGATGACGAAGAAACTGATCATTACGCTCGCCGCAATGCTTGCCAGCAGCACGGCCGCCTTCGCCGACGCATCCGACGGCAAGGTCAAGATCGGCATCTTGAACGACCAGTCCGGCGTCTACGCCGATTTCGGCGGCAAGTCCTCCTATGAGGCAGCCTTGATGGCGGTCGAGGATTTCGGCGGCAAGGTGCTGGGCGCGCCGGTGGAAGTGATCACCGCCGACCATCAGAACAAGGCCGATATCGCCTCCAACATCGCCCGCCAATGGTACGACACCGAGCAGGTCGACAGCATCATGGAACTGACCAGTTCCTCGGTCGGCCTTGCGGTGCAGGCGCTGTCGAAGGAAAAGAAGAAGATCACCATCAACACCGGCGCTGCCACCACCGAGCTCACCGGCAAGCAGTGCTCGCCCTATGGTTTCCACTGGGCCTATGACACCCATGCGCTTGCCGTCGGCACCGGCGGCGCGCTGGTCAAGCAGGGCGGAGACAGCTGGTTCTTCCTGACGGCCGACTATGCCTTCGGCTATTCGCTCGAGGAAAACACCGGCAATTATGTCAAGCAAAACGGCGGTACCGTCGTCGGCTCCGTGCGTCATCCGCTGGCGACCACCGACTTCTCCTCCTTCCTGCTGCAGGCGCAATCGTCCGGTGCCAAGGTGATCGGCCTGGCCAATGCCGGCCTCGATACCTCGAACGCCATCAAGCAGGCGGCCGAATTCGGCATCGTCCAGGGCGGCCAGCGCCTGGCGGCGCTGCTCTTCACGCTTGCCGAGGTCCATGGCCTCGGCCTCGAAGCGGCACAAGGGCTGACGCTCACCGAGGGCTTCTACTGGAACCGCAACGAGGAGAGCGCCAAGTTCGGCAAGCGCTTCCTGGAGCGCACCGGCAAGATGCCGAACATGGTTCATGCCGGCACCTATTCGGCCGTGCTTTCCTACCTGAAGGCGATCGAGAAGGCCGGCACCGACGATGCGGATGCCGTTGCCAAGGAACTGCGTGCGCTACCGGTCAACGATGTCTTTGCCGAAAACGGCAAGGTCGCAGAGAACGGCCGCATGATCCACGACATGTACCTGCTCGAAGTGAAGAAGCCGGACGAAAGCAAGGAACCCTGGGATTACTTCAAGGTGCTCGCCACCATTCCGGGCGCCGAAGCCTTCATCGATCCGGCCAAGAGTGGCTGCGACCTTGTAAAGTCCTGACGCAATGAGTGCACCGGTTCACGAACCGAACGGCGCGCCGCGGGTGGTTCTCTCCGCCCGCGGGCTGCGCCGTGACTTTGGTGGCTTCACCGCCGTCAACAACGTCAATCTCGACGTCCACCACGCCCGCGTGCATGCGCTGATCGGCCCGAACGGCGCCGGCAAGACGACGGTCTTCAACCTCTTGACCAAGTTCTTGCAGCCGACCGACGGCACGATCACGCTGCTTGGCGAGGACATTACCCGTACCTCACCCGACAAGGTCGCGCGCATGGGGCTGGTGCGCTCGTTCCAGATCTCGGCCGTCTTTCCGCATCTGACCGTGCTCGACAATGTGCGCGTCGCGCTGCAACGGCCGAACGGGCTTGCGACCCAGTTCTGGAAACCGATGTCGGCACTCGACGGCCTCAATGCCAAGGCCGACCAACTGATCCGCTCCGTCGGCCTCGACCGCGAGCGCAACGCCCTTGCCGCTGACCTTTCCTATGGCCGCAAGCGCGTGCTCGAAATCGCAACGACGCTGGCACTCGATCCCAAAGTGCTGCTGCTCGACGAGCCGATGGCCGGCATGGGCCATGAGGATGTCGGCATGGTCGCCGAGATCATCCGCGAAGTAGCCCGCGAGCGTGCCGTGCTGATGGTCGAGCACAATCTCTCCGTCGTCTCGACGCTTTGCCATCAGGTCACGGTTCTTCAGCGCGGCGAGATTCTTGCCGAAGGCGACTATGCGAAGGTGTCGGCCGACCCGCGCGTGCGCACCGCCTATATGGGTACCGAGGAGGCCTGAGATGAAACCACTGTTGAAAGTGTCCGGCCTCAACGCCTGGTATGGCGAAAGCCACATCCTGCACGGCGTCGACCTGACCGTCGGCGAAGGCGAGATGGTCACGCTGCTTGGCCGCAACGGCGTCGGCAAGACGACGACGCTGCGCTCGATCATGGGCATCGTGCGCAAACGCAAGGGCGAGATCAGCTTTGGCGGCGCGGACCTGATGAAGGTGCCCTTGCACCGGGTCGCCCATCACGGCCTCGGCTTCATTCCCGAGGAGCGCGGCATCTTCTCGACGCTGTCGGTCCATGAAAACCTGCTCTTGCCGCCGGCTGTCGCCAAGGGCGGCATGACGATCGACGAAATCTTCGAGCTTTTCCCGAATCTCTACGAGCGCCGCAGCAGCCCCGGGACGAAACTTTCCGGCGGCGAACAGCAGATGCTGGCGATCGCCCGGATCCTGCGCACCGGCGTGCGCATGATGTTGCTCGACGAGCCGACCGAGGGGCTTGCCCCTGTCATCGTCCAGCGCATCGGCGACGTGCTGAAAACCTTGAAACAGCGCGGCATGACCGTGCTTTTGGTCGAACAGAACTTCCGCTTCGCGAGCAAGGTTGCCGACCGCTTCTACCTGATGGACCATGGTCAGATGGTCGGCGAGTTCCCGGTTTCGGAGCTCTCTGCCCGCATGGACACGCTGCATGATGTGCTGGGGGTCTGAGCCATGAGCACGATATTTGGAATTCCGCTGCAGGCCTTTCTCGGGCAATTGCTGATCGGTCTCATCAACGGCTCGTTCTACGCTCTGTTGAGCCTCGGCCTTGCCATCATCTTCGGCCTCTTGCGCGTCATCAACTTTGCCCATGGCGCGCAATACATGCTCGGCGCCTTCTTCGCCTGGCTGCTGCTGTCGCACTTCGGCCTCGGCTACTGGCCAGCGCTGATCGTGGCACCGGTCGCCGTCGGCCTCGTCGGCGCCCTGATCGAGCGCACGATGCTGCGTCGGCTCTATACGCTCGACCCGCTCTACGGCCTGCTCTTCACCTTCGGCCTGGCGCTGACGATCGAGGGCACGTTCCGCTATCTCTACGGCGCCTCCGGCCAGCCCTATGCGACACCGGCAGCGCTTGCCGGCGGGATCAATCTCGGCTTCATGTTTCTGCCCGTCTATCGCGGCTGGGTGATCGTCTTCTCGCTTGTCGTGTGCATCGGCACCTGGCTGGTGATCGAAAAGACCAAGCTCGGCTCCTATCTGCGCGCGGCCACCGAAAACCCGGTGCTGGTGCAATCCTTCGGCATCAACGTGCCGTTCCTCCTAACGCTCACCTATGCGCTCGGAGCGGCACTCGCCGCCCTTGCCGGGGTGCTCGCCGCCCCGATCTACCAGGTCTCGCCGCTGATGGGCTCCAACATCATCATTGTCGTCTTCGCCGTGGTGGTCGTCGGCGGCATGGGGTCGATCATGGGCGCGATCGTCACCGGCTATCTGCTCGGCGTTGCCGAAGGACTGACCAAGGTCTTCTATCCGGAGGCCTCCAACATCGTGATCTTCGTGATCATGGCCATCGTTCTCCTGATACGGCCGGCAGGCCTCTTCGGCCGGGATGCTTGATATGACGCTGACACTCGACATCGAAAAACCGAAGGAAAAGAGCCCGGCCGTCGTCCAGACCGTGTTCCTTGGGGTCGGCCTGGTGCTTCTGATGCTGGCGCCGCTGTTCTTCTATCCCGTCTTCCTGATGAAGCTTCTTTGCTTCGCGCTCTTTGCCTGCGCCTTCAACCTGTTGCTTGGCTATACCGGCCTGCTCTCCTTCGGCCACGCGGCCTTCTTCGGAGGGGCTGCCTATTTCACCGCGCATGCGGTCAAGGAATGGGGGCTGCCGCCGGAAATCGGTATTCTCGTCGGCGTCGCCGGCGCCGCATTCCTTGGCCTGATCGTCGGCTTTCTCGCGATCCGCCGGCAGGGCATCTACTTTGCGATGATCACGCTGGCGCTGGCGCAGATGTTCTATTTCTTCTGCCTTCAGGCGGAGTTCACCAAGGGTGAGGACGGCATCCAGTCCGTGCCGCGCGGCCACCTCTTCGGTTTCATCGATCTCAGCCAGTCGACGAACATGTATTACTTCGTGCTCGGCGTCTTCGTCATCGGTGTCGCCATCATCTGGCGCATCATCCATTCGCCCTTCGGCATGATCCTGAAGTCGATCCGCGAGAACGAGACGCGCGCCGTGTCGCTCGGCTATTCCGTGCGCAACTACAAGCTCGCCGCCTTCGTCATGTCGGCAGCGCTCACCGGCCTTGCCGGCGGCGTCAAGGCGCTGGTCTTCCAGTTTGCAACGCTGACGGATGTGGGCTGGCAGATGTCGGGCGAGGTGATCCTGATGACGCTTCTTGGCGGCATCGGCACGCTGATCGGCCCGCTCTTCGGCGCCGGCCTCGTCGTGACACTGCAGAACTATCTCGCGACCTCTGAATTCCCGGTGACGATCATTACCGGCCTTGTCTTCATGGTCTGCGTGCTGGTTTTCCGCCGCGGCATCGTCGGCGAGTTCTATCATTCGCGGCTCGGCCGCAAACTCGGTTTTGAACACAGACAATAGTGGGCCCTCCCCACCCCGACCGGGTGGGACGGAGCCATAGCCCGATCCGGATCCAAAGGATCGAGCCCCGAACATTGAGAGAGAACCATGGACACGTTCGACTACATCGTCGTCGGGGCGGGGAGCGCCGGCTGCGTGCTTGCAAACCGCCTTTCCGAAAACCGGGAACATCGCGTGCTGCTTTTGGAAGCCGGCGGTCGCGACAACTACCACTGGATCCATATTCCGGTCGGCTATCTCTATTGCATCAACAACCCGCGCACCGACTGGTGCTTCACCACCGCTGCCGAAGAGGGTCTCAACGGCCGCTCGCTCGGATACCCACGCGGCAAGGTGCTCGGCGGCTGCTCGTCGATCAACGGCATGATCTACATGCGCGGCCAGGCTGACGATTACGACCACTGGCGCCAGCTCGGCTGCGCCGGCTGGGGCTGGGACGACGTGCTGCCGCTCTTCAAGAAATCCGAAGACCACTATCGCGGTGCCAACGACATGCACGGGGCCGGCGGCGAATGGCGGGTGGAAAAGGCGCGCGTGCGCTGGGACGTGCTTGATGCGTTCCAGAAGGCGGCAACCGAGGCCGGTATTCCCGAGACCCCGGACTTCAACCGAGGCAGCAACGAGGGCTCGGGCTATTTCGACGTCAACCAGCGCGCCGGCATTCGCTGGAACACCGCAAAGGCCTTCCTTCGGCCGGCGCAGAAGCGCGGCAACCTGACGGTTCTGACCAAGGCGCATGTGCGCAAGCTGATCATCGAAGGCGACCGCATCGCAGGCGTCGAGTTCCAGCACGATGGGGTGGTCAAACGCGCCCGTGCGACGCGTGAGACCGTGCTTTCCGCTGGCGCCCTCGGCTCGCCGCAGATCCTCGAACTCTCCGGCATCGGCCGCGGCGACGTGCTGCAGGCAAACGGCATCGAGGTTCGACACGAACGCGCCGGCGTCGGCGAGAATTTGCAGGACCACCTGCAGCTGCGCATGGCCTACAAGGTGACGGGCGTGCCGACCCTCAACGAAAAGGCCAATTCGCTGATCGGCAAGGCGTCGATCGGGCTTGAATATCTGCTGAAGCGGTCCGGCCCGATGGCAATGGCGCCGAGCCAGCTCGGTATCTTCACCCGCTCGGGCCCCGAGAAGGAAACGCCCGATCTGCAGTATCACGTGCAGCCGGTCTCGCTCGACAAGTTCGGGGAGCCCGTCCATTCGTTCCCGGCGATCACCGCCAGCGTCTGCAACCTGCGACCGGAAAGCCGCGGCTCGGTGCACCTGAAAGGGGCGGACTTTGCCGCAGCGCCCGACATCCGGCCGCGCTATCTGACGGCCGAGGCCGACCGCAACGTCGCAGTCAACGCCATCCGATTGACGCGGCAGATCGTCAAGCAGCCGTCCTTCGCCCGTTTCAACCCGGTCGAGTTCAAGCCGGGTCCTTCCTATGAGACGGAGGATGATCTCAAGCGCGCGGCCGGTGACATCGGCACCACGATCTTCCACCCCGTCGGCACCTGCCGTATGGGGGCTGATCCCGAAAGCGTCGTCGATCCGGAACTGCGACTGCGTGGCCTCAAGGGCCTGCGCATCGCCGATGCCTCGATCATGCCGACGATCACCTCAGGCAACACCAATTCACCGACGATCATGATCGCTGAAAAGGCGGCCGGCATGATTTTGGCAGCCAATCGCTAAGCCCCTCGAAGGTGCTGATTCCATGCCGGATTCGCCGCCTGGAGCGGCGGCGGATAACGGTAAACTGGCCAAAAAGCGACGCGAAAAGCTTAAATCTCAAGCCTTGAGCCCCTATATCAGGCCCTGATGGCTCGGTTTTCGAGCCCAAGCAAGATTAGGGGTTTCAATGGCAATGCAGCGATTTGGGCGTTTTGGACGAACTCTGGCAATGATGGCGATCGGCATGGTCGTCGCGCTGACCGTTGTGGACGTCGCCGAAGCGCGGCGTTCGGGCGGTGGCTTCGGCAGCCGCGGCACCCGCACCTTCTCGCAGCCGGCGACCACCAACACCGCGCCGACCAGCGCCGCACCGATTGACCGTTCGATGACGCCGCGTCAGGACGCTGGCCCCGCAGCCACCAATCCGGCAGCCGGCCAAACGCGCCCGGCGACCAACGCCACCCAGCCGAACGCCCGTCCGGGCTTCTTCAGCGGCTTCGGCGGTTCACTGCTCGGCGGCCTGATGGTCGGCGGCCTCATCGGCATGCTGATGGGCGGCGGCTTCGGCGGTGCGGCCGGCTTCCTCGGCATGATCGTGCAGATGCTTCTGATCGGCGGCCTGATCATGCTCGCCATGCGCTTCTTCGGCCGCAACCGTCAGCAGACGGCCTATGCCGGCCCGTCCGAGCGCTCGTCGAGCCAGTCGCCGGCAGGTGGCATGCCGTCGTTTAAGATCCCGAGCATCGGCGGCGGTCAGCAGGGCGCACAGGCATCCGCACGCCCGATGGCTGCTCCGGTGCAGGCGCCCGTCACCGACGGTCCTGCGGATGAGATCGGCATCGAACAGGCCGACCTCGAACAGTTCGAAAAGATGCTGAAGGACGTCCAGGCAGCCTATGCCGCCGAGGACTACGGCACGCTGCGCCGCCTGACGACGCCGGAAGCCATGTCCTATCTCGCCGAGGAACTCAGCGACAACGCGACCAGCGGCGTGAAGAACGATGTGCGCGACGTGCACCTGGTCCAAGGCGACGTGTCCGAGGCCTGGTCGGAAAACGGAACCGAGTTTGCGACCGTCGCGATGCGCTACGAAAGCATCGACGTGATGCGCGACCGCGCCACCGGCAAGGTGATCAGCGGCGATCCGGATAACCTGACCGAAGCCGTCGAGCTCTGGACGTTCGTCCGCAAGCCGGGCGCTGAGTGGCAGGTCTCGGCGATCCAGGGCGTCAGCCACGACTGACGTGCCCGTGACGTGAAATGACGAAAGGCCCGGTCGGCTCTGCCGCACCGGGCCTTTCCTTTTCATCGTCGCGCGATTGCCAAATCCGCCTCCGGCGGGACAAGGGCCTGGGCGATCAGGTCCCGGAGCCAGCGATGGGCGGGGTCGGCATCGCGCCGGCGGTGCCAGATCTGTCGAAAGGCAAAGGGCGGGATGGCGAAGGGTGGGTCAAACACGGTCAGCGGGCCGGCCTCGGCGTCGCGCGGTAGAATGCGGCGCGCGACCGTCAGCACCAGATCGGTTCCAAGCACAAGCCCGGGCGCCACACTCCAATGCGGCAATGCCAGCGCAATGCGGCGTTTGTGGCCCCCGGCCGCCAGCGCCAGGTCGATCTCGTTGCCGGTATCGCCGCGCAGCGAAACGAGAATGTGCGGCCTTTTCAGATAGGCGGGAAGATCCATCGTCTTTTCGCCATCCAAGCTCGCGGCATCGGCCAGGCAGGCGAAATCTTCCTCAAACAGCAGCGACGTCCTCAAATCCTCCGTCAGTGTCGGGAACACCCCGAGTGCCAGATCGATCTCGCCGTCGACGGCCTGTGCCATCATCACTTCGCGGCTCGCCTGGCCGACCAGGAGGTCGACGTTCGGCGCCTGCCTGCGCAGCACGGCCATCAACTGCGGAAGAAGGACGAGCGCCGCATAGTCGGACATCGCCAGCCGGAAGACATGGCGCTCCTGCGAGGGATCGAATGCGTGAGAGCCCATCAGCTGGCGCATATGCGCGAGCGCCTCGGTGAGCCTCGGCGCAATCTCGAGCGCCCGCACCGTCGGCTGCAGCTGCCCGCCATGCCGCACGAGAAGCGGATCGTCGAAGAGAGCCCGCAAGCGCGCGAGCGCATGGCTGACCGCCGGCTGGCTCTTGTTCAGCCGGATGGCGGCGCGCGACACATGACGTTCCGCCAGCAGAGCGTCGAGCACCACCAGCAAATTCAGATCAACAGCACCAAGATTATTCATATGGCGAATATAGCATGTGAGAAGTTGGAATTTCCATTCTTGAAATGGATCAGCGACAATGGGTCAATCAAGAAGGAAAAAACAATGCCCACGCTCTCCTCCCTCCTCATGCTTGCCGCGGCGATCTTCGCCGGCGCCGTCGTCCCCCTCCAGGCCGGCGCCAATGCCACCCTTGGTCGCCTCCTCGGCCATCCGCTTTGGGCAACAGCCGTCTCACTTGGCGTCAGCCTCGCGCTTATCCTACCGATGCTGATCGCCTTTAGGGCGCCGTTGCCCAGTCTCGCGGTGGCATTCAAGGGTCCGTGGTGGATCTGGATCGGCGGATTTGCCGGCGTGATCTATATCACTGCGGCTCTCCTCCTTGCGCCGAAGCTCGGCGCGGCAAGCTTCATCGTCGCCGTCATCGCCGGACAGATGGCCATCTCCATGCTCGTCGACCATTTCGGCCTGATGGGTTTCCCGCTGAAGCCGGTCAACGCCGCGCGACTGACCGGCCTGCTGCTGATCGTCGGCGGCATGATCGTCACGCAGCTCGCCAACGCTCCCGCGGCGCTGGCTGGTGCGACGCGATAGTCGTGTCGATCGGCCAGCCACATTCACCCGACTGGTGCTTGTCACCCACGAAACCCGCGTGGTAGACGATGCTCATGTCGAGCGAACCCCATTTGATGGCCTGATCTGCCCCGCAAGGCGGGGCTTGCAGCTGTGAGCCCAGAACCGTCCGCCCTTTGAGCGGACACGTTTCTTTCGCATCGATCCTCACACCTACGCTATTCCGGCTGATCCGGGATCGATTGCCTGCCATCAGGCTCACCATCATGACCAATTCCAACCTTTGGGGCGATGCCACCTTCCGGCGTGTCAGCCTCGTTCTCGCCGTCGATTCGTTCTGCTCCTGGATGCTCGTTGCCGCGCTGCCGCTCGCTGTTGCGACCCGCTTCGGCGCAGGAGCGGAGCTCATCGGCAGCCTTGTCCTTCGCCTCCTACCAAGCATCCTGCTTGCGCCGTTCGCCGCCGCGTTGCTGCGGCGCGTCGGCTCACGGCGTCCGCTCCTATGCGCCCTTGCAATCACCGCCGTCGCGATCCCCGGCCTGACGCTCGCTCCGGATGTCGTGACGTTGCAGATGATCGTCTTGGCCATTGGCCTTGCGGATACGGTCATCACGCCGGGCCTGTTGACGCTCCGCGCCACCGCCATTCCGGCCGGCCGCAACATGGAGGCCAACACGGTCTTCCAGACAATCGACCGCTTCGCCAAGATCTTCGGACCGCCAGCGACAGGTCTTCTGGCCACGACGACGTCGATTTCGACCACGTTTTTCGCATTGGCACTCGCTCAGATGGTTGCGGTCGTTCTGTTGATGCTCCAGCCAGGCGACAAGCCGGTGCAGCAGGAGCCAGCAACCTCTCGCGCCCCGCGCTTCGCTCGCGAGGCAAGTGCGATCCTGCACGAGAACCCTGTGCTATGGGCTTTGCTCCTGCCCGCCTTCGGCTACATGGTCTCACTGGGTGCGCTGCAACCGTTCCTGTTCTGGCTCAATCGCGACCAGTTCCGTCTCGGAGCCGAGATGTGGACTTTGCTTCTGGCGGCGCAAGGTGCCGGCGCCCTGATTGGCGCGATGGTCTCGCATCGGCTGGCTGGTCTTCTGGCCGATACGCGTGCACTGCTCGTCGCCTACCTCATTGCCAGCCTGCTCGAAGGCCTCTCGACCTTCGCACTGGTCTTTGCGCCCAACCACCTTGTGGCCAGTGGGCTGCTCGTCATCGGCGGCATACCGGAAATGATCGCGTTCGCGGCCTATTTTACCATTGTGCAACGCTGTCTGTGCCTGGAACGCCAGACGGTCTTTTACGCCCTCAGTCTGCCGCTGATGGATCTCTTCCTGACGGCCGGCATCCTCTCCGGAGTTCTGTATACGGGCGGCCACATGACACTTGGGCAATTCTGGCTGTTTGCCTGCGCCTGCGCAGTCCTTCCGGTTCTACCCTTCCTCGCACGGCAACGGCGCGCAGGCGACGACTGAACTGCCGCAGGAACCAAAAACATCAACGCCAGCCGTAACTTGCGGCTGGCGCGTTTCGTTTTCACTGGCCATACTCGCTCCGGGCTTTTTAAGGGGTATGGCATGCAGGATCGGTTGTTCATCGACGGCAAATGGGAGAAACCACGGCGCGGCGGCACGCTCGACGTCATTGATCCGGCGACGGAGGAGATCATCCATCGCGCGCCGGCAGCAACCTATGAAGACGTGGACCGGGCAACCAAGGCAGCCCGCATCGCCTTCGACAGTGGCCCCTGGCCGAAACTCTCCGGCGCCGAGCGTGCGACCTATCTCCGGGCGATTGCGGCCAAGATAGAAGAGAAGCGCCATTCACTGGCACGGCTCGAAGTAGCCGACAACGGCAAACCGCTGCCCGAAGCGCTCTGGGACATCGACGACGCCGCCGGTTGCTTCCGCTATTATGCCGGCCTCGCCGAGGAACTGGACGCTGACCTGGAAGAGACGATTGCCGTCGGCGACAACCGATTCACTTCGCGTGCAGTGCGCGAGCCGCTTGGCGTCGTCGGCGCGATCACGCCCTGGAACTATCCATTGCTGATGGTGTCCTGGAAGGTCGCCCCGGCGCTTGCCGCCGGCTGCACCGTCGTGCTGAAACCGTCGGAACTGACACCGTTGACGGCGCTTGAACTCGGCGTGATTGCCGAAGAGGTCGGGCTGCCGTCCGGTGTTCTCAATATCCTGACCGGTACCGGTATGGAGGCCGGCCAGCCGCTGACCGAGCATCCGCTGATCGACAAGCTCGCCTTTACCGGTTCGGTGGCGACCGGCCGCAAGGTGATGATGGCCGGTGCCCAGGACATCAAGAATGTCAGTCTCGAACTCGGCGGCAAGTCACCCTTCGTGATCTTTGCCGACAGTGACATCGACAAGGCCGTCGAATGGATCATGTTCGGCATCTTCTGGAACCAGGGCCAGGTCTGCTCGGCCACCTCGCGCGTTCTCGTCGAGGAGGAGATCTACGAGACCGTCGTCAAGCGCCTCTGCGAGGAGGCCGCCAAGATTACCGTTGGCAACGGGATCGACGACGGCACCCTGCTTGGCCCGATTGTTTCCAAGGGGCAATACGACAAGATCATGGGCGCCATCGACCGTGCCCGGCAGGACGGTGCCACGGTCGCCACCGGCGGCGGACGCCCAGCCGGCCTCAACAGCGGCTACTTTATCGAACCGACGGTGCTGGTGGGCATGCGCGAGGACAGCTTCGTCTGGCGCGAGGAGATTTTTGGCCCCGTCGTCTGCGTCAAGCCGTTTAGCGATGAGGCGGACGCGGTCCGCATGGCCAACGACAGCCGCTTCGGGCTCGCTGCCGCCGTCATGTCGGCCGACAGGGATCGCTGCGAGCGCGTAGCTCGCGCCTTCCGTGCCGGCATCGTCTGGATCAACTGCTCCCAGCCGACCTTCACCGAGGCGCCCTGGGGCGGCTACAAACAATCGGGCATCGGCCGAGAACTCGGCCGCTGGGGGCTTTCCAACTATCTCGAGACCAAGCAGATCACCAGCTTCGACGCGGACGAGCCCTGGGGCTGGTATCTCAAGGAATAACTGCAATCGGGGCGCAGAAGCCCCGGCGTCAAATTCCCTTCATGCGGCTGTGAAATAAGCCGACTAATGATAGCAGCTGAGAGCTGCCATCGGACGCACTGTATTCGGAGGGTCAGATGAACAGGTCGAACGACGAGATCGAAACGCAGGATTGGCTGGAAGCGGAACTCGCCGACACGCTCGACGAGGACTACGAGCTCGAGCTTTCCGAACCGGCGCTGTCGGAGGAGATCCGCAAGATCTACCGCAAGAGCCACCCGCCGACGATCCCGCGCATCGACTACTTCCGCACGCTCTTGCGGCTGCAGTCTGAGTTGATCAAGCTGCAGGACTGGGTGGTCTACCACAAGGAAAAGGTGGTGGTGATCTTCGAGGGCCGTGATTCCGCCGGCAAGGGCGGCGTCATCAAGCGTATTACCCAGCGGCTCAATCCGCGCGTCGTGCGCGTCGCCGCACTGCCGGCGCCGTCCGACCGCGAAAAGACGCAATGGTACTTCCAGCGCTACGTGCCGCACCTGCCGGCCGGCGGCGAGATCGTTCTCTTCGACCGCTCCTGGTACAACCGCTCCGGCGTCGAGCGCGTCATGGGCTTTGCCACCGAAAACCAGGTCGAGCAGTTCTTCGACGACGTGCCGGAATTCGAGCGCATGCTGGTGCGTTCGGGCATCAGGCTGGTGAAATACTGGTTCTCGATCACCGACGAGGAGCAGCAGATGCGCTTCCTGGTGCGCATTCACGACCCCTTGAAGCAGTGGAAACTCTCGCCGATGGACCTGCAGTCGCGGGTCCGCTGGGAGGCCTATACCAAGGCCAAGGAAGAGACCTTTGCCCGCACCAACATTCCCGAAGCCCCCTGGCACATCGTCGAAGGCAACGACAAGAAGCGCGCCCGGCTGAACTGCATCGACCACCTGTTGACCCAGATCCCCTACGAGGATGTGCCGCACGAGGAAATCTCGCTGCCGGAGCGCGTTTTCAATCCGGACTACGAGCGCAAGGTGCTGCCGCCGGAACTCTACGTGCCGTCGAAATACTGACGCGCGCAGCCGCCCTGCCGATCGGCAGCAGTTGAAAGCGAGGCGGTACCCGCCCGCCTCGCTTGCAATATCCCCCTGAAAATCAGAGATTGCCGTGAAACGACAGTTTCATGGAAATCGCATGGGCCCCAAAGAACGCTCCTTCCTCACCCGTGTCCGCCAGGTACTGCCGGACCTGCATCCAGCCGAGCGGCGGCTCGGGGATTTTCTCTGTGACTTTCCCGGTGAAGTCGCGAGCTACTCAGCCCAGGAACTCGCGGCGCTCGCGCATGTCTCGAAGGCGACGGTGTCGCGCTTCATCCAGCGGCTCGGCTACGACAATTACGAGGAAGCGCGCCGCCATGCCCGCGCCGACAAGCAGACGGGCTCGCGCCTTTTCCTCGCAACCGCGACCGACAGCGGCGGTGAACAGTCGCTCACGTCCCATGTGGCCCAAGGCGTCGCCAACATCGAGGCGACCTTTCTCGCGATCTCCGAAACCCAGGTGACGGCGGCGGCAACGGCCATTCTCGCCGCCCGCAAGGTCTGGGTGATCGGCTTTCGCGCCAGCCATTCCTTTGCCACCTATCTGCAATGGCAGATGACCCAGGTGATCGAGAACATCTCCGCCATTCCCGGCGGCGGCCAGACGCTCGGCGAGCACCTGGTCAGTATCGCCAGGGACGATGTCGTCATCCTCTTCGGCCTGCGCAGGCGCGTTTCGCTGATGGAACCCATTCTCGCGCAGCTCGAAAAATCCGGCGCGCGGCTGCTTTACATCACCGATGAGGGCGTACCCTTCCTCAACCAGGCGGAATGGCATTTCCGCTGCCAGACACTGGCACCAGGCCCGCTCTTCAACCACGTCTCGGTCATGGCGCTTTGTCATCTGCTCACCACCCGGTGCATCGAAATCGCTGGCACCGCCGGCCGCAATCGGCTGCGCGGCATCGAAGCCATCAACGATGCGCTTGAGGAATTGTGAGCGGCGATTGGGCATTTGCCTGAAATGCCAGAACATTTTTCGGGCACAAGAAATCTGAGTTTCAGACGCCGTTGCGACAACGATCCGCCGCCAAAGCTCTGACGTAAAACGAGAAACTACAGTTTCTCATGAGATGGCACGAAACCTGCATTCCCTACACTGTTCTGCGAAGGTCCTGATCCTTTCGCAGCGCGTCATAGAATCTTCTATGAAACTGCGATTTCATGATGTAGATTTCATGAAACTGAGTTTTCACATTTTCACGTTGTTAAGCCATAAAGGGGAACGAACCATGGCAGCGGAAAATATGGTGCCTTCCGGCAGGTCATCGCCGGTCATCAGACAGTTGGAATCAGCCTTCACCAAGATCGGCGTCACCGGCGCCCACAAGCAGATCCTCGCTCTCGTGCTCATCGGCTGCCTGTTCGAGAGCTTTGAGCAGAACACCATCGGCGTCGCGGGCCCGATCCTGAAAGAACATTGGGGCCTCACCGGCACCGACATCGGCTTCCTCAATACCATCACCTTCGGCAGTGCGGCGATCGGCCGTCTGCTCTCCGGCATCCTTGGCGACCGCTACGGCCGGCGCGTGATGCTGACCATCAACCTTCTGCTCTTCACCATCGGCTCGGCTGCCTGCGCCATGGCGCCGAACTTCGCCACCCTCTGCTTTGCCCGCGCCATCGTCGGCTTCGGCGTCGGCGGCGAGATCTCGACCGCCGTGACGATGCTCTCGGAATTCTGCTCGCCAAAATTCCGCGGCACGGCGGCCGGCCTCGTCAATGTCGGCGCCGGCGGCTTCGGCAATTTCCTTGCGCCCGCCTTCGGCCTGATGATCTTTACCCTCTTTCCGGGTGAAAACAGCTGGCGCTGGCTCTTTGCGGCCCTCGCGCTACCGGCCCTGCTCGTCGTCTTCTATCGCCGCTTCGTGCCGGAAACGCCGCGTTTCCTTGCCTCGCAAGGCAAGATCGACGAAGCCAACAAGGTGCTTTCGATCCTTGCTTCCGGATCGCTTCGCCCGCGCAACCTCAAGGTCCAGGAATATCTGACCAAGGACCACCTGAAGGACGAGGAGCCGGCCAAGAGCGACTGGAAGGAACTCTTCCGCGCGCCCTATCTCGGCCGCACCATCCCCGTCGCCATCGCCATCCTGATGAGCTACGGCGCCCAGCTTTCCGTACTGACGCTGATGCCGATCATCTTCGTGTCCATGGGCTATACGCTGCAGGGCAGCCTGCTCTACAGCATGATCATCCAGAGCGGCAGCGTGCTCGGCGCCATCGCCGCCTCGATGTTCGGTTACTACTTCCCGCGAAAGAAGGTGCTGACGCTGGGTGCCGTCTTCGCCTGCCTTGCGGCCGTCTCGATCGCCTATCTCGGCACCAACATCTATCTGGTGCTGATGTTCGGCGCGATCTTCCAGTTCTTCGTGCTCTTGCTCAACACCTCGATCTGGATCTATGCGCCCGAACTCTTCCCGACCCGCATCCGCGCCTTCGGCGTGGCGCTGATCCTTGCAACCGGTTCGGCTGCGGGTTCCTTCGTCCCCACCATCGCTGGCGCCCTCTTTGACGTTTACGGCATGGTCGGTGTCTTCGGTCTCGCCGCCGGCATGTATGCGGTCTTTGCCTTCTGCATCCAGCTCGGGCCCGAGACCTACGGCATGTCGATGGAAGACCTCACCCAGCCGGCCGATGCGGACCTCGCAAAGGCTGAAACCTCTGAAATCAAAGTCGGCGTGGAACTGAGAACGTGAGCGCACATATCCTTCTGATCAACCCGAACAGTTCGCGTGCCACCAGCGACATGATGGTCGCCATCGCACGCCGGGCTGCATCAGGACGCATGGCCGTGGCAGTTGCCACGGCCATGCGGAACCCGCCGATGATCGTCACACCGGAGCAACTGACCCATGCCGCTGCCGAGGTCGTCGAAATCGGTGAAAAGCACGAGGCTGGATGCCTCGGTATTGTCGTCAGTGCCTTCGGCGACCCCGGCCTTGCCGCCCTCAAGCATCGCCTCGATATTCCGGTTATCGGCATCTGCGAAGCCTCGATGATCGAGGCCTCGCAGGGTGGCCGCAAGTTCGGCGTCGCCACCACGACGCCGGAACTGATCCAGGCGATCGACGATCGTGCCCGCGACCTCGGCGTCTGGCCGCAATACACCGGCATCCGCTGCACGCCGGGCGATCCGCTTGCGCTCTCCGCGCACCCGGATCGCCTGCTCTCCGCGCTCGGTGAGGCAGTTCGCCAGTGTATCGAAGACGATGGCGCCGAGGCCGTCATCATCGGCGGCGGCCCGCTCGGCCAGGCCGCCGACGACCTGCAGCCAATGTTCTCGACGCCGATCATCGCGCCCATCCCGAGCGCCATCGGACGCATGCTCAACCTGACGCGGGTTGCCGCCTGAGCGGCACCCGCAAACCCCTGATCGCCCGAAAGGAGTATGGATCGGGCAACGGTAAAGCCTGTTTCCACTCGCCGCCCTGTGGTATTTTCGCTCCTTCTGCTGCGTGTTGCCTGCATCGTAGCCGATCCAGGCGCAAAGACGTGCAGCAGTTCAAAGTCCTGCAGTGACCTTGACGCGTCCGATCAGACACGCAGCACTGTAGTGGGCGAGACCGAAGCTGGGGCGGAGGTTACGCGATGAAATCTCTCTTTGCATCGCTGGCCGCGGTGGCGTTCTTTACCGCGACAGCCATGGCTGGCCCTTTGCACGACGCAGCACGGGACGGCGATACGGAACGCGTCAAGCAGTTGCTCGATCAGGGAACCGACATCACCGAGCCCGACACGGCCGGCGAGCCGGCCCTGCTGATCGCGGCTCTCAAAGGACGCACCGAGGTCGTTGCACTCCTGATCGAGCGCGGCGCCGACGTCGAGATCCGCAACAAGGGTGGCCTGACGGCACTGCACGCCGCCGCCTATGGCGGCGATCTCGAAACAGTCAAATTGCTCGTCGCCAAGGGCGCGGCGGTCAACGACACCGCCAACTTCTACAAGATGTCGCCGCTGCATGCGGCCGCCGAAGAGGGCCACGCCGAGGTGGTGGCCTTCCTGCTTGCCAACAAGGCCGACATCGAAGCCAAGGAACGAAACGGCTACACGCCGCTCACCCAGGCGGGGTGGCGATCCTATTGGCCAACGGCCGAGCTTCTGCTGAAAGCCGGTGCCACCTGCCAGAAGGCCGATCTCGTCGGCGAATGGCTCTATGGCGAATGCACGAAACGACAATAGAACCAGATCCGGAAACGGAGGAAATGGCATGTCTCGATACTCCATACCCCTTGCGATCGCGGCGACAGCGACGCTGTTGGCGTCCGCGGGCCCGTCGCTGGCCGAAGAGCCCGTCAACACCGGCTACTTCGGCGACGTGGCGATCAAGGGATACGACCCCGTCGCCTACTTCACCGAAAACAAGGCTGTCGAAGGATCGCCCGAATTCAGCTACCGCTGGCTTGGCGCCACTTGGCAGTTCGCAAACGCCGAGCACCGCGACCAGTTCATGAAAGAACCGACCCGCTATGCGCCGCAATATGGCGGCTACTGCGCCGATGGCGTCTCCTTCGGCACCGTGACGACCAACATCGATCCGAAGGCATGGCGCATCATCGAGAACAAGCTGTACCTCAGCTACGATCCGGGTGCCGCCGACGGTCTCGTCAAGAACCCGAACAAGGTGGTCGATTCGCGCAAGCACTGGTCCGAGGTCGAGCAGACGCTGCTCACCGAGAAGGCGAACATCAACTGGACGAGGCCTTCGCGCTGAGGCGGCCGCCCGCGCACAGCCATAGCGTTCACCGCTCGATCGAGAAGAATTTTAGAGCCTGCGGCGTGACACTGATGTAGTCCGCCGTGCGCTCGCCCTTGGCCGTGTTGCGGTAGACATAACCGCAGACCATGCGGTCGAGAAAATATCCGTCATATTTCTCGCAGAGCTGGTTGCCCTTCACTTCGATGCGGCCGGTGATGTTGGTGTTGCTGGTGCGATAGGCCGTGTTGCCGTCCTTGTCGAAGAACTGGGCGAAGCTCGTGCCGTTCTTGTGCACGCCGGTCCAGGTCTTGTCGCTGGTCAGTTGCTTGAGCTCCTCGGGGCCGAGCCGGTCGCTGGCGGCACCGACGAAACCGAAGGGCCATTCCGGTATTCCCGCGACGCGAAGCCCGAAGAGATGGCGATAGAGGTCCTCCTCGCGCCAGTAGTCGTAGAGGTAGCCGTAGTAGCTGAGGTTCGTGTCCGGGAAGAGCTTCAGCAGTTCCGCAGCTTCCGCTGCAGCACTTTGCTGGTCGCCCCGCTGGGCATAGGCGGACGCCAGATATTCGCGCACCGCCTCCGACTTCGGCAGCGACGCACCGGCCGTCTCGATCAAAGGGATTGCCTTTTCGAGGCGGCGCGCCGTGTAATAGACGATGCCGGCCAAAAGCTGCAGGCTGGACGATGGCGACGGATCGAGCCTCAACGCCCGGTCGATATCGTCGATCGCCTGCTCATTCTCGCCGGTCTGGGCAAGCACCAGCGCCAGGTTGGCCAGCGCCTCGGCATCGTTCGGTTGCGCAGAGACTGCCCTTAGCGCCGACTCTTTCGCTTCAAGCGCCCTCCCGTCAACGAGCTGCAGCAGCGCCAGCACCGTGTGGGCGCGGGCATTGTTGGCGTCGAGCTTCAGCGCCTGTCCCGCCGCGTCATAGGCGATCTTGCGGGCCACGGCCGCCGACCAGAGATAATTGTAGTCGTTGCGCCAGACGTCGACAGCGACGCGGGCGATGCCGGCATGGGCATCGGCGAAGTCAGGATCGAGGTCGATCGCCCGCTGGTAGAAGGAAAGCGTCTGGCGATAGGTGTCGACATCGCGCCAGATGAGGCCCTGCTGCTCGGCCCGCATGTAGTTGTCATAGGCCTCGAGATTGTCCGTGGGGATGCGCGCCAGCTGGTCGCGCTCGCCCTGGCTGAGTTTTACTTCGAGCGCGGCAATGATCTTGCTGATGACGTCGTCCTGAACCGCGAAGAGATCGGCATACTGTCGATCGTAGCGTTCCGCCCAGAGCGATAGGCCGCTCACCGCATCGATGAGCTTGACGTTGATGCGCAGCCGCTGATCGGCGCGCTGCAGGGTGCCTTCGAGCACGTAGTGCACGCCGAGTTCGGCGGCCACGTCCTGGATCTTGTTGGCGCTGCCTTTCAAGGCAAAGACCGAGTGCCGGGCGATGACGAAGAGGCCGGAGACTTTCGACAGTTCGGTGATGAGATCGTCGGTGAGCCCTTCGGCCAGATGGTCGTGATCGCTGTCGCCGCTGACATTGATGAAGGGCAGGACGGCGACGGACGGCTGGTCGGGCAGCGGATAGGCGAAACGCTCAGCCGGCCCCTCCTGGCCGATCCACGTCCAAGGCTGCCACCAGGCGAGCACGGCAGAAAGGGTGAGCGCGGCAACGCCAACGGCCAACCCCCTTACCCAGGCAGCGCGCCGCGGCTTCTTTTCGACCGTGGTCTTGCCCGCCGCCTCCGGGTTGAGAAGCACGCGATAGACCCGGATCGGGTCGGCCAGCCCCTTGACGGCCTGCCGCCCGAGCGAAACGAAACCAACCTTCAGCTTGGAACTGACCTGGTCATAGGCGGTGCCCGAGATGGCAATCCCGCCCGGATCGGCGAGCCCCTGCACCCGATCGGCAATGTTGACGCCATCACCGTGGATATCGTCGCCCTCGACGATGATGTCGCCGAGATTGATGCCGATGCGAAAATCCAGCCTCTCGCCGTTTGGCGCCTTTTCGGCTTCCGCCTCCGCCTTGCGCCTCTGGATTTCGACCGCGCATTGCGTCGCGTCGACGACACTGCGGAATTCGACCAGCAGGCCGTCGCCCATCGTCTTTACCAGACGTCCGTGATGCTCGAGAAACAGCGGCTCTAGAATGCTCGCTAGATCGGCCTGGAATCGGAGACGCGTGCCTTCCTCGTCCAGCCGGCTCAAGCGGCTGTAACCGACGACATCCGCGATCAGGACGGCAGCGAGACGGCGCTCCATCGACGAACTCTCAACGTACGATGTACTCCAGCCATGATGTTACCGCAGCTTGGCGGGCCGCGCCATCTGCGGGCGCGCGGGCAATGCGACGGCCTTGGCGCCGTAACCGTTACGTACTTGCGATTCCTCGTCGAACTGGCACGATTTGGGCTCCAGCCTTAAGGGAACCTGCGATGCTCAAGCGACGGTCACTTCTGATGCTCGGCGCACTTGCGACGGCTCTACCCGCACTCAAGGTGACGAGGGCAGGTGCTGCCGACACCGGCCTGTCGACGGATGAGGCCCGCGCCATCGCCAAGGAGGCCTACACATACGGCTTCCCCCTGGTCGACAATTACCGCATCCAGCATTCCTACTTCGTCGATCGCGGCAATCCCGAGTTCAAGAGCGGTTGGAACATCCTCAACAACACCGCGCGGGTCTACACACCTGACGACAAGGCGATCCAGACGCCGAATTCAGACACGCCCTACTCGTTCCTCGGCGCTGATCTGCGCGCCGAACCCTTGGTCCTGGCGGTGCCGGCGATCGAGAAGGAGCGCTACTACTCGCTCCAGTTCATCGACATGTACACGTTCAACTTCGCCTATGTCGGCAACCGCTCCACCGGCAGCGAGGCTGGCCGTTTCCTGCTCGCAGGACCAAACTGGAAAGGCGAAACTCCGCCGGGCATCAAGGCGGTCATCCGCTCGGAAACCGAATTCGCCTTCGTGCTTTACCGCACGCAGCTCTTCAATCCCGCCGACATCGAGAACGTCAAGAAGGTCCAGGCCGGCTACACGGTCGAGCCGCTCTCGAGCTTTCTCGGCCAGGCGGCACCCGCAGCGGCACCGGCCGTCGATTTTGCCAAGCCGCTGAGCGCGGCAGATGAGAAGACCTCGCCGGAGTTCTTCAAGATCCTCAACTTCGTCCTCGGCTTCTGCCCGACGAACCCGTCGGAAACGGACCTGATGGAGCGCTTCGCCAAGATCAATGTCGGTGGCGGCAAGAGCTTCGATTTCGAGACCTTCCCCAAGGAGATGCAGCAGGCGATCGAGGGCGGCATCGCCGACGCCTGGGCCGCCTTCAAGGAGTTCAAGGAAACCGAACTCGATACCGGAAAACGAACGAGCGCCGACAGCTTCGGCACACGCGAGTATCTGAACGGGCGCTATCTCGACCGCATGTCCGGCGCCGTGCTCGGCATTTACGGAAACTCCAAGGACGAGGCAATCTATCCCGCCTACTTCACCAGCGACGACAAGAAGCCGCTTTCGGGCGAGAACCGCTACACGTTGCGCTTCGAACCGGGGCAACTGCCGCCGGTCAACGCCTTCTGGTCGCTGACGCTCTACCAGCTGCCGGCAAGCCTGCTCTACGCCAATCCGCTCAACCGGTACCTCATCAACTCGCCGATGCTCGCCGATCTGAAGAAGGATGCCGACGGCGGTGTTACGCTCTACGTTCAGAACGAAAGCCCGGGCGCAGACAAGGAGGCCAACTGGCTGCCAGCGCCCACCGGCCCATTTTTCATGGCGATGCGCCTCTATTGGCCGAAAGCCGACGCGCTCGACGGCAAATGGAAAGCGCCAGCCCTGCACCACGTCAATTGATCGCCGAGGACCCGACATGACCACATTGCGTATTACTGTTGCTCTCAGTGCAGCGCTCGTTGGCTTCAGCCCGCTGACGGCGGCCGCCGCCGACCCCGTGACCGTCGGCATCGACAACTTCGTTCGCGCCGAGAGCGACATGTATGCGGCCAGCATGGTCAAGGACGGCGCCTTCGGCAAGTTCCTGCACCGGCGCGAACCCGCCTCGATCGACAACCAGACCGTCATCCGCCTCAACCGCGACACGCTCTATTCGTCGGCCGTGTTCGACCTCGACGCCGGACCGGTCACGATCACCCTGCCGGACGCCGGAAAGCGCTTCATGTCGATGCAGGTGATCAATGAGGATCATTACGTGCCCGAAGTCGTCTACGGCGCCGGCGAGACGACCCTGACCAAGGAAAAGGTCGGCACGCGCTACGTCGTCGTCGGCATCCGCACCCTCGTCGATCCCGCCGACGAAAAGGATATCGCCGAGGTGCATGCCCTTCAGGACGCGATCAAGGTCAGCCAGAAGACTGAAGGCAAGTTCGAGGTTCCCGCCTGGGATCCGGCCAGCCAGAAGAAAGTGCGCGAGGCGCTGCTCGTGCTCGGCTCCACCATCCCGGACTTCAAGAAGGCCTTCGGCACCAAGGACGAAGTCGATCCGATCCGCCACCTGATCGGCACCGCGACCGGCTGGGGCGGCAATCCCGACAAGGACGCGACCTATCTCAACGTCACGCCCGCCAAGAACGACGGCAAGACGATCTACAGGCTCGACGTCAAGGACGTCCCGGTCGATGCCTTCTGGTCGGTCAGCGTCTATGATGCGCAAGGCTTCTACGAAAAGAACGCCTACGACGCCTATGCCATCAACAACATCACAGCGAAAAAGGCGGATGACGGCAGCGTCGCGATCCAGTTCGGTGGCTGCGATGGCAAGATCGCCAACTGCCTGCCGGTGGTCGACGGCTGGAACTACACGGTACGGCTCTACCGGCCACGCAAGGAAATCCTCGATGGCTCCTGGCACTTTCCCGAGCCGCAACCGGTGAACTAGATTTTTCCGGGATCGCGACCAGGCACGGGAGGCCGCGTGCATGGAGAATGAGGACGACGACCTTGCTGCGTTCGCCGAACATGGTGCAACGCCCCTGCCCGCCTCAACGCTCGAAGGCCACGTCGAGCATAACGGCGCGCGCATCTGGTACGCGACCCATGGATCGGGCAAGCCGGTCATCCTGTTGCATGGCGGCCTCGGTCACAGCGGCAATTGGGGTTTTCAGGTCCCGGTACTGCATCGGGCTGGTTATCGCGTCATCCTGATCGACAGCCGCGGCCATGGCCGCAGCACCCGCGACAGCAAACCCTACACTTACGAACTCATGGCGTCGGACGTGCGCGCCGTCATGGACAGGCTCGAACTTCAAAAGGCGGCCATAGCCGGCTGGAGCGACGGCGCCTGTATCGCACTCGTTCTCGCCTCGATGGCGCCGGAGCGCGTCAGTGGCGTCTTCTTCTTCGCCTGCAACATGGATCCGAGTGGAACGAAGGAGATCGAACCGAGCCCGGTGCTCGACCGCTGCTTCAGGCGGCATTCGAGCGATTACAGGGAGCTATCGGCAACGCCTGACGCGTTTGGCGCCTTCGTCGATGCCGTCAGCGAGATGCAGAAGACCGAGCCGAACTACACCGCCGACGATCTCGGCAAGATCCGCGTGCCGGTCGTGATCGTGCAAAGCGAACACGATGAATTCATCAGGCGCGAACACGCGGACTACCTCGCCCGCAGTATTCCGGGCGCCGCGTTCATCCTGCTTGACGACGTCAGCCACTTCGCGCCGCTACAGCGGCCGGACCGCTTCAATGCCGCTCTCGCGGCGTTCCTTGCCGCACTCGATGATGAGCCCGAATGACGAGCCTGGATCGGCCCGTCATCATTCCATCCCGCAGCGTTACTCAGCCGCCTCGGTCTCCGGCATCGGCACATAGTTGAGGATCGGCGACAGCCAGCGCTCGACCTCGCGCACCGGCATGCGTTTGCGCTCCGCATAATCCTCGACCTGGTCGCGCTCGACCTTGGCGACGCCGAAGTAATAGGCCTCGGGGTGGCCGATGTAGAGACCTGATACCGACGAGCCTGGCCACATTGCATAGCTCTCGGTCAGGCTGACGCCGATCGCGGCATCCGCATCGAGCAGCCGGAACAGCGTCGCTTTTTCCGTATGGTCGGGTTGAGCCGGATAACCAGGCGCCGGGCGGATGCCGGCATAGGGCTCGCCGATCAGCTCCACGGGCGTGTAGGTCTCGTCGGCTGCATAACCCCAGAGCTCGGTGCGCACATACTCATGCATGCGCTCGGCGAAGGCTTCGGCGAAACGGTCGGCCAGCGCCTTGACCAGGATCGACGAATAGTCGTCGTTGGCGCGCTCGAAGCGCTCGGCGATCGCCACTTCCTCGATGCCGGCCGTGACAACGAAGCCACCGACATAATCGTTCGAGCCGCTATCGACGGGGGCGACGAAGTCGGAAAGCGCCACGTTCGCACGGCCGTCGCGCTTCGACAGCTGTTGGCGTAGCGTGAAGAAGGTCGCAAGCTCGGACGCCCGGTCTTCGCCGGCAAAGAGCCGGATGTCGTCGCCGACGGTGCCCGCTGGCCAGAAGCCGACAACGGCCTTCGGCGCGAACCACTTCTCCTCGATGATCTTCGCAAGCATCGCCTGGGCATCATCGAACAGCTGGCGGGCAGCAGCCCCTTGCGCCTCGTCTTCGAGGATCTTCGGATAGACGCCCTTCAGCTCCCAGGTCTGGAAGAACGGTGTCCAGTCGATGTAACGGGCGAGCTCCGCCAGATCCCAGCTTTCAAAGACGCGCGTGCCGACGAAGGACGGCGCCTTGACCTGATAGGTGCTCCAGTCGATCCGGTGCTGGTTGGCGCGGGCCTGCGACAACGGCAGACGGCGCTTTTCCGCCTCGTTGCGGGCATGGGCGTCAGCGACCTTGCGGTACTCCGCCCGGACCGTCTCCATGTAGCTGTCGCGCACTTCCGGCGACAACAGGCTCGAGACGACGCCGACCGCGCGGCTGGCGTCGGTGACATAGACCGTCTGGCCGCGATCATAGCGCGGATTGATTTTCACCGCCGTGTGCACGCGGCTGGTGGTCGCACCACCGATCAAAAGCGGCACATCGAAGCCTTCGCGCTCGAGCTCGGAGGCGACATGCACCATCTCGTCGAGCGACGGGGTGATCAGGCCCGACAGGCCGATGATATCAACCTTCTGCTCACGCGCCACGTCGAGGATTTTTGCCGAGGGCACCATGACGCCGAGATCGATGATTTCGTAATTGTTGCAGGCAAGCACGACGCCGACGATGTTCTTGCCGATATCGTGCACGTCGCCCTTGACCGTCGCCATCAGGATCTTGCCGGCGCTCTGGCGTGCCTCGCCGCCATTGGCGAGCTTCTCCGCCTCCATGTGCGGCAGGAGCACGGCAACCGCCTGCTTCATCACACGTGCGGATTTGACCACCTGCGGCAGGAACATCTTGCCCGAGCCGAAGAGGTCGCCGACAACGTTCATGCCCGCCATCAACGGCCCTTCGATGACGTGCAGCGGTCGGGCGACGCCAAGGCGCGCCTCCTCCGTATCAGCCTCGATATACTCGGTGATGCCGTTGACCAGCGCATGTTCCAGGCGCTTTTCGACCGACCATTCACGCCAGGTAAGATCTTTCTCACGGCCCTGCGCCCCGCCCTGCCCGCGATAGCGCTCGGCGATCTCCAGCATGCGCTCGGTCGAATCGGCGCGGCGGTTGAGCACCACGTCCTCGCAGGCTTCACGCAGGTCGGCATCGATCGCGTCATAGACGGCGAGCTGGCCCGCATTGACGATGCCCATGTCCATGCCCGCCTGAATGGCGTGATAGAGGAACACGGCGTGCATCGCCTCGCGCACCGGCTCGTTGCCGCGGAACGAGAAGGAAAGGTTGGAAACGCCGCCAGACACATGGACATGCGGCAAGGTCGTGATGATCTCGCGCGTCGCCTCGATGAAGTCGACGCCGTAATTGTTGTGCTCTTCGATGCCCGTTGCCACCGCAAAGATGTTCGGGTCGAAGATGATATCCTCGGGCGGGAAGCCCGCCTGTTCCGTCAAAAGCTTGTAGGCGCGGGTGCAGATCTCGACCTTGCGTGCCTGGGTATCGGCCTGGCCAACCTCGTCGAATGCCATGATGACGACGGCGGCGCCATAGGCGCGGCAAAGCTTCGCGTGGTGCAGGAACGCCTCCTCGCCTTCCTTCATCGAGATGGAATTGACCAGCGGCTTGCCCTGAACACATTTCAGGCCGGCCTCGATCACCTCCCACTTCGACGAATCGATCATCACGGGAACGCGGGCGATATCCGGCTCGGAAGCGACGAGGTTCAGGAACTCGATCATCGCCTGCTTCGAATCGATCAGGCCCTCGTCCATGTTGATGTCGATGATCTGCGCGCCGTTCGCCACCTGGTCGCGGGCGACATCAAGGGCTGCCGAATAGTCGCCGGCGGTGATCAGTTTGCGAAACTTGGCCGAACCGGTGACGTTGGTGCGCTCGCCGACATTGACGAAGGGAATGTCCGACGTCAGCGTGAAGGGCTCCAGGCCGGACAACCGCATCAGCGGCTCGATCTTCGGGATCTCGCGCGGCGGATGCTTGGCAACGGCCTTGGCAATCGCGCTGATATGGGCCGGCGTCGAACCACAGCAGCCACCGACGATGTTGAGCAGGCCGTCGCGCGCAAAGGCTTCCACCTGGGCTGCCATCTGCTCCGGCGTCTCGTCATACTGGCCGAACTCGTTCGGCAGTCCAGCATTGGGATAGGCGCAGACGAAAGTGTCGGCAACGCCGGAGAGCTCGTCGATATGGGCGCGCATGGCGTTGGCGCCGAGCGCGCAGTTGAGCCCGATGGTGAAAGGGTCGGCATGGCGCACGGAGTGCCAGAACGCCGTCGGCGTCTGGCCGGACAGCGTGCGGCCCGAAAGGTCGGTGATCGTGCCCGAGATCATCACCGGCAGCTCGATGCCCTTTTCGACGAAGACTTCCTTGGTGGCAAAGATCGCCGCCTTGGCGTTCAGCGTGTCGAAGATCGTCTCGATCAGGATGATGTCGGCGCCGCCGTCGATCAGACCGCGGATCTGCTCGGCATAGGCGATGCGCAGGTCGTCGAAGGTGACGGCGCGATAGCCGGGATTGTTGACGTCGGGAGAGATCGAAGCCGTGCGGTTGGTCGGCCCGAGCGCGCCGGCGACGAAACGGCGGCGACCGTCTGCGGCTTCGGCACGCTTGGCCGCGCGCCGCGCCACCCGTGCGCCGTCGCGGTTGAGATCATAGACCATGTCTTCCATGCCGTAGTCGGCCTGGGCGATACGGGTCGAGGAGAACGTGTTGGTTTCAAGAATATCCGCGCCGGCGATGGCATAGGCGTAATGGATGTCCTCGATCGCCTTCGGCTGGGTCAGCGTCAGAAGATCGTTGTTGCCCTGCTGGTGACAGGCGCAGCCGCCGAACCGGTCGCCACGGAAATGCTGCTCGACGAAGCCGAGCTGCTGGATTTCCGTGCCCATTGCGCCATCCATGATCAGGATGCGTTCGCGCGCGGCCTGGCGCAGCGCCCGCATGATCTCGGAGCCATCCGGTTTTGAGGAAACGTCACCGAAAAGGGCGTCGATGGCGGACATGGGAAATCTCCCGTTCTGAAAACGACAAACAATAAACGAGTCAGTCACATAAAGATATCTTTATGTCAACATATGAACTAATCACATTTCGCCATTGAGCAAAGAAAATGGCCCGCCGCTATTGCGACGGACCCTAGGAAGAACAGCCTGTTATCAAACGGCAAATCAGAGCCGCGCGAGGCAATCCTCAGTCTCATAGATGGCGCAGAGAATATGATAGAAGCTGCTTGCCGGCGCCGCCTCGTCGACGAAGCTGCCATCGGCCTTCTGCTTGTCGCGCCAGAGACCCGCGACCGGCGTATCGAGGAACGTCTGCAGCGCTGCTGCCGCCCGGGCTGCAGAGGCCAGATAGCGTTCGCGCTCGGCGCCGTTGGAAAGCGCTGCAAAGCGGACCGCCGCCTTCAACCATTCGGTCTGCGGCCAGAGCCGGGCGATCGGATCGGCAACCGACAGATCATCCAACAGCGTCATGATCGCGACGTTGCGATCCGCGCAGATGCCGTGCGCCTCGCCGAGGTCGAAGAGCCGCTTCGCCTTGACGATCGCCTCGGCGCTGCCGCGGCGCTCGGCCCAACGCAGAAGGAGCCAGGCCCATTCGAACAGATGGCCTGGCTCGACGATCCGGCCCTTGTCGCCGGCAAAGGGCGCCCAGTCATGGTCGAAGAACTCGCGCAGCACGCCGCTCTCGGCGTCGATGAAATGGTCCATCGCCAGATGCGCGATCTCGTCGGCCAGATTGGCCCAGGCGATCTGGTCGAAACCGTCCACCATCTCGCTTGCAAGGCACGCCTCGAAGAGGTGCATATGCGGGTTGGAGCAAAGCGGCAGGCGGGGAGGATTGTCCTCTTCGAAGCCGGCGAAGGGATGCTTGACGTGCTCTTCCAGTCGGATGCGCAGATCGTTGCTGCGCTCGATCATTTCGGCTTTGCGCGCAGGCATCACTTCGCCGAGATAGGCAAAGGCAAGAAGCGCGAAGGCCTGGTTGTAGAGGTCGAACGAGCCGTCGAGCAGATTGCCCTCGGCATCGGCGAGCGCGCCATAAAACCCGCTCGGCTGCTTGTAGACCCGATCGAAATAGGCAAGGCCGCCTTCGGACGCACTACGCCAGTCACCCGCCCAGCCGCGGCGTCCGGCTTCGGCAAAACAATAGACCTGCCGCGGCTGCACCCGAGAGCGCCGGTTGGCGCTGGTCGGTTCGCCGGCCATGTCGATGGTCTCGACGAAACCACCGGCGGCGTCGACACCCTTGTCGCGCCAGAGCGGCAGCGCCTCATCGGCGAGCCATTGAGACAGGGCGCGCGATCGCGAAAAAATATCCTCTGCCAACGCTCAGCCCTCTAGCTTCAAGGCATCGTGATCCTTGCCGAGCAGGGACGAGAGCGCCTCGACCACCATGTTGTGGTCTTCGCGCTGCGGCAGGCCCGACACGGTGACCGCACCGATGCAACCCGTACCCTTGACGACGATCGGGAAACTGCCGCCATGGGCTGCGTAGTCGGCATCGGCCAGGCCGAGCTTTGCCTGCAGATTGGTCTGCGCTTTCGCCAGTTCGCGGCCGGTGGCATAGCTGCTCTTGAACAGCCGGAACACGGTGTTGCGCTTGCGGCGCACCCAGTTCGGATTGTCGGGCGTCGCCCCTTCGAGGGCCGCGTAAAACACCTGCATCGAAAACAGCGTGACGTCGATGACGACGCCGAGCTTGCGCTCGGCCGCCATCTTGCGCAGCAGCGAGCCGAGCTCCCAGGCCGTGTCGAGGTCGAAGCGCTCGAACTGCAATTCCTCTTCCTGCCGCGCGATGCGGGCGAGGTCCTTGTCGATGTTCATGCTGTCAGTCCTTCCAGAGCCAGGCTGCTCCGCGCACGCCTGAGCTGTCGCCATGCAGGGCCTTGCGGATGGGGGTCTCGAACGTGTCACCGAAGAGATAATTGACCACCCGCGGAGGCACGTCGTCATAGATCTCGTCGACATTCGACATGCCGCCACCGAGCACGTAAACGTCCGGGTCGACGATGTTGGTGAGCAGCGCCAGGCTGCGTGCGAGCCGGTCGACAAAACGCTTGTAGACGCCTGATGCCACCGGGTCGCCCGCCCGCTTCGCCTCGATGATGTCGCGCCCGCGCTTTTCGACACCTGTCGTCAGGCGATAGTCGAGTTCGACGCCGGTGCCGCAGGCATACATGTCGAGGCAGCCGTGCTTGCCGCACCAGCACTTGTGGCCGGGATACTCGTCCTTCGTCATCCATGGCAGCGGATAATGACCGATTTCGGCGGCAACGCCCTGATAACCGGCATGCACCTTCTTGTTGATCGCAAGGCCGCCGCCATGACCCGTTCCAACGATCACGCCGAACACGGTCTGCGCATCCTTGCCGGCGCCGTCGACCGCTTCGGAGACGGCCAGGCAATTGGCGTCATTGGCAAGCCGCACCGAGCGGCCAAGTGCCGCTTCGAGGTCGCGGCCGAGTGGCTTGCCGTTGATCAGCACGGCGTTGGAGTTGCGCACGATGCCGGTGCGCGGATTGGGACTGCCGGGAATGCCGATGCCGATCGAGCCCTTTTCACCGGCCGTCTGTTCGGCCGCAGCGACAAGGTCGAGAACGGCGCGGATACAGTCGTCATAACCGCTGGTCGGGGTCGCGACACGATGACGGGCGCGCGTCTCGCCATCGCGGCCGAGCGCGATGACTTCCATTTTCGTGCCGCCCCAATCTATTCCGATGAACATAAGTGGATCAGGTCTCTGATGAAGGTCTCACGGGAAGCGCCAGCCTCCTCAAGCGGGCGCCCGCCTTGCTTAGCATTCGAGAGACGTGAAAGACCAGCCCGTTTTGCAATCGATTTAAACCGATGGCGGGCACCCATGCGACAGTTGCTCAGGGCGTTCCCTTCGCCTGCGCCTCACAAGCATTTCCGGCCCGCATCTATGCAAAAACACTTGGCGAAGGGGCTGCGCTTTTGTATGGGTGCTATCCAAGTGGTCCCGTAGCTCAGCAGGATAGAGCACCAGATTCCTAATCTGGGGGTCGCGCGTTCGAATCGCGCCGGGATCACCATTTGCTCAAACCCCTTCAAACCGAACTGGACGTGGCGCATGCCACGATGACCCCGTGGATGACAACAAAGCAGACATCTCCGGCGCAACCACGGTTCGATTGCTGGTGACCTACATGGAGATGCGGGCAAAGCTCGCAGGCCCAGCGCTTCCGCCGCCCATCGCCCATGCAGCTGTCGCGTCCGAGCGGCCGGATGCCGCCACGTTCCTGTCGCTCTACCGCGCCGTCGGCGAACCGTTGCGTTGGGATCAGCGATTGCGCATGCCGGCAATGGAGCTTGACGACTTTCTCAAAAGTCCCTCGACCGGCCTCTACATTCTGCGGTTGGAAGGCCGCGCGGTCGGGCTCTGCGAATTCGACTGTATCGATACGCCGGACGTAGAGCTTACCCATTTCGGCCTGGTGCCTGAGGTGTACGGCCGGAAACTCGGACCCTTTCTTCTCGACAGCGCGTTGCGGGCCGTCTGGGGCCGCGGATCAAACCGCATCTGGCTGCACACCGACGAATGGGACCACCCGAAGGCACAAGACACTTATCGTCGCGCCGGCTTCAATGTCTTCGCACAGAAACTCGAAGAGATCGAAGTCTAATCTAGCGAAGCGATTGCCACGCCGGACCGCGCCAGGATTTGAGCTCCTGAAGAAAGACCTGCAAACGCGACGGCAGAAAGCGACGCGTGGGATAGACCGCGTGCACGCCCACATCGGGCGCCGACCAGCCGGGCAGCACGCGCACGAGCTTGCCGCCCGCAAGCAGGCTGTCGCAGAAGATGGGCGGAAGCCGGCCGATACCATGGCCGCGCTCGGTCATGGCGCTGGCCGACTGGATATCATGAAGCGAGACCGCCCCTGTCACATTGAGACTGATCGATTCGGCGCCGTTGACCAGATGCCATTCGGCTTCATTGTTCCTGGCATTGACCAGGATGCAGCGATGGCCGTGCAGATCAGCGGGCCGTAGCGGAGTGCCGTGCTCATCGAGATATTCGGGAGCAGCCACGAGGAAGTGGGTGCTGCTACCGAGACGCTGCGCGACAAGCGACGAATCACGCAATTCGCCAAACCGGACCGCCACGTCGATGTTTTCCGCAACGAGGTCCAGGAACATGTTGGTGACGAGGAGATCGACCTCGATCTCCGGATATTTCTTAAGGAACGCGGACAGGAAATCGAAGAACGGCGGCTGTCCAAGGGTTACGGGAACCGTGACGCGCAACAACCCCTCGGGCTTCCTTTGCGCCTCGCTCAGCACCCTTTCTGCGTCACGAAGCTGCTTCAGCGGTTCGCTGCACTCGGCATAGTAGGCGCGCCCCTGAACGGTGAGACTGAGCTTTCGCGTCGTCCTCTGGATCAAGGTAACGCCAAGCTGCTCCTCGAGCACCGTCACCTTGCGGCTTACGGTGGAGACGGGCATGCCCAGCGCCCGCGCCGCCCGGCTGAAGCTCTCGAATTGCGCAACGGCGGCGAAGACCGCGATATCGTTCAGGTCGACCATCCTTCGATTTTTGCACTGATGGGAAAGAAATTCCAGATATTTCCATCTAATCGTGCAATCGCGCTGCGGCCATATTGATCTCACGAAAGCAGTCCAACCATGGAGAGATCATATGACCAACAAGGTCGCCATCATCACCGGTGCCTCCCAGGGCATCGGCGCAGGCCTGACAAACGCCTTCCTCGAACAGGGCTACAACGTCGTCGCAACCTCGCGAAACGTCAGCCAGTCCCGCGACATCATCGCTTCGGACCGGCTCGCCCGGGTCGACGGCGACATCGCCGATCCGGAAACGGCGAAACGGGTGGTCGAAACCGCGGTCGACCGGTTCGGCTCGATCGACGCCCTCGTCAACAATGCCGGCATCTTTTTCACCAAACCCTTCGTCGACTACACGGCCGAAGACTATCGCCAGCTCAGCGCCACGAACATCGAAGGCTTTCTGTACATGACCCAGCTGGTCGTCAGGCAGATGCTGGCGCAGAAGCGAGGCGGCAGCATCGTCAGCATCACCACCCCGCTCGCCGATCGCCCGATCGCAGGCATGAACGCCTCGGTCGCCATGCTCACCAAGGGCGGCATCAACGCGATCTCGAAGAACATCGCCATGGAATACGCAAGGGATGGGATTCGGGTCAACATCGTCGCACCCGGCGTGGTCGACACGCCGCTTCACAAGGACAATCCGAAGGATTTCCTCAACACGCTGTCGCCGATGCACAGCATTTCCAGCGTCGACGAGATCGTGGACGCCGTCCTGTTTCTGACGAGGGCGCCGCGCGTAACCGGCGAGGTGCTCAACGTCGACGGCGGCGCGCATTTAGGCAGGTGGTAGAGCGGAAAACTGCGAAATCGAACTCCTGGTCGAAGTCGCGGAATAAAAAAGCGTGTTCGTCATTTGCCTGTCACGAACAGAAGCTATTGAACAGTCATACCTTCTTGACGACCACGGATGAACTGGCGTCGATCGAAGGTGATGAGGAAGGTCGGGTCTGCCCCGGCCTTTTTTGTTTCTGCAACGCTCCGGCCACCTGCGGGGCATCTGGCAGCGCAGCCCGATGCCGACAGCAGTTCTACGATCGCCGCCTCAGCCCTCAGCCAGCTTCCTTGCAGTATCCGCGCGCACGCGATGGCCTGATGGCCCAGGGGTTTTGACGATAGCCTCAAAGACGTCGATCGACGTCTTCCAGAAGGACGGCGAACGGACGTCCCCGTTCTTGAGCAACCCCAAGTGCTCATAGGAGCCGTCAGCGTCCAGGAAAGTGGCTACAACTGCCGTCCAATCGTCGCCTTTCGTCGCGTCTACAGTTTGCGGGTCTCGAATTGAAGATGCAAACGACCACACTAGGTGAAACCTGAAAAAGGAAACAACCTAAAATCATTCCGCTGTTGGCCTGGAGGGTCGGGAGCCTTCAACCGTCGCCTCGGCCCATCCCACGCGATCCACCCGCGAAGCCGGGACGGCTCAGCCATCCGGCCGGCACACGCGCAGCCGATGGCCATCCGGATCGAGCGCGACGAAGGTGCGGCCGAAGACGGCGGTCTTCAATTCCTGCTCGATCCTGATCCCGCGGCCCTGCCATTCCGCGTAGAGCCGCTCCACTTCCTTGTCGTCCTTCACCAGAAAGGCGATTTCCGAGCGATGTCCGGTACCGGACGAGACAAAATCCTTGGCCTGCGTGGACCAGAGACTGAACGTGAGCCCGTTTTCCAGCTCGAATGCGACATAGGACGGAAAGGCGGCAACGGGCTCACGCCCGATCAAACCTGTGTAGAAGCCTGCGCTCGCGATCGGGTCCTCGACATAGAGGAGGATGAGATTTGGTGACAGCATGATCCGGTCTCCTGTTGGGTGACCGGACGCTAAGCGACGCCACTGTCAGTTCCTGTCAGGGTCGACCTCCCAACGAAAAACCGCCGGTCCCTGCGAACCGGCGGCCTTGGCATTGCGCTAGAGGTTTTCGCCTCAGAACACGGCCAGATACTTCAAGAGCGAGATGATGCCGATGATGATGACGATGATCTGGACGATCTGTTTGGCGCGTGCGTCGAGCGGCAGCCGCTGGACGAGATAAAGCACCAGCACAATGACGAGGAAGGTAATCAGAATTCCGATAAGCAGCCCCATGGAACACTCCCATTTTCACACAACAGCGCCGCGATGGCGTCGGGATTGTAACTAGGAGACGAGCGCAAAAGTTCCAATCGGAGCGACAACTTATGTAGCCGGCTCGTCAAAGGCGCGACATCCGGGGTCGCGCCTTCGGGCGCCATCGACGCATCAGGATGCGGGCTTGCAGGCTACTCCCTTGTCCTCGTCGCCCTTCATCGCGTCGAACAGCGTTGCCTCCTCGCCCTTCGTCCACCAGACATACTGCCCGCCGGCATACTTGGCGCCCGAACCCGAAATGACGTTCGACGCGACCACGAAGGCGCCGTCGATGGTGAAGGTCACCAGCGAGACCGGACCGGCGTTGATGTATTCCGCCTCGATCGCTTTGCCGCCGCAGTCGTAACGGACCGTCTGCCGGTCAACGCTGTCGGCGCCAGGGATGCGGATCGTCACGTCGCTGCCTTCGGAACCCGCCGCCATTGAGGCCAGCCTGACGCCGATCCCACCCCCCGCTTTGCCGAGCACAAGCTTCGAGCCGTCGATCGTCCACGTCAGTTCGCTGCGCAGCGCCTCGAGGAATTTTTGCTCCTGGTTCATCACCGCGGGCACGCACATCTTGCGTGTGGACGCTGCAGGACCAAAGGTGATCTTTGAACCCGAGAGGCCGAACGTGCCGGTGAAGTGATTGCACCCCGCCATGCCGCCATAGGTGCCGTCCTCGCGGATCTCCAGCGTCGACTGCAGATTGTCGATCACGCCGCCACCGCCGATGTCTTCGGCAAGCCACGTGCCGACAAGCTGCTTCGGCACGTTCTCGGCCGCAACCGGCTGCATCGCGGCCATCTCGATGGTCACGCAGGCGCAGGAAACGGCAACAACGGTTTTCAGCATCGCGAACTCCTTCGGCTTCGACTCAAAAGCAGATCCGATTCTTAGCCCGCGGACGAGTCGGATTGAAGACCACGCCCTTGTTGCCGGCGGAATTCGCCTGTAGAGCCTAGCGTACAACATAAAAAACTCGGATCGATCTTTAAGAAGATCACGCGGCGGCCCCCGCGATGAAGGTCGCTTTGGGCATTGCCTCCGAAAAGAACAATATGGATATTGGCATGGCATCCCGCGACACTGCGAAGCGCCGACTGACGATCCTCGGCTCGACCGGCTCGATCGGCACCAACACGCTCGACGTCATCGAACGTCTCGGCGGGCGCGAGCGCTTCGACGTCGTCGCCTTGACCGGCAACGGCAACATTCCGCTGCTCGCCGAGCAGGCGGTGAAGGTGGGCGCAGAACTTGCCGTTACCGCCAACGAAAGCCAGTACGAAAACCTGAAGTCTGCCCTTGCCGGCACCGGCATTGCGGTCGCCGCCGGAAAGAGCGGCCTGATCGAGGCAGCCGAACGCGACGCCGGCTGGGTGATGGCGGCCATCGTCGGCAATGCAGGCCTCGCGCCGACACTTGCGGCTGCGCGCCGTGGGGCCGACATCGCCCTTGCCAACAAGGAATGCCTGGTTTCCGCCGGCAGCCTGTTCATCGATGCGGTAAAGACCGGCGGCGGCCGACTGCTGCCTGTCGACAGCGAGCACAACGCCATCTTCCAGGTGCTGGAAGAGCACCAGCGCCATGCGGTCGAGCGCATCATCCTGACGGCTTCGGGTGGCCCTTTCCGCACCAAGTCGCTCGAGGAGATGCGGCACGTGACCGCGGACGTGGCGCGCGCGCATCCCAACTGGTCGATGGGCCTGAAAATCTCGATCGACAGCGCCTCGATGTTCAACAAGGCCTTGGAGATGATCGAGGCGAAACACCTGTTCGCACTTGAACCCGAACAGGTCGAGGTGATCGTGCATCCGCAGTCGGTGATCCACTCGATGGTTGGCTATACCGACGGCTCGGTGCTGGCCCAGCTCGGCTGCCCGGACATGCGCACGGCCATCGGTTATGCGCTCGCCTATCCGAGCCGCTGCAACCTGCCGATCGAGCGGCTCGATTTCGCCAAGCTGTCGCGGCTCGATTTCGAGGCGCCGGACGAAGTGCGTTTTCCGGCGATCCGGCTCGCGCGCCGGGCGATGGTCGAGGGCGGCGTCCAGGGCGCGGTTCTCAACGGCGCCAAGGAAACGGCGCTTGACGCCTTCATCGCCAGGCGCACCGGCTTTCTCGCCATGGCCGAGATCGTTGAGAAGGTCATGGACAGGCTCGCCGGCTTGCCAGCCGCCGCAACGATGGACGATGTCTTTGCCGCCGACGAAAAAGCCCGGCATATCGCAGCCGGGCTCCTTCAGTAAGTTCTAGCTTTCAGTGCCCGGCTTGAACCGCCGATCGTCTCAGGCGACCGCGCGGGCCAGCGCACAGCGCGACCAGAGCGAGTGCAGCGCGCCGACCAGGTGGTCGATGTCGGCGTCCGAATGCAGCGGCGTCGGGGTGATGCGCAGGCGCTCGGTCTTCTTCGGCACCGTCGGATAGTTGATCGGCTGCACGTAGACGCCGAAATGGTCGAGCAGCAGGTCCGAGATCCACTTGCACTTGGCGGCATCGCCGACCATGACCGGCACGATATGGCTCGGGTTCGGCATGTGCGGAATGCCGCGCTGGTCGAGGAGCGAACGCAGACGGCGGACGCGCTCTTGATGGGCGAAGCGTTCGACCTGGCTTTCCTTCAAATGACGGATCGAAGCGAGTGCACCGGCGGCCAGCGTCGGCGGCAACGCCGTCGTGAAGATGAAGCCTGAGGCAAACGAACGAACGAAGTCGCAGAGCGCCGCAGAGCCGGTGATGTAACCGCCCATGACGCCGAAGGCCTTTCCGAGCGTGCCTTCGATGACCGTCAGGCGGTGCATCAGGCCTTCGCGTTCGGCAATACCGCCGCCGCGCGGGCCGTACATGCCGACCGCGTGCACTTCGTCGAGATAGGTCATGGCGCCGTACTTGTCGGCGAGGTCGCAGAATTCCTTGATCGGCGCGATGTCGCCATCCATCGAGTAGACGGACTCGAACGCGATCAGCTTCGGCGCGCGCGGATCGGCAGCGGCGAGCTTGGCTTCGAGGTCAGCGACCGAATTGTGCTTGAAGATGACACGTTCGCACTTGGAGTGACGGATCCCCTCGATCATCGAAGCGTGATTCCCGGCGTCTGAGAAGACGATAACACCGGGAATCTTCGAACAGAGCGTACCGAGCGCGGCCCAGTTGGACACATAGCCCGAGGTGAAGAGCAGCGCCGATTCCTTGCCATGCAGGTCCGCGAGCTCGCGCTCAAGCAGGACGTGGTAGTGGTTGGTACCGGAGATGTTGCGGGTGCCGCCGGCGCCGGCGCCGCATTCGTCGATCGCGCGCTTCATCGCCTCGGTGACAACTGCGTGCTGGCCCATGCCGAGATAGTCGTTCGAACACCAGACGGTGACTTCCTGAACGCCGTCAGCCGTGTGGCGCGCCGCCTTCGGGAATTGGCCGCGATGGCGGGCGATGTCCGCGAAAACCCGGTAGCGGCCTTCCTGATGCAGCCCGTCCAGCTCGTTCTTAAAGAAATTCTCGAAATCCATCATTTTCTCCAGTGCCCGGCCGCTTTTCTTCAATCAAAGCGACCTGGGGTCAACCTCGGAATGCTCGGCATCTGCCACCTGCGGCAAAAGGCCCGTTTAGCGCTGCCCGCCCAATGAATGCATCCGGGATGATCTAGCATTTTTGGTCCAGAGCATCTTCGCTGCTTTCAGTGAAACCGTTTCAACCGAGACAGTGCTAGTTTTGAAACATTCCAAAGAAAGCCTTAGCGCATGTTCATCACGTCAAGCTTGATCGAAGTCAAGCAAGGATGAAAAAAGGACGACCGAAGCCGCCCTTTTTCGATGTTTGTGTGGCGCCACGGGGCGCTCATGCCGCGGCCACGGCGCGTTTGGCCATGACTTTCACCAGATTGGCGCGATAGGCCGCATCCGCGTGAATGTCGGAGAGCAGCTCCGACGCATCGACGCTGATGCTGGCAAGCGCGTCCGGCGACCAGTTGGCGGCAAGGGCCGTTTCCATGTCGCCCTGGCGGAAGACGCCGTTCGCCCCGGCACCGGTCACGGCAACGCGAACCTCGCCATTGTCCCGCCGCGCGACGAACACGCCGGTCATCGCATAGCGCGAAGCCGGATTGGCGAACTTCTGGTAGGCGGCCTTTTCAGGCGCGTCGAAACTGACGGCAGTGACGATCTCGCTGTCTTCCAGCGCCGTTTCGAAAAGCCCGATGAAGAACTCGTCCGCCACGATCTCGCGCCGATTGGTCACGATCGTCGCGCCAAGCGCCAGCATCGCCGCCGGATAGTCGGCCGCCGGGTCGTTGTTGGCGATCGAGCCGCCGATCGTGCCCATGTGCCGCACATGCGGATCGCCGATGTGGCTGGCGAGATGGCAGATCGCCGGACAGACAGCCCTGAGCGCCGCCGACGAGGCCACCTCGTAGTGGGTGGTCGCTGCCCCGATCCGCACCATCCGGCCATTGACCGAGATGCCCTGCATCTCGGCAATATGTCTGAGATCGATGAGATCGCTGGGCGACGCCAGCCGCTGCTTCATTGTCGGGATCAGCGTCATGCCGCCGGAGACATATTTGCCTTCGCCGGCCGCTTCCATTCGGCTGACGGCGTCCTGGATGGAGGACGCCCGGTGGTATTGGGTCTCGTACATGAGGTGTCCTCCCCTTCACTTGGCCGCGTGCGCCGCCGCCCACACCTTCTGCGGTGTCGCCGGCATGGTGAGCGCATTGTTGCCGATGGCATCGGTGATGGCGTTGATCAGCGCCGGCGGTGAGCCGATGGCGCCCGCCTCGCCGCAGCCCTTGATCCCCAAAGGATTGTTCGGGCAGGGCGTGTTCGAGGTCGAGACCTGGAACGACGGCAGATCGTCGGCGCGCGGCATGGCGTAGTCCATGTAGCTTGCCGTCAGCAGCTGGCCCGAGGGGTCGTAGTGCACGCCTTCGAGCAGCGCCTGGCCAATCCCTTGCGCGATGCCGCCATGCACCTGTCCCTCCACGATCATCGGGTTGATGATGTTACCGAAGTCGTCGGCAGCGACGAACTGCACGATCTTGGTCCGCCCGGTATCGGGATCCACCTCCACCTCGCAGATGTAACAGCCGGCCGGGAAGGTGAAGTTGGCCGGGTCGTAGAAAGCGCCTTCCTTCAGGCCCGGCTCCATGCCCGCCGGCAGGTTGTGGGCCGTGTAGGCGGCAAGCGCCATCTGGAACCAGGGCACCGCCTTGTCGGTGCCGGCGACCTTCAGCTCGCCGTTCTCGATGACGATGTCGCTTTCATCGGCCTCCATCAGGTGCGCGGCGATCTTCTTTGCCTTCGCCTCGACCTTGTCGAGCGCCTTGACGACGGCCGACATGCCGACAGCGCCTGAGCGCGAGCCGTATGTCCCCATGCCCATCTGTACCTTGTCGGTATCGCCATGCACGATGTTGACGCTGTCGAGCGGCACGCCGAAGCGGTCGGCGACGAGCTGGGCAAAGGTGGTCTCATGGCCCTGGCCGTGACTGTGCGAACCGGTCAGGACCTCGATCGTTCCCACCGCATTGACCCGCACCTCCGCCGATTCCCACAGGCCGACCCCGGCGCCGAGCGAACCGACCGCCGCCGACGGCGCGATGCCGCAGGCTTCGATATAGCAGCTCATGCCGATGCCGCGTTTCATGCCGCGTTTGCCCGCTTCCGCCTTGCGGGCGGCAAAGCCGTTCCAGTCGGCCGCCTGCATCGCGGCGTTGAGCGACGCTTCGTAGTCGCCGGCGTCATAATTCATGATGACGGGCGTCTGGTGCGGGAAGGAACGGATGAAATTGATCCGCCTCAGTTCCGCGGGCGAAACGCCGAGTTCGCGCGCCGCCGTCTCCATGGTGCGCTCGAGCAGATAGGTTGCCTCCGGCCGACCGGCGCCGCGATAGGCGTCGACCGGCGCCGTGTTGGTGTAGACGGTACGCACATTGGCGTGGATCGCCGCGATGTCGTACTGGCCGGAAAGCAGCGTCGCATAGAGATAAGTCGGCACCGCCGAGGAAAAGAGCGACATATAGGCGCCGAGATTGGCGATCGTGTCGACCTTGAGCCCGATGATGCGGTTGTTGGCATCGAACGCCATCTTTACGGTCGACACATGGTCACGGCCGTGGGCGTCGGTGAGGAACGCCTCGGTTCTGTCGGACGTCCACTTGACCGGAACGCCGGTGCGCTTCGACGCCCAGAGACAGACGATCTCTTCCGGATAGATGTAGATCTTCGAGCCGAAGCCGCCGCCGACATCGGGCGCAATCACCCGGAGCTTGTTTTCCGGTGCGACATTGTAGAAGGCGCTCATCACCAGTCGCGCCACGTGCGGGTTCTGGCTGGTCGTATAGCAGGTGTAGTGGTCGTCGCCGACGTCGTAGATGCCAAGGGCCGCGCGCGGCTCCATCGGGTTGGGCGAAAGCCGGTTGTTGTGGATCGTGACTTCGGTGACGTGCGCCGCCGCTGCGATCGCCTTGTCGGTCGCCGTCTCGTCGCCGAT
>JAESFW010000295.1_pt1 | contig 42027 bp, 36 predicted proteins | sample 9269481 | NCBI WGS metagenome assembly JAESFW01 (sample SAMN14515350, study PRJNA621654) | algae metagenome | isolation source: Lyngbya sp. HA4199-MV5 and co-occurring heterotrophs from soil with... | place: USA: Ahupuaa O Kahana State Park, Hawaii | collected 2009-07-21 | reverse complement strand
AACGACTGCTCGCTGATCCTGAACATCGGCACCACCACCGAGGCCATTGCCAAGGCGCTGCTGCACCACCGCGGCCTGCGCGTGATCACCAACAACCTGAACGTGGCCGCCATCCTGAGCGGCAACCCGGAGTGCGAAGTGATCGTGGCCGGCGGCGTGGTGCGCGCGCGCGACCGCGGCATCGTGGGCGAGGCGGCGGTGGACTTCATCCGCCAGTTCCGCGTGGACATCGCGCTCATCGGCATCTCGGGCATCGAGCCCGACGGCTCGCTGCGCGACTTCGACTACCGCGAGGTGAAGGTGGCACAGACCATCATCAAGCAGTCGCGCGAAGTCTGGCTGGCCGCCGACCAGAGCAAGTTCAACCGCCCGGCCATGGTGCAGCTGGCCACGCTGGCGCAGATCGACCGCCTGTTCACCGACGCACCACCGCCCGAGCCTTTCCCCATGCTGTTGCAGGACGCGGAAGTCATCTGCACGGTCGCCGCCTGACTTATCCTTGTTCCCATGACCTACCTGCTCGCACTCGACCAAGGCACCTCCAGCTCCCGCAGCATCGTCTTCGACGAGCAGGGCCACATCGTGGCCCTGGCCCAGCGCGAGCTGCCGCAGATCTACCCGCAGCCCGGCTGGGTGGAGCACGACCCCATGGAGATCTGGCGCACCCAGCTGGCGACGGCGCGCGAGGCGCTGGAGAAGGCGAACATCCAAGCCAGCGCCGTGCGCGCCGTGGGCATCACCAACCAGCGCGAGACCACGGTGCTGTGGAACCGCCAAACCGGCCAGCCAGTGCACCACGCCATCGTCTGGCAGGACCGCCGGGCCGAGCCGGCCTGTGCACAACTGCGCGAGCAGGGCCATGCCGGCACCATCCAGGCCAAGACGGGGCTGCTGATCGACGCCTATTTCTCGGGCACCAAGCTGCAGTGGCTGCTGGACCATGTGCCCGGGGCGCGCGAACAGGCCGAGCGCGGCGAACTGGCCTTCGGCACGGTGGACAGCTGGCTCATGTGGCAACTCACGCATGGCGAGGTGCATGTGACGGACGTGAGCAATGCCTCGCGCACCATGCTGTTCAATGTGCACACCAACCAGTGGGACGACGAGCTGCTGGCGCTGCTGCGCATTCCACGGTCGCTGATGCCGCAGGTGCAGCCATCGAGCTCGCATTTCTGCGACGTCGCGCCGGACCTGCTGGGCCACGCCATCCGCGTGGGCGGCGTGGCGGGCGACCAGCAGAGCGCGCTGTTCGGCCAGGCCTGCTTCAGCGCCGGCATGGCCAAGAACACCTATGGCACGGGCTGCTTCATGCTGATGCACACGGGCGGCAGCTTCCAGACTTCGCGCAACGGCCTGCTCACCACCAGCGCGGCCCAGGCCGGCGCGCAGACCGAGTTTGCGATGGAGGGCAGTGTCTTCGTGGGCGGGGCCGTGGTGCAGTGGCTGCGCGATGGCCTGCGCGCCATCTCCACCAGCGGCGAGGTCGAGTCGCTCGCGCAGAGCGTGCCCGACTCGGGCGGCGTGATGATGGTGCCGGCCTTCACCGGCCTGGGCGCACCCTACTGGAAGCCCGACGCGCGCGGCACCATCACGGGCCTGACGCGCGGCTCCACCCTGGGCCATATCGCGCGCGCCGCGCTGGAGAGCATTGCCTACCAGAGCGCGTCCCTGCTGCAGGCCATGAGCCGCGATGCCGTGGCTGCCGGCGGTGCGCCCGTGAGCGAGCTGCGCGTGGACGGCGGCGCCTGCGTCAACGACCTGCTGATGCAGTTCCAGGCCGACCTGCTGGGCATCCCGGTGGTGCGGCCCGCCGTGATCGAGACCACCGCCCTGGGCGCAGCCTACCTGGCGGGCCTGTCGAGCGGCGTGTACGGCAGCACGGCCGAGCTGTCGCAGCTGTGGCGTGCCGAGCGGCGCTTTCTGCCCACCCTGGGCAAGGCACGTGCGCACGAGCTCATGGAGCGCTGGGAACGCGCCGTACGCCAGACCACCGCAGAATGACCCAACCGGGGGCTGAGGGCGGTGCGGCTACCATCAGGGCCCCGCAGTTTGTTTCCCCGTTGTGCACACCATGAGCCAGACCACCGCCTCCCCTTCCCTCCCCGTGATCGCCTTCATCGGCGGTGGCAACATGGCCAGCGCCATCATCGGCGGCCTGGTGCGCCAGGGCCACCCGATCAGCCAGATCGAGGTCGTCGAGCCCTGGGACCAGGCCCGCGAGGCGCTGCGCACGAACTACGGGATCGCGGCCCAGGCCGAGGCCGGCCCCGCGCTGCAGCGTGCGCGCATCGTGGTCTGGGCCGTCAAGCCCCAGACCTTCAAGGATGCGGCCGCCCAGGCGCGCGCGCACACGCAGGAGGCCCTGCACCTGAGCGTGGCCGCCGGCATCCGCTCGGACAGCATCGGCCAGTGGCTCGCCAGCGAGCGCATCGTGCGCACCATGCCCAACACGCCCGCGCTGGTGGGCAAGGGCATGAGCGCGCTGTACGCCCGCCCCGGTGTCTCCGAAGCGGAGCGCCAGAGCGTGGAAGCCATCATGGCGACCACGGGCGAGTACCTGTGGGTGGACAGCGAAAAGCAGCTCGATGCCGTGACGGCGCTCTCGGGCTCGGGCCCGGCCTATGCGTTCTATTTCATGGAGGCCATGACGCGCGCCGGCGTGGCCATGGGGCTGTCGGCAGAGCAGGCCCACCGGCTGGCTGTGGGCACCTTCGTGGGCGCTTCGGAGCTGGCGCGCCGCTCGGACGAACCGCCCGCCACGCTGCGCGAGCGCGTCACCTCCAAGGGCGGCACGACCTACGCCGCCCTGCAGTCCATGGAAAAGGACGGCGTGGGTGCCGCCTTCGAGCGCGCGATGCGCGCGGCCGAGCACCGCGCCCACGAGCTGGGTGATGAGTTCGGGAGGTAAATCCCGGATTGCTATCTAATTGATAGCTATCTGGCGCCACAGGTAGCTGCCGGCAATGCCGGCAAACACCGTCGCGCCCAGCCAGTGGTTGACGCGGAAGGCCTTGAAACAGCCTTCGCGCGTGCGGCCGCGGATCAGCGTCCAGTGCCACACGCCCTGGGCCAGCGCGGCGGCCGTGGCCAGCCAGTACAGCGGGCCCAGGCCGTAGGGCGCGAGCGCCACGCCCCAGATACCCAGGAACAACAGGTAGAACAGCACGATGGCCGCCACGTCGAAGCGGCCCAGGGTGATGGCCGAGGTCTTGATGCCGATCTTGAGGTCGTCGTCGCGGTCGACCATGGCGTACTCGGTGTCGTAGGCCAGCACCCAGAACATATTGCCCAGCCACATCCACCAGGCCACGGCCGGCACCTGGCCCTGCACGGCGGCAAAGGCGATGACGATGCCGAAATTGAAGGCGATGCCCAGCACGGCCTGCGGCATGGAGATGATGCGCTTGGAAAACGGGTAGGCAATGGCCACCAGCACGGCCGGCACCGACCACGCGATGGCCGCCGCATTGGTGGTGAGCACCAGGCCAAAGGACACCAGGGCCAGCACGGCGCCCAGGGCCAGGGCTTCCTTGACGGAGACGGCCCCGGAGGTCACGGGGCGCGCCGCGGTGCGCTTGACGTGGCGGTCGAAGTCGCGGTCTGCCACGTCGTTGACGCAGCAGCCCGCGCTGCGCATGAGGAAGGTGCCCAGCACGAACACGGCCAGCAGGTGCCATCCCGGAAAGCCGTCCGCCGCGATCCACAGCGCACTCAGCGTAGGCCACAGGCAGACCAGCCAGCCGGCGGGCCGGTCCCAGCGGATCAGGTCGAGATAGAGGGAAAAGCGGCTGCGCGGAAGTGCGGACATGGCGGAAGAATGGACGAATGCGGTGGGCCTGTGCGCACGGAATGTAGCAGCCGCGCGGGCAGGCCCGCCCATCCCGCATGCAGGACATGTCCTACACCGGCAGTTTGTATAAAACCGTTACATTGACCGGTTGCCCCTTTGTCCGGAATCACCACCGCATGCCCCAATCACCGAGTTCCCAGGCCGCCCAACGATTTGCCATCCCCCGCAGCCTGATGCTCGGTTTCGTGGTGGCAGCGCTGGCCACCCTGGTCATTGCCTTTGTCAACTACCGGGCTTCGGAGGTGCGTGGCGACGCCGTGGTGGCCATGGACCGCACCTCCCAGGGCATGCGCCAGCTGTCGCTGGTGCACTCGGCCCTCAAGGACATGGAGACCGGGCAACGCGGCTACCTGCTGACCGGCGACCCCTCCTACCTGCAGCCCTACCTGCTGGCCCAAAGCGTGTTCGAGCGGCAGCTCACCGCCCTCAAGGACACCACCGAGAGCCAACCCAGCCTGCGGCGGCTGGTGGTCCAGATCGAGGACCTGGCGCGGCAGAAGATGCGCGAGCTCAGCGAGACGGTGGAACTGCGCAAGGCGGGCAGCACGGAAGCTGCCATGGCGCTGGTGCGCACCGATGCGGGCAAGAACATCATGGACCGGGTGCGCGACCTGGCGTCGGACCTCGCAGGCCTGCAGACGCAGCAACTCGAAGAGCGCCGCCGCCTGTGGGAAGAAGCCACCCTGGCGTCGACCTACTACTCCTGGGGCGGCTCCCTGGTGCTGCTGGCGCTGATCTGCATGTCGGCCACGCTGACGGCGCGCGAATACCGCCTGAAAGCACGCCAGAACTGGCTGGAGGCCGGCCTGAGCGGCCTGGCGCAGAAGCTCCAGGGCGACCGCCGCGTGGAGGACATCGGCGAGGTGGCCCTCGAATACCTGGCCACCTACCTCAATGCCAAGGTGGGAGCAGCCTACGCTGCCGACGAGCATGGTGGCGGCTTCACGCTGTTCGGTGGCTACGCCCTGCCGCGCGAGCGCCTGGCGCAGAAGCTGATCGACGGCGAGGGGCTGGTGGGCCAGTGCGCGCGGTCGCGCGAACTGCTGCACGTGCGCGGGGCGCCGACCGAGCACCTGATGGTGTCCTCGGGCACCGGTGCCTCCGCCCCGGCCGAGCTGCTGGTGGCGCCGGCCATCGAGAACGGACGCGTGCACGCCGTCATCGAGCTGGGCTTTTACCGCGCGGTGGACCCGTTCGAGCACCGCCTGTTCCGGGAGGCCTCGGAGCTGCTGGCCGTGGCCATCCGGGCAGGCCAGGACCGCAGCCGCCTGGAAGCCCTGCTCGAGGAAACCCAGCGCCAATCCGAGGAGCTGCAGGCCCAGCAGGAGGAACTGCGCGTCAACAACGAGGAGCTGGAGCAGCAAAGCCGCATCCTGCAGGAATCGCAGGCGCAGATGGAACTGCAGCAAACCGAGCTGGAGCAGACCAATGCCCAGCTCGAAGAGCAGACCCAGCAGCTGGAGAACCAGCGCGAGGAGCTGCTGGCCGCCCAGACCGACCTGACCGAGAAGGCGCGCGAGATCGAGCAGACCAGCCAGTACAAGAGCGAGTTCCTGGCCAACATGAGCCACGAATTGCGCACCCCGCTCAACTCCACGCTGATCCTGGCCAAGCTGCTGGCCGACAACAAGGCCGGCAACCTCACGGCCGAGCAGGTGAAGTACGCGCAGACCATCTCCTCGGCGGGCAACGACCTGCTGGCGCTGATCAACGACATCCTGGACCTGTCCAAGATCGAGGCCGGCCAGGCCACCATCGACATCGAAACGGTGGACGTCGCCCGTGCCATGCAGGCCCTGGTCGATCCGCTGCGCCCCATCGCCGAGGAAAAAGGGCTGACCCTGGCCCTCACCGTGGACCCGGGCGTGCCGGCCACCATGGACACGGACGCCCTGCGCCTGGGCCAGGTGATCAAGAACCTGCTGTCCAACGCCGTGAAATTCACCGAGCGGGGCAGCGTGGCGCTGCATGTCTCGCCCCTGCCCGGGGACCGGCTGGCCTTCGCGGTGCGCGACACCGGCATCGGCATCCCCGCACACCAGCAGGAGCTGGTCTTCGAGGCCTTCCGCCAGGCCGACGGCAGCACCCACCGCAAGTACGGCGGCACGGGCCTGGGCCTGTCGATCTCGCGCGACCTGGCGCACCTGCTGGGCGGCAGCATCGCCATCCGCAGCGCGCCCGGTGAGGGCAGTGAATTCACGCTCACGGTGCCGCGCCACGCTCAGCCGCTGGATGCCCCCTCCACCGGCATGGCGCTGCAGGCCCCGCAGAACCACGCCAGCCCACCCGCGCCCGAACCTGCGGCCACCGCGGCGGCGCCAGCACCTGCGGCGCCGGCCATCCTGCCCGTGGCGATGGCACGCCCCAAGGGGGAACGCAACATCCTCGTGATCGAGGACGACGTGCGCTTTGCCCACATCCTGCGCGATCTGGCCCAGGAGATGGATTTCCACTGCCTCCTCGCCCACTCGGCCAGCGAGGGCCTGGCAGCGGCCACCCTGCACCAACCCAGCGCCATCGTGCTGGACGTGAACCTGCCCGACTTCTCGGGCCTGGGGGTGCTGGACCAGCTCAAGCGCAACCCGGCCACCCGGCACATTCCCGTGCACGTGGTCTCGGTAGCCGACTACTCGCAGGAGGCCATGGGCCGCGGCGCCATCGGCTATGCGCTCAAGCCCGTCAAGCGCGAGGAGCTGGTGCAGGCGCTGCAGCGCCTGGAGGCCAAATTCACCCAGGGCATGCGCCGCGTGCTCGTGGTCGAGGACGATGAGCGCCAGCGCGAGAGCGTGCGCGCCCTGCTGGCCACGGACGGCGTGGACATCGTGTGCGTGGAAAACGCCAAGGCGGCGCTGGACTACCTGCGCAGCAGCACCTTCGATTGCATGGTGATGGACGTGAACCTGCCCGACCTGAGCGGCTACGAGCTGCTGCAGGCCATGTCGGAGCAGGAGGAGGTGTCCTTCCCGCCCGTCATCGTCTACACTGGCCGCGCGCTCACGCGCGACGAGGAGCAGCAGCTGCGCCGCTTCTCCAAGTCCATCATCATCAAGGACGCGCGCTCGCCCGAGCGCCTGCTCGACGAGGTCACGCTGTTCCTGCACCAGGTGGAGTCCGAGCTGTCGGTGGAGCGCCGCCAGATGCTGCAGGTGGCACGCAGCCGCGACGCGGCCTTCGAGGGCCGCACGGTGCTGGTGGTGGAGGACGATGTGCGCAACGTGTTCGCGCTCTCCAGCATCCTGGAGCCCACGGGGATTGCCGTGCAGATCGCGCGCAACGGGCGCGAGGCGCTGGAGCACCTGGAGCGCTCGGGCAGCACGGGCCCGGCCGTCGACCTGGTGCTGATGGACATCATGATGCCGGAGATGGATGGCTACACGGCCATGCGCGAGATCCGCAAGCAGCCCGCCTGGCGCAGGCTGCCCATCATCGCGCTCACGGCCAAGGCCATGAAGGACGACCAGGAGAAGTGCCTGGCCGCTGGCGCCAACGACTACATCGCCAAGCCGCTGGACGTGGAGAAGCTGCTCTCGCTGGTGCGGGTGTGGATGCCCAAGTGAGCAGCACGCCGGAGCCCCGATTGCAGCACCCCAGGACGGCCCGCATCGGCGACATCGAGCAGCGCCTGCTGCTCGATGCGATCTACTACCGTTACCACTACGACTTTCGCGGCTATGCGCAGGCCTCGCTCAAGCGGCGGCTGCAGACGGCGCTGTCGCGCTTTGGCTGCCAGACGCTGTCGCAGCTGCAGGACAAGGTGCTGCACGATGCCAGCGTGTTCCCGCCATTGCTGGAGTACCTGACGGTGCAGGTCAGTGAGATGTTCCGCGACCCGCGCTACTTCAAGGCGCTGCGCGAGCAGGTGATCCCCATCCTGCGCACCTACCCCTCTCTCAAGGTCTGGGTGGCCGGCTGCAGCACGGGCGAAGAGGTGTATTCGCTGGCCATACTGCTGCACGAGGAGGGCCTGCTCGAGCGCACCATCCTCTACGCCACCGACATCAACCAGCAGGCCCTGCAGGCGGCCGAAGCCGGCGTGTTCGACCTCGCGCGCGTGGCCTCCTTCACCGAGAACCATGTGCGCTCGGGCGGCAAGACCTCGCTGTCGGACTACTATTCCGCCGCCTACGGCCGCGTGGTGTTCGACCGTGCGCTGCGCAAGCAGGTGGTTTTCTCCGACCACAGCCTGGCCACCGACACGGTGTTCGCCGAGGTGCACCTGGTGTCCTGCCGCAATGTGCTGATCTATTTCGAGCGCGAACTGCAGAACCGGGCGCTCGGCCTGTTCAGGGAAGCGCTGTGCCACCGCGGCTTCCTGGGCCTGGGCTCCAAGGAGTCGATGCGCTTCACCGAGCAGGCCCCGGCCTTCGACGACTTCGTGCTCGAAGACCGCATCTACCGCAAGAAGGTGGGCGCATGACGGGCCCGGCTCCATTGCACGCGCTCGGGCCGCGCGCCTTCGACGCCATCGTGATCGGCGGCTCGGCGGGCGCCATCGACGCCATCGCCACCATCCTGCCGGCCCTGCAGGCGCAGGCCCAGGTCGCGGTGCTGGTCACGCTGCACCTGCCACGCGAGGCCCCCAGCCTGCTGCCCGAGATCTTTCGCCCGCGCTGTGCCCTGCGCACAGCGGAGGCCCAGGACAAGGAGCCCATCGAGGCCGGCACGGTGTACTTCGCACCGCCGGACTACCACCTGCTGGTGGACGCCGGGCCCCGGCTGGCGCTCTCGGTGGATGAGCCCGTGCATTTCTCGCGCCCGTCCATCGACGTGCTGTTCGAATCGGCCGCGGACCTCTATGGAGAACGTTTGATGGGTATGCTTCTGTCCGGTGCCAACCAGGATGGCGCCCGCGGCCTGGCCGCCATCGGTGCGGCGGGAGGCCTCACCATCGTGCAGGCCCCGGGGAGTGCCTCCATGTCCGCCATGCCCCAGTCCGCGCTGGACCTGATGGCCCCCCACCACACCCTCGCCCCTTCGGAGATCGCCTCCCTGCTGGCCGAGTTGCAAATGCGGAGAATCCTGTGAGCCCCACCCCCCTCCAACCCCAGCCAGCCCCCGCCGAGCGCATCAAGTGCCTGGTGGTGGATGACGTGCCGGAAAACCTCGTGGCGGTGGAGGCCTTGCTGCACAGCGACAGCATCGAGGTGCTCAAGGCCCAGTCGGGCCCCGAGGCGCTGGAGCTGCTGCTCTCGCACGGCGATGTGGCCCTGGCCCTGCTGGACGTGCAGATGCCCGAGATGAACGGCTTCGAGCTGGCCGAGCTGATCCGCGGCAGCGAGCGCACGCGCCACATCCCGCTGATCTTCATGACGGCAGGCTCGCGCGACCAGAACTGGCAGTTCCGCGGCTACGAGACCGGGGCCGTGGATTTCCTGTACAAGCCCATCGATCCGCAGGTGCTGACGTCCAAGGCAGGGGTGTTCTTCGAGCTGTTCCGCCAGAAGCGCTCACTGGCGCGCGAGCTGCGCGAGCGCACCGAGGCGCTGCGCATCAACGAGATGTTCATGGCCGTGCTCAGCCACGACCTGCGCACGCCGCTGATGTCCATCGGTGCGGCGGCCACAGCCCTGCAGCGCCAGCCCCTGCCCGCCGACAAGGCCCAGGCCCTGGCCGGCCGCGTGCTCAGCAGCAGCCAGCGCATGGGCCGCATGATCGAGGACCTGCTGGACGTGACACGCATCCGCCAGGGTGGCGGGCTGGCGATGCGCATGGCCCCCGTGGACCTGGGGGCCGTGCTGCAGCGCTCACTGCAGGAGATACGCGCGGGTTTTCCCAACCACGTGATCAGCACCAGCGACCAGGGGGACCTCGCCGGCATGGGGGACGAAGAGCGGCTGTGCCAGCTGGCCATCAACCTCATCGGCAACGCGGTGCACCATGGCGACCCCGCGGTGGCGATCGAGGTCGCGCTCGATGGCACGGATCCGCACACCCTGGCCCTGACCGTGACCAACGGCGGCACCATTCCGGCGGCGCTGCTGCCGCAGTTGTTCAGCCCCTTCCGCGGGCGTGAGCAGGCCCCGGGGCGCCACCAGGGCCTGGGGCTGGGCCTGTTCATCGTGCAGCAGATCGTGCGCTCGCATGGGGGCCGGATCGACGTGCAGTCGGAGGATGGCAGCACGCGTTTTCACGTGGTCCTGCCACGCCACCACCCGACCGCAGCCTGATCGCCCGGGGCGCACGCAAGGGGTGGCGTTGCGCGCTCAGCGCCCGGCGTGCGCAGCCGCGTCGAGCGTGGCCTGCGCCTGGACCAGCAAGGCCTCCAGGTCTTCGAGCTCGAAAGGCTTCATCAGCGTGCGCACGTTGGGGCCCCAGCCCGCGGGGTGGGTGCCCAGGTCATAACCGCTGCACAGCACCACCCAGCGCCCGGGGTCGGCGGCCAGCACCTGGCGGGCCAGGTCCGTGCCCGACAGGCCGGGCAGGCTCACATCGGTGACCAGCAGGTCGAAGCGGCCATCGCGCTCCAGTTCGAGCGCCTCCTCGGCGGTGGCGCAGGTCACGACCATGCGCCCCTCCCCCTCCATCAGCATGCCGATGGTCTCGCGCAGTTCGGGGTTGTCCTCCACATAAAGGATTCGCATAGGAGTGGTGTCGTCGTGTTCTGGAAAGCGGAACGTGGCGCAAGGAGAAAGGAATCGCCAGCCCGGATCATTCCGGAAAGCCCGGGCATCGCCTGTAGGACGGGAGGCCAATGCGGTCGGCCACGGGAAAAAATGGGGCGCCTACAAAAAAACGGGGCCTTGCGGCCCCGTTTGCTTTTTTCACTCCTCGAGCAGCGAGCGCAGCATCCAGGCCGTCTGCTCGTGCACCGTGAGGCGCTGGGTCAGCAGGTCGGCCGTGGGCTCGTCGCTGGCCTTGTCGGCCAGGGGGAACAGGCCACGTGCGGTGCGTGCCACGGCTTCATGGCCTTCGACCAGCACGCGCACCATGTCCAGCGCCTTGGGGGGCTTGCTGGGCGCATCGGCCACGGTGGCCAGTTTGCCGAAGTCGGCGTACGAGCCGGGCGCCACATGGCCCAGCGAGCGGATGCGCTCGGCGATCGGGTCCACGGCATTCCACAGCTCGGTGTACTGCGCCATGAACATGGTGTGCAGGGTGTTGAACATCGGCCCCGTCACGTTCCAGTGGAAGTTGTGCGTGGTCAGGTACAGGGTGTAGGTGTCTGCCAGCAGGCGCGACAGGCCCTGGGCGATGGCAGCGCGGTCCTTCTCGCTGATGCCGATGTTGATGCTGGGGGCGGTGGACTTGGCGGCTTTGGCCATGGAGACTCCTTCGTTGGAAACAAGCGATGGACCGGCCCCCCGGAGCCGGCTCACACCGGACCAGGGGGCTGGGGCTCGCGCCCAATGTAGCGCAAGCCCGGATCCCGTTACTGCATCTTGTCCAAATTGCCGATGCGCACCAGCATCTCCGTGAACATCTGCATGTCGGCATCCAGGTCGACCACTTCCTTGTACTCCTTGGCGTTGTGCGCCGTGTACTTCTTGCCCGGCATGGCGGGGCCGAAGTTGATAGCGTTGGGCATGAGCTTGGCGGTGGTGCTGCCGGCGGTGGGCACGGGCTTGGCTTCGAGGCCCGTGGTGTCACCGAAGGTGTTGAGCAGCGTGGACAGCCAGGCGCCCTTGGGGTCGCGCGCCATCCAGTTGCCCTGCTGGTGGTCGATGATCACCGGGACGGACGCCTGGGCCGCCCAGTCGTTGATCTTGACCTTGCTGGCGTGCACCAGGGCCTCCGGGGTGTTGCCGCGCGGCATGCGCACGTTCACCAGCACGTCGACCATGTCGTCCTTCACACGCACCAGGTTGGGCGACATGGTCAGCGGGCCCATGAAGTCGTCGCTGTAGGCCATGCCGATGGTGCGGCCCAGGTAATCGGTGCCATACAGTTCGGCGATGTAGCGCACGGCGCTGGCGTAGCCGGTGGGCGCATAGGACACGCCGGACTCGCGCAGGAACAGCGCCAGGCGCGGCAGCGGGTTCACACCCTCCTCGGGGCGCGAGCCGTGGGCGGAGACACCGGTCACCTTGATCAGCACGCCGCTCGCATCCTGTGTCACGTCGATGCCGAAGGCGCCACCCTGGGGCGTGTACTTGGCGATGAAGGCTGCCTTGGCGGCGTTCAGGCGCGCGACGGCAGCGGCCAGGTCACCGCCTTGCAGGCGCAGCGTCGCGGTCTGCGGCACGGCGTTGGTGGATGCCGCGCCCGTCATGGCGGTGATGGCGGTGTAGCCGGCCGGCGCGTCCTGCAGCGGGAACGAGGCGCGCAGCGCACCCGAGCCCTTCTCGGCCACCACGGCGGGGTACTTGCTGTCGAGCACGATGTTGTACTCGGGCAACTCGGTCTTGGTGCGGTAGTACTTCATGGCGTCGCCCCCGGTCTCCTCGGTGGTTTCGATCATGAGGCGGATGGTGCGCGACAGCGGCAGGCCGCTTTCCTTGACGGCCTTCATCGCGTACAGCACGGTGGCGATGGAGCCCTTGTCGTCGATGGAGCCGCGGCCGTACAGGTTGCCACCCACGCGCGTGAGCTTGAAGGGGTCCAGGCGCGTGCCGTCGTCCAGCACCCATTCGTCGGCCACCACGGGCACCACGTCGGCGTGCGTGAGGATGCCGAATTCTTCCTTGCCCGTGCCCGGCAGCTTCACTTCGAAGATGCGGTTGTCCACGTTGCGGTATTCCAGGCCGAATTCCTTGGCCATGCCTTCGACCAGGGTGCCGAAGGCGATGATGGCCTTGTCCTCGTGCGGCGGCACCTTGTCGTTGCGGAAAGTGGGGATGGCGACCATGCGCGCGGTGGCGTCGATCACCGCCGCCTGGTTGCGCAGGCGGTTGTACAGGCCCAGCAGGCGGCTGATGTTGACCAGGTCGTCGCCAGCCAGCGGGGCCTTGGCCTTGTAGGCCGCAACACTGGCCTGCAGCAGCGGGTTCTCCCGCGCGGCCTGCGCCAGGAACTCGTTGAAGCTGCCCTGGGCGGCGGCGGGCAAGGCGGCCACCAGACGGTCCATCTGGGCTTTCTTGATCGTAGCGGCCTGCGGCGCGTCGGTCGTCGTCACGCTGGAGCAGGCAGCGAGGCCCACGGCAAGGCCAGCGGCCATCAAAATCTTCTTCATCTCTGTAGCTTTCCTAGGGAATGGGGGAGCACGGGACCGGTGCAGGCGGCATGTGGCGCCGACCCGCAGCGCCGGAGCCCCTGTAGGGGCGCGCCGGCGGGCAATCTGCCGAAAGCCGCAGGGCCCTGCGCGGCGAAAGTGTATCGCCGCCGGCCCCCTGCGCGCCAGGGCGCCTGCAGCAAAGCTTGTCAGGAAAGGCGGGTAACGCCCGGCAGCTCGCAGGCGTAGATCGCGTTGCGCAGCGCGGCAATCGCCTCGTAGCGCGTGAAACTGCGGCGCCAGGCCAGCACCACGCGGCGCATGGGCGGCGGGCTGCCATCGTCCTCGCGGATGGGGACGTAGCGGATGTAGTTCTCGTCGCTCTTGCGCCGGCGCGACACCGTGAGCAGCGCATCGCGCGGCACCGACAGGCGCGGCACCAGGGTCACGCCCATGCCGGCGGCCACCATGTGCTTGATGGTTTCCAGCGACGAGCCCTCGAAGGACTTGCGGATGCCCTCGGCATTGCTGGCGAAGCGCGCGAATTCAGGGCAGACCTCGAGCACATGGTCGCGAAAGCAGTGGCCGGCCCCCAGCAGCAGCATGGTCTCGCTCTTGAGTTCGGCGGCGGAGATGGATTTTTGCGTTCCCAGCGGGTGGTTGGCCGGCAGGGCGGCCATGAAGGGCTCGTCGTACAGCGGTGCCATGGCCAGGCCCGTGTCGGGAAACGGCTCGGCCAGGATGGCGCAATCGATCTCGCCGGTGCGCAGCATCTCCAGCAGCTTGACGGTGAAGTTCTCCTGCAGCATCAACGGCATCTGCGGGGTGCGCGCGATCGAATGGCGCACCAGGTCGGGCAGCAGGTAGGGGCCGATGGTGTAGATCACGCCCAGGGTCAGCGGCCCGGCCAGCGGGTCCTTGCCACGCTTGGCGATCTCCTTGATGGCGGCGGCCTGCTCCAGCACGCTTTGCGCCTGGCGCACGATCTCCTCGCCCAGCGGGGTGACGGTGACCTCGCCGGCGCTGCGCTCGAAAAGCTTCACATCGAGCTCTTCCTCGAGCTTCTTGATGGCCACCGACAGCGTGGGCTGGGACACATAGCAGGCGTCGGCCGCATGGCCAAAGTGCTTTTCGCGCGCCACGGCAACGATGTATTTGAGTTCGGTGAGGGTCATGGAGATTCCAGACGGATGGTACGCGCATTGTGCAGCGCCAGGCGCCGGACCACCCAATAGGCAATGCAACCCCGGTGCACAACCAGGGCGATGAGCAGCGCCAGGGTGATGCCGCACACCAGGGGCAAGGGGTCGAAGAAGCTGCTGGCGGCCTGCGGCTCCTCGAAGATCTCGGAGGCCAGCGACTGCAGCACCACGAACAGCAACAGGGCCCAGACTCCGGCAAGCGCCAGGTGGGGCGTGAGCCGCGGCAGGCCGAGCCCCCCCAGTCGCGGCTGCAGCAGCCAGCCCAGCAGCAGGTGCGCGGCCAACACCACGGGGGCCAGCAACAGACCAGCCCACCAGAAGGTGTCCACGCCGGACAGGTACAGCTGCGCCACGTTCCAGTGACGCAGGTAGGGCAGCGCCGCTGCCATGGCGCACACCGTCATCCACATGGTGAGCAAGATGGCCAGACCGGCCAGGGTCCCGAGCAGGCCTGCCCAGTCCGTGCGCGCCATCCAGCGAATGGGTACGCCCGCCGAACGCGCGCATTCCACGGCTGCCGCCTGGAGACGCGCCCGCCCATCGGGCGAGCCGGCCACCCAGGCGTCCATGGGAATGGCATGTGACTCGTTCGATCCTGCGCGGTGCAGGCGCAGCCCCATTGGATCGGCGGAGATCGCGCGCAGCCAGCGCCAATGGGAGCGGACTTCATGCAACACACCGCTGCCATCGGGCATCGCGGAACCGTATTTCAGATCCTGGGCACTGAAATCCCACCACACCGAGGCACCAGCAAAGGCATAGCGGCGGGTATTGGACTGCACCAGGGACGGATAGGTCTGGGAAGAAAGATGCGCCAGCGTGTGCAGGAGCACCAGCAACACGACCGCGTTCAACAGGAAGCCGCCGATGCCACCCACCCACAGGGAAGGGATGCCCCACGGGGAAAACAGCCCGGCGACGAGCAGCGCCATGAACAGCGGCAGGACAAAGCGCCGCACCGCGTGTTCGTCCTGGTACGCCAAGCACACGGCGGTCTGCAGGTAGTTCTGGTCGCGCACCCAGCGCGCCACCACCGGGGCGGCTACCGGTTCCACAGGGACAGGGGACGTCATCTCATGCTTTCAGGTAGTCGGATTTCCCGCCCAGCCAGCGCATCACGTGGCGCTCGGCCAGGGCGGCGTGGCGGTCCAGCATCGCCGGTGCCAGCTCGCGCGCCCATTCGAGCAGGTGGGTGTCGGTGGCCAGGTCGGCAAAGCGCAGCAGGGCATCACCCGACTGTCGGGCCCCGAGGAATTCGCCCGGCCCGCGGATCTCCAGGTCGCGCCGGGCGATCTCGAAGCCGTCGTTGGTCTCGGCCATGGCGCGCAGACGCTCCTTTGCGGTCTCGCCCACCCGGCCGCTCTCGTTGGTGGAATACAGCAGCACGCAGGCCGACGCCGCCGCACCGCGCCCCACGCGCCCGCGCAGCTGGTGCAGCTGCGACAGGCCGAAGCGCTCGGCATGCTCGATAACCATGAGCGAGGCGTTGGGCACGTCCACCCCCACCTCGATCACCGTGGTGCTCACCAGCACCCCCATCTGCCCGCTGGAAAAAAGCGCCATCACGGCCTTCTTCTCGGCCGCCGGCATGCGCGAATGCAGCAGGCCGACCATGACACCGGGCAGGGCCTCGCTCAGGTCGGCATGGGTGGCGGTGGCATTGCTCAGGTCCAGCGCCTCGCTCTCCTCGATCAGCGGGCACACCCAGTAGACCTGCCGGCCGCTCGCCACCTGGGCACCGATGCGAGCGATCACTTCGTCCTTGCGGCTGTCGGCGATGAGCTTGGTGACGATGGGCGTGCGCCCCGGGGGCAGCTCATCGATGACCGAGACATCGAGATCGGCGTAGTAGCTCATGGCCAGGGTGCGCGGGATCGGCGTGGCACTCATCATCAGCATGTGGGGCTCCATGCCCTGGGCGGCGAGCTTTTGCCGCAAGGACAAGCGCTGCGCCACGCCGAAGCGGTGCTGCTCGTCGATGATGGCCAGCGCCAGGTTCTTGAAGCGCACCTGCTCCTGGATCACGGCATGCGTGCCCACCACCAGGGCGGCCTCGCCGCTTTCGACCAGGGCCAGCATGGCGGTGCGGTCCTTTTTCTTCTGCCCGCCCACCAGCCAGGCCACCCGGCGGCCGTGCGCGGCCAGCAGCGGCTCCAGCCAGCCGATCATCTTGGCGAAGTGCTGCTCGGCCAGGATTTCGGTGGGTGCCATCAGCGCGCACTGCCAGCCGGCGTCCATGGCGATGGTGGCCGCCAGCGCAGCCACCACGGTCTTGCCCGAGCCCACATCGCCCTGCAGCAGGCGGTGCATGGGCACCCGGCGGGCCAGGTCCTGGGCGATTTCGAGCCCCACGCGCCGCTGGGCGGCGGTCAGATCGAAGGGCAGCACGGCCATGAGCTGCTCGTGCAGGGGCAGCACGCCGCCCTCCGGCTTGCGCGGGCGCAGCACCGGGGCGCGCAGGCGGTCGCGCTCGCGGCGCGACTGCTGCTGCGACAGTTGCTGGGCCAGCAGTTCCTCGGCCTTCAGGCGCTGCCAGGCGGGGTGGCTGTGGTCCTCCAGCGTGGACAGCGAGACATCGGGCGTGGGATGGTGCAGGAACTGCAGCGCTTCGCGCAGATTGAATGCACGGTAGCTGCCGCCGTCGCGCCGGAACACCGCGTAGGGCGGCTCGGTGCCCGGGGGCAGGGTTTCCGACAGGTCCACCCGCTGGAGCGCGCCGACGACCGCCTTGCGCAGGTAGGGCTGCGGCAGGCCTGCGGTGGTGGGGTAAACGGGCGTGAGGGCGGCGGGCAGCTCGCCGCCGGCCTGGCGGAAGGCCGGGTGCAGCATCTGCCGCCCCCAGAAGCCGCCCTTGACCTCACCGCGGATGCGCAGGCGCGCCCCCACGGCCAGGGTTTTCTGGTGCGAGGGGTAGAAACTGAAAAAGCGCAGTTCGCAGGAGCCTGACGCGTCCTCGACCTGCACCAGCAACTGGCGACGCGGGCGCAACTGCACCTCGCTGGCGGTCACGGTGGCCTCGATCTGCACCATCTGGCCATCGCGTGCGCTGGACAAGGGTGTGATGCGGGTTTCATCCTCGTAGCGCAGCGGCAGGTGCAGGGCCAGATCGATGTCGCGCACGAGGCCCAGCTTGTGCAGTGCCTTTTGCGCAACGCTGGCGGTGGAGGCTGCCCTAGGAGCGGCGGGCGTGGTGTTCAAGGGTTATCCGAAAAGACGAAGGATTCATGGGCCAAAAAGGCTAACATGGTTACCGTTTCTTACCTGGTTTCGGCAGCCCCGGCGATCTGGACAGTTTCCATGCTCAAACGCATCAGCATTCAGCATCTCACGTTGGGGATGTACCTGCACGATTTTTGCGGCTCGTGGATGGACCACCCCTTCTGGCGGGCCAAGTTCGTCCTGAAGGAGCCCAAGGACCTGGCGCGCATCAAGAGCACGTCCATCGAGGAAGTGTGGATCGACACCTCCAAAGGCCTGGACGTGGCGGCCGGCGTGCGCTCCGTCTCGCGCGAGGAGGCGGACATCCAGGTCGAGACGGATTTCAGCCTGCTGGAGAACCTGCCGCCCCTGGTGGTGGATCCCCCGCCGCCGCCAGCCCCGGCCCGGCGCCAGTCCCGCGGCAAGGCCCCGGCCAGCATGCACAACGAACTGCTGGCCGCCGCCACGATCTGCGGAGAAGCCAAGCAGGCCATGGTCTCCATGTTCCGCGAAGCGCGCATGGGCAAGGCCGTGAACCCGGAGAATGCGCGCGGCCTGGTGGAGGAGATTTCCGACTCCGTCACGCGCAACCCGGGCGCGCTGATCAGCCTGGCCCGGCTCAAAACGGCCGACGACTACACCTACATGCATTCGGTGGCCGTCTGCGCCCTCATGGTGGCGCTGGCCAAGCAGATCAACCTCAATGAAGAGCACACGCGCAGCGCCGGCATGGCGGGATTGCTGCACGACCTGGGCAAGGCGGCCATTCCCCTGGCCGTGCTCAACAAGCCGGGCAAGCTCACCGACGCCGAATTCGCCGTGGTCCAGAGCCACCCTGCGCAAGGCTATGACATGCTCAAGGAAGGCGGAGCCGTAGAGGACGCGGTGCTCGACGCCTGCCGCCACCACCACGAGAAGATGGACGGCTCGGGCTATCCTGACAAGCTCAAGGGCGACCAGATCAGCCTGATCGCGCGCATGACGGCCATCTGCGACGTCTACGACGCCATCACCTCCGACCGCCCCTACAAGTCGGGCTGGGACCCGGCGGAGTCGCTGCGCCGCATGGCTGAGTGGACCAAGGGGCATTTCGACCCGCGCCTGTTCCAGGCTTTCGTCAAGAGCATCGGCATCTACCCGGTGGGCTCGCTGGTGCGGCTGACCTCCGGGCGCATCGGCGTGGTGACCGAGCAGGGAGCGCAGTCGCTGACCTCGCCCAAGGTCAAGGTCTTTTTCTCGACCAAGTCGGGCATGCGCATCCCGCCCGACATGGTGGATCTGGCGGTTCCGGGCACCACGGAGAAAATCGTGGCGCGCGAGGACCCCGAGAAATGGAAGTTTCCGGACCTCAACGAACTGTGGTCCGGATTTTCGGGGCAGGCCTGGTAGGCGCCAGGGAACGGCCCCAGGCGTGGGAAAATAACGCCCCTGTTTGTTTCCACCTTGGTACGGGCCCGTCCGGCCCTCAAGCACATGACCGTTCCCAGCACGCCCGCGGCCCCGCGCCATTTCACGCTCAGCGACTTCGATTTCTCGCTGCCCCCCGAACTCATTGCCCAGCACCCCGCCGCGGAACGCAGCGCCTCGCGCCTGCTGGACGGCCGCGCCGCCGAGCCGGTGGACCGCATCTTCCACGAACTGCCCGGCCTGCTGCAGCCCGGTGACCTGCTGGTGTTCAACGACACCCGCGTGGTCAAGGCGCGCATCTTTGGCGAAAAGGCCAGCGGCGGCAAGCTGGAGCTGCTGATCGAGCGCGTGCTGCTGGGCAACGAGGTCGTGGCCCACATGAAGGTCAGCAAGAAGCCCCTGCCCGGTGCCGTGGTGCACATGGCGGGCGGCCTGCACGGTGGCGGCTTCAACGCCACGCTGCTCTCGCGCTGGCCGGGCGAGGACGGCCCGCTGTTCCGCTTCGCGCTCGAAGGGCCGGCCGGCGAGACCCCGCACGAGCTGATGGAGCGCCATGGCCACCTGCCGCTGCCGCCCTACATCGAGCGCCAGCAGAACGCCGACCACGACCCCGATGCGGCCGAGGACGCCCAGCGCTACCAGACCGTGTTCGCACGCGCACCCGGTGCCGTGGCGGCCCCGACGGCGGCCCTGCATTTCGACGAAGGCGTGCTGGCCGCCCTGGCCGCGCGTGGCGTGGAGCGCGCGAGCGTCACCCTGCACGTGGGTGCCGGCACCTTCCAGCCCGTGAAGACCGAGAACCTCGCCGAGCACCAGATGCACAGCGAGTGGTACGAGGTGCCGCTGGCCACGCTGGCGGCGCTGGAGCGCTGCCGCCAGCGCGGCGGCCGCGTGGTGGCCGTGGGCACGACCACCGTGCGCACCCTCGAGTCCTGGGCACGCAGCGGCCAGGCCTCGGGCGACACCAACATCTTCATCACGCCGGGCTTTTCCTTCCAGGTGGTGGACCTGCTGCTCACCAACTTCCACCTGCCCAAGAGCACGCTGATGATGCTGGTGAGCGCCTTCGCGGGCTACGAGCGCATCCGCGCCATCTACCGCCACGCCATTGCGCAACAGTACCGCTTCTTCAGCTACGGCGACTCGATGCTGCTGGAACGCGAACGTACGCCGCTCAGCAATTCGTGACCGCTGCGATGCGGGGCCCGGCGCCCACCTCGGGCAGCCGGTTGGCCGACGGCAGGCGCACACAGTAGACGCCCGCCTCGCTCTCCACCCGGGTCACCCGGCCCGTGGCGTGGTTCTGCCACTCCTGCTCGGACATGGTGCCCAGGGCCCGTGGCGCCGGGCTTGCCGCCAGCGCGGCGGCCGCTGGCCTGCCGTGGCGGCGCTGCCATTCCCGCTCCTGGCGTGCGGCACGGGCCACTTCCTCCGGGCTCCAGCGCACGGCGGGCGCCTCGCGGGCATCCGAGGCGGCGGGCAAGGGAGCGGGAAGGGCCACCATGCCGGGCCCTGTGCCTTCGGGCAGCGCCAGCACAACGGGCGGGGGCGCACTGCGGACTTCGCGAACAGGGCCTGAGAGCGGCTTGGCCCCCGGCGCTTCTGCCCGGGCCACCGGCGCCTCGACCGGCGGGGCGGATGGTGGCGCAGTGATCCAGAGGACTTGCATGGATTGCCGGGGCTGTGGCACGGGTGGGCGCCCGGCCCGTTCCGGTGCGACCAGCCACCACAGCGCCGCGCCATGCAGCAGCAGCGAAGCCGCCACGGCACTGCCCAGGCGCCAGCGGCCCGGGCGGAGGCGCTCAGGACGTGGCCGCGTCGCCATCATCGGCAGCACCGCCCTCCTGCGCCACCCAGGCCAGCAGGTCACCGGGCTGGCATTGCAGGTAGTCGCAGATGGCGGCCAGGGTCTCGAAGCGCACGCCCTTGACCTTGCCGCTCTTGAGCAGCGAGAGATTGGCCTCGGTGATGCCGACATGCGCCGCCAGGTCGCGCGACTTCACCTTGCGGCGCACCAGCATCTCATCGAGCGTGACGACGATGGGCATGGCGGCCACCTTTCCGGCACATGCCCTGGAATTTGAAATGGCACGGAGCCCCTGCGCACTCAAACAAACGCATGCGACTCCTCTTGCAGGCGCTGGCCCTCGGCCATCACATGGGCCAGCAGCAGCATCATCAGGCCCACGATGAGCACGCTCATCTCGAACGAACCCACCGACAGCGCCACCTGCCCGCCGCGCTGGCCCGAGGCCAGCCAGGACAGCAGCGCGGTCACCGCCGCGCCATGCACCAGCGAGGCCACGCACATCGCGATGAAGCCCCAGCCCACGCCGCGAAAGCCGCGCACCACGGCAGGCCCGAAGACCTCGCCGCGCAGGAAGGCGCTGCAGATGCGGTGCAGGCACCAGACGGTGAACAGCATGGCCGCCGTGGGCAGGCACTCGATGGCCAGCCCGAGCAGGCGCCAGGTCGCGTCGATCTGCACCGGCGCACCGATGCCGACCTGCAGCGCCTGCGCGGGCAGCAGCATCTGCGCCAGGCCGCCCGGCTCGCCCCGCCCCAGCAGCAGCCAGCGCGCCACGGAAAAGCACACGCCCGCCAGGGCGCACAACAGGGTCAGCGCGTGCAGGCCACGCGACAGGCGCCGGAACGCCGGGCTCTGGATGGATGCCATGGTGCTTGCCTCATTTTTTCTGTAAAACAATAATAATATTCTGCCATACAGAAATCAGCAAAGGCAAGCGCCGGCCCTGGCACGGGCCGGAACGGGACGGACCGGTCAGAAAGCGACCGCGTGCCCGTCCTTGCGCGGGTCGGAGCCGGCGACATAGCTCTCGCCCTGGCGCAGCACCAGTTGGGCGCCGCCGAAGGCAAAGACGCCATTGCCCTCTTCCACCGTGACTTCATGGCCGCGCGCACGCAGGGCCGCGACCACGGCGGGGTCGAAGGCCGGCTCCACCGCCACGCCCTTGCCGCCCGTCACGCGCCAGCGCGGTGCGTCGGCTGCGGCCTGGGGGTTCTGGCCGTAGCGCAGCACGCGCAAGGCCATCTGCAGGTGGCCCTGGGACTGCATGGGCCCCCCCATCACGCCGAAGGCCATCTGCGGCGTGCCGTCGGCATGCATGGCAAAGGCCGGGATGATGGTGTGCGAGGGGCGCTTGCGCGGCGCCACTTCGTTGGCGTGGCCGGGCGCCAGGGTGAAGCCGTGGCCGCGGTTCTGCAGGCTGATGCCGGTGCCCGGCACGACCACGCCCGAACCGAAGCCCATGTAGTTGGACTGGATGAACGAGACCATCATGCCCGAGGCATCGGCGGCGGCCAGGTACACCGTGCCGCCGGGGCGCGGCGCTCCGTGGCCAGGGTCGCCGGCCTGTTCGGCATCGATCAGCGCGGCGCGCTGGCGCAGGTAGTCGGCATCGAGCAGGTCGCGCGGCGTCACCTTCTGCATGGCATCGATGTCGGCGTTGTACTCATGCAGGTCGGCCAGCGCGAGCTTCATGGCCTCGATGCTGGCGTGCACCGTGTCCACATGGTCCAGAGGCTGGCCACCGATGCCACGGGATTCGAGCATGCCCAGCGCCATCAGCGCGGCGATGCCCTGGCCGTTGGGCGGGATCTCGTGGACCACCGAGTCACCGAAGCGCTGGCTCACCGTGCCCACCCAGTCGGCCTGGTGCGATGCGAGATCGTCCTCGGTCATGGCGCCGCCGTGGGCGCGGGCGTGCGCCACCATCTGGCGTGCGAGTTCACCACGGTAGAAGGCTTCACCCTCGGTCTGGGCGATCAGCTCCAGCGTGCGCGCATGGGCCTCGCTGCGGAAGATCTCGCCGGCCCGTGGCGCGCGGCCGCCGGGCATGAAGCATTCGGCAAAGCCTGGTTGGGCGCCGAGCTTGGCGGCACCCAGAGCCCACAGGCGGGCAATGGTGGGCGAAACGGGGAAGCCGTTGCGTGCGTAGTCGATCGCGGGTTCGGCCAGTTTCGCAAAGGGCAGCTTGCCCATGCGCTTGGACAGTGCCACCCAGGCCGAGACGGCGCCAGGCACGGTGACAGCGTTCCAGCCCGTCTCGGGCAGGCCGCCGCGCTCGGCGAAGTAGGCCGGGTTCCAGGCGGCGGGCGAACGGCCCGAGGCATTGAGGCCATGCAGTTCCTTGCCGTCCCAGACGATGGCAAAGCCATCGCTGCCGATGCCGCAACCCGTGGGCTCGACCACGGTGAGCGCCATGGCCGCGGCGATGGCCGCGTCCACGGCATTGCCGCCGGCCAGCAGCATGCGCAGGCCGGCCTGCGCGGCCAGGGGCTGCGAGGTGGAGACCACATTGCGGCCCATCACCGCGCTGCGGTTCGATGCGTAGGGAAGGGCCCAGTCCAGGCCCATGGTCGGTGCAGTCATCGGATAGCTCACTCCAGGGAGATTTTGTGCTGGCGGATCACGGTGGCCCAGCGGGCACTGTCGGCCTGCACCATGGCCGCGAACTTGGCAGGCGTGCTGGGCGCGGCGGGCTCCACACCGAGCTTGGCCAGGCCTTCGGCCACTTCGGACGATTGCATGGCCTTGGCGAAGGCCTTGTGCACGCGGTCCACCAGCTCCGGCTTGGCGCCGGCAGGCAGGTAGACACCGAACCAGGTCACCGAGGAATAGCCGGGCAGGCCCGATTCGGCCATGGTGGGCAGCTCGGGCGCGAGCGAGCTGCGCTTTTCGCTGGTCACGGCCAGGGCACGCAGGCGGCCGTTCTTGACGTGCGGCATGCCCGTGGGCAGGGAGTCGAACAGCACATGCGTCTGCCCGGCCACGAGGTCGGGGATGGCCAGGGCCGTGCCCTTGTAGGGCACATGCGTCATCTCCACACCCGCCTGGGCGCTGAAGGCGGCGGCGTTCAGGTGCACGATGGTGCCGTTGCCGCTGGTGGCGTAGTTGAGCTTGCCGGGGTTGGCCTTGGCGTAGGTGATGAGTTCGCCCACGGTTTTCACGGGCAGGGAGTTGGTGACCAGCAGCACGCTGGGTGCGTCGGCCAGGTGGGCGACGGGCGTGAAGTCCTTGCGCGCGTCGTAGGCCAGGCGCGGCATCAGGTGGGGCGAGATGGCGTGCGTGCTGCTGGTGGTCAGCAGCAGGGTGTAGCCGTCGGGCTGCGCCTTGGCGGCCTCGGCCGAGCCGATGGTGCCACCCGCGCCGGGGCGGTTGTCCACCACCATCTGCTGGCCCAGGTCCTGGGCCACGCGCTGCGCGACCACGCGGGCCACGAGGTCGGTGGCGCCACTGGCGGGGAAAGGAACGATCACGCGCACCGGCCGGTCGGGCCACTGGGCCTGGGCGTGCGCGCCCACCGACCATGCCGCAAACCATGCCAGGCCCAACAGGCCACGGCGCAGGGACGAAAGACGCATACAAAGCACTCCAGAAAGGAAAGGGGACACCGCCAAAACAGGCTTCATCTTAGGAATGTGGCAGTCGTATGACCACCACCAAATCAGCAAATGGCTTTGCCGTAACAGCAAAGCGCTTCGGTTTTTGAGATGATTGGCGGCAAACCGACCTTACAGCCCCTCCCATTCGCGCCCAGCTCCTGCAAGACACCGCCCTGCGCTACTTCCTCGAAGTGGCGCAGAGTGGCTCGCTGACCGAGGCCTCGGCCCGGCTGCACGTGGCCGCCTCGGCCTTGAGCCGGCAGATCGCGGGATTGGAGTCGCAGTTGGGCATACCGCTGTTCGAGCGGCATCCGCGCGGCATGGTGCTCACGGCGGCCGGCGAGATCCTGGCCACGCATGCACGGCGCACCGTGCTCGATGCCGAACGCGCCCTGGGCGAGATCGGCGCACTGCAGGGCCTGCGCGCGGGCCAGGTGCGGCTGGCCACCTCGGATGCCTTCGCCAACGAGCTGGTGCCGCGGCTGTGCGTGGAGTTCCAGCGCACGCATGCAGGCATCCAGTTCGAGGTGCAGTCCCTGCCCACGGCCCAGGTGCCCGATGCGGTGCGCAGCGGAACCGCCGACATCGGCCTGTGCTTCAGCCGTGCGCCGCACAAGGACATCGAGGTGGCCTACCGCCAGACCGCGCCGGTGCTGGCCCTGGTGCCGCCGGGCCACCCCCTGGCCGATGCCGCAAGCGTGACCCTGGCCCGCATGGGCCAGTACCCGCTGGCCCTGCCCCCGCCCGAGACCACCATCCGCCAGATGGTCGACATCGTCTGCAGCCGCCAGGGGCTGCAGCTCACGCCGGTGCTGGTGAGCAACCATGCCAAGACCATGCTCAACTTCGTGGCGAACGGAGGGGGGCTGTCGGTGTCCAGCGAAATCGCGGCGCGCCACCTGGTGGCCGCAGGGGCCATCGTGGCCCTGCCCATCAGCGACCAGGGCATGGACCTGCGCGACCTGGAGCTGCAGACACTGGCGGGCCGCAGTCTGCCGGTGGCGGCGCAGGCTTTTCTGGACCTGCTCAAGGAACGGCTGCCGGGGCGCTGGTAGCGCCCCCCATCCAAGGCTCCTCCTGCGGTCGGTCAGAACCGCTCGGCGCACAGTGCCTGCCATTGCAGGATCTCGATCTCGCCCCGCTGCACGCGCAGAATGCCCCGGGCCTGCAGGCCCTGCAGCAGCTGGTTGACCGTCTGGCGCGAGATCGACAGCATCAGCGCCAGTTGCTCCTGTGTGACCTGCAGGCGGGGCTGGGCCGGCGCGTCGGCCACGCGCTCACCATAGCCGCGCGCCATGGCCACGATGCGGCGCGCCAGCCGCTGGGGCGCCGGCAGCAGGGCCAGGTCCTCGAGCGCGGCAAAGGCGGCGCGCATGCGCCCCGACATCAGCACGCCCAGGTCATGCCAGTGGGCGGGGTGCCCGTGCAGCCACTCCAGCAGCGGCGGGCGCGGCACCTGCAGCACCACACACGGCTCCACCGCATGGGCATCGTGGGTGCGGGGCGACCCATCGAACAGCGCGATTTCGCCGAACCAGGTGCCGGGCCCCATGAGGGTGAGCAGCGCCTCGCGCGCGTGCTCGCTCTGCCCGCCCACGCCGGAAAAGCCGATGGCGCCTTCCACCACGGCGAACAGCCCGCCTTCCAGCGCATCGCCACGCAGGAACAGCGCTTCGCCGCTTTCCAGCCGGCGCGGGTGGGCCAACGCCACCAGTTGGTCTGCGAAGGCCGGCGCCAGCGCGCTGAACCAGCGGCCCTCGCGCAAAGCAGGCAGGTAGGCGGCGGCAGAGGGGGACAGATCCATGGCGGAGGGGCAGCGGGCTAAAAATCGGTGTCGGCTGGCCGACAGACGCCCGCAGACCGGCTGCGTATTTTCCCCTCTCCCGCCATCCTCTGGAGACACCATCGCATGCGCACTGCCCCCCATTCCACCGCCCCAGGCACCCGCCTGCTGTCCACGCTGGCCAGCGCTGCCCTGCTGGCCGCCTGCACCACCGCCCCCGTGCCGGAAGCCGCCCCCGGTGCATCCGCGGCCCGGCAAGCCACCACCGCCACGCGAGCGGCCCAGCAGGCCGCATTGGCACGGCTGCCACGCAACGACGCGCAGGCGATGGAAGACGCTCGGCGCGGGCTGATTGCGTCGGCCGACGCCTTGACCGTGCGCAATGCCCAGGGCCGCCCCATCTGGGCCATGCAGGACTACGCCTTCCTCGCGCAGGAGACTGCACCGGACACGGTGCATCCGGCCCTGTGGCGCCAGGCCCAGCGCAACCGCGTGAGCGGCCTGTTCCAGGTGACCGAGCGGCTGTACCAGGTGCGGGGCCTGGACCTGTCGAACATGAGCATCCTGGAGGGCGATACCGGCCTGATCGTGGTGGACCCGCTGATGTACACCGAGACCGCGCAGGCGGCCATGGCGCTGTACTACCAGCACAGGCCGAACAAACCGGTGGTCGCGGTGGTGTACTCGCACAGCCATGTGGACCACTTCGGCGGTGTGCGCGGTGTGGTGCGCCAGGAGGACGTGGATGCCGGGCGCGTGCAGATCATCGCCCCCGCAGGCTTCATGGCCGAGGCCGTGGGCGAGAACGTGATCGCCGGCCATGCCATGGGCCGGCGCGCGCTCTACCAGTTCGGCATGCTGTTGCCACGCAACGCGCAAGGCCAGGTGGATGCCGGGCTGGGCAAGGCGGGCGCACCCGGCACGCTGGGCCTGATTGCGCCCACGCGGCTGATCGACAAGCCCCATGAGACCCTGCGCATCGACGGCATCGACATCGAGTTCACGCTCACCCCCCATGCCGAGGCCCCGGCCGAGATGGTCATGTACTACCCGCAGCTCAAGGTGCTGAACATGGCCGAGCTGGCGGTGCATACCCAGCACAACCTGCTGCCCATGCGCGGTGCCCAGGTGCGCGATGCGCTGGGCTGGTCCAGGCACCTGAACATGGCCCTGCACCGTTATGGCAGCCAGGCCGAGATCCTCGTCGCACAGCACCACTGGCCCGTGTGGGGCCAGGCGCGGCTGCGCGGATCACTGGCGCGCCAGCGCGACACCTACAAGTACCTGCACGACCAGACGGTACGCTGGATGAACCACGGCTACGTGGGCTCCGAGATCGCCGAGATGCTGCAGTTGCCGGACTCCCTGGCCGAAGACGGTGCCACCCACGCGTTCTACGGCCACCTCAAGCACAACGTGCGCGCCGTGTACCAGCACTACCTGGGCTACTACGAAGGCAACCCGGCGCAGCTCGAAGCGCTGCCGCCCGCGGCCGCGGCAAAGAAGACGGTGGAGTACATGGGCGGGCCCGAGGCCGTGCTGCGCCGTGCCCAGGCCGACTATGTGCGCGGAGACTACCGCTGGGTAGCGCAGGTCGCCTCGCAACTGGTGTTTGCCGAGCCGACAAACCAGGCCGCGCGCCAGCTGGCCGCCAACGCCTATGAGCAACTGGGCTACCAGATGGAATCGGCCACGGCGCGCAACGCCTTCCTGCAGGGGGCGGCGGAACTGCGCCAGGGCGTGCCGCAACTGCCCCGCCCGGGCGCCGCATCGCGCGACCTGGTGCGCAACCTGCCCTTAGAGATGTTTTTCGACTACCTCGCCGTGCGCCTGGACGCCGACAAGGCCCGGGGCCAGCACATCGTGCTCAACTGGATCTTCACGGACACCGGCGAGCAAGTGGCCCTGAACCTGGAGAACAGCGCCCTTACCCAATCGCCCGGCCTGGCGCCCGGCGCCCATGCCACGGTGCGGCTGGGCCGCGCCACGCTGGACGCCATCGCCGGCCAGCAGACCACCCTGCCCGAGGCCGTGCGCTCAGGCCAGTTGAAGATCGAGGGTGATGCCGGCAAGGTGGCGGCCCTCATGGGCATGCTGGACCGCTTCGAGAGCGTGTTCCCCATCGTCGAACCGCGCCCGGAACGCGCTGCCGCATCCGTCCGGACGGTGGCGCCTCAATAGCCGTGCTGGGCGCGGAAGTCCCGCGCCTTGCCAAAGTGCCCATTGCCGATGAAGGGCACGGGCGGGCGCAGGGCCGACAGCGGCGAAGGGTGATTGGAGGTGAGCACCAGGTGCCCGCGGTCGGCCGGAATCCATGCGCGCTTGGACTGGGCATGCGAGCCCCAGAGCATGAACACCACCGGGCGCTCGCCCTCGGCCACATGGCGGATCACGGCGTCGGTCAGCTCCTCCCAGCCCTTGCCGGAGTGGCTCGCGGCCTGGCCCTCTTCGACCGTGAGGCCGGTGTTGAGCAGCAGCACGCCATTCTTGGCCCATTTGACCAGGCTGCCACCGGGCTCGGGCCAGGCGGGGAAGGCGGTGCCCAGGTCACGCTGCATCTCCTTGAAGATGTTGCGCAGCGAGGGCGGCAACTGCACGCCGGGTGCGACGGAAAACGCCAGCCCCTCGGCCTGGCCACGGCCGTGGTACGGGTCCTGGCCGAGGATGACCACGCGCACCTGCTCGGGCGGGGTCAGCTCCAGCGCGCGCAGCGGCTTGGGCGGAAAGATGGCGGCACCGGCATCCAGGCGCTGGTGCAGGTAGGCCAGCAGGGCCTGGCCGCGGGCACCGGCGAAGAAGGCATCGACCAGCGGTTGCCAGCCGGCGGCCACGGGCCAGTCGGCCGGATCGGCGCTTTGCAGTTGGGTGGCGTCGGTCATGGGCAGCCTGCAGCGGATCAGGCGAACAGCTTGGCCAGGGCCTCGCCGGGTTCCTTGGCGCGCATGAAGGCCTCGCCCACGAGGAAGGCGTTCACGCCCGCATCGCGCATGGTCTTCACATCGGCCGGCGAGAGGATGCCGGACTCGGTGACCAGCAGGCGGTCGGCCGGCACGTGCTTCTGCAGGTCGAGCGTGGTCTGCAGCGACACCTCGAAGGTGCGCAGGTTGCGGTTGTTGATGCCCACGAGCGGGGTCTTGAGCTGGAGCGCACGGTCCAGCTCGGCGCCATCGTGCACCTCGACCAGCACGGCCATGTCCAGGCTGCGCGCGATGGCCTCGAAATCGGCCATCTGCGCGTCGTCCAGGCAGGCCGCGATCAGCAAAACGGCGTCGGCGCCCATGGCCCGCGATTCGTAGATCTGGTAGGCATCGACCATGAAATCCTTGCGCAGCACGGGCAGCTGGCAGCTGGCGCGCGCCTGCTTGAGGTAGTCCACGCTGCCCTGGAAGAACTGCTTGTCAGTCAGCACGGAGAGGCAGGCCGCGCTCACCGTGCCGTCGCCATCGGCATAGCTCTGGGCAATGTCGGCGGGGATGAAGTCGGCGCGCAGCACGCCCTTGCTGGGGCTGGCCTTCTTGACCTCGGCGATCACGGCCGCCTGGCCCCGGGCGATCTTGGCGCGCAGCGCGCCCTCGAAGTCGCGCGTGAGCACGCGGCTCTCGGCGTCGGCGCGCATCGCCGCCAGGGGCATGCGCTTGATCGCGGCGGCGACTTCTTCGTGCTTGACGGCCACGATCTTGTTGAGGATGTCACTCATGGAAAAACCTTCACGAAAAATTCAAACTGGCCATGCCAAAAATACACCACGAAGATTTCGGCACACAAGAGACCAGCATCGGCGCGGCACCGCCCCTCGCTACCGGCCTTGCACTGGCTCGAAATTCCGAAGACCAAGACGACGGTTCAAATGCTCCAAGCATTGATCAACCAATGCTTGTTCCCGCCTGGAACCCCACAGCAACGTCACGCGCGTCAAGAGAATCTTCCTGCCCACTGGCCCAGGATGCAGTATCAGGCGACAAGTGAATGTCGGACTCTTCGCTGTTGCAAAGAACTCCCAGCTTAAACGGCACCCTTCATGCAGAACGAGAGTGTCTTGCATTTTCAGGCCCCAAGGCGTGAGCGTGCGGCGTTGAAAATCCAATATCCAGCCCCGCGACTGGTTGCGCCGGAATTGATGTCGCAGTGCGATGGTTGCGCAGCCAACCAAAACCACACCAACGGACCAGAAAATGCTCCAGAGATACTGCGCCCGCAAATCCAGCGTCATCATCACCGTGGCCAGCGCCACCAATATTGACATGCCGCAAAACGGTACACCGACCGTCAACTCAGCAAGGCTACTGCCCCCGATGCTCAACGGGAGCCACGCCCTGGGTCGCTGTTCGATCAAGGCCACCCAGGCGGACAAACGGCGCAGACGTTCGAGCCCAGGAGAAGGTTTGCCAGTCACAACAAGCCCTCTGACTCAACGGGCAGGTACCAACCGGCCACCTGAACGCCGAATCCCGAGGCGTTCCACCAATTCATCCACGCACCGGTCAAGGGAGTCCATCTGCATGGACAGCGTTTCGGAATCGGAGGACTGCAGTTCCACCGCGCACAGGGTCGCTATCGGACCCGCCGCTTTGTGGCGGAACTCGACTTCGCAGGACAGTACACCGTGGTCCGGAGGGCCGGGAATGATGCCGATGGAATGTGCAAGGTCCAGTGAAATGACCGAACCGCCTCGCGCCGGCTGCAGCGTACGCTGGGTCATGTCCAGCAACCATTGCACCCGGTACGTGAAGTGCCGCACCTGCCACCAGCACATTCCCAGGCCGCTGGCAACGACCAGCGCAATGCACCACCACGCGTTGGCGATCGAGGGTTGCAGGACGAGGAGCACAACATAGCCCATCCCCCAAACGTACAGGATGTTCCATGGAGGAGCCCATGCGGGCCTCTGGTGCACTCGCTCGGGCAGGCACAGGCAGGCGTCCTCCTTCACGGCAGCCGCTAGATCATTGACGTTCCGCAACATGCGGTGCCCTTGTGCCGCCATGCGTGCTACGGCGATCAGGCCGCCAGCGCGTGCGTGCGCGTAACCAGCTGCTCCAGGCGCGCCAGCGCGGCGCCCGAGGCGATTGCGGCACGCGCCTTCTGCAGGCCGTCGGCGATGGAACTGGCCACATTGGCGGCATACAGCGCCGCACCGGCGTTCAGGCAGACGATGTCCTGGGCGGCACCGGGCTCGCCCTTGAGCACGCCGATCAGCATCTCGCGCGACTGCTCGGGGGTGTCGACCTTGAGCGCACGGTTGCTGGACATGGACAGGCCGAAGTCCTCGGGGTGGATCTCGTACTCGGTGATCTGGCCGTTCTTCAGTTCGCCCACCAGCGTGGCTGCCCCCAGGCTGACCTCGTCCATGCCGTCGCGGCCATAGACCACGAGCGCATGCTCGGCGCCCAGGCGCTGCAGCGCGCGCACCTGGATACCGACCAGGTCGGGGTGGAACACGCCCATGAGGATGTTGGGCGCGCCGGCCGGGTTGGTCAGCGGGCCCAGGATGTTGAAGATGGTGCGCACGCCGAGCTCGCGGCGCACAGGCGCCACGTTCTTCATGGCCGGGTGGTGGTTGGGCGCGAACATGAAGCCGATGCCGACCTCGGCGATGCATTGCGCGATCGCCTCGGGCGTCAGGTTGATGTGGATGCCCAGGGCCTCCATCACGTCGGCGCTGCCGCTCTTGCTCGATACGCCGCGGCCGCCATGCTTGCTGACCTTGGCGCCGGCCGCTGCGGCCACGAACATGGAGCAGGTGGAGATGTTGAAGGTGTTGGCCCCGTCGCCGCCGGTGCCCACGATGTCCACCAGGTGCGTGCTGTCGGGCACGTGGACCTTGGTGGAGAACTCGCGCATGACCTGCGCGGCGGCCGTGATCTCGCCGATGGTTTCCTTCTTCACGCGCAGGCCGGTGATGATGGCCGCGGTCATCACGGGCGAAAGCTCGCCGCTCATGACCATGCGCATCAGGTGCAGCATCTCGTCGTGGAAGATTTCGCGGTGTTCGATGGTGCGCTGCAGCGCTTCCTGGGGGGTGATGGACATGGTGGTGGTCTCCGTCTCGTCGTGGTCAGGGGGCCGGGCGGTCAGAGAACGCCAGCTTGAGGCCGAAGCCGATGAACATCGCCCCGGCGATGCGGTCGAGCCAGTGCATGCCGCGCTGCACGGCGCCCACGCGGCGCGCCATGAAGCCGGCGGCCAGGGCCCAGCCGACGTTGACGGGAATGGCGTTGAGGTTGAACAGCACGCCGAGCAGCACAAAGGCCAGGGCCTTGCTGTCCGTGCCTGGCGCGATGAACTGCGGCACGAAAGCCAGGAAGAAGATGGCGACCTTGGGGTTGAGCACATTGGTCCAGAAGCCACCCATGAACACGCTGCGCAGCGGCACGGCTGCAGCGGGCGCTGCCTGTGCCGCCGCGATGGCGGCGCCGCTGCCACTGTCGCCCGAGGCCTTGGCGAACAGCATGCGCACGCCCATCCACAGCAGGTAGGCCGCCCCCACCCACTTGAGCACGGTGAAGGCCGTGGCCGATGCGGCCAGCAGCGCGCCCACGCCCACGGCGGCCGCGAAGATGTGCACGAAGCAGCCGGCCGTGATGCCCAGGCCCGCCACGATGCCCGCGCGCGTTCCCGAGCGCAGCGCGTTGGAGACGATGTAGAGCACGTCGGGCCCCGGCGTCAGGTTGAGCAGCCAGCCGGCCGCGATGAACATGAGCAGTTGGTGGGTCTCGATGATCATGCCCGCGGCTCCAGGAAGTTCTTGAGCATGGCGTGGCCGTGCTCGGTGAGAATGCTCTCGGGGTGGAACTGCACGCCCTCGATGTCCAGGGTCTTGTGGCGCACGCCCATGATCTCGCCGTCGTCAGTCCATGCGGTCACGGCCAGCACCTCGGGGCAGGTGGCGCGCTCGATGGACAGCGAGTGGTAGCGGTTGACCGTGAACTGCTCGGGCAGGCCCGCGAACACGCCCTGCTGCGTGGTGGTGATGACGCTGGTCTTGCCGTGCATGAGCTGCTGCGCACGCACGATGGTGCCGCCAAAGGCCGCGCCGATGGCCTGGTGGCCCAGGCACACGCCCAGGATGGGCAGCTTGCCCGCGAAGTGCTGGATGGCAGCCACCGAGATGCCAGCCTCGGCCGGCGAGCAGGGGCCGGGCGAGATCACCAGCCGGTCGAGCTGGCCGGCGGCCAGGCGGGCGGCGATCTCGTCCACGGTGATCTCGTCGTTGCGGTGCACCTCGACCTCGGCACCGAGCTCGCCGAAGTACTGCACGATGTTGTAGGTGAAGCTGTCGTAGTTGTCGACCATCAAGAGTTTCATGCTGCGCTCCCTGCGGTCTGTGCGGCCGCGTCGCTGGCGTGCCCGGCGCGCAGGCGCACGAACTCGCGGTGTTCATAGGCAATGGAGGCTTCCATGACGCCCCGGTAGATGGCTTCCAGCACGTCAGGCTGGCCGCCCTGGGCCAGGGCCCGATCACGCACGCGGTCCACGATGGCCTGGATGCGCGCTTCGTCACGCACCTCTGTGTCGGCCTGCTTGATGCGCGCGGCCTGGGTCATGTAGCCCGTGCGCTGCACCAGGAGCGGCACGAGGATGTCGTCGAGCGCGTCGATCTCGCGGCGCACATCGGCCATGGTGGTGCAGTGCTGCACCTGCTCAATGCTGCGGCCGCTCATTCCAGGCCCTCCTCGACGAGTTCGGCGGCGCGCAGCAGCGCGCGGGCCTTGTGCTCGGTTTCCTTCCATTCGAGTTCGGGCACTGAGTCGGCCACCACGCCGGCGGCGGCCTGCACGTAGAGCGTGCCGTTCTTGACGATGCCGGTGCGGATGGCGATGGCCACGTCCATGTCTCCCGCATAGCTCAGGTAGCCGCAAGCGCCGCCGTACAGGCCGCGCTTGGTGGGTTCGAGCTGGTCGATGAGTTCCATGGCGTGCACCTTGGGCGCGCCGGTCAGCGTGCCCGCGGGGAAGGTGGCCTTGAGCACGTCGATGGCGGTCATGCCCTCGTTGAGGATGCCTTCGACGTTGCTCACGATGTGCATCACGTGGCTGTAGCGCTCCACCGCGAAGGCCTCGGTCACCTTGACGGTGCCGGTCTTGGCAATGCGGCCGATGTCGTTGCGCGCCAGGTCGATCAGCATCACGTGCTCGGCGCGCTCCTTGGGGTCGTTGATGAGCTCGATCTCGGCCGCCTTGTCCTTCTCGGGCGTGGCGCCGCGCGGGCGCGTGCCGGCCAGCGGGCGGATGGTGATCTTCTGCCCGTCGGGCGTGCCCTCCTGGCGCACCAGGATCTCGGGGCTGGCGCCCACCACGTGGAAGTCGCCGAAGTCATAGAAGTACATGTACGGCGACGGATTCAACGAACGCAGCGCGCGGTACAGCGACAGCGGGCTTTCGGTGTAGCGCTTGTGGATGCGCTGGCCCACCTGCACCTGCATGAAATCGCCCGCGGCGATCAGCTCCTTGGCGCGGTCCACCGCGGCCAGGTAGTCGGCCTTGGCGAAATCGCGCTGGGCGGGGTGGCTCTCGGTGGGCTTGACAACGGGGGCGCTCACCGAGTACTTGAGCTGCTCCTTGAGCTCGCGCAGGCGCTTCTTGGCCTTGGCATAGGCCTCGGGCGTGGCCGGGTCGGCGTAGACGATGAGGTAGAGCTTGCCCGAGAGGTTGTCGATGACGGCCAGTTCCTCGCACTGCAGCAGCAGGATGTCGGGACAGCCCAGGGTGTCAGGTGGGCAGGAGTTTTCGAGCTTTTTCTCGATGTAGCGCACGGCGTCGTAGCCGAAGTAGCCGGCCAGGCCGCCACAGAAGCGCGGCAGGCCGGGCCGCAGCGCGACCTTGAAGCGCTTTTGGTAGGCGGCGATGAAGTCGAGCGGGTTGCCCTCGGCGGTTTCGACCACCTGGCCGTCGGTGACGACCTCGGTGCGCGCCGCGGCGCCAAAGCCGCTGGCGCGCAGCAGGGTGCGCGCTGGCAGGCCGATGAAGCTGTAGCGCCCGAAGCGCTCGCCGCCCACCACGGATTCGAGCAGGAAGCTGTGCTTGCCGCCCTCCTTGGTGCGCGCCAGCTTCAGGTAGAGCGAGAGCGGGGTTTCCAGGTCCGCAAAGGCCTCGGCCATGAGCGGAATGCGGTTGTAGCCTTCGCCGGCCAGGCTTTTGAATTCGAGTTCAGTGATCACGGGGAGTGCTCCCAGCTGTCACAGCGCGTGAAATCCCGGCCGAATCGGCACACAAGGGGGCGCTGCGGTTCATTCAATCGGCCCCGAGAAAGGGCCACGGGTGCACGCTGGGGCCAACTGCCCAGGTGCCATCAGGCGTTCAGGCGAGCAGGCGTACGCCAGGGCCAGGCTCCCCGGTCGCTGCAACCTGTGATGAACACGTGGTGAATGAACATGGGCCAAAGTGTAGCAAAGGTCTTGGCGCTTTCGGTTTTTTCCCATGCAATCACCATGATGGACCACTCGAAAACCCTGTTGCAGCCGCGGGCCGACCTTGCAACAATTGGAAACGAACGACCGTTCTATTTTAAGAACCGAGGAGACAAGCATGAACCTGATGGAGCGATGCGCTGCATTCGCCGCCGCATGCCTGCTGGCGGGTGCCGCAGTGGCCCAGCCGATCACCGTATCCAACGTCAAGTACGAGGAAACCACCCAACTGGCCGACAGCACCCTGCAGCTCAATGGCGCCGGTGTGCGCTACAAGGCCGTGTTCAAGGTCTACACCGCCGGCCTCTACCTTGAGAAAAAGGCAGGCACCCCGCAGGAGGTCGCCGCACAGAAAGGCCCCAAGCGCATGAGCATCACCATGCTGCGCGAGATCGATTCCACCGAGCTGGGCAAGCTGTTCTCGCGCGGCATGGAGGACAACATGGACCGGGCCGCTTTCTCCAAGCTGATCCCCGGCGTGATGCGCATGAGCCAGATCTTCTCGGACCACAAGAAGCTGGTTGCGGGCGACCAGTTCCAGGTGGACTGGATCCCGGGCACGGGCACGGTGATCACGGTCAAGGGCAAGCCCCAGGGCGAGCCCTTCAAGGAACCCGAGTTCTTCAACGCCCTCTTGGGCATCTGGCTGGGCAATGCGCCGGCGGACTGGAAGCTCAAGGACGCGCTGCTGGGCAAGCCCGCCGCCTGAACCCGCGCCCCCTGCCCTCTTCCTTTCGGGAAAGCCCTAGCCGTTTCTGTCACCCGCCAGACACGGCGCCTGCCAGCCGCAGGCGTAACCTTTCAAGACCCGGCAGCCTGTGCGCGCACCACCGCAGCACGCCATGCGCCGGGCATTCTCCGCGCTACCCGCGCCCAGGAGCGATCCACCGGCCCCGTGCCTTCCGCCCCGCATCTTCGTTCGCGCCTGACTGACCACACCATGAAACACGCCAAGCTTTCCATCGGCCTGCGCCTGGGCCTGTCCTTCTCGGCCATCCTGCTCATCACCGCCCTGATCGCCGCCACCGGCATGTGGCGCATCGCCAGCTTGAACAGCGCCAGCGAACGCGTGGCCACCCAGGAAATTGAACAGCAGACCCTGGTCGAGAACTGGGCCGCCGACATCCGCCTGAACTGGGTGCGCACCGAGGCCTTCCTCAAGGCCATCGACCGCGACTACATGGACAAGCTCACGCTCGACACGCAGGCCACGGCCAAGGGCATCGAGACCAGGGTCCAGCGCATCGAGGCCCTGGTGCAGGGCGAGAAGAACCGCGCGCAGCTGGCGACCATCGCCGCGGCCAGCAAGGCCTACAACGACAAGCTCGCCGAGATCCGCGAACTGCACCGCGGCGGTGAACCCAATGTGCCCACGCTGGTGGACAAGGACCTGCGCCCCCTGGCAGACCAGTACCTCAAGGCGCTGGACGACCTGCGCACGGCCATGGCCACCCAGTTGGCTGCGAGCCAGAGCGATACCGGTGCGCTGGCCCAGGCCAGCCAGGTGCTGCTGGGCGTGGGCACGCTGATCGCGGTGGCGCTGGGCGCGCTGCTGGCCTTCACGGTCACGCGCTCCATCGTGCGGCCCGTGCAACTGGGCAAGCAGGCGGCCGAGAGCATTGCCGATGGTGACCTGACCCACCCCATCACCGCCACGCGCAACGACGAGACCGGCCAGTTGCTGCAGGCCCTGGCGGCCATGCAGGAGCGGCTGGCCACCATCGTGGGCAATGTGCGCCACAGCGCCGAAGGCGTGGCCACCGCCAGTGCCGAGATTGCCTCGGGCAACAACGACCTGTCGGCACGCACCGAACAGCAGGCCTCGGCCCTTGAAGAAACCGCCGCCTCCATGGAGGAACTGGGCTCCACCGTACGCCAGAACGCCGACAACGCGCGCCAGGCCAACCAGCTCGCGATGAGCGCATCGACCGTGGCGGTGCAAGGCGGCCAGGTGGTGGCCGAGGTGGTGGACACCATGAAGGGCATCAACGACAGCAGCAAGAAGATCGCCGACATCATCAGCGTGATCGACGGCATCGCCTTCCAGACCAACATCCTGGCGCTCAACGCGGCCGTGGAAGCCGCCCGCGCGGGCGAGCAGGGCCGCGGCTTTGCCGTGGTGGCTGGCGAGGTGCGCAGCCTGGCCCAGCGCAGCGCCGAGGCCGCCAAGGAGATCAAGGGCCTGATCGGCACCAGCGTGGAGCGCGTGGAACGCGGCAGCGCCCTGGTGGACAAGGCCGGCGCCACCATGAACGAGGTGGTGGCCTCGATCCGCCGCGTGACCGACATCATGGGCGAGATCAGCGCCGCCAGCAGCGAGCAGAGCTCGGGCGTGGGCCAGGTCGGCGAGGCCATCACGCAGATGGACCAGGCCACGCAGCAGAACGCGGCGCTGGTGGAGCAGAGCGCTGCCGCGGCCGACAGCTTGAAGACCCAGGCCGGCCAGCTGGTGGAGGCGGTGGCCGTGTTCCGCCTCGGCGCGGGCCATGCGGATGCAGCAACCCAGGCCGTACCGATCGCCGCGCCCCACGCAGCCAGCAAGGCCTCACGCCTGCTGCCGGCCAACGGTCAACGCCGCATCGCGGCCTGAAGAGACGTCAGGCGCTGGCGGCCGCGAACTCCGCCAGCGCATCCACAAAGCCATCGGCATCGACAGCCCGCACCGGCTGGCCGTGGTTGTAGCCGTAGGTCACCAGCACCACGGGGCAGCCCGCAGCACGCGCAGCCTGCGCATCGTTGCTCGAATCGCCCAGCATCAGCGTGCGCGCGGGCGCCGTGCCCAGGGCCTCGCAGGTCTTGAGCAGGGGCAGCGGATCGGGCTTCTTGCGTGCAAAGCTGTCGCCGCCGAAGACCTGTGCAAAGTAGCCATGGAGCCCCTTGGCCTGAAGCAGCGGCACGGCAAAGTCCGTGGGCTTGTTGGTCAGGCAGGCCAGGTGCAGGCCGGCGGCCTGCAGCGCCTGCAGGCCCGCCACCACACCGGGGTAGACCTGCGCGTACTGGCCGTTGATGGCCAGGTAGTGCTTCTGGTAGCTGGCCCAGGCCGCGGGGTACAGCGCCTCGACCTGCGCCGCATCCACCACCTGGCCACCAGATGCCAGCACATGGGCCAGCACCGAGCGCAGCAGGTGTTCCGAGCCCTTGCCCACCATGTGCTCGATGTGCTGGGCGCCGATGGCCGGCAGCGCCAGCTCGCGCAGCATGCGGTTGAGTGCCTCGGCAAAATCCCCGAGCGTGTCCACCATGGTGCCGTCCAGATCCACGATGGCGGCATCCACGCGGGACAACAGGGCGGACAGAGGGGACGTTGCGGACATGCGGAGGGCTCCTTGTGTTACAGACGAAGAAAGGCCGGGCGTGGTGGCCCGGCCTGCCTGGATTTTAAAGCGAGGGTTACCGCAAGCTCAGGGTCTGGCGCTTCCACGCCGGGTCCTGCCAGCGCTGGAACAGGGGCAGTGCAGCCACATCGCCGGTCACGCGCTCGGTGGCCAGGCCTTCCAGGCGCACGATCTCGAAGCTGCGGCGGTAGCGGCCCTGGCCACGCGCCTCGCGCGCCACCAGCATCTGCTGGCCGCCAGGCACCCAGCCGGCCCATTCGGCCACACCGGTTTCGGGCGCGGTGGCGGCCGGGGGCAGCACGTCGACCAGCCAGCCTTCGGCGGTCTTGCGCATCACCCACAGCTCGCGCCAGCCTTCCAGGGGCTGCACGGCCAGGGACACGGCTGTGCCCTCGCGGTTGATGCTGGCCGAGCCGGCCCAGACCACGCCGTAGGTGCAGCGGCGCAGCAGTGGGGCCTTGGCGCCTTTTTGGGCATCGACCAGCAGCACACAGGTCTCGCCGGGGGCACCGGCCTCGGTCACGATGCCGGGGCGGCTGCCCTGGGCCGTGGGCAGGCTGGCAGGTGCCAGGGCCCAGCGCACGGCACCCACACGCATGGCGGCGTCGTTGTAGGCGGGCTGGTCTTCATCGGGCAGGTCGTTCTTCGCGACACCGGCGAATTCGGCCAGCGCGCGCGATGCGGCGGCGGCGCTGGCAGGACCGGCGGCGTCCTTGCGCGCCTGCTGGAAGGCCAGGGCGCTCCAGACACTGGCGCGGCGCATCTGGATGCGGTTGCGCACATAGGACGGCAGGCCGGCCACGTCCACGCGTTCGAGCACCTCGGACTGCCATTCCTGCACGCGGGCGCGCTCATGCGCCGGCAGGTCGGGGTTCACGCACTCGGGCCGCGTGAGGGCCAGGGCGGCGCGGGCGCGCTGCTCGGCATCGGCCACGGGCATGGCCAGCACGCGGCGGAAGGCCTCGCCGTCGTAGCAGATCTGCATGCGGCCTTCAACCTCGTAGGTGGTGAAGCGCACGCCGTAGCCGTTGGCCACATCGAGGTGGGCCGACAGCGTGGCCCCCGAGGCCTTGCCGGGCGTGGCGGCCGAGGCACGGCGTGCCAGGCGGTCGGCCAAGGTGCCCAGTGCATCGAAGGCCTGGACGCCCTGCTCACCCGCCAGCGCTTTGGCTGGGGCGGCCTGCAGGTAGGCGGCGGTGATGCCAATGCCCAGGGCCTCGGCACCGGGGGTGTCGCGCACAAAGCGCAGCACGGAGAGCAGGGCCGGCGCTTGCGCCTCGCCATCGGCCACGCGGCGCACTTCGCTGGTGCGGATGAAGCCGCCGCGCTCGCGCTTGTGGTCCCAGACCTGCAGGTAGTCGAGGCGCTCGCCGCGCACTTCGAGCACCTCGCCCTGCCACAGGGCGGATTGCTGCTGGGCCGACTCGCGCGGCGCGGCGCGCAGCACGGCCTGGTCCTGCACGACGATGGCATTGCCCAGGCTGTTGGCCGATGGTGGCTGCACGGCGGCCGTGGCGACCATGGTGGCGGCCGAGGCGATGGCAGCGACGAGGGTCAGGGTGGTGCGGTTCATGGTCATTGCTCCGTGGCTTGGGCGGCGGCGGCGTCGTCGGCACCGGTGTTGGCCTGGGCAGCGACGGCCTGGGCATTGCGGTTGCCGCCCAGCAGTGCGGCACCGATGAAGTCGCCATTGGTCGGTGGGGGCGCGATGATGACCTGGATCTTGTCCGAGAGCTTGTCGGCCAGGGTCTTCTGGATCAGCAGCGGGTGGCGCGTGACCAGCGCGCCCTCGCGCGCCATCTGCTCGGCATTGACCTTGCCGATGCGGTCCATGCGGAAGGCTTCGGCCTCGGCCAGCTTCTGGCGCGCGTCGGCCTCGCCATTGGCTTCGATGCGGCGGGCCTGGGCTGCACCCTCGGCGGCCTTGACGCGCGCCACGCGCTCGGCCTCGGCTTCGAGCTGGCGCTGCTCGATCTGGCGCTGCTTGAAGGGCAGCACATGCTTCATGGCTTCTTCCTGGGCGCGGGCGGCGATGACCTGCTCGCGCGCGGCGGCCTCGGCGGCCACCTCGCGGCGCACTTTCTCGGCGCTGGCGTCGAGCTCGGTCTCCTTGACCCGCTTGTCCTTGAGCTCCAGCGTGTAGCGCATCTTCTCGGAGGCCAGTTCCTCGGCCAGCAGGCTGTCCATGCCGCGGCGGTATTCGGCGGGCAGGTCGACCTTGCCGATCTGCACGTGGCGCAGCAGCACGCCGTCGGCAGCCAGGCGGGTGCGCAGTTCGGTCTCGATGATCTGCTGGATCTCGGCGCGCTTGGTGGAGAAGATCTCGCGCACCGTGTAGCGGGCGAACACCTTGTAGATCAGGCCCTGCACGGCGGGCTCGACGATCTCGGCCCCCACGTTGTCGGGCAGGCTGCCCGAACGCGAAGCCACCGTGGCCGGGTCGAGCGCATAGCGCACGCCCAGGTCCAGGCCGAAGGACAGGCCCTCGACCGACTGCAGCGGTGCGCCGCCATTGGCCTGGCGCATCTGCTCGGGGCGGTAGGTCTGGTCGCGCAGCGAGAACACACGCACGCTGTGCAGGCCGGGCAGCACCCAGACGCTGCCATCGCGCCATTGGGTGACGGAGCCGGTGAACTGGTTCACGCGCACGCCGAGCTCGCCCTGGTCCAGGTGCTGCACGGGCGGGTTCCGGTAGACCATGGCACCCGCCGCCACCACGGCCGCGCCTGCGGCCAGGCAGGCCAGGGTGCGGCCCGAAACGCTGGGCAGGCGGCGCGGGGTGGCAGCGGCAGGCGCGGTGTCGATGGTGTCCTGCACGGCGGCGTCCAGTGTGGGGTCGGTGGGGTCGATGGGCTCGACCGGTGCGGCGTTGCGGCGCAGGGCGCGGATGATGCGGTTCCAGGTGGCTTTCATGGTGTTTCCCTCGTCAGTTCGGTGCGGTTGGTGTCTGCTCTGCGGCACCGGATTTCCGTGCTGCATTGGTGACCAATTCTTCGCATCCGCCCCGGAAGCAACAATGCGGCGGCCGCGCCAAAGCGCTCACGGCGGCCGTGCAAACGTTCCGCCCCCGGAAGAAAAACTCACACCGCCCGCCGCAGGGGGCCCGGATAATCCGTGCAGGACCACTCTTGCCCCTCAGCGCCATGACCCGCATCGCCGTGATCGAAGACGACCTGCCCACCAGCAACCAGCTGGCCGGCTGGATCCGCAGTGCGCGCAGCGGCATCGTGATCGACCAGTGGTTCACCCGCGACGAGGCCGAGGCCGCGCTGGCGCGCGAGCACTACGACGCGGTGGTGCTGGACATCGAGCTCGGCCGCGAGCGCCATGCGGGCGTGGCCCTCATCAACGC
>JAESFW010000294.1_pt1 | contig 42539 bp, 34 predicted proteins | sample 9269481 | NCBI WGS metagenome assembly JAESFW01 (sample SAMN14515350, study PRJNA621654) | algae metagenome | isolation source: Lyngbya sp. HA4199-MV5 and co-occurring heterotrophs from soil with... | place: USA: Ahupuaa O Kahana State Park, Hawaii | collected 2009-07-21 | reverse complement strand
CCTGGGCGAACAGCTGCTTGAAGTAGTTGAACAGCGGCTTGTTCTTGCCCGAGAGCACGGCCAGCGGGCTGTCGTTGCCCATGGAGCCGATGCCCTCTTCGCCGTTCTTGGCCATGGGGGCCATCAGGAACTTGATGTCTTCCTGCGTGTAGCCGAAGGCCTGCTGGCGGTCGAGCAGCGGCAGCGTGGCGGTCTGGGCCACGGGTGCATCGGCGGCAGCATCGATGCTGTCGAGCTTGATGCGCAGGTTCTCGATCCACTGCTTGTAAGGCTTGGTGTTGACGACGTTGGCCTTGAGCTCCTCGTCGTCGATCATGCGGCCCTGCTCCAGGTCGATCAGGAACATCTTGCCGGGCTGCAGGCGCCACTTGCGCACGATCTTGTTCTCGGGGATGGGCAGCACGCCCGATTCCGAGGCCATGACGACCAGGTCGTCGTCGGTGATGCAGTAGCGCGAGGGGCGCAGGCCGTTGCGGTCCAGCGTGGCGCCGATCTGGCGGCCATCGGTGAACACGATGGAGGCGGGGCCGTCCCAGGGCTCCATCATGGCGGCGTGGTATTCATAGAAGGCGCGGCGGCGCTCGTCCATGGTGGTGTGCTGCTCCCAGGGCTCGGGGATCATCATCATCACGGCCTGGCTGATGGGGTAGCCAGCCATGGTCAGCAGTTCGAGGCAGTTGTCGAAGGTGGCGGTGTCGGACTGGTCGGCGAAGCTGATGGGGTAGAGCTTCTTCAGGTCGGCCGCCAGCACGGGCGAGGCCATCACGCCTTCGCGCGCCTTCATCCAGTTGTAGTTGCCCTTGACGGTGTTGATTTCACCGTTGTGCGCAACGTAGCGGTAAGGGTGGGCCAGCGGCCACTCGGGGAAGGTGTTGGTGGAGAAGCGCTGGTGCACCAGGCCGATGGCGGAGACGCAGCGTTCGTCCTGCAGGTCCATGTAGTAGGTGCCCACCTGGTCGGCCAGCAACAGGCCCTTGTAGACCACGGTGCGGCTGGACATGCTGGGAACGTAGTATTCCTTGCTGTGCTTGAGCTTGAGGTTCTGGATGGCGGCACTGGCGGTCTTGCGGATCACGTACAGCTTGCGCTCCAGGGCGTCCTGCACGATCACGTCGTTGCCACGGCCGATGAAGACCTGGCGCAGGATGGGCTCCTTCTTGCGCACGGTGGGCGACATGGGCATGTCGACGTTCACCGGCACATCGCGCCAGCCGAGCAGCACCTGGCCTTCGGCCTTGATGGCGCGCTCCATCTCCTGCTCGCAGGCCAGGCGGGAAGCGTGTTCCTTGGGCAGGAAGATCATGCCCACGCCGTACTCGCCAGCGGCGGGCAGCGTAACGCCCTGCTTGGCCATCTCTTCACGGTACAGCGCATCGGGGATCTGGATCAGGATGCCCGCGCCGTCGCCCATGAGCTTGTCGGCACCCACGGCACCACGGTGGTCGATGTTCTCCAGAATCTTCAGGGCCTGCGTCACGATGTCGTGGCGCTTGACGCCCTTGATGTGGGCCACGAAGCCGAGGCCGCAGGCGTCGTGTTCGTTACCCGATGAATACAAACCGTGTTGTTGCAGATGCTGGATCTCGGCAGCCGTCGTCATGGCGCACTCCTCATGAATTTTCGCAGGGAACGCAAGATTAGTGCATTGCAACATGCAAGGCAAGCATATTAATTGGGGTCAGATTCTTATTAAATTAACCAACTGAAAAAGTCGGATTTAATTGGGGACATATCAAATTGGTGCGCATTGCCGCCTCAAGAGCCCACTGCCGGCTCAGGCTGGAGGCTCATGCGACAGCACAGGCATTGGCGGCCGGCCTGGCTTGGCCTTGCTCACGCGGCGTGGCGTGAGCTTTTGCAGGTCGGCCACGAACTCCGGCTCACCCAGCGCCCAGCCGCTCAATGCCGATTGCGTGAGTGCGTCGAGCTGCCTCTCGCCCAAGCCGGCCTGCACCAGTGCGGCATAGGCCGCCTCTCGCGCAAACGGTGTGTTGCCCAGCGCCCAGTACAGGGCATGGGTGGTGAGCAGCCGGTCGCTGCGCAGGCCCAGCCAGTGGGCGTGGCTGGACCAGGGGTAATCCACCGCGCGCGCAGCCATGCCGGCGCGCACGGGGTTCAGGTCGATGTAGGCCATGCAGGCGAGCAGGTAACGCTCCGCCTCTATCACTGTGGAGCGGTAGCGCCCTTCCCACAAGGTACCGGTGCGGCCGTGGCGGCCGTTGAAGTAGCGCACATAGCTGCGGCCGATGGACTGCATCATCTGCGGCAGGCCGTCGGCCGTGGACGGCGTGGCCAGCAGGTGGAAGTGGTTGTCCATGAGCACGTAGGCATGCACAGCCACCTCGAACTTGCGAGAGTGCTCGTGGAGCAAGGCCAGCATGGCTTCGAAGTCGGCCCGGTCCACAAAGATGGCCTGGCGGTTGTTGCCCCGCTGGATGACGTGGTGCGGGTAGCCGGGCAGAGTCAGGCGGGGCAAGCGGGCCATGGGAGTTGCGTGGAGCCGAGAAACAAAAAGGACATGATAAACCTGTCCCTCATTTCCCCATGGGGCTTTCAGCACGCAGTGCCTTGCGCGCTGGAGCAGATGCTGGCGGTGAACTACACCACGGCGCTTGCGTTGCCTGCAGTCTCTGCCTGCAGCCCGAAGCGCGCGGCCATCGCCTGTTCCAACCCCATCTCGCGCAGGATGGCGCGCAGGCGCTCGGCAGCGCTGCGCTTCTTCTGGCCGGTGTAGCGCGCAATGATGAGCTCGTTCTTCATGCTGTGCTCCCAGCCCACGAGCTCCGTGACGGTGACCTGGTAGCCGCTGGCCTCCAGGTACAGGCAACGCAGCACATTGGTGACCTGGCTGCCCAGCTCGCGCGTGTGCAAGGGGTGGCGCCACAGCTCGGCCAGCGGCGTGCGGGCCAGCTGCAATGCCTTGCCCTGGCGCAGGCAGGCGGCCATCTCGGCCTGGCAGCAGGGGACCAGGACCATGGCGCGGGCACGTTTTTGCAGGCCGAAGGCGATGGCATCGTCCGTCGCCGTGTCACAGGCATGCAAGGCCGTGACCACGTCGATCTGTGCGGGCAGCTCCGCGGCATCGGCCGATTCGGCCACCGACAGATTGAGGAAAGACATGCGGGCAAAGCCCAACTGCCCGGCCAGGGCACGGGAGCGCGCAACCAACTCACCGCGCGTTTCGATGCCGTAGATATGGCCCTGCCCCAGCGCCTTGAAGTACAGGTCGTAGAGAATGAAGCCCAGGTAGGACTTGCCGGCACCGTGGTCCGCCAGGCTGGGAGCATGGCCATCGGTGGACAGTTCGGCCAGCAGCGGCTCGATGAAGTTGAACAGGTGGTAGACCTGTTTGAGCTTGCGCCGTGAGTCCTGGTTGATACGCCCTTCGCGCGTCAGGATGTGCAGCTCCTTGAGCAGCTCCAGCGACTGGCCGGGGCGCAGGTCCAGTTGCTCGGCAGGCGATGGAGCCGGCGCCTTGGCCGCCTGCTTGCCGGCCGCCCTGGGGTTGCGGGGTGCGTTCATGCGCCACCTCCGCCCGCCTTGCCCTCGGAACAGCCCGGCCCGACACCGAGCGCCTGCCAACCCTCCAGGCCCAGCTTCTCCAGCACCTCGATGTTGCGCTCATAGATCGTCTCGGCCTCGGGGAACACCTCCACGGCGCGGTCGATGCTGTCCTCGCGCAACAGGTGCAGCGTGGGGTACGGGGAGCGGTTGGTGCAGTTGCTCACCTCGTCCACACCCGTCCCCGCGAACTGGAACTGGGGGTGGAAACTGGCGATCTGCAGCGTGCCGTCGAGCTCCAGTGCTTCGAGCAGGTCGTCCGCCTCGCCCAAAAAGTCATTGAAATCCAGAAAATCGGCCAGCAGTGGGGTGGGCACGACGAGCAGCGTGGTGTCGCGCACATCGGCCGCGATGTCGGCCAGCGCCAGCAATTCGGCCCGAAGTTCCTCCAGCAGCTGAGCGCGGTCCGTGGCATCACTCACCGCGTAGTGGACCTGGCCCTTGGCGTGCACGCCCTTGGCAAAGGGGCACAGGTTGAGGCCGATGACGGCGCGCTCCAGCCACTGCACGGTGTCCCGGACAGCGGGCAGGCAGGCGACGGGCGTGGGGTGCTGGGAGTTCATGCAAAGGTGCGGCTGGCGCACAAGGGAAAGGACCCCAATTTTAGCGGGCACCCCGCCCACACCATGGCTCCCGGATCAGTCGAGCAGGCGCAGGCCCGTCAGCCGCTGGTGCTCGCGCACGGCAAACCGGTCGGTCATGCCGGCGATGAAATCGGCAATGGCGCGCGCCTTCACCGCCATGTCCCCGGCACTGGCCTGCTGCGCAAACGCTGGCTTCATCTCGTGCGGTGACTGCAGGTAGGCCGTGAAGAGGTCGCGCACGACCTGCTTGGCACGGCCCGTGGTCTCCATCACCTGGGCATGGCGGTACAGGTTCTTGAAAAGAAAGCGCTTGAGCACCACCGACTGTTCGCGCATGGGTTCGCTGAAGCACACCAGCGGCGCCGACAGGCGCACGGCATCGGCACTGGCGGGTGCGGCCCGCGCCAGGGCGGCCGAGGTTGCGTCGATCACGTCGTACACCTGCGCACTCAGCATGAGGCGGATCGCCTCATACAGCAGGCGCCGGTGCATGGCCACCTCGTTCAGGTGGGGATGCGCCGCCTGGGCCGCATGGCGGTATTGGTCGAAAAGAGGCACCTCGCGCAACTGGTCGAGGGTGATGAGGCCCGAGCGCACGCCGTCATCGATGTCGTGCGCGTTGTAGGCGATCTCGTCGGCCAGGTTGCACAGCTGGGCCTCCAGGCTGGGCTGTTCACGGCGCAGGAAGCGCCCGCCCACCCCGCCAGGCTCAGCCTCCTCGATCTGCTGTGCATGGACCTTCGAGCAATGCTTGAGAATGCCCTCGCGCGTCTCGAAGGTCAGGTTCAGGCCGTCGAAATGCGGGTAGCGCTCTTCGAGCCGATCAACGACCCGCAGGCTTTGCAGGTTGTGCTCGAAGCCGCCATGGTCGGCCATGCATTCGTGCAACGCATCCTGGCCCGCGTGGCCGAAGGGGGTGTGGCCCAGGTCATGGGCCAGTGAGATGGCCTCGACCAGGTCCTCGTCGATGCGCAGCGAGCGTGCAATGGAACGCCCGAGCTGGGCCACTTCCAGCGAGTGGGTCAGGCGGGTGCGAAAAAGATCCCCCTCGTGGTTCAGGAAGACCTGGGTCTTGTAGACCAGGCGCCGAAACGCCGTGGAATGCACGATGCGGTCCCGGTCGCGCTGGTACTCCGAGCGGGTGGGCGCGGGCGTTTCAGGATGGCGCCGCCCCCTGCTGGCTGCAGGGTGGCAGGCATAGGCAGCAAGGTCGGATCTGGGGTTCAACAACAGGCTCGCGGTGGTGGATCTTCAACAGATGAACCCCATTGTGGCCGGGAACGGTGACCGGCGCTTGGCAACGTGGCGGCCACTGCAGGCGGCAGCAAAGTCAGCCACCCGATCCGCCGCTGCGCCTGTCGGCTAAGCGCAGCAGGCGTCGATCACTTCGCGCACCAGCGCGTCGGGCGCCGCACGGACGACGGCCTTTCCAGGACCGTCAATGAGCACGAAGCGGATCTCCCCCGCTTCGGACTTCTTGTCGATGCGCATGAGCTCCAGGTAGCGGCCGGCATTGTCGGAAGCATCAATCACCGGACCCTTGATGGGCAGCCCGGCACGGTCGATGAGGGCTACCAGGCGTTGCACGAAGGCATCGTCCACCAAACCCAGGCGGCGCGACAGCTCGGCGGCCATCACCATGCCCGCGCCCACGCCTTCACCGTGCAACCACACGCCATAGCCCATGCCGGCTTCGATGGCATGGCCAAAGGTGTGGCCAAAATTCAGGATGGCGCGCAAGCCGCCTTCGCGTTCGTCCTGGCCAACCACCCAGGCCTTGATCTCGCAGCTGCGGCGCACGGCATGCGCAAGCGCCGCGCGATCGCGGGCGCGCAACGCGTCCATGGAGGCATCCAGCCAGTCCATGAATTCCATGTCGGCAATGGGGCCGTACTTGATCACTTCCGCCAGGCCGGCACTCATCTCCCGCGCACTCAAGGTATCGAGCGTGGCCAGGTCGCACACCACCAGGCGCGGCTGGTAGAAGGCGCCCACCATGTTCTTGCCCAGCGGGTGGTTGATGGCCGTCTTGCCACCGACCGACGAATCCACCTGCGCCAGCAGGGTGGTGGGGATCTGCACGAAGGGGACGCCGCGCATGTAGGTCGCAGCGGCAAAGCCCGTCATGTCGCCGATGACACCGCCCCCCAGCGCAAACAGCACGGCCTTGCGGTCACAGCCATGGGTCAGCAGAGCGTCAAAGATGCGCTGCAGGGTCTCCCACCCCTTGAACTCTTCGCCATCGGGCAAGGTCACCGTGTGAACTACCGGGTAGCGCTTGCGCAGTGCCTTCTCGACCTGGGCTCCGTACAGTGGGCTCACCGTTTCGTTGGTGACTACGAGCGCAGATGTGCCACAGGGAAGCTCCAACCCTTCTTGCAGGCAACCGAGAAGACCGGCCCCGATTTCAATGCCGTAGCTGCGGTCTCCAAGATCAATGGAGACGGTGTGCGAGGTAAGGCCGGCGGGAGATGCGGGACGCGAAGCAGAGATCAGATCGGCGGTTTCAGGCATAGGGCTGTAGTTTACGCAGAATGCTCTGCGCCCACTCAAGGCGCGACATTCCCGGCAACAGCAATAAAAACCCCCGTGGGCCTTCGACCGACGGGGGTTTGCATTTTTCCGCGAAGGGGCTCAACGAATTCGAGAACCTCGAATCCCCCAAGGCACCCTACGGGCCATCAGGGGCAGGCCGCAGTGTTGGCACCAATCTGCACAGACACCTGTTGGGTCACCGTCACGGAACCACGGGTCGCTGTCACCAGGAACCGGGCATTGCACGAGGCGGTAGGAGTACCGCTGATCACGCCACTGTTACCCGTGCTGCCACCTCTCAGGCCCGCAGGCAAGGTAGAGGGCGCAAAGGTCCATACAACTGGGTCTGCCACGTTTCCACCGGTCACGGACAGGCTATACAGATAGGCCTCGCCGACATTTCCAGCAGGCAAAGAGCACACGGTACTGCCATTGCTCACGCAGCCATTCACCGTCAGAGGATTAGGGACCGATGCACCAGCTTCCACAGTGAACTTGATGTTACCTGAAGCCTTCGCCCCCAAAGAATCGACGACAGTAATCACTCCACTATAAGAACCAGGAGCCTGCGGCACTCCGCTCACAATGCCGTCATTGGTGATCGCCAAACCACTGGGTAGGGCAATTGCAGACCACGTGTATGGTGCAACGCCCCCTTGAACGGCAAACACGGCAGCGAAGGGCAAACCAGCAACTGCATCCTGATCAGGCGGGGTAGGCAACGACAGTGGTGCCACCGCTACGTTATCTACGACTGGCACGGCCTCAAGCGCTGTAACGGGGTCCTGAATACCATTAGTGACATCGTTATCGAAACGATCCGTGACATATTCCAGCACGATGGAGCCGTTGCTGGGTCCGCTTGCGAGCGAAAACAATCCAATACCGCCAATGGTCCGCAATTGCAACACACTGCCAGACTGATTCCCCTGAAGCAAGCGCGCGCCCACCGCTGCTGGACCCATCGCACGAATACTCACTTGGAGATTCGGCGCAGATGGGGTCGGAATAGGCTGATTAGCGTCATCCATGACAAACGCCTGCATGCCAATACTGTTTCGATAGGGCAGCCGTGTGCTGGCATTTCGCGAGAGCAACGCACCAGGGGCATCAGTTATGCTGACAACGCTCCCTACTTTACCCGTAGCTGCACCAACCACAATATCCACGCTCGCGCTGTAAACCTTTCTATCGCGCGGATCTGTCACCGAGCAAACTACTCGAGCCGTGCCAGCTTGATCGCTAGCATGGAAGTGGAAAGAAGCACCGCCAGAATTCGCCCCCAGAACTACGGAACGAAATGCAGCAGGATTTCCATCGTCATCTTCATGCTCACTATCACCATCCAAATAATACAGAGCCCCTGAATCCAAGCCCTGGGAAATATTGCAAGCAAAGATTTCCTCCCCCCCAGGAATTGGATTGGAGCCTACACGGGCCTCTACATACAAAGTTGTAGTATAAGGCGCAAAAGCACCCGTCCTGGCTGGCTCATGGCCAATATTAATTGGCAGTTGGGCTTTTGCTGTAGTCAGCGTGATGCGATATTGGAGGTTGGACTCTCCTCCACTCCCACCGCCACCGCCACATGCCGCCAGCGCAGTAGCGGAAGCCAGAAGCAAACTCTTCCACAATTTTTTCATTTTCTTTTCCGTTTCAAAAAAGCCTCAACGAAACGCCGAGCGATCAGTAATAACCTTTGGAGTGATAAAAATTAACATCTCTTGCTTATTAGCTGACTTCGTGCGCGTTTTGAAAAGATTTCCAACACCTGGTATATCACCCAACACAGGCACCTTAGTTTCACTTGTATCCTCAAAAAGCTCAAAGATACCACCAATCACAACCGTTCCACCATTTTCCACCAGCACCTGTGTTTTTATGTGCTTTGTATTAATCGCCCGAACATTGTTCAATACCTCACCAGGACTGTCCTTATTTACATCAAGATCAAGAATAATATTACCCTCAGGGGTAATTTGAGGATGCACCTCCAATTTTAGCACCGCCTTTTTGAAAGCGATTACCGTCGCTCCATTTGGGGCGGTCACAGGGTACGGGAATTCCGTACCTTGTTCAATAGAGGCTTTTGTTTGATCCGCAGTCACCACTCGAGGGCTAGAAACAATCTTACCTTTCCCATCCGCCTCCAAGGCTGATATTTCAAGGTTCAAAAACCGGTTGGCAGCCGAGTTAAAAATCGATATAGCAAAGCTTGAAGGATCATACCCACCAATGGCAGTGGCCGGCAGATTGACAAAGTTACCATTTGTATTAACAGCACCACCAGCAGAAGTAGAAGCCACTACGTTACTGTAATTTGTCCCAAAACCAATTCGATTACCACTAGTGCCCAAAGAATACCCGCCGTCTCCTCCGCGAGAGGCTCGAAGGTCTGTTGCACCCAATCGCACACCAAGAGACCGCCCGAAGGTATCTGATGCTTCTACAATTCGCGCTTCGATCATCACTTGACGGACGGCCACATCTAGCGTCAAAAGAAGTTGACGCACCTCTTCTAATTTAGCTGCCGTATCCGTCACAAACAATTGATTGGTACGGGGTTCTGCTATAGCGCTACCGCGCTCGCTAAGAAATCGGTTAGAGCCGCCGCCACCACCACCAGACGTATTCGTGGAAAGTTGCACAACCATATCAGTAGCCTTGGCGTAGTTCATTTGAAACGCCTGGGTCCTCAATGGCTCCAGCTTCTGAATCGCCAACGCAGCTTCAAAATCTTTTTTTGTTCTGTCGTCGATCTCATCCTTGGGAGCGATCCAGAGCACCGATCCATTCTTCCGCATGCCTAAGCCTTTGGCATCCATGATAATTTGCAAGGCTTGGTCCCAAGGCACGTCCTTCAAGCGCAGAGTCAGCGCACCAGTAACGGTATCGGATGTTACGATGTTGAAGTTCGTAAAATCAGCGATGACCTGCAACAAGGATCGAACTTCAATATTCTGAAAGTTCAGCGACAGCTTCTCACCACTGTATCCAGGCCCTTGCGTAAGCTTGGTCAGATCTAACTTTTTCTGGCGGATCTCCACGACAAACTGGTTGTCACTTTGATAAGCACTGTGTTCCCAATCACCCACAGGCTCAATCACCATGCGCACGCGTTCGCCTTGTTGAGTGGTTGATATGATTTGGACGGGCGTACCGAAGTCCGCAACATCCAAGCGCCTGCGCAAACCCTCGGATAGCGAAGACTTGAGAAAATCAACAGTCAGCCCTTTACCGACAGGGCGCAGATCCACACCCACCTGATTATTAGGCAAGGTCACAACAATTCGCCCAGAACCATCGGCACCACGTCGAAAATCGACATCCTTGATAGCCATAACCTCAGTATTTGCATTTTCTGCAAAACTCACCGGCTGTGCGGTGGTTGCTACAACTGGGCTGGAAGTGGTATCCAGAAAAACCAAAACGGACTTTCCCTGGAGCTCTGTACGATATGATGTCGCCTGCTTCAGATTCAAGACGACTCGAGATCGCCCGGATGCCTGCACCAAGTTAGCTGAACGAATGTTCCCTTGATTAATCTGCACGGCAGACTTTCCTAGCGCACTCGTCGCACCAGGAAAATCGAGAGCGATACGCGCAGGGGACTGTGTGACAAAGCCGGTAGGCAGCTCTGAAACCGGCTCTGAAAAATCGATCCGAACGATCTCAACCCCTCCTTGCATGGCCCCTGAGATATTCTCAATCGAACTCTGAGCCCACGCCAACGAAGATGCAGCAATCGACGCGACCAGAAACGCACTTCGATTAAAAAATCGCACCACTTCGAAATTTTTCTGCTTCATTTCTTTACCCCTTCTTGCAATTCAAGAGACGTCGTACGTTCAATCCAGTCTCCCGTCGCGTCCTGCACTATTTCACGCAGTTGAATGGCTGTTTCGTTAATGGACGTAATACGTCCATAGTTTTGCCCCAGGTATTGCCCTGCCGTCACCTGATAGAGCAATTTACCGACTGTGACCAAGGCCGCAGGCTGCCCTTTCTTCTGCAGACTGCCCACCATCTTTATGGTGTCCAAGGGATGCGCTTCCAAAGGCTCTTTACGGCGGGCCATTTCTGGCGCAATCAACGCCGCGTTGGAGGCCAATTGCGCCGAGTCTCGACGTAAAGCCTGCGTTAGCTTGAGTGGATTAAAGGGCTCCAACTGAGCATCTGCCGCATAAGCCTCAGGCTTAAATTGTTTGGGCTCAGCAAGAGGGGTCACACGGGGCTTTGCCTGCGCACGCTCTTCGCTGATCCATTGCCGCACCTCATCCTCGCCCGAACCAGTGCACCCGCCTAGCAATGCAATACTTACCAGCAATAAACTGCTTTTAAGAACTTTCATTTTGCAGTCCCCTTCGCGGGCGTCTTAGTCGCTGCCGTCTTAGTTTTGCGTTGCGCTTGAATTTCTTCTGAATCCAGGTACCGGAACGTCCGAGCCGTAGCATCCATAACTAACACGCCATTGGCTATATCACGCTCTTTATCTTTACCTTGCGGTGCAGCAATAGCCACATCATTCAACGTGACAATACGCGATAAATGAGCAATATCCGATGCAAATGCTCCCATATCGTGATAACGCCCAGTAACTCGAACCGCAATGGGCAACTCCGCGTAGTACTCACGCACCACCACTTGGCCTGGACGGAAGAGCTCAAACTGCAAGCTTCGTCCCAATCCAGATTGATTGATATCCGAAAGAAGGGCGGCCATTTCAGCCTTGCTAGGTAGCTGCTTTTCCAACTGAATGACATACTGCTGCACTTGCTCGCGCTGCTTTTTCAAGGCATCTAAACTCACTGCCTTTTGAAGCTTCTTTTTGTAGTCCTCGCGCAAAGTCAACTCTGTGGCACGTTCTGTCTGCAGCTCGACCTCATAGTCCGTCAGCTTGACAAACCAAAGCGCGGCAGCCACTGCCACAACAATGAACAGGCATAGAAGATATCGAGGAAGCGACGGCCAGAGCGAAGGATCTTTGGTATCCAGATTTGTGAATTGACGCTGCAACTTCGCAAACTGCTCAGATACGTCGATTTTTTGGGCTTTTTTCTGTACCATGGGTCAGCCTTTAGCAGAGCTTGCCGCCGTTTCCATTGCCTTACGCGCTTCACTGGACCTAACCAATTGAAAGCGAAGGTTGAATGACGCTACACGCCGACTGTCTCGAGCGCTCAATGCAACATTGCTAGCGACTATCTCCACCAATTCAGGCTTGGACAACCAAGGCGTGTTGTTGGAAAGGTTGCGCAACATCTCCGAGATACGCTCGTTGGACTGCGCAACGCCTTTGATCTCGATCGACTGGTTGGTCTGCTTCAAGCTCGTCACATAAACACCGTCGGGCAACTGCTTGACCAACTCCGTCAGCAAGTGCACCGGCAGATTGCGGTCCGCCTGCAGATCCTCCACCGCCTTCTGGCGTGCGCGCAGTGCGGCGATTTCCTCTTCGATGTTTGCAATCTCCTTGATCTGACCTTCAAGCACTTGAATTTCGGCCTTCAGGACACCATTTCTAGCCTGTTGATCCGCAATCAGCGTTTGCAAGACCCAATAGATCAGCCCTGCGATGAGCAGACCGGCAATGGCAGAGGCCACCATCGTCGCCTGAAAGCTTTCACGGCGGCGTTTTCTGGCGGCTTCCCGGTGGGGAAGTAGGTTAATCAAAATCACTGCAGGAACCTCCGCATGGCCAGGCCGCACGATGTCAGATAAGACGGCGCTTCACGCACCATCTTCTTGAGCCGCACCGAGTTGCCGATTTCCATGCCATCAAAGGGATTGGCCAGGCTGCAGGCAAAACCTGTTTGCTGGGTGACCGCCTCCGTCAAACCGGGCAGCGGAGCAGAGCCGCCGGCCAGGACGATGTGATCAATGCGGTTGTGGGGCGTGCTGGTGAAGAAGAACTGCAGCGCCCGGCCGATTTCCTGGGCCATGTTGTCCACAAAAGGACGCAGCACAGCCGCCTGGTAATCCTCGGGCAGATCGCCGTTGCGCTTCTTGTTCTCGGCTTCTTCCACCGAGAAACCATATTGGCGGACGATCAGCTGGGTCAGTTGCGCGCCACCGAATGCCTGGTCGCGGTCATAAACCACTTCCTCGTTGCGGATGACCTGCATGCTGGTGGTCACAGCGCCCACTTCGAACAAGGCCACCAGGGCGTCCACGCCCTTGTTGGGCAAGGCCTCGATCAGGCGACCGGCCGCCAGGCGCGAAGCGTTGGATTCAATATCCACCACCACGGGCTTGAGACCGGCAGCTTCTGCCAGACCCTGGCGGTCCTGCACCTTTTCCTTGCGGGAAGCAGCAATCAACACCTCCACATCTCCCGGGGAACTCTTGCTGGGACCTATGACACAAAAGTCCAGGCTCACCTCGTCCAGAGAGAAAGGAATGTACTGATTTGCTTCGGACTCGACCTGGACTTCGAGCTCCTGCTCGGTCATTCCGCCGGGCAGGGTGATCTTCTTGGTGATCACCGCCGAAGGCGGCAAAGCCAGCGCCACATTTTTGGTGCGGGTGCCGCTTTTCTTGACGAGGCGACGCAGGGCTTCAGCCACTTCGTCGAACTTTTCGATATTGCCATCGGTGATCCAGCCGCGTTCCAGCGGCTCGATGGCGCAGCGCTCAAGGACCAGGCCTCCCGCCTTGTCCCGCCCCAACTCGACCAACTTGACGCTGGATGAGCTGATGTCGATACCCAGCAGAGGCGCAGCCTGGCGACTGAACAAAGATCCCGTTGAGATCAAGATTGGTCCCCTGTAACTTGTCAAAATGACGCAACAAAACTTAACACTTCACATGAATGCTATCAGTAAGGTAGTTCACCGGCAAAGAATTTTCCCCATCTGATCCGTTCCGAGCGTTGCCAAAACCACACGATTGGTTGGGCAGGCTCGGCGCAATTGCAAGACCGTAAAGCGGCCGCCAAGACCGCTGGTCGGAGCCTTTGGGCCGTTTCCACTGAAAGAGGCGCGAGATTTTTATAATGGCGTCTCCACCAATCGGAGCGATATGCCGCCGTCCTCTTCCCCACAGCAAAAGCCAGCCGACTCCTCGACCACTGCTTCCGCGCCTTCCCGTCCTACCTGGCTCCGCTGGCTGATCCGCTTCGTGCTGTGGACCACAGGCCTTGCGGTTGCCGGAGCACTGGGCCTGCTGCTGACCATTGCCGTGGCGCTGTCGGTGGCCTACCCCAACCTGCCCGATATCTCGGACCTGGCGGACTACCGCCCCAAGCTGCCACTGCGGGTCTACTCGTCGGAAGGCGCTCTGCTGGGCGAGTTCGGCGAAGAGCGACGCAATCTCACCCCGATCCAGGAGATCCCCCAGGTCATGAAGGATGCGGTGCTGGCCATCGAGGACGCGCGCTTCTTCCAGCACGGCGGTGTGGACTACAAGGGCGTGATTCGCGCGGGCCTGGCCAATCTGGGCCGCGTGAAAAGCCAGGGCGCCTCCACTATCACAATGCAGGTGGCGCGCAATGTTTATCTGTCGTCAGAGAAAACATTTACTCGCAAAATTTACGAAATATTACTGACATTCAAGCTGGAGCATATGTTGTCCAAGGACCAGATCCTTGAGATTTACATGAACCAGATTTACCTGGGCAACCGTGCCTACGGATTTTCTGCAGCCGCGGAAGCTTACTTCGGCAAGCCGCTCAAATCCATTTCGATTGCCGAGGCAGCGATGCTGGCCGGCCTGCCCAAGGCCCCCTCTGCCTACAATCCCATCAGCAACCCCAAGCGCGCGCGCTCACGCCAGCTCTACATCATCGAGCGCATGGAAGAGAATGGCTTCATCACCGCCCAGGAAGCCGCCGCCGCCAAGAAGGAAGACCTCAAGATCCGCAGCGGCCCGGACAACACGCGCATCCATGCCGAGTACGTGGCCGAGATGGCCCGCCAACTCATCTTCACGCAGTATGGCAACGAGGCCTATACCCGCGGCTTGAATGTCTACACAACCCTGAACGCTGGCGAGCAAGAGGCAGCGTACACCGCCCTGCGCCGCGGCATCATGGACTACGAGCGCCGGCAACAGTACCGCGGCCCCGAGAAGTTCGTGGTGCTGCCCACCGCCGCCGCCGAGGTGGAAGACGCTGTGGACGACGCCCTGGCCAACCACCCCGACAATGGCGATGTGATGGCTGCCGTGGTGCTTGAAGCCGGCCCGCGCAAGATCCTTGCGGCCCGCGCGAATGGCGACAACCTGGAGATCACGGGCGACGGCTTGAAGCCCGCGCAGTCCGGTCTGAGCGACAAGGCACCGCCCAACATCAAGATCCGCCGTGGCGCTGTGATCCGCGTGGTCAAGACCCTCAAGGGCGCTTGGGAGATCACCCAGTTGCCCGAGGTCGAAGGCGCTTTCGTGGCGCTCGACCCGCGCAATGGATCCATCCGCGCCCTGGTCGGAGGCTTCGACTTCGACAAGAACAAGTTCAACCACGCGGCGCAGGCCTGGCGCCAGCCGGGCTCCAGCTTCAAGCCCTTCATCTACTCAGCTGCGCTGGAAAAGGGCTTCACTCCCGCGACCGTGGTCAATGACGCACCGCTGTTCTTCGACGCGGGCACCACCGGCGGCCAGCCCTGGGAGCCCAAGAACTACGACGGCAAGTACGACGGTCCCATGACCTTGCGCACAGGCCTGGCCAAGTCCAAGAACATGATCTCCATCCGCATCCTGCAGGCTGTCGGTCCCAAGACTGCGCAGGAATGGGTGTCGCGCTTCGGCTTCGATGCCGAGAAGCACCCCGCCTACCTGACCATGGCGCTGGGTGCCGGCTCGGTCACGCCGCTGCAGATGGCATCGGCGTACGCGGTGTTCGCCAACGGGGGCTACCGCGTCAACCCCTGGCTGATCGCCAAGGTCACCGACCACAAGGGCCGTATCATTTCCGAAGTCACTCCACCGACCACGGCCGAACTGCCGCGCGCCATCGATGCACGCAATGCCTTCGTGATGAACAGCCTGCTGCAGGAGGTCACCCGCTCCGGCACGGCGGCGCGCGCACAAGGCACCTTGAAGCGGCCGGACCTGGCCGGCAAGACCGGCACCACCAACGACTCGGTGGACGCCTGGTTTGCCGGCTACCAGCCGACCATCGCCGCCGTCACCTGGATCGGCTACGACACGCCGCGCAACCTGGGCAGCCGCGAAACCGGTGGTGGCCTCAGCCTGCCGGTGTGGATCAGCTTCATGGAACGCGCACTCAAGGGCGTCCCTGTGAGCGAGCCCGTGGTGCCGCCCGGCGTGGTCAACGTGGGCGGAGAATGGTTCTACGAGGAATATGCGCGCAACTCCGGCATCGCCAGCGTGGGGCTGGAGGAACAGCAGCGCAGCACCGGCGGACCCGATGTGGCCCCGCACGCGCCCCCCCCTACGGAAGAGCGCAACCGCATTCTCGACCTGTTCCGGAATTGACCGCCAGGGCTTCTTGAAACGAGAGCCGCTCCATGCGGCCCTCGGTTTTTTGCATGGCCCTCAGGCGGAGAAGACCAGCGGCAGCCCCGACTGCACTCGCGCGTCCTCGGTCAGCCGCGCAAAGAACTCGCCACCGCCCTTGGTGTCCTGCCACACCGCGCCATCGAATTTGTAGTGGTAGCCGCCCGACTTGGCCGCCATCCACACCTCGTGCAGCGGCTTTTGCAGGTTGATGACGATCTGGCTGCGGTTGGCGAAGCTCAGCGTGATCATGCCACCCGAGCGCTGGTTGTCGATGTCGGCGTCCGTGGTGTCGTTGAGTGCATCGCAACTGCGCTCGACAGCCGCCAGCAGTTTCTCGGCCTGGTCCTGGAATTCAAGGTCAGTCATTACAATTTGCGCATGTTGAAAGCATCCCAAATTCTAGTCAGGACGCTTGTCCTTGCTGCCAGTGCGGCAGCCATCTCGGGTTGTGGCCAGCGCGGCCCGCTGTACCTGCCCTCGGGTCCCGCCGCGGCCCAGCGTGCCACCTTGCCCGAAACCCTGACCCCGGGCGCAGCCCCTTCGACGGCCACGGCCGCCCCCCAGGCCCCCGCTTCCGCGGCGCGCTGATCGACCCTGGCGGCACGCAAGGCTGCCCTGATTGCCGGCCGCTTGATCTCCATCAAGCGCGTCAGGGCGCCCCCGGCCTACAGTCGCGGCTTTAGCACTGCAGCACTGCCATGGCCATCGAACTGTACCGAGACAAGAACCACGCCTGCCTGATGTTCACCGACCTGATCGAGGAGGATGGCCAGGCGGTGCAGGCCAACCAGTTCCTGATCGTGGACGACGACACCGGCGCCATCATCGACCCGGGCGGCAACCTCGCGTTCAACGAGCTGTTCATCGGCATGACCAAGCACTTCGCGCCGCACAAGCTCTCGTACCTGATCGCTTCGCATGCCGATCCGGACATCATTGCCTCACTGGACCGCTGGATGACCAGCACCAAGGCCTCGCTCGTGATCTCGCGTGTCTGGGAGCGCTTTGCGCCCCACTTCACCAAGGTCGGCAAGACCGAGAACCGCGTGATCGGCGTGCCCGACAGCGGCGGCCACCTGCCCCTGGGGCGCCACGAACTGGTGCTGCTGCCCGCCCACTTCCTGCACTCGGAAGGCAACTTCCATTTCTACGACCCGGTGAGCCGCATCCTCTTCACGGGAGACCTGGGGGTGTCCATGATGTCGGGGGCGGAGGCCAGCATCCCCGTGACAGACCTCGCGGCCCACATTCCCCGCATGGAGGGCTTTCACCGCCGCTACATGGTGTCCAACAAGATCCTGCGCCTGTGGGTGCGCATGGCGCGGCAGCTCGATATTTCCATGCTGGTGCCGCAGCATGGCGCGCCCATCCTGGGCAAGCGGGCCATCAACGACTTCTTCGACTGGGTGGAAAACCTCATGTGCGGCATCGACCTCTTCGACGACCGCGCCTACCAGGTCCCCACGGCGCACATCGACCCCGTGACACGCCAGATGCGCCCTGCCCTGCGCGCCGTGGGCTGACACCTACGGCGGCGGACCCGCTAGCGCGAGACCGCAGCGGCGGCGCCGGCCTTTACCGCGCGCTTGCGCGCCGCCTGCCACACGCGCCAGCCCAGCAATGCCGCCAGGATGGCCGCATACACCGCCACCTCGCCAAAATTGTTCTTGCCCGCGCGCATCCAGAAAAAGTGCAACACGGCCAGGCCGGCCACGGCATAGACCGTGCGGTGCAGCGCCTGCCAGCGCTTGGCTCCGAGGGCGCGGATGGCGCGGTTGAACGAAGTGGCCGCCATCAGCAAGAGCAGAACGAAGGCTGCGAACCCCACCAGGATGAAGGGGCGCTTGGCAATGTCCGCCGCGATCTCGGACAACTCGAAACCCATGTCGAACCAACCATAGCCCAACAGGTGCAGCAGCGCATAGAAGAACACGAACAAGCCCAGCATGCGCCGAAAACGTGCCAGCTGTGGCGTCGAAGTCATGACCCGCAGCGGCGTCACCGCGAGCACCAGGCACAGGGCGCGCAGCGTCCAGTCGCCGGTAGAACGGATCAGGGCCTCGGCAGGGTTGGCTCCCAACTGGTTGGACACCGCGGCATAGACCAGCCACGCCAGCGGCAGCAGGCACAGCACGAACACCACCGGCTTGGCCAGGGGATGGAGCAACAGCTTTCGCATGGGGGCATGCCCGGCGGGCGGCTCAGTAGAACTTCTTGAGATCCATGCCCGCGTAAAGCTGGCCCACCTGGGCCTCATAGCCGTTGAACATCAGCGTCTTGCGCTTCTTGGCGAACAGGCCGTCCTCGCCGATGCGCCGCTCGGTCGCCTGGCTCCAGCGCGGGTGGTCCACATTGGGGTTCACATTGGAATAGAAGCCGTACTCCTGCTGCGCCGCCTTGTTCCAGGCCGTGCCCGGCTCCTTGTCGGTGAAGCGGATCTTGACGATGCTCTTGGCGCTCTTGAAGCCGTACTTCCATGGCACGACCAGGCGCACAGGCGCACCGTTCTGGTTGGGCAGCACCTCGCCATACATGCCAAACGCCAGCAGGGTCAGCGGGTGCATGGCCTCGTCCATGCGCAGCCCTTCCACATACGGCCACTCGAGCACGCGCGAGCCCACGAAGGGCATGGTCGCCTTGTCCGCCAGGGTCACGAATTCCACATACTTGGCACTGCCCTGCGGCTCCACGCGCTTGATGAGCTCGGCCAGCGAGTAGCCCACCCAGGGGATCACCATGGACCAACCCTCCACACAGCGCAGGCGGTAGATGCGCTCTTCCTGGGCGCTGAGCTTGAGCAGGTCCTCGATGCCGTACTTGCCCGACTTTTTCACCAGGCCCTCGACCTCCACCGTCCAGGGCGAGGTCTTGAGCGTGTGCGCATTGCGCGCAGGGTCGGCCTTGTCGGTGCCGAACTCGTAGAAGTTGTTGTAGGTGCTGGCGTCCTTGTAGTCGGTCAGCTTCTCCATGGACACGGCCCCCGCCACGGCCGACTTGGCGCCGGCCAGCGCCGCCAGCTTGCCTGGCCGGGCCGGCGCCGCGGCCTGCGCCAGCGCCTCGCGTCCCGCCCAGGCCGCCATGGCGGCGCCCGCAGCGCCGCCGGCCATCAGGCGCAGCATGTCGCGGCGCCCCTCATAGGCCGCGCGCGGCGTGATTTCGGAGGAATGCGGGTGGTTGAAACCCGGATTGCGGGAATGGAAGGGCATGGGGGCTCCGGTCAGGCGGTGGTGGTTTCGGCTACGGGTAGAGCCAGTCCACCCCTAGTTCGTTCCAGATACGAAGCAGGTTACACCGCGGATGCAATATTTGCAGGACCCCGCCCTTTCGTCCCCGCGCACGGGCTCCTTACAGCGTGCCGTAGCTGTGCAGCCCGCTCAGGAACATGTTGACGCCGAGAAAGGCGAAGGTCGTGACCGCCAGGCCCACCAGCGCCCACCAGGCCGATACCGTGCCGCGCAGGCCCTTCATGAGGCGCATGTGCAGCCAGGCCGCGTAGTTGAGCCAGACGATCAGCGCCCAGGTCTCCTTGGGGTCCCAGCTCCAATAGCCGCCCCAGGCCTCGGCGGCCCACAGGGCACCCAGCACCGTGGCGATGGTGAAGAAGGCAAAGCCCACGGCGATGGACTTGTACATCACGTCGTCGAGGATCTCGAACGAGGGCAGGCGCTCGGCGATGCGGCGACGCCCGAAGAGGATGCCCGCGACGATCAGCGCAGAGATGCCGAAGTACACCATCCAGTAGCCGCCGCCGTTCTCGGTGGCACCCTGGCGGAAAACGATGGGCTCGAAGCACAGCACCACGCCCAGCAGCCACAGCGGCGCCAGCTTGTACCAACGGGTCTCCGTGGCCTGCTGCTTGATCAGGTAGGCGAACGCCACCATGGCCGACAGCGCAAAGGTGCCATAGCCGATGAAATTGGCCGGTACGTGCAGCTTCATCCACCAGCTCTTGAGCGCCGGCACCAGGGGCTGGATCTCGTGCGCCTCGCGCACCACCGTGTACCACAGCAGAAAACCCACGGCCGCGCTCACCACCAGCATCACAAACCCGCCCAGCGCGCGCGTCTTGTACTGCGCCTCGTAGTACAGGTAGAAGGCCGCCGTCATCCAGCAGAACAGCACGAACACCTCGTACAGGTTGCTCACCGGGATATGGCCGATGTCCGGCCCGATCAGGTAGCTCTCGTACCAGCGCACCAGGGTGCCGATCAGCGCCATGCCCACGGCCACCCAGGCCAGGCGCGAGCCGATGAGGTTCATCGCATGGCCTTCGCCGCGCGCGAACATGCCGATCCAGTAGAACACCGTGCTCATGAAGAACAGCACGCTCATCCACAGGATGGCCGACTGGCTCGACAGGAAGTACTTGAGGCCGAAGACCGTGTCGGCCCGCGCCAGGCTGCCGGCGCCATCGACCTGGTACAGGCCGATGGCCATGAGCGCCACCGCAGACACCACCAGCATCAAGGTGCGCAGCGGGCGCCAGAACCACCCCAGCCAGATGGCCGACGGGATCGTGCCCAGCAGAATGCCCTTTTCGTAGCCGTCCATGAAGCTGCCGTAGCGCTGCAGCGCGAACAGCCCGCCCGCCGCCACAATGGCGGCGAAAGCCCAGTCCAGCCAGTTGCGGCGGGAGAAATACCCCTCGTTCAGGGTGATCGTGGTGTTGCGGGTGGCCGTGTTCATGGGTTGCCTTGCAGGGGCTTGGCCCCGATCAGTTTTTCTGCGAGCTGCACAAACTCGTTGTCTCCGTCCAGGGTCTTGCGGTTGGCCGACAAGGCCATGGTGGCATGCGTTCTGCCGTCCTGCGGCGCCACCCAGACCCAGATCCGGCGCTCGCGGATGTAGAGCATGGCAAAAACGCCCAAAATGAGCAAGGCGCAGCCCAGGTAGACGATGTTCCTGCCGGGTGCACGCGCCACCTGGAACACGCTGGCCTGCACCTGCGTGAAATCCTTGAGTTCGAAGGCGATGGCGGCCGGGTAGACCTGCGCATCGCTGAGCGAGAGCACGGCCTGGGTCATGAAGCCGCGGGTCTTGTCGTCCGGTGCCAGGGGGGCCAGACCGGCGTTCTTGCGCGACAGTTGCGCCAGCTCGAACAGGCTGCCATTCAGGATGCGGATCAGCACCTCGCCAGCCCGGCCACGCTCGGCCTCGGGCACGTTGGCCTCCATGAAGTCGGAGATCGCCTGCAGGCCGCCCGTGGGCTTGCCGTCCACCATGCCGTTGCCGGCAAACAGCGCCAGCGCACGCAGCGCCGATTGCGCCAGTTGCTCACCCACATCGGGGCGCGAGGGATCGATGGCCTGCGCCACATAGCTGCGCACGGCCTGCTCGCGCGCCGCCGGATCGGCCAAGGCGTTGCGCAAACGCAAGAAGCCCTCCATGCCGCCCTGGTCGTCAATGGGAATGCGCAGGTAACGGAACGGCTCCGCCGGGGTCTCGCGCACGCCCAGCAGGTACGCCGGTACGCCATCGCCCGTGTCCACGGGCAGCATGTAGTTGTGGAACTCGCGCGCCTGGCCCGCGGCATCGCGCAGCTTGTAGCTCACGCTCGGGCCGACGTTGCGCAACTCCTTCTTGGTCACGGTCTTGTTGGCCGCACCCAGGCGCGACTCCACGGCCTCGCGCAGGTCCACCTTGCGCACGTCCACCCCGCTGGCGCCGGGGCCGGCACCGCCGAAGTTCTCGACGTTGATGGTGCGCAGCGCCGTGAATTCCAGCGTCATCGTGTCACTGCCCGGCATGCCGCCCTTGTTGGTCAGCTGGGTCGAGTCGCCGACCACGCCCTCCACGTCAAAGGCCTTGGCACCCGGCGCCATGGGCACGGCGCGCAGCTTCAGGTGCGAGCCCCCGTCATCGAAGCTCGACTGGTAGATCTCCACGCCCTTGTAGCTGGCCGGGTGGTTCACCTCCACGCGGGCCGGCGTCTTCTCGCCCGTGGCCTTGTCGTGGATGACGATCTCGCTGGCGAACAGCTTGGGCATGCCCGTGGAGTAGTGCTCCACGATGAACTTCTTGAGCTCGATGGCAAAGGGCAACTCCTGCAGCAGCACCCCGTCGGACTGGTTCAGCAGCGCGATGCTCGACTGCGTGCCCTCGGCCACCAGCAGGTTGCCACGGAAGGTGGGATTGCGCTCGGACAGCCGGTGTTCGGCCTTCACATCAGCGATCAGGCCACCACCGGCATAGGGCGTCTTGCCGCCCAGCAGCATCTGCGCGCGCACGATCAGGTCGCCATCGAGCAGGCCGCCCACACAGACCAGCACGATGGCACTGTGCGCCGCGATGTAGCCGATCTTGTTGGCGGCGCCCGCCTTGGCCGCCACCATCCAGCCCGTGCCGGCACCGGCCGAGGTATCGCGCTGCTGCAGGCGCACTTTCCAGCCACCGCCAGCCAGCATCTGGCCGATGCGCCGCGCCTCGGCCTCGGCGCTCTCGGGCAGCTCGGCCTCGGCCTTGTGGTGGAAGGCCTTGAGGCTCTGCTCGCGGATGTTCTCCTTGTAGACGCGCAGGTCCACCAGGATCTTGGGCGTGTTGCGAGCAATGCACAGCGAGGTGCTCAGCACCAGGAAGGCCAGGATCAGCAGGAACCACCAGGCGCTGTACACCGCATTGAGCTGGATGGCACCGAACAGTGCCGCCCAGAACGGGCCGAACTGGTTGACATAGTTGGCGGCGGGCTCGTGCTGCTTGAGCACCGTGCCGATCACCGAGGCGATGCAGATCACCGTCAGCAGCGAAATCGCGAACCGCATCGAAGACAGCAGTTCGATCCCTGCGCGCAAGGCCTGGGAGCCGTACTGGACGCGAACGCCTTGGGTGTTGTCAGACATGGAGGAGGACAAAGGAGCGGCGGGGCACGCAAAGAAAAAGGGCGGGACCATCGGCTCGATGGACCCGCCCTTTTTGGGTTTGTTATTGGCGGTTGGTTCCGTCCGGTCCGCGCTATGTGGACCGCACTTGATGAAGATCAGTCAATCAATCAACGCAGGCCGGCAATGTAGTCCGCCACGGCCTTGATCTCGCGGTCGTTCAGCTTGGCGGCCACCTGGGTCATCTGCAGGCTGTTGGCGCGCTTGCCGTCGCGGAAGGCGACCAGCTGCGTGGCCGTGTAGTCGGCGTGCTGGCCCGACAGGCGGGGATACTGGGCCGGAATGCCGGCACCATTGGGGCTGTGGCAGCCCGCGCAGGCGGCGATCTGGCGGTCGGCGATGCCGCCGCGGTAGATGCGCTCACCCAGGGAGACCAGGGCCTTGTCCTTGGCGAAACCAGGCTTGGCGGCCTTGGAGGTCACCCAATAGGCGATGTTCTTCATGTCCTCGTCCGACAGGGCCATGGCAAAGCCCTTCATGACGGGGTCGTTGCGTTTGCCCGACTTGAACTCCTGCAGCTGCTTGACCAGGTACTCGGGGTGCTGCTGCGACAGCTTGGGATTGGCAGCAATGGCCGAATTGCCATCTGCGCCATGGCAGGCTGCACACACGGCCGTGAAGCTGGCCTCGCCCTTGACCAGATCAGGCTTGGCTGCCGCCTTGGGCGGCGCTGCGGGTGTCTCGCCCGCAGAAAAGGCCGGAAGAGCAGGTGCTGCCAGCGCGGCAGCTATCAGCATAGAGGCGAGCAACTTCATATCGAGGGTCTGTGTGTTTATGTACGCAAATCTCCACGATTCTACAATGAGGCCCCACTCGCATCTCAACTTCTCATGACGACCACCCCTTCCGCGCCAGTTGCTGGCCCTCTTCCGCCCGCACCCGACGCCAAGATCGCCATGGGCTGGATGCACACGGCGAAATTCCTCACCACGGCGGCGCAACTGCACCACCTGCCTCCCATCACGGTGCCCGAGATCGCGTTCGTGGGCCGCTCCAACGCAGGCAAATCCACCTGCATCAACACGCTGACGCAGCAAAAACAGCTCGCGTTCGCCTCCAAAAAGCCCGGCCGCACCCAGCACATCAACCTGTTCTCCCTGGGAAAGCAGGGCGTGATGGACGCCGTGCTGGCCGACCTGCCGGGTTACGGCTACGCCGCCGTGTCGCGCTCGGACAAGGTGCGCTGGCAACAGGTGATGGTCAACTACCTGGTCAGCCGCCCGGGCCTTACCGGCATCGTGCTGCTGTGCGACCCGCGCCTGGGCCTCACCGAACTCGATGAAGCCTTGCTCGAAGTGGTGCGCCCGCGCGTCGAAGAGGGCCTCAAGTTCCTCATCGTGCTCACCAAGGCCGACAAGCTCACGCGTGCCGAGCAGGCCAAGGTGCTGTCGATTACGCGACTGCAGGCCGGCGGCGGCGAGGTCAAGATGTTCTCAGCCCTGAAAAAGCAGGGCGTGGACGAGGTGGCCCAGTTGCTGTGGCAATGGGCCCACCCTTTGCCGGGCGCCGAACCGGCTGGCGGCGATGCCCCGGCTATGGACCCGGCCAGCGACCAGGAACCCGAGAAAGACTGAGCGCCCGCGCCGGGTCCCTTGGCGTTGGCTCCCCCCAACGACAGCAGCAACGCCATGATCCAGACCCGCGACATCCCCCTGCCCCACGGCACCACCCTGCAGTGCCGCGAAAGCGGCAGCACCGGCCGGCCGGTGCTGCTCTTCCTGCACGGCTTTCCCGAAGGCGCCTTCATCTGGGATGCACTGCTGGCCCATTTCGCGCGCCCCGAAAACGGCGGCTACCACTGCGTGGCCCCGTATCTGCGCGGGTTTGGCGCCTCCAGCAGCCCCCGGGAGGTCGAGGCTTATCGGGCCAAACACCTGGTGCAGGACCTGGCGACACTGATCGATGCCGTGAGCCCCGGCCAGCCACTGGCCTGCCTGGTGGCCCACGACTGGGGGGGCGCCGTGGCCTGGAACCTGGCCAACCAGCACCCGAAGCGGATGGAACGCCTGGCCATCGTCAACTCCCCCCACCCCGGCGCCTTCCTGCGCGAGCTGCAGCACAACCCGGCGCAACAGGCCAACAGCCAGTACATGCATTTCCTGTGCCGGCCCGATGCCGAGGCCTTGCTGGCCGAGAACGATTTCGCGCGCCTGTTCGCCTTCTTCGACGATCCCGAGGGCCGTGCCCCTGCATGGCTGACCAAAGAAGTGAGCGGCCGCTACCGCACTCTTTGGCAGCAAGGCTTGACCGGCGCCTGCAACTACTACCGTGCCAGCCCCCTGCGCCCGCCCCGCGGCGACGACAACGCCATCGCCGGCATCACCCTGCCCGAGAGCATGTTGACCGTGACCATCCCCACCCTGGTGGTCTGGGCCATGCAGGACCCCGCCCTCTTGCCCGGCCTGCTCGACGGCCTGCCCGGCTGGATCCCCCAGCTGCAGATCGACCGCGTGGAAGGCGCTTCCCACTGGGTGGTGCACGAGCAGCCCGAGCGGGTGATGAATGCGCTCGCGCGCTTTCTTGGCCAGGCCTGAGTCCGCCGCACCTCAGTAGATGGAAGGATCGCCCTCAGGCCGGGTCTTGAAGCGCTTGTGCACCCAGTAGTACTGGCCGGGAGACAAGTCGATGTAGGACTGCAGATGGCGGTTCATGAGCGCCGTGTCCGCCTCGGCATCGTCGGTGGGGTAGTCGGGCCAGGCTGGCGATATTTCGGCCAGATAGCCCGTGGGCGTGATGCGCGTGACCATGGAGATCACCTTGGCACGGCCCAGCCGCGCAAAGCGCGACAGCGAGGGCACCGTGGCCGCCGTCACGCCGTAGAAGGGCACGAACAGCGAGTCATTGCGGCCAAAATCCATGTCGGGCAGCAGGTACAGCAGGCCGCCCTTGCGCAGGCCGCTCAGGATGGGCTTGACGCCGTCACCGCGGTTGAGCATGCGCACATTGCCAAAGCGCTGGCGCCCGGTGCGTATCCACTGGTCCACGGCCGGGTCGGTCTGCGGCGTGAAGATGGAGGTGAAGGCCCGGTCGGTGTGCAGCGTGAGTGCGGAGCCTCCGGCATCCATGCCGTAGAAATGCGGCGCGAAGATGATGGTGGGCGTATCGCCCAGCAGTTCGTCCAGCGCACCCTGCAGCTTCACGCGCGCGAGCACCGTCTCGCGCGGCGCGAACCACAGCCAGCTGCGGTCCAGCCAGGTCTGGCAAAAACCGACAAAGCTCTCGCGCGCCCACTGGCGCCGCTGGGCTTCGGTGAACTCCGGGAAGCACAACTCCAGGTTGCGCAGCGCCACCTTGCGCCGCGGCGCTGCCACCAGATACAGGGCCTGGCCAATCAGCCAGCCCATGGCCCGCAGCACGCGCAGCGGCAGCAAGGCCAGTACGCGCATGAACCATACCCCCAGGCGGCCGGTCATGCGGCACCTCCGGCGGGGGCTGCGGCCTCTACGCGGGGCTCCTTGTAGCGGCCGTAGCCCCACAGGTACTGGTCGGGAGACTGTCGTATCAGATGTTCCATGGCCTGGTTGATCTGCAGCAGGGCTGCGTCAGCGTCTTGTGCCAGCGGGGCCGCGGGCAGGGGTTCGAAATGCACGACATAGCCACGGCCCCAGGACAGGCGCTCGCAGCGCGCCAGCACCACGGCCGCGCCCGTCTGGTGGGCCAGTCGCACCGCCAGCGTCATGGTGTAGGCGTCCTTGCCGAAGAACGGGCTCCACTGGCCCTGTCCATGCGGAGGTACCTGGTCAGGCAGCAGGCCCACGGCCTCGCCGCGGCGCAGCGCCTTGATCATCTGGCGCACGCCCGAAAGATTGGTCGGCACGGCCAGCATGCCGGGCCGGTTGCGCGCCGTCTCCATCACCTTGGCCAGCCAGGGCTGGCGGGCGGGGCGGTAGAGCACGGTGATGGGGCCGTGCTCGGCGCTCCAGCGCTGGGCCGCCGCCTGGGCCGAGAACTCGAAGCAGCCCAGGTGCGGAGTGAGGTACAGGATGCCGCGGCCCTGGGCATAGGCCGCCTCCACGCAGGCGCCGCCCTCGATGCGGTAGGGCAGCGGCGCTCCCAGCCACAGGCGCGGCAGCTCGGCGACCATGCGGCCTGCATGGGCCACCGCACCGCGCACTTCGCCGAAGCGGTATCCGGCCAGGGCGGCGTTGGCCCGGAAACGACCGCGGTAGATCGGCGAGGCCAGAAACGCCAGCCAGCCCATGGCAGCGCCCAGGCCATGGAGCAGCCACAGTGGGAACACGGAAAAGAGACGGAACAAAGATGGCATTAAAATGACGGGGTCGCTGAGTTAAATGAGCAACTTGCAGGGCGACGGTAAATATTTCTGCTAAAGCGTTCGCCAAAGCTCCTTCGGGGAGAGGGCAACGCCCCAAATGCCGGAACACAGGAGTTTATTCAAATGGCGAACGACTTTCTCTTTACCTCGGAATCGGTCTCCGAAGGCCACCCCGACAAGGTGGCCGACCAGATCTCGGACGCGATCCTCGATGCCATCTTCAAGCAGGATCCACGCAGCCGCGTCGCCGCCGAAACGCTGACCAACACTGGCCTCGTGGTGCTGGCAGGCGAGATCACGACCAACGCCCATGTGGACTACATCCAGGTGGCGCGCGACACCATCAAGCGCATCGGCTACGACAACACCGACTACGGCATCGACTACAAGGGTTGCGCCGTGCTCGTGGCCTACGACAAGCAGTCCAACGACATCGCCCAGGGCGTGGACCATGCCAGCGACGACCACCTGAACACCGGCGCCGGCGATCAGGGCCTGATGTTCGGCTATGCCTGCGACGAGACGCCCGAGCTGATGCCCGCGCCCATCTACTATGCCCATCGCCTCGTGGAGCGCCAGGCCCAGTTGCGCAAGGACGGCCGCCTGCCCTTCCTGCGCCCTGACGCCAAGAGCCAGGTGACCATGCGCTACGTGGACGGCAAGCCCCACAGCATCGACACCGTGGTGCTCTCCACCCAGCACCACCCCGACCAGAGCGAATCGCAGACCAAGATGAAGGCCTCGTTCACCGAAGCCGTCATCGAGGAAATCATCAAGCCCGTGCTGCCCAAGGAATGGCTGCAGGACACGCGTTACCTGATCAACCCCACCGGTCGCTTCGTCATCGGCGGCCCGCAAGGCGACTGTGGCCTCACGGGCCGCAAGATCATCGTCGACACCTACGGCGGTGCCTGCCCCCACGGCGGCGGCGCTTTCAGCGGCAAGGATCCAACCAAGGTGGACCGCTCGGCCGCCTACGCCGCCCGCTATGTGGCCAAGAACATCGTGGCTGCCGGCCTGGCACGCCAGTGCCAGATCCAGGTGGCCTACGCCATCGGCGTGGCCGAGCCGATGAACATCACGGTCTACACCGAAGGCACGGGCGTGATCCCCGACGACCAGATCGCCAAGCTGGTGCGCGCCCACTTCGACCTGCGCCCCAAGGGCATCATCCAGATGCTGGACCTGCTGCGCCCGATCTACGAAAAGACGGCCGCCTACGGCCACTTCGGCCGCGAAGAACCCGAATTCACCTGGGAAAGAACTGACAAAGCTGCGGCACTACGTGCCGCAGCCGGGCTGTAAAGCCCGCCGCGCGACCAGCGCGGTTTGGCAGTTCTTCGGCGCAGGCTCATATCGCGCAGCGATGTGAAGGCCCGGAGGGCCGGGCCGCAGCCAGAAGACCGACAAAGCTGCAGCGCTGCGCGCTGCAGCCGGGCTGTAAGCCCGCCGCGCGATTAGCACCGTTCTTCAAAAAGCCGCAGCGCTCCCGCGCTGCGGCTTTTTTCATTTCTGCAGGGCCATTTCCTTTCTCGGCAGCGGGATCGGCGCCTTCCTACATCCGAACCCCGTGCCAACCGACGGCTCCACTCTGGGCACACCGGTATCTTTCAGTCACCCCTCTCGCAGCACTGCTGCCACCACTGCAAGGAACCACCATGCTCAAGTACGCCATCCTCTTTGCCCTGATCTCGCTGGTCGCCGGAGCCTTGGGCTTCACCGGTGTGGCCGCCGGGGCTGCCGGCATCGCCAAGGTCCTGTTCGTGCTGTTCCTCGTGCTGGCCGTCCTGTTCGTGGCGCTGGCTGCCATCGGCGTAGGCGCCGCCCGCAAGGCCCTCAAGTAGGGAACACACAGCCGCCGCACCAACCGCTGCGGCGGCGGGCCCCCATGCCAAGAATCCAAGGAATACCGCGATGAACCAACAGAACATCTTTGAAGCCCTGCGCGAAAGCCACGAGCGCCAGCGCGACCTGTACCGCCAACTGGTCAAGACCAGCGGGGATACCCCCGAGCGGCAGGAGCTGTTTGCACAGCTCAAGGCCGAGCTGGCCGCCCATGAGCTCGCCGAAGACCGCCACTTCTATGCGCCGTTGATGCAGCTTGATGCTGGCATGGACCTGTCGCGCCATGCCCTGTCCGAGCACCACCAGATCGACGAACTGGTGGAATCACTGGAAGAAGCCGACCCGGCGACCCCGGCTTGGCTGCCGCTGGCCAAGAAGCTGGCGGACAAGGTGGAGCACCATCTTCAGGAAGAAGAACACCGCTTCTTCCAGATGGCCGGCAAGCTGCTGACGGAAAAGCAGAAGACCGCGCTGGCCCGGGACTACCGGGCCGACTTCGACGAGGCCAAGGCGACCGCCACGGCCTAAAATGGCACACCCCCTGAGGCGCTTCGCGCCGTCACCCCTCTCTCGCATTGCTGCGCAATGCGGGAGGGGGACGCTCCCAGTGCACGCAAGCGAAGCGCCGCCTACGCGGCTTGGCGGCCCTTGCACGGGAGCACTGGCTTAGGCCGCGTCAGTTTCATGCGTCGCAGGTGGGGCGCAGCGCAATGAATAACTGAAGTGAAGGCCCTGGGTTCAGACGGCGTCCTTGGCCTGCACCACGCAGTTGCGGCCGCTGGACTTGGCCACGTACAGGGCCGTGTCGGCACGCTTGATCAACGCGTGCGCATCTTCCACCTGGTTCCAGGTGGCCACACCGAAGCTGGCGCTGACATGGCCCACCGAATCAAAAGGCACGCCGGCAATGCGCGCACGCACGGCTTCGGCCATGGCCATGGCAGCATCCACCGGCGTTTCCTTGAGCAGCAGGATGAACTCTTCGCCCCCAAAACGCGCTGCGCAGTCGGAAGAGCGCAGCAGCTCGCGCACCCGCAGGGCCGTGGCCTTGAGCACCACGTCGCCCGAGTCGTGCCCGAAGGTGTCGTTGATGCGCTTGAAGAAGTCGATGTCGAACATCACGACCGACAGGCTGCTCTTCTTGATGCGTGTATCGGCCATCTCGGCTTCCAGCCGCTCGAAGAACTTGCGGCGGTTGACCAGGTCGGTCAGGAAGTCCTTGGTGGCCAGGTCTTCGAGCTTGCGGTTCAGGCGCGCCATGGGCTCGATGACCAGCGAAGACAGCGACAGGTTCAGCACCGCGAACAGCAGCAGGAAGCTGCCGGCCAGTGCCGTCATCACCGTGTTGAAGGTCGTGCGCGCTTTCTCCAGCGGGTAGAACATGGGCACCCGCACCACCTGGATGCCGATGGTTTCGTTCATCTGCCAGCCAAAACCGTTCTTGTCGCCGTAGATCTTGAGCATGGTGGGCGGCGCAGCAGCAGGGGTGCTGTGGCAAGCCAGGCATTGCGGCTGCTTGATGGTGATGGGGCGCGCCACATACAGCGTGCGGTGCATGCCCTCGCCCACCTCTCCCGTCACTTCCTTCTTGAGGTCGGCCCGGCCATCGCGGAAGTCCTTGATGATGCGCTCTTCCCACTCGTTGGCACGGTCGCGCAGGTTGGTGGGGTTGAGCACCGCCTCCTTGTACTCGTAGCCTGGAAAGCGGCTCTGCAGCCGGCGCAGCGTTTCGGTGGCGGCAAAAGCCGGTACCGTCTGCGGCAGGAACTGCTCGGCCAGCGTCACATCGAGGTGCGGTTTGACCAACTCGGTCGTGTAGTCACGGATGGCCATGGCCGCATGCATCATGAGCTGCGAGTTGTGCTGCACCTCCTCGATGGCGGTCTTCTGCAAAAAGCGGTGCACATACAGGCCCGTGCCTGCCGCCGCCACCAGCAGCACGCAGGCCAGCACCAGATTGAATTTGAGCCGCAATGACATGGAAAAGAACCCCTTGTGGCCGACTGTAGCCAGCATGTATGACGGATGGCAAGCAGGCATTGCGCAGCCCGCCATGCACCCCAGCCGTGATCGCGTGCCCGACACCAGACCCGCAATCCCTTGCAATGGGACACAAAGTTTTCGTTTGTGCCAGATTTCTACAGGCCGGTCCAATGAATTTCGACCACCGTGTTCACACACGCCCCTTGCGCCGCCAGACTCCCGGAGACATTTCGCGCATCAGCCCTTGTGTTAGTTGCACAATTGAATTAACTGTTTTACACTGCGGCCACCGACAGGAGAAAAACCATGGCATACCGCACCCAGCTTCTGGTGATCGACCCGCAAAACGATTTCTGCGATCTGCCCGCCTCATGGCAAGCCACCGAGCCGGCCACGGGCATGCGCATCGCCCCCTCGCTGCCCGTCGCGGGGGCCCATGCCGACATGCAGCGCACGGCCGCGTTCATCCGCGCCCACGGCAGCCGGCTCGATGCCATCACCGTCACGCTGGACTCGCACCAGGTCTTTGACGTCGCCCACCCCGGCTACTGGCAGCAGGCCGACGGCCAGGCCGTGGCGGCCTTCACGCCCATCACGGCAGCCCAGGTGCGCGCTGGGGCCTTCCTGCCACGCGACGCCGAACTGCTTGAGCGCACGCTGCGCTACCTCGATGCACTGGAGCAGCAGGGGCGCTACACCCTGATGGTGTGGCCCGTGCACTGTGAGATCGGCAGCTGGGGCCATGGCGTGCACGCCGAGGTGCTGGCCGCCTGTGGCGCCTGGCAGCTGCAGCGCCAACGTGCGGTGCGCAATGTCTTCAAGGGCACCAACCCCTTCACCGAGCACTACAGCGCCATCGAAGCCGAGGTGCCCGACGCGCAAGACCCCGACACGGCCCTCAACACCCGCCTCCTGGCAGCACTGGGCACGGCCGAGCGGCTGTTCATCGCGGGCGAGGCCAGCAGCCACTGTGTGCGCGCCACCACCGAGCACATCGTGCAGCACCTGCCCCGGCTGCAACCAGGCTGGACGCCCGCGCGCATCACCCTGCTGACCGACTGCATGAGCCCCGTGGGTGGCTTCGAGGCCCAGCACACCGCGTTTCTCGATGCCATGCGCTCCCAGGGCGTGCAACTGGCCCGCAGCACCGACGATTTCTGAGGAGTATCTTCATGACCGACCACGTCATCCACAGCCTGCTCGATACCGACCTCTACAAGTTCACCATGTGGCAGGCCCTGCTGCACGGCCACCCGCAGACACAGAGCGAGTACCGCTTCGTCTGCCGCAACCAGAGCGCTTACCCGCTCACAGAGTTGCTGGACGAAGTGAATGCCGAACTCGACCACCTGTGCACGCTGCGCTTCACGCCCGATGAACTGGCCTACGTGGGTGCCCTGCGCTACATCAAGAGCGACTTCATCGACTTCTTGCGCATCTTCCAGTTCCAGCGCAGCTTCATCGAGGCTTCGGCCGACAACGGCCAGCTGCACATCGTGGCACGCGGCCCCCAGGTGCATGTGATGGGCTTCGAGATCTTCGTGCTGGCCATCGTCAACGAGCTGTACTTCCGCCGCTTCGACCCGGCCGCAGCACTCGCCGAAGGGCGCAGACGCCTGGCCGTGAAGATCGAGACCCTGAAGGACCTGGCGCAGCAGGCCACGCACCGCCATCCCTTCGAGCTGTTCGACTTCGGCCTGCGCAGGCGCTACAGCGGCGCCTGGCAGCGCGAGGTGGTGCAGGCTTTCGCACAGGAGACGCCCCAGTGGTTCAAGGGCACCTCCAACGTGCTGCTGGCGCGCGACCTGGGCCTGGTGCCCATCGGCACCATGGCGCACGAATACCTGCAGACCTACCAGGCGCTGGGCGTGCGGCTGCGCGACTTCCAGAACACGGCGCTGGAGGACTGGGTGCAGGAATACCGTGGCGACCTGGGGATCGCCCTGACCGACACTGTGGGCATGGACGCCTTCCTGGCCGACTTCGACCTGTACTTCGCCAAGCTGTTCGACGGCCTGCGCCACGACTCGGGCGACCCGGTGGTCTGGGGCGAAAAGGCGCTGGCCCACTATGCGCGCCTGCGCATCGATGCGCACACCAAGCGCCTGGTGTTCTCCGACGGGCTCACCCTGCCGCGCGCCCTGGCGCTGTACCAGCACTTCGGCGACCGCACGCAGCTGGGCTTCGGTATCGGCACCCACCTGACCAACGACATGGGCCAGACGCCGCTGAACATCGTGATGAAACTCACGCGCGCCAACGGCCAGCCCGTGGCCAAGCTGTCGGACACACCGGGCAAGACGCTGTGCGACGATGAAACATTCCTGGCCTACCTGCGCCAGGTATTCAATGTAAAGACCTGACTTCGGAAACCCCATGCTCCGCATCACCATCGCCCAACTCAACCTCACCGTCGGCGACATCGAAGGCAATGTCGCGCGCATGGTGGCCGCCGCCCGGCAGGCCGCCAGCGAACAGGCCGACCTCGTGGTCTTCAGCGAGCTTGCGCTGTGCGGCTACTACCCGGGCGACATGCTCGACGAGAGCGCCTTCCAGCAGCGCGTGGCCGATGGCCTGGCCGCGCTGCAGCAGGCCTCGGCCGAGCTGCCTCACCTGCACTGGGTGGTGGGAGCCCCCACGCCGGCCCAAGGCCCCGGCAAGCGCCTGCACAACAGCCTGCTGGTGCTGCGCGGCGGCGAGGTGCGGCTGCGCTATGCCAAGCAGCTCTTGCCCACCTACAACATCTTCGACGAGCGGCGCCACTTCGAGCCCGGGCCCGACGTGGCCAAGGTGCTGCGCATCGGCAATGCCCAGGTGGGCCTCTTGATCTGCGAGGATGGCTGGAACGACAGCGGCGCCGACTATGCGACCAACCCCTTCGACCGCATGCGCGATGCCGCGCCCGACCTGGTGGTGAGCATCAATGCCAGCCCCAGCCACATCGCCAAGCGCGAGCAGCGCCACCAGATCTTTGGCGACGCCGCGCGCCGCAACGGCCTGCCCATCCTCTACGTGAACCAGATCGGCGGGCACGACCAGGTGGTCTACGACGGCGCCTCCTTCGCGGTGGAGCCCGAGGCCGGCGTGACTTTCGAGGCCCAGCGCTTCGTGGAGGACGTGCGCACCCTGCAGTTCGACAATGGCCGCTTCCTCACGGCCGAAGGCCAGGCACCGCAGCCCGTGCCCGCCGAAGGCCTGCCCACCATGGAGTTCTACCGCCAGCAGATCGTGCTGGGCCTGTCGGACTATGCGCGGCGCTGCGGCTTCAAGCAGGTGGTGGTGGGCAGCTCGGGCGGTATCGACAGCGCCCTGACCCTCGCGCTCGCTGCCCAGGCACTGGGCCCCGAGAACGTGGTGGGCGTGACCATGCCCTCGCGCTTCTCGTCGAGCGGCTCGGTGGACGATTCGGTGGCCCTGTGCCGCAACCTGGGCGTGCGCCTGCACACCCACCCCATCGCCGAGCTGGTGGCGGGCTACGCCCAGCAGTTCGAGGCGAGCTTCGGCCAGGCGCTGCAGGGCCTGCCGCTCGAAAACCTGCAGGCGCGCATCCGCGGCACCATCCTCATGGAGTATTCCAACGCCTTCGGCCACCTGCTGCTCACCACGGGCAACAAGTCGGAGATCTCGGTGGGCTACTGCACCCTGTATGGCGACACCAACGGCGGCCTGGGGCTGATCGGCGATCTCTACAAGACAGAGGTCTTCGCCCTGTCGCGCCACGTCAACGACCACGCGGGGCGCGAGCTGATACCCCAGGCCATCATCGACAAGGAACCCTCGGCCGAACTGGCTCCGAACCAGCGCGACGTGGACAGCCTGCCCCCCTACCCGGTGCTGGACGAAATCCTCAAGCAGCTGATCGAGGGCGATCGCCTGGGGCCCTCGGAGTACGCAGCGTCGCGGAGCTTTGTGCAGCAACTGGAGCAAAGCGATGAGGGAAAAGCCCTGGTACAGCGCGTGCGCAGGATGGTCGCCCGCAACGAGTACAAGCGCCGCCAGGCGCCACCCATAGTCCGCGTGCGCGCCCGCGCTTTCGGCAGCGGCCGGCAGATGCCGATCGCTGCCCGCTACGTCTGATCCAATAGAGTCCCATGTACGACACCGCCATCTATATCGGCCGCTTCGAACCGGTCCACCAGGGCCACATGGCCCTCTTGCAGCGCGCGCTGGACAGCGCACGCCACGTCATCGTGGTCATGGGCTCGGCCTGGCAGGCCCGCTCGCCCAAGAACCCCTTCACGGCCGCCGAACGCGAGCAGATGCTGCGCGAGGCCCTGCCCGAGGCCGACCGCACCCGCGTGCAGGTGCTGCCCGTGCGCGATTACTACAACGAGGCTGTGTGGGTGCAGGCCGTCCGCGAAGGCGTGGCCCGCATTGCGCCCGAGGCCGGCCGCATTGGCCTGGTGGGCCATTTCAAGGACGCGACCAGCAGCTACCTGAGCGCCTTCCCCGGCTGGGAGCTGATCCACATGGAACGCCAGGGCCGCATCGACGCCACCGCCATCCGCGATGCCTATTTCGGCGCCACGCCAGACACCGTGCGCACGGGCCTTTCAGACCTGCAAGGCGAGATGCCGGCCAGCACCCTGGCCTTTCTCGAAGCCTTTGCCCAGACTCCGCACTTCCCGGCGCTTCAGGAGGAATGGCGCATGCTGCGCCGCTACCGCGAGGCCTGGTCGGCCGCGCCCTACCCACCGGTCTTCGTGACCGTGGACGCCGTGCTGCGCTGCCAGGACCATGTGCTGCTGATCCGCCGCGCCCACGCCCCCGGCAAAGGCCAGCTGGCCGTGCCCGGCGGCTTCATCGAGCAGCGCGAGACGGTGTGGCAGTCCTGCCTGCGCGAGCTGGTGGAAGAAACCCACTGCGACCTGCCCGAGGCCACCATGCGCGCCGCGCTGCAGGCCGTGGCCGTGTTCGACCACCCCGACCGCAGCCAGCGCGGGCGCACGCTCACGCATGCACACTACTTCGACCTGGGCAATGCCCCGTTCCCCGCAGTGCAGGCCGACGACGATGCCCAGCTGGTGCAGTGGACGCCAATCGGCGCACTCGCAGGAATGGAAGAAGCCTTCTTCGAGGACCACTTCCACATGCTGGACCATTTTCTGGGCCTGACCGGCGCACGGCTGCCGTCCGGGCGCTGAGGTATCGACTCCGCTGATCAGCCCACTGGATGGTTACGCAGCCAATTGGTGAAGGCACGCACCGGCATGGGCCGCGCATAGAGATAGCCCTGGTACTGCGCAATGCCCCGGCGTGCCACCCAGTCGAGCTGCTCCTGCGTCTCCACGCCTTCGGCCACGGCGGTGAGTTTCATGAGGTTGGACAGCGAGACGATCAATTCGGCCAGCGAGCGGTTGGCATCCGTGTCCTGGATGAAGGTCTTGTCGATCTTGAGCGTGTGGACCGGAAAGCGCTGCAGGTAGGCCAGGTTGGAATAGCCTGTGCCGAAGTCGTCCAGCGCAATGGTCAGGCCCAGCGCCGACAGCTCGCGCAGCACGTTCAGCACATGCTGGTCTTCGCCCAGCAGGATGGATTCGGTGATCTCCAGCTCCATGCGGGCGGGATTCACGCCGGTCTGGCGCAGCACCTCGGTGATGTCGTGCAGCAGGTCGGACGATGCAAACTGGCGCGGCGACAGATTGACCGACACCACCAGGTCCCACCCCTGGGCCGCCCACGCCACCTGCTGGTGCGCAGCCTGCGCCAGCACCCAGAGCCCGAGCGCGCCGATCAGGCCCATGGTCTCGCAGGCCGGAATGAAATACGCGGGCGACACCAGGCCCAGGCGCGGGTGGTTCCAGCGCACCAGCGCCTCCACGGCGCGGATGCGGTTGGTGGCCACATCGACGCGGGGCTGGAAGTACACCTCGAACTCCTCGCGCTCCAGCGCCTGGCGCAGCTCTTTTTCGAGCTCGGTGCGGCTGCGCACCGTCTCGGCCATGTGCCCGTCGAAATAGGCCAGGGTGTTGCGCCCGCGCTCCTTGGCCGCATACATCGCCAGGTCGGCGTTGCGCAGCAGGATCTCGATGGTTTCGCCATCCTGCGGGTACAGCGCCACCCCGATGCTGGAAGTCACGCGCAGCTGCGTGCCCGCCACGGCCAGCGGCGCAGCCAGCGCGACCGAGATGCGCTCGTGCAGCGCGTCCAGGTCGGCGCGGATGCGCGGCGATGTGAGCAGCACCAGGAACTCGTCGCCGCCCCAGCGGGCCAGCACCTCGGTGCCATGGCGCGCATGGCGCAGGCGCTGCGCCATGGCCACCAGCAGCTCATCGCCCGCTGCATGGCCCAGCGTATCGTTCACGTCCTTGAAGTGGTCCAGGTCGATGAGCAGCAACGCTGCCTCCAGCGACTGGGCCCGGGCCTCCTCCATGGCACGCACAAAGCGCTGCGCGAAGTGGGCCCGGTTGGGCAGGCCGGTGAGCACATCGTGCAGCGACTGGAAATTGGCGCGCTCCTCGGTGTGCTTGATGGCGCTGATGTCGGCCTCGCTCACCAGCACGGCCTCCTGCCCCGTGACGGCATCCTTGCAGCGGCGCGCCGACAGCTCGTGCCAGCGGTCACCCAAGGGGGTGCGCACAGCCAGCGTGAGCGTGCCCACGCCATGCTGCTCCAGGCTGCGCGCCAGCGCAGTGAAGGCTGCGGTACTGCCGATGCGGTCCTGCAGCCGCTCGCCCGGGCTGAGCACGGCGGCGCGCGCCGCTGGATTGCGGTACAGGGCCGCACCGCCCTGGTCGTACAGGGTGATCATGACCGCGGTGTGCAGCAAAGCCTCCACCGAGCGCAGGGACTCCGGCGGCACCATGCCCACGGGCTCGGCCTCGCAGAGCATGCTCATGCGGCCATCGGGCAGGCGGTGGCCGCTGAAGCGCACGTTCAGGGACACCGCCACGCCACCGGGGTAGATGGTCCACTGCTCGTTGAAGCTGGCATCGGCGCGCAGCACGAAGTCGTTCTGGTACTGGGCCAGGCGCCGCGCCACCGATTCGGACATGTCCTGCCCCATGTCGCGCCCGCACAGCTCGGCCAGCGAGGCGGCATTCCATACGGCCAGCGCGGGGGTGTTGGCCCAGTGCACGCAGCGGCCATCGATGTCGAACACCCAGACCGGGCGTGACAGCCACTCCAGGGCTGCATAGCGTGCGGCCCGCGCGGCCAGCTCATTGCCCGACGGCAGGCGGCTGGCCGGCAGGCGCGCTGCCGGAATGGGCGCCGACAGGCTCATGCCAGCCCGCAGCACGGCACCGGGCGCGGGGCCTGCATGCGCAGAAGGGTCGGCAAGCATCGGGCGGACATGGGCGTCAGGGCAGGTCGGTGTGGGTCAAACGCAAGGGCGGTTTGCGCCAGATGCAATTGCTTGCATCTTCGCACACTCCCGTGGCATGTCCAGTTCCCTTTGACCAGACCGACCTCGCCTCTGGGCCGGTCCGCTCAGGACACGCGGAACTGCCCCACGGTCTGTGACAGGGCCACGGCCTGCTGGCTCAGCGACTGGGCCGCGGCCAGGGCCTCCTCGACCAGCGCCGCGTTCTGTTGCGTTCCCTGGTCCATCTGCGAGATGGCCTGGTTGACCTGGGCAATGCCAGCGCTCTGCTCGCCGCTGGCGGCGCTGATCTCGGCCACCATGGTGGTCACGTTCTTCACACCCTCGACCACCTCGCGCATGGTCGAACCCGCCTGCTCCACGAGCTGGGTGCCCACGCCCACCTTGGCCACGGAATCATCGATCAAGCCCTTGATCTCCTTGGCCGCCGCCGCGCTGCGCTGTGCCAGGCTGCGCACTTCGCTGGCCACCACGGCAAAGCCGCGGCCCTGCTCACCGGCCCGCGCCGCTTCAACCGCTGCATTGAGCGCCAGGATGTTGGTCTGGAAAGCGATGCCGTCGATGACGCTGATGATGTCCACGATCTTGCGCGAGGACTGGTCGATGGAGCCCATGGTGCCGACCACCTGCTGCACCACGTCACCGCCGCGCACGGCCATGTCGGACGCGGAGCGTGCGAGCTGGTCGGCACGGCGGGCGTTCTCGGCATTCTGCTGCACGGTGGAAGTCAGCTGCTCCATCGATGCGGCCGTCTCCTGCAGCGCGCTGGCCTGCGACTCCGTGCGGCCCGACAGGTCGCCGTTACCGGCTGCGATCTCGGCCGATGCGGTGTTGATCGAGTCGGTGCTGTCGCGCACCTGGCGCACCAGGTGGGCCAGGTTGTCGCGCATGGCGCGGATAGCATGCAGGATGCTGGTCTGATCACCCGGCAGGGTGACCACTTCCACGGCCAGGTTGCCCTCGGCGATCTGCGTGACCACCTCGGCCGCGTACTGGGGTTCGCCACCAAGCTGGTGCACCAGGGTGCGCAGCATGCGCCAGGCCATGAGGGCGATCACCAGCATCAGCACCGCGCCGATGGACAGCAAAATGGCCGTCTCGCGCCAGAAGGCCTGGTCGATGTCGTCGATGTAGTCGCCGAAGCCGATGGTCCAGTCCCAGGGCTCGAACTTGATGATGGCGTAGAGCTTTTCCACCTCGTCCTTGGCACCGGGGCGCGTGCCCTTGGCGATCACCGTGCCGATGGTCTTGCCCTGCAGCGCGGCGCGGTAGCGCACGCCCGCTTCCTTGCCACCCTTTTCATCGACGATGCCGATGCGCTTGGGGTTGGGGTGCACGTAGTTCACGTCATTGGTGAAGCCGCGCACGAAGAAATACTTGTCCTTGTCGACGAAGCTGCCGATGTTGCGCTTGGCTTCCTTCTGCGCATCCTCGGTGGAAAGCGCTCCGCTCTTTTCCTGGTCATAGGCCTTCTGCGCCGCCGCATGCGCGAGCACCACCAGGTTGGACAGCTGCGCCGTGCGCTCCTTCATCATCGACTGGTACAGCGTGGTCAATGCCACGGCGGACAACACGACCAGGCCCAGCAGGGTGGCCGTGCACAGCCAAAGAATCCGGGTTCGCAATTTCATGGGCGGGCTTTCTCTTTCGGGATACGGAACAAAACGTAACCAGAAGATACACCCAAGCTGCCCAATTTTTAATCAAAACCTCGATTTGTCACGGATTTGTCACACTTTCAAAGTGAGGAATACCCTGCGACGGCCGCATGGGCTGGGCACCGTAGGCTCGTGCGCCCCCCTGGGAGGGTGTAAAGGCGACCTATGTAAAGCTCATTGCGCGTGTGGCTCAGCCACAACGCGCAGGCAGGCCCAGCGGCAAGACGGTGTCAGTTACCCATTGCACTGCGCCACCCGCGACGCATGAAACTGGCGCGGCCCAAGCCAGCGTCCCCGTGCAAGGGCCGCCATGCCGCGCAGGCGGCGCTTCGCTTGCGTGCACCGGGAGGGGGGTGAAGGCGCGAAGCGACTCAGGGGTGTTTCACTTCAAGTCCCCGCGCGCTCCAGCATGGCGTGCAGCAGCACATTGCAGCCTGCCGTGATGTGCTCGGGCTTGGCGTCCTCGATCTCGTTGTGGCTGATGCCGTCCTTGCAGGGGATGAACACCATGCCGGCGGGCGCCAGGCGCGCCATGTAGACGGCATCGTGCCCCGCGCCCGAGACGGCGGGCATGTTGGAGTAGCCCAGCTTGGCGGCGGCACGCGCCACAGCGTCCACGCAGTCGGCATGGAACACCTGGGCCGGGTAGGCAGAGACCTGCTCGATCGTGATCGGCAGGCCGGTGTCGGCACTGAGTTTGGCGGCCACCGCGCGGATGTCCTGGTCCATGCTTTCGCACAGCGCATCGGTGGCGTTGCGCAGGTCGATGCTGAACTTGACCTGCCCGGGGATCACGTTGCGGCTGTTGGGGTGCACCTGCACCATGCCCACCGTGCCGCGGCCATGCGGCGGGTGGCGGTGGGCGCAGGCCACCACCTCCTGCATGAGGTGGGTGGCGACCTGCAGCGCGTCCTTGCGCAGGGCCATGGGCGTGGGGCCGGCGTGGGCTTCCATGCCGGTCACGGTGCAGTCGTACCAGCGGATGCCCAGCACGCCGGTCACCACGCCGATGGTCTTGTCGTGGTCCTCCAGCACCGGGCCCTGCTCGATGTGGGTCTCGAAGTAGGCGCCAATGGGGTGGTCGCCCGGCACCTGGTCGCCGACGTAGCCGATGCGTTCGAGTTCGCCCTTGACGGTCTTGCCTTCGGTGTCGGTGGCGGCGTAGGCATGCTCCAGCGTGAAGGCCTTGGCGAACACGCCCGAGCCCATCATCACGGGCACGAAGCGCGATCCCTCTTCGTTGGTCCAGAAGGCCACCTCGATCGGGGCCTCGGTCTCGATGCCATGGTCGTTCAGGGTGCGCACCACCTCGATGCCGGCCAGCACGCCGTAGTTGCCGTCGAACTTGCCGCCCGTGGGCTGGGTGTCGATGTGGCTGCCGGTCATGATGGGCGGCAGGCTGTTGTTGCGCCCGGGGCGGCGCATGAAGCCGTTGCCGATCTGGTCGATGGTCACGCTCATGCCGGCCTCGCGCGCCCAGCGGGTCACGAGGTCGCGGCCCTGCTTGTCCAGGTCGGTCAGCGTCAGGCGGCAGACGCCGCCCTTGGGCGTAGCGCCGATCTGGGCCAGCTCCATGAGCGAATCCCACAGGCGCTCGCCGTTGATGCGCAGCTTGTCGATGTCGGTCTTTACTTTGGTGTCCATGGTGCTTTTCTCCATCGGTTCAGCGGGCCACCGCCGTGGGGGCGAGGTCCTGGGTGCGCTTTTGCACGGCCTGGAAGTTGGCGCCGAAGGCCGGGCGCTTGATGTAGCGGCCCTTGCCCTGCTCGGCGCGCAGGTCGCCATTGGCAAACACCACGCGGCCCTGGCTCACGGTGTGGCTGGGGATGCCGCGCACGGTGCGGCCTTCGAAAATGTTGAAGTCGCCCTTGCTGTGCTGGGTCTTGGCCGAGAAGGTCTTGGTGCCCTCGGGGTCCCACAGCACCAAGTCGGCGTCGGCGCCCTCGCCGATGAAGCCCTTGCGCGGGTAGATGTTGAACAGCTTGGCCGCATTGGCCGAGGTGATGGCCACGAACTCGCTGGGCGTGAGCCGCCCGGTGTTGACGCCGCCATCCCAGATGGCCGCCATGCGCTCCTCCACGCCCCCCGTACCGTTGGGGATCTTGGCAAAGCTCTCCTTGCCCATGGCCTTCTGCGCGGCGCAAAAGGTGCAGTGGTCGGTTGCCGTGGTGTGCAGCTGGCCCGACTGCAGGCCGCGCCACAGCGCCTCCTGGTGGCCCTTGGGGCGAAACGGCGGGCTCATCACGTAAGCGGCCGCCTTGGCGAAGTCGGGGTCGCGGTACACGCTGTCGTCCACCAGCAGGTGGCCCGCCAGCACTTCGCCGTACACGCGCTGGCCGCGCGCGCGGGCGCGGGCAATGGCGTCGGCCGACTCGATGCAGCTCACATGCACCACGTAGATGGGCACGCCCAGCACGTCGGCAAGGGCGATGGCGCGGTTGG
>JAESFW010000293.1_pt1 | contig 42611 bp, 26 predicted proteins | sample 9269481 | NCBI WGS metagenome assembly JAESFW01 (sample SAMN14515350, study PRJNA621654) | algae metagenome | isolation source: Lyngbya sp. HA4199-MV5 and co-occurring heterotrophs from soil with... | place: USA: Ahupuaa O Kahana State Park, Hawaii | collected 2009-07-21 | reverse complement strand
CGCCTCAATTGCGACTATGAAGCCTTACCAGAAACCGCTGAAACGATGATTTATCTCGCCATGATTCGGCTCATGGTCAGGCGCTTGGCGTAATTTGTCACACCGCTCCCCCTTTTCAATCAGCCTCTTAAACAACTTGATAATAGGAACTAATTTCCCAGAGTTAGCTTGATTTACTTCAGTCAACTTGCGGGCAAAAGAAGCTGGGCGAACAACGTTGCTCCACTGTTCAGGATTTTTGGAACTCGCAATCCGAAACCCTGAAGCTGTTCTTAAAGTAGGTAGCAGTTGTAACTGAGTTCCGTCTGGGTAAGTAACCGTTACTGCCAAATTACCAGATGAAACCTCAACACCAGTTACGTTAGACAATGCAGATTTTACCTGAGCCTCAAAATGCCTTAAACCTCGTCCATCTTGAGAACTGGAGTTTTTGAGGCGAGTTAGCTAAGCTGAAAGCAGCGATGCGAAAGAGTCAATGAACGAGCCATGTTAAAGGTTGATACGTCACGCTGGCAGCAAAGCCCCGAAGGTTTGAGAGTGCAAGCGCTCCAAGCCACCCATGCGCGCACCCGTGAACGCCTGCTCGCTCTGTACGAGATCTGCCAGGGCAAAAGTGCGACAGCGGTAGGACGGCAGAGTGGACGCAATCCGCAAACCATCATGGAGTGGGTGCATCGGTACAATGAAGCAGGCTTCGAGTCACTGGTGTATCAACGCACAGGCGGACATCCCCCCCTTTGCCTGCTGTCGTCGAGCAAGGGGTAGCGGCGGTGCTCCGTGAGGCTTTAGACCTGGCGGCAACCCCACCCCAACAGCGGACAGCGCCGACGCAACCCCGATGGACTCTCAAGCGGTTGGTTGCTTGGGTCAAGGCACACTTTGACATCGACTGCTGCCGCGATACCTTGCGTAAGGTGCTCAAGCGCTTGGGGTTTTCCTGGAAGAAAGCGCACAAATTACTGAATAAAGGGCAGCCGGCCCAGCGTGCTGCCTTTCTGGAACGCCTACAGGTCATGCTCGATGAGGCGCTCCACCAACGCTGCCTGCTGGTTTACATTGATGAAGCCCATATCCATTTGGACACTGACGCGGGCTATGGTTGGGCCATTCGGGGTGAGCGCTTCTGGGTCAGTTCCAGTTCACCAGGACGTGCGAAAGTTTCCTTTTACGGGGTCTATCTCTACAATCTCGCTCAGGTGCGTGTCTTTGCTTATGACAAAGCCGACCAGTTCCACACGATTGATGTCCTCAAGCGACTGCGCGTGGAGTTTCCCGATGTGCCGTTGCAGCCGTGGGCAGGCTTGCTCAGTGTGGTCGTGGTACAGTCTCATCGCCGCTTGTGGAACAAGGACTCCTTAGAGACCCGCTATTTCCTCAGTTCACTCTCAGTCGATGCCCCAAGCTTTGCTCGCTATATTCGCGCTCATTGGGGCATTGAAAATCAACTGCATTGGTGTCTTGATGTCGTCTTCAACGAAGATACTTCTCGGATTCGCACTGACCATGCTCCCCGCAACATGAGCTTGCTGCGCCGCTTGGCACTCAACTTCCTACGGCAGGAGCCCTCGAAGGGCAGTTTGGCGATGAAACGCTATCGAGCAGGCTTAGACGACCAGTTTATGCTGCAAATTCTCAAAGCTAACATCCCGCTGTTTGATGCAGATTCTCACTCAAGTTTTTGATGCGTTTACCCTGTTATCGCTAGTTATCGATAGACCTAAATTGATTGTTGTTATAGGAGTTTTATAGTGAGAGGCAATTCTCTGTACCGCACGCTGCTCCCCGACAAAACAGGGTTGCCCGTAATCAAAGTGAATTCCTCTTACAACAATGCCGCGTGAAAGATAGAAGGCGACTAAAGCTGTTGAATCTATTCTCCCACTCAGTAGTACAGTAACTCCACACGGCTCCTGCATAGCACTCCCTAGCCTTATTCGGAGGCACTAAACCTCACAAAGTTTTAGAACTGTTGACGAATGTACTACTCAAACCCCAACATCGCCGATAGCAACTGCTGAAGACTACAACTGAGACTGCGATCGCCCAAACGTAAATTTCTCAGACAGTTGCAGAGCAATTTTGCAGTCCTAGCGCTAGATGCCCTTTAGCGTCTGTTCCGCAGTCAAAACCAACGTCGGGAAGGTGACAGAACCAAGCGTCTGATTGCCGACGTACTCAGTTGCCTGATACTGCTGCCCCTTCAACAAATGCACAATGACCTTCTGTTCGCCGGGGTCTACCAACCAGTATTCTGTGACCCCGATCGCCAGATATTCTTGGCGTTTCATAAGAATTTAAGTCGCCTTACATAAGACACTGCTAATGGTGAGGTTGCTAAACAGGCTAGATCATGATGGTTCTAGAAGCCTCAAGTAGCGAAGGTTTTGCGATTAATCAGGTTCGCTTATCACCAGAGGTACAAGAGAGCCAGAACAATGGCACCTTCGTGCCACCTGGCAGTCATGAAGCATCGGTGCGATTCTTGATCTTTTCTCGTATTGTAAGAATTAATTACACCGCTTCTACAATTTAGAGAAGTTGGTGGCTGAGAGTGCAAGAGGCGTTTCAGTTGAGGGGAGCGTGGTTGTATTTGTAGTTGTCTATGTCCTGACTCTAGTTTGGTTGCTCGTGTCCTACTTAAGGACGCAACAAGCGCTGCAATGGTGGCATGGTAGACAGTCCCTGCAACTCTGTCAGGAGGCAGATGCGATTCGGAACGGGTTGTTACAAGAGTCGTTGTCGATGCGCCGACAATTGGAGCTTTCCCCGGTGCAACCGTTAGGCTATCTAGAACAAACGCATCAAACTTTATTGACCACGATCGAGAAATTCTATGTTGCCCTCAATGAACTAAGTGACCACCTTGATCCTCCTTATCTGGAGGATAGTCTGCCACTTGCTATTCGATCAGCGATGGATGCATGGAGAGTGCACCATCCTCAGTACCCAGTGAAGCTGGTACTACCTGCTAAGTGGTCACATGAACCGCCGGAGCAGGGACGGATTCTTTTAACAACGCTTGCTGAGTTATTGCGGCTGACACTGTTGAAGGACCAACCAACTGAACTATCAATTGCGATCTGTTTAATCTCACACGCGCGGCTTAGTGAACTCAGGCTGGAACTCAATTGTCCCGACATTTCTAGACTCAGCGCTCGTACTCGTGCGACTGAATTTGATCAGCTCAGCCGTGCTTTTTGTTTTCTTATGCCAGGTCGATGGTGCCATCAACGTAAAGACCAGACCCTCATCTGGCGTTTGTGTTGGTAGATTTTTCCCACTTAAACCATACTCAGTAAGGATTGCATTATGTCTCAGCCTTCAACTCAACTGACTAAGCTTAAGATCCTCGTTGTGGATGACCATGAACTTGTACTGGATGGCACCATCCAAGCCCTCAAGCAGGAGTATCCCGAAGCAGATATCTTGACAGCCCAGAACGCGCAGATGGCACTCAAGCAACTAGAGTATGGTCAGCCTGATTTAGTTGTGGTTGACCTCTCGATGCCTGAGTCGATCGGAGAAGCAGCTCGACCAGGAACAGGCATTCAACTCTTGAAGACGTTGATGGAGCGTTATCCCACCTTGAATATTGTGGTGCAAAGTGCCCATGTCCGGTCGCTAGTGCAGCTCAAGCTTGCCATTAATAGCCATGAGGGGGGGGTTACCGTAGCCGATAAGAGCCTGCCCATGAAAGAAATGCTGACGAAGGTTGATTGGGCGCTACAAGGACTGATCTTTACGCCAAAAGAGATGCGTAACGGACTGGAAGTGAAACCGGAGTGGCTGCAAGTACTGCAACTAGCTTTTCAGGATAGCTTGCAGGATAAAGCGATCGCTGAACGCATGAATGTGGGTGAACGCACCGTGCGACATTACTGGACAAAAATCCAGGATGTGCTGGATGTGTATCCGGACGAGGGCGTTAATATGCGAGTCCAGACAGGCGTGCGGGCACGCGAAGCGGGGCTACTTGATTAGTGAGGAACGCAAATGCTGAAGAAGCCAACGGCTCAGAGCAGCAAGGGCAAGAAAAGCGGGTATCGTCGCTACTGGAAGGCGCTACAGCAGGAATCAGCCGTCTGGCGAGTGGGTGCTTTGCCCAGCGTGATCGTCGTTGGACTCGTGATAGCAGCCCGCCTGACAGGAGCGTTGCAAGGCTTAGAGTGGGCAGTGCTGGATCGGATGCTGCGGTATCGTCCGGCTGAACCGATCGACCAACGCCTTGTCATTGTAGGCATCAACGAAACTGATATTCGCCGCATTGGCACTTACCCCATTCCTGATCGCGAACTTGCCGCACTCTTAAGGAAGCTGCAAACCTATCATCCAGCTGTCATTGGCTTAGATCTTTTTCGCGATCTGCCAGTACAGCCAGGACACTCAGACTTAGTCCAGACATTGCGTGAACTCAAAAATGTGATTGGGGTAGAGAAGGTATTACCCGATCGCAGTGGTCTAGCGGTGAAGCCACCGCCTGCTCTACCACCAGAGCAAGTTGGCTTTGCCGATGCTCTGTTTGACGATGATGGTGCCTTGCGACGCAGTTTATTGGGCACTTCTGACGAGCACGATCGCTACCATTTTTCACTATCCATTCGCTTAGCGGAGCGGTATCTCTCCGCTCACGGGCTTTCCCTCGGAAATGGCATCCGTGATCCTGAAGCTATGCGGTTTGGGACAAGTGAATTGACGCGCTTTCAGCCCCATACTGGTGGATACGTCAACGCGGATGCAGGTGGGAATCAAATGCTGCTGAATGTGCGCACTGGTCGTCAGCCCTTTCGCATTGTTTCATTGCAAGATGTGCAAACGGGCAACGTTGATCCAACCTGGCTGCAGGGCAAGATTGCGTTAGTGGGCATTACTGCCCCCAGCGTCAAGGATACGATCAACTCAGCAGCAATTGCGAGTGATAATCCAGCGTTAATCTATGGTGTGGAGATGCAGGCACACGCCGTCAGCCAGATTGTCAGTGCGGTGCTGGATCAACGCCCTTTACTCCAGAGTTGGGCTGAGGGCTGGGATTATCTTTGGATTGTGGCATGGGGACTTCTTGGCATCAGCTTAGGGCGCTTTATTCGCTCCCCTGCCGTGAGCTTGCTAGGACTGGGGCTTGCGTCAGCTGGTCTCATTGGTGCCAGTTACGGAGCGTTGCTCTGGGGCTGGTGGCTGCCTGTTGTGCCTGCGTTGTTGGTGCTGGTGCTAAACGGGGCGGGGTTAACAGCATCCCTGTTTTATCGCTATCGGCAGGACTGGCAAGCGCGGGTGAGCGATCGACAGCTGATTATTGACCACACGTTTAACGCCATTCATAACGGTCCGCTGCAAACGCTAGCGCAACTGATGCGTCAGGTGGATGAACCGAGTTTGGCACGCCCCCAACTGCAGGCGAAGCTCAACCAACTGAACCAGGAACTCCGTTCCATCTACGACTCCGTGCAGCGAGAAACACTGGTACAGGAAAGCAGCTTTGTACTGAGCCACGATCGCGAATTAAACCTGCAAGCGCCCCTACACGAGGTACTGTATGAACTTTACAGTAGCGTGTTGGAGCGAGAGCTGACAGGCTTCAAGACACTGACGCTGAAGGTCATTAACTTTGCGCCTCTGGATGAACACCATCTAAGTTTGGAGCAAAAACGGGGGCTGTGCCGCTTTTTAGAAGAAGCACTGTGTAATGTGGGGAAGCACGCGATTCAGGCAACTTGCCTGAAAGTCACCTGTGCTCAAGAACAGGGGCTGCAAGTAATTCGAGTGACCGACAATGGGAAGAGTTTAGTCGCAACTCTACCCGATACAGGAGTTGCAATCGGTCTAGGCACCCAGCAAGCGCAGAAGTTAGCTAAACAACTGGGAGGGACGTTTCGCAGAAAACCCAATACCCCGAAGGGCATGATCTCTGAGCTAGTCTGGGCAGTGCACCGTTTTTGGTGGTGGCAGTTTTGGTTAGAGCGGCAGTCACACAAGTAACTGGACCGATGAGTGCCGAAAATGACAATGTCGCTCAAAGCAGTGCTGAACCGCGCCCCCTGTCAATGGTAAGGGCACCAAAACATTACCAGCTGGCGTGTTTCTAGCGGCATCGCAGATCGTTGTAAAGCCTGCATTCACCTTTCTTTCGTCATCATGAAACGAAGAACTTTCAGATAAACTGTTTTGAGCAGAGAAAATCTCCGGATTTAGCCAGATACCGTTCTAACTCCTCTACTTTCTTTGGCACTCATTGCCCTGGATTGTATACTCACACCTCAGTATGGTGTAAGCAACCGAACGACTTGCAGGTGATTCCTATGACTCAACTTCGATGGTGGCAGACCAACTCTCTAAGCAGAAGACTACTGATCGCAGGGGCATTGGGTCTTTCGCTCGTCTTCACCTCAAGTGCGTTGGCACAATACGTCCCGACGCAGCCATCAAAACCATCGGGACCGCTTGGGTCAGGCAGCACACGCTATGTTCCACCACGGTCATCAAGGCCGTCGGGACCAGTCGGGTCAACTGGGACACGAGGCGGTTGTGGAGAAGCCACAGAAACGAGCCTGACTATCCTTGCACCCAGCAGCCATAATGGGCAAACCGTGGCGACTCATCCTACCTTTGTCTGGTACATGCCCGATCAAGAAACGGATAGTGTGGAATTTTCACTCTATGAATCAGGTGAAAAGAGTCGCTACAAGCTGGTGTACAGAAAGTCGCTAGAACGTACCAAAGATCGTATCCAGAAATTTACGTTGCCCGAGAGCGTTCCGGGCTTAGCCGTCCGACAAACTTATCTCTGGCAAGTCGCACTGCTTTGTGATCCGAGCGAGCCTGCTAAGGACAAGCTTGCCACTGCGACGATTGAGGTTGGAGCAATGCCCCCCGAGTTAAAAGCGGCTCTGGCTCAGACACCCGATCACCTTAAACGTGCTAGTCTCTATGCTCAAGCAGGTTTCTGGTATGACGCTTTAGCTGAGTCATTGGCAGTCTCTAGCACTAAGCCAATCTGGCTCGACTTAGTGGAGAGCTTAAGCCAACTAGAAACGCCGAGCCCAGTTGCAGAAGCTCGTAGGCAAGGTGAACAGCTGCAAAGCATCGTGACCTTTGAGCGACGGAAGCCCTAATTGTTTACTGCCAATTGCCAATCAGAATAAAGGGTGACCAGTAAGCAGGATGTGCGTACTGTGGCTGCTCAAGCAGTGCCACTTGGGCCGCTTGGAGGGCCTCGGCTTTGGTGCGTGTTGAATTTCGTAAGTGAGCATAGAAGTCAGTGGCAACGGTAGCAGTGGCAGTATCGTTGATGGACCAGAGTGAGGCCACAGCACTTTTTGCGCCTGCCTGAAGCGCGACCCCTGCCAAACCAAGAGCCGAACGATCGTCACCCACAGCGGTTTCACAGGCAGTAAGCGCCAGCAGCTCCAACGGCTCCTGATTGCGAGACTTGCGGCGAATAAGCTTTTCCAGATCAGTTAACGTCAGTTTCTCACCATTGCCTGTAATGATGAACGTGTCTTTGGGATCGGTGCCAAACTTGCCGTGTGTCGCGATATGAACGATGGGATAAGCCGTTTGCCCCAGCTCTTTTTGCAGCTGATCGCTGGTAAAGGCTCCATTCAGCAGCAGCTTGCTGCCCGGTAGTTCTGCCGTCACGGCGCTTGTTTCTTGACCAACATAATCCAGTGGCTGAAATTTCTCGCCCCCAACCGTCTTTCCCTCAGTTAAGCCCAACGCTAACACCCGCAGATCGTTGCGCTTGAGAGGGGTGCGATCGGTGAGCGGAAGGCTTGGGGTAATGGCAATCGCGTATTGCTGAATCAGAAATTTCTCCCCATTATGCAATGCCGCCATCGGAATACTGCGAAGAATGCCGTCTTGCACAAAGACTAAGGTTTTGATCTTCTCCTGTTCCAGGTCTTTGGCAAAGGGACGAATCAGCCAGTCATAGACCTGTCGAGCTGGCTCGGTATCATAGCCATCGAGCTTATAACGATAGCTTTGCAGTCCCTGGCGAAACGCATTGATTTGCTCCAAAAGCGTCGATCGCGGCATATCCACCCACGCAAACTTCTTTTGCCCCTTGGGCAGGCTGAGAATGACAGCCATTCGCTGCTCCAAAATGAAGGTGTTGAATACAGCTGTTCCGGTTTCAACCTGAGAGTTTCCTCCTGCCTGACTAGCTGCCACAATGATGCACTCTGAGCCAAAATAATCTTGTAGTTCTGCCAGCTTGAGCGCGTCGATTGTCCCCAGAATTGACTGGAAGTCTTGCTTGGAAGCTGACACGTCTTTTGTTTTACTCCAGGTAGAAACAGGCTGCTCCTGGCTCAGTTTGAGTGCCACCAACTCCCGGTAAATGGGCTCTACGCCATCGCGAAAATCGAACTGAATGTCTCGTTCTGCGATCAGGATATCGCCACGAATGGTTTCCAGGGTTGAGAGTGAGCGCTCATACGCCTTGATTGCCTCCTTGGTCTGCTGTTGAGCGTTGAGGATACGTCCGGTCTGCCATTCCCATAGGTACAAACTATCTTTGGCATGGAGGGCTTGATCAGCAGCCCAGCGTGCCTGTGCTGTCCAATCTAAAGCTTTAGCATAGTCGCTCCGACACTCATAGAGATGCCCCAAGGCCCCCAAGGCAAAAGATGCCGCCCGATCGTCTTGTAGTTGTCGTGCTGAGTCGATCGCCTGTCGCAGTAAGGCTTCTATTTGCGGTGGCGAAGGCGTTTGAGAGCAGCGATTTTTAGACAATGTGCCTGTTGCGCTCTCAGGTTGCAGCAATTGCGCCAGGTCGATCGTCATGTACACCCGCTCTCGGTTGTTGGGAAGTACGGTGAGTAACTGATTTGCCTTTGCAAGTGCATTGGTGGCTGACAGCGTTTCACCTGTCCGATAGTAAGCAGGAATGGCACCCACGAGCGATCGCAGTTCAGAAGTTTGATCGCCGGTTTGATCGCCTTGCGTTTGCGCGAGTGCTTTGCTTGCCTCAAACTGTACCAGAGCGGCTTTATCGGCTTGCAAGCCTTTTTCTTGAGCGACCTTACTAGCTTTCTGATTGCCGCGCTGGAGCGCAGCCGCTGCTCGCCGATAGTTGACCTGGGCGCGGCTAAGGTAGGCATTACCCAAGCTATTGAGGATGGAGCGTTGATAAGCGACATGTTTAAGCTCTTTGGCAAGCTGGAGTCCCGGCTCTAAGGCTTTGGTGATTGCCTGGTCGTACTCACCAATTAACCGATACGCATCGCCTAGACTCCCTAATGCGGCGACTTCCAAAGTGGCATGATGCGATGTGCGAAACAAGTGCAAGGTGCTGTCTTTAGCACAATTTCCCTGGTCGTCAGGATTACATAGCAGGGCGATCGCTTTTCGAGGCTGACCAATGCGGCTATAAGTCTGCGCCAGTTCGATCAGTACTCGCCCCTCTTGAGGCAAGTCATTGGTCTGACGGTAAAGTTTGCTTAACTGCTCCCAATGGGCGAGCGACTGATCGGTTTGTCCAAGCTGCTCATACGCTCGCGCCAGGTTTTCTAGCACAAGGGCTGTGCCGGGGCGATCGTTGCGCTTCTGATACTCCTCTAAGGCAGCCTTCCAGGCTTTGATTGATTCTAGATAGTTGCCAGCTTGATAGCGATCAACGCCCTGCTGTACCAGTTGAGCAGCGTTTGTTGTCTGAGCTGTGGCGCTTGCGCTCCAGCTAAGGTGACCATTGTGTGGGAATTGCCCTAGCCACAGGCAAACGGTGAGACTGGCGAGGAAGAGTAGACCTGAGAAGCGTCGAACGAAATTGCGTCGGTAAGGCATGAGCGCATCGAGTGAGATAGCAGATGAAATATGAGTCTCTGAAGAAAATACTACCGCTTGCAACTTATTTGGCAGTTTTCCTTCACAATATTCTCTAATTGGGTGCTTTATGCACCTGATTTAGTAGACCACAGCGATCGCTCCTCAGGAGACGTGCCTCATGATCCCAAAACGCTGGCTCGATCGGTTCCTAGAGTTCGGTTTGATGGGCTTGGTGGGCAGTGGGGGGGCGATCGTACCCTTCTCTACCACGACCTTTGCTCAAGTCGTTGCCGATCCGTCGATCGGGACGATTGTTACGCCCAACGGCACCACGTTTGAAATTACCAATGGCACCACTGTTGGGGGAAATTTATTTCACAGCTTCAGTCGGTTTGATGTACCCACTGGTGGTGTTGCAAGCTTTCTGAATAATCCCAACATTGTCAATGTCTTCTCGCGGGTGACGGGTGGTACAGCGTCGCAGATTGACGGCATTGTGCGATCAGCTGGTACAGCAAATCTTTTTCTAATGAACCCCAGCGGCATCGTTTTTAAGCAGAATGCCCGACTCGATGTGGGAGGTTCGTTTGTTGCTACGACGGCAAACGCAATTCAGTTTGGCGATCGGGGTGCTTTCAGTGCCTTTCTTTCTGAACCGCCCTCACAGTTATTAACAGTTGACCCTTCTGCATTTCTGTTCAATCAAACCAATGTTGCGCCCATTCAAAGCAATACACGGAACTTAGGAGTTCAGGAAGGCAAAAGTCTGTTGCTGATTGGTGGTGATGTAACTCTGAATAATAGCTTCTTGTACGTTGACTATGTTGCAGGAGGACGCGTTGAGCTAGGAGGATTAGCAGCGCCAGGAAAAATTGATTTAACAGCTGATGGTAGCATCTTCTATTTAGGTTTTCCAAGCAATGTTCCACGCGCTAATGTGTTCCTTAATAATAACTCCAGTGTTGATGTTAAGACTGGAGGTGGTGGCAGTATTGCAATTAATGCTCAAAATGTAATGTTGCAAAACAGCCAACTTCTTGCTGGAATAGATGGAGGTTATGGCTCCATTGATAGCAAGGCAGGAAACATTGACATCAATGCTTTAGAAGCCGTGGTTGTAGAAGAGAGTAGCAATATTGTAAATCATGTTTTTTCTAACAATGTTGGTAGTAGCGGGGATATTAACATTCAAGCTCAGAAGTTAATTGTTCGCGATTCACAAGTAGGTGCTTCAATCTTTGGCTCAGGAAATGCAGGAAAGATAGTTGTCCATGCTTTTGACTCTGTAGAGTTGAGTGGAGAAGACCCCGCTCAAGGTGGTAACAGAGGATACCCTGGTGGTTTATTTGCTCAGGTTGAAACAGCAGGCAAAGGACAGGGAGGCAGCATAATTATCGACACTCAGCGCTTAAGTGTCATTGATGGCAGCAAAATCCAAGTTGCTACCTTTGGCGATGGAAACGCAGGTAATCTGTCTATCCGCGCTAATGAGGTAAATGTGCTTGATACATCTAGCCCCAACTTTTACTCTACAACTATAAATGCTGGTGTATCACGAGATCCTTTTTCAACAGTCACTCCAGCTAGTGGAAATGGAGGAACCTTAACTATTAAAACAAAGCATCTAAACATTCTGGGTCAAGGCGCAGAGGTTGCAGCAGATACTTTTGGCATCGGCAATGCTGGAGATTTAACAATTGACACTGAGCGATTGGTTGTTAGAAATGGTGGGCAAGTGTCTGCTTCTACCTTTAGCTTTGGGAGCGCGGGAACCTTAGTCATTCATGCTTCTGAATTCGTAGAGTTAAGCGGTGATAGTGGGGAAGATGGGGCACCTGGCGGAATACTCGCGCAGGTTAATCAGAATGGTAGAGGTCGTGGAGGTAATCTAGTTCTTGAAACCAAGCGCTTAAGCATCAGTGATGGTAGCAAAATTCAAGTCGCAACATTTGGCGATGGGGATGCAGGAAATCTATTCATCCGTGCTGATGAAATTGACCTATTTGATACACCTAACGCTACCAACTTTTTTTCTACAGCTATTAATGCTGGTGTCACACGAGATCCTAGATTTACAAGGCAACCGACAGGAAATGGAGGTGATTTAACAATTGAAACTGGACGATTGAGTATCAGGAATGGAGCAGAGGTAACGGTAGACACGTCTGGACAGGGAAATGCTGGAAGATTATTGATAAAGGCAACCGATTTAGTGGAAGTTGTGGGACAAAACAGTTTTCTAACCGCCGATGTTAATTCAAGAGCGACAGGAAGGGGAGGAAGTTTAACGATTGAAGCTAAACGACTGAGTATTAGAGATGGAGGTCAAGTAGGATCTTCCACTTTTGGGATCGGAAGCGCGGGGGACGTATTTGTTTATGCTTCTGATATTGATGTCCTTGGAGCATCTGCAAATGGTAATCCGAGTGGTTTATTCTCAACGTCTAGCCAAAATGCTCGAGGCAATGGGGGCAACCTATTTATTGAAGCTAGAAATCTGAATTTAAGCAATAGTGGACGATTATCAGCTCAAAGCCGAGGAGTTGGCACTGGGGGTAACATTACTGTTAATGCCAGAAACATTCGTATACGGAGCAATAGTAGCATCCGCACTATTAGCAATAGCGGCGACGGTGGCAACATCGCCCTGAATGCTCAAACTATTGTTGCACTGGAAAATAGTGACATCCTTGCGTTTGCACCCGCAGGCAGAGGCGGCAACATTACCTTTAATACTCGTGCTTTTCTGAGCGATCCGCTCTATCGCCCGTCACCCTCCATTACCGATCGCGCTGTTCTCAATGCTCTTCTCACTAATGGTCGAGTCGATGTCAATGCCAGTGGTACTGTCAGTGGCACTGTTAATGGTGTCCCAGACATTAGCTTCTTGCAAAACAGCTTGACTCAATTACCGACGAGTTTAACCGATACCACTCAACTGCTTGCCAACAGTTGCATTATTCGTAGAGGTCAGCAAAACGGCAGCTTCACCATTACAGGCTCCGGTGGGTTACCTCAACGTCCCGGTGACGCTCCAGTTTCGCCATTTCCAACAGGAGTAGTGAGAAATGTGGTGGTGGCTTCTGCAACAGATGAAACGGATAAGCAATCTCCACCAGCCGTTTCATCTGCTTCCAATCCGCTACCCCGTCCCTGGAAGCTTGGTGATCCGATCATCGAACCTCAGGGTGTTTACGAACTGGCAAATGGTGAGTTGGTGATGAGCCGCGAATGCAAATAGCTGTGGGTGAAGGGCGATCGCACATTTGTTGCTTGCGGTTGCATTAAAATAGCGTTACCCTCCTTGCTACTTCCTCATGCAGCCATCCACTTCAGCGATCGTTCCACCAGATCCGCCGCTTCCTCCCTGGCAGACTCTGCCGACCATGTATGATTTGCCCAGTGAAGCGTTGGAGGAGCCTGGTTTGCCGGATGAATTTCACGACTTGCAACCTCAACTGCTGAGTCGCACCTTGCGCTTGAGTCAGTATGCTACAGGTCAATTCTTCACAGGCTCCGATCTAAACTTGTACTATGACAGTGCCCATCCTCAATGGTATAAACGCCCAGATTGGTTTTTATCGGTTGATGTCCCGCGCTTATATCAAGGTGATCTCCGTCGTAGCTATGTGATCTGGCAGGAACGCCGTGCACCCTTTGTTGTAGTTGAATTTCTGTCCCCTGGCACTGAGAAGGAAGATCTGGGGCCTTACGCTGAGTCGGCGACAGCACCTCTGGGAACCATCTTGCAGACTGATCCACTCCTACCGACCACTGCTCAACCTGTTAATGGTCAAGCCCTTGACGAAAAAACGCCTGCTAAATGGACGGTCTACGAGCAAATTTTGCGCGTTCCCTACTACATTGTTTTTAGTCGCTACACCGACACGCTGCGCTTCTTTCAACTAGTGGGTGGTCATTATCAAGAGCAATCTGTTGATCAGGAACGACCTCGCCTTTGGCTACCAGAATTGAACATTGGACTGGGCTTATGGCAGGGAGAATTTGAGGGCATTTCGCGTCTCTGGTTGCGCTGGTATGATGCCCAGGATGCTTGGATTGGGACTGATACAGAGCAAGCGTTAGAGCAGGCAGAGCAAGCGTTGGAGCGGGCAGAGCAAGAACGGTGCGCCAAGGAACAGGCGTTGCAACGTGCTAATCAAGCAGAAGCTCAGATACAGCAGGTGGCACGAAATTTATTGCAAGCTGGCAGTTCGATCGCTCAGGTGAGTCAACTAACTGGGCTGGCTGAAGATCAGGTGAAACAGCTTCAAGCAGAGTAACCTTCGTGTGGTAATTTAATGGTGTCTAGGGTTTCACTAGAGAAATAACATTCATAAGAGCTTTAGACGATCGCCCATCATAGGTATGAGGAGTGAGCCTAATGTGGGGTTTCTGTGGGGCTCAGGTAAATAGGCGTTGGGCGATCGTGAGCTTGTTGGCAGGGGCGATCGTGCCCTGTTTCCAAAACTATGCTTTTGCCCAAAGTGTGATTGTGCCGGATGAGACTTTGGGTGCCGAGAGTTCACAGGTCATCCAGAATTTTAATGGGCAGCCTACGGAAGTAATTACTAACGGGGCACGGCGTGGGCAAAATCTGTTCCAGAGTTTTAGAGAATTCAACATTAGTGTTGGACGGAACGCACTATTTTTTAATCCCAGCGCAGAAATCAAAAATATTCTGGCGCGGGTGACTGGAAATAATTTCTCTGACATTGCTGGGGGACTCGGCGCTTTTGAGATTATAGGTAATAATTTCGCTCCTACAACTGCCAATCTCTTTTTAATCAACCCGAATGGGATTATCTTCGGCGCAGGTGCCCGGTTAGATGTCGGTGGTTCGTTTGTAGCAACGACTGCTAATGCCATTCAATTTGGCGATCGAGGAATTTTTAGTGCATCTACACCAGGAATGCCATCCACACTCCTGACGGTTAATCCTTCAGCGTTCTTTTTCAACACGCTGCAAAGCCAACCCATCGTTTTGAAAAGCCAACCCGCACAAAACCAATTTGCTTCTCTGCAAGTGCCTGATAGTCAAAGTTTAGTGTTGCTGGGTGGTGACATCACTTTAGATGGAGGGCGTATACTTGCTCAGGCGGGTCGGGTTGAGTTGGGTGGTTTAGCAGCACCAGGAATCGTTGAGCTAAATGGAAGTAGTCGCGACCTGAGCTTGACTTTTCCAAATGCCGTTATTCGCTCAAATGTGCTACTGACTAATCAAGCCTTTGTGTCTGCTACAAATGATGGCGGTATTGCAATTAATGCTGAACATCTAGACGTTGTAGGAAATAGTGGAATTGGTGCATTCAAAATAGAAGGGTTTGGAACACCCACTGGTCAAGCAGGAGAGATTACACTCAACGTTGCTCAGTCAATTGTAGTAGCAAACAGCACTATTGGTAGCAACACCGAATCTAACGCTGGCTCTATCTTAGGCAACGGTAGCAACATCTTAATTCAGGCTGGTTCCCTTGCGTTGCTAAATGGTGCCCAGATCAGTGCGGCTACATTTGGAAAGGGAAATGCTGGTAGTATCAATGCACTAATCTCAGGTAATGTCACACTGGATGGAGTGAACAGCAATGGATCTGGGGGAATTTTCAGCAACGTAAGTACTGGCGGAGTTGGACGTGGAGGCAATCTAAATCTCAATATCGGTGGCTCCCTCGCTGTTACCAACGGTGCTCAAATCAGTGCTGCTACGTTTGGACAGGGAGACGCAGGTAATATAAGTGCATTTATAGCAGGTGATGTCGCACTGGATGGAGTTAACAGTAATGGATTTGGGGGAATTTTCAACAGTGTAGGTACTGGCGGAGTTGGACGTGGAGGTAATCTTAATCTTAATATCGGTGGCTCCCTCGCTGTTACCAATGGTGCTCAAATCAGTGCTGCTACATTAGGACAGGGAAATGCTGGTGATATAAGTGCATTTATAGCAGGGAATGTCACCCTTTCTGGGGTGAGTAGTAATGGCTTTGCAAGCAGGATCTCTAGTGCTGTTGGTTCTGGAGGGATCGGCGAGGGAGGAAATATCTTCCTACTAGCGGGGAGACGGTTTTTGGTAGTGGATGGTGCACAAGTTTCCACAGCAACGTTTGGAAAGGGAGATGCAGGTAATCTGGAAATTTTTGCACGTGATTCTCAGGAGCTAATCGGTACGTCTCCAGACGGTCAGATCTCTAGCGGTTTCAGCTCGGAAGTAGGGCCAGGAGCACGGGGCAACGGAGGGAACCTGATCTTTAGAGCTGGGCGCTTAGAGGTTCGAGAGGGCGCAACTATCTCGACAAGAACTTTTGGAATAGGGAATGCAGGCAACTTAACAATTGAAGGGCTGAGTGTATCTTTTGATGGGCAAAGCGCCAGTGGCTTATCTAGTGGTGCATTTAGCGATGTCTTTAGAGCTAGAGGCAATGGAGGAGCACTCGACATAACAGCTAATTCTCTCTTTGTAACAAATGGTGCTCAAGTGAGCGCTGCTGTTAGAACTCTAGGTCAGGGAACTGGTGGTAATATTCAGATTCAAGCTTCTGATTCAGTTAATTTGAGCGGAGTTGGTGCCAACGGTTTTTCTAGCGGCTTGTTTACAGATACTGGTCTTGGCGCAGTTGGTTCAGCCGGAGAAATCACTGTTACTGCTGGTGCGTTTCGTCTTGCAGATGGAGCGATTGTCACTGCTCAAACAGCTAACTCCAGTGATGCGGGCAGCGTTAGAATTAATGCCAAAAACTTTGAATCCATTAATGGCGGTCAAATCTTAACGACAACCAGCGGAGCAGGCAATGCAGGAAGTATTCTTCTGAATATTGCCAATACCATTACTTTGTCTGGACGCGATCCCACCTTTGCTGCTCGTTTCGCTCAATTTGACAACAACCCTCTTGCCGAATCTGTTGGAAAGGCTGTCGTCAATGCAGGAGATGCTAGTGGCTTGTTTGCCAGCACTACGCCTAACTCTACTGGCAATGGTGGCGGTATCGTAATCAACCCGGCTCGGTTAACCATTGAGAATGGAGCTGTTGTCTCGGTGAACAGTCTTGGAAAAGGCGATGCAGGCAATATAACAGCTGTGGCAAATACAATCGTTCTTGATCGTGGGAAACTCACGGCTGAATCCACAGCGGGTAGAGGTGGAAACATTCAATTAATAGCAAAAAATATCTTATTCTTGCGCCACAACAGCTTAATATCCGCGATCAGTGGCAATGCTGGAACTAATGGAGTTGATGGTAGCATCGATATTGATGCTTCAGTCATCGTCGCCATACCTTCAGAAAATAGTGATATTGTCGCAACGGGCTTTGGACGAAGTGTTGGAAGTAATGTTCAGATTAGATCTCGATTCCCTCTTGGACTCCAATTTCGTAAACAGCTAACGCCAGAAAGTGACATTATTGCAACTGGAACGTTCACTTTTATAGGACCGAATTTTGAGCTTCTGAATAGCCTGACTGATTTTCCTCAAATCTTGACTGATACGACTCAACTGCTAGCAAATAGCTGCATCGTTCGTAGAGGATCGCAAAACGGCAGTTTCACCATTACAGGCTCCGGTGGTTTGCCTCAGCGTCCAGGTGATGCTCCAGTTTCGCCATTTCCTACCGGAGAGGTGAGAACTGTGGAAACGGATGCTGTAACAGATGCAACGAATCAGCTACTGCCTCCATCTGTTTCATCCGCTGCTCATCCGCTGCCCCGTCCCTGGAAAATTGGTGATCCGATCGTCGAGCCGCAAGGAGTCTATACACTAACAAATGGTGAGTTAGTGATGAGTCGAGAATGCCCTTAACGTCATTAGATTCATTCAGCGTAGGTGTAAGTGAGCGTCTTGCCTTGCAGCGCGATCGCTGCGTTGGATTGTGCCGTCAGAATGAAAAGGCTAGGCGTGGTGGGTTGTTGCGTTAACACGCAGCGATCGGGCATCTGCTCTGTGTAGTGAATTACCCAGCGTTCCATCTCGACATCTTTGGCAACCTCGATCGCATCGATTTGCAAATGGTAGCCTCCGGTTGGACGAAAACCAGCGGTGATACCCATCACCATCTGCGTCGTAAAATCGACTCGTGGCAGCATAGACGCGCGTAAACTCAGGCGAGGCAGCGAACTATTGCGCCAAAAAGCGATCCAGGTTGGCTCATCACGAAACACAAAAACCGTTGCTTCTCGTACATAGCGTGTTTCCAACGGTGTGCGACCCAACTTTAGTAGGGTAAATGGAATCATCTTGTTCATAGTTAAAGCTTGGTTAAGCATGACTGATCTCCTGGGAAAACGGCTGTAAACTTCAAGTTGCTGGTGCGATGAATCTTCTTCCAAAAGCCTTTTTGGGTTGGAGTGCCTTTGAGAATGAGAAAGCGGTTTAACAAGGATTCAAGCGATGCATGCGTTATGCAACTAAAGTTGCCGCGTGATCGTATCGATTTGCAAATGGTAGCCTTTCATTAAACGAAGACCGGATGTTACGCCCATCATCAGTTGCCTTGCAAAATTGACTGGCGGCACCGATTTAGAACTCTTAAGGGCAAAGATAATCAGCAGCCAAGCAGCCAGCCTTGATTGATGGGAGCGGTTGTGAGTCTTCGCTGAACACTTAGGGAGGCAGTACGGCCAGAGATCGGGCAATCCCATTGCCCCAGTAATGACAGTAGTCCTAGAAGATTAGCTAGCGATGTCGGTTGAAAGATGATCGCGATCGCCACAGTAAATCCATAACTCAACGCATACGGCAGCAAAAAAATCCATACTTGGGGACGCATAAGACCTACTAAAGGGTTAATTCAAGCCATAGTCGAGCATTGAAAGACTGCCCCCAGTCACTGTTGCAGGCGTCTGGGGGGTGAGGGTAGTCTAAGCAAGGGCACGTAAGCTATTGTTCAAGACATAATCAGCCACTTGCTGACCGACCTGAAGACCGTCTGTATTCGCTGCTGGTACATGGATGCCGCCATAGATGCGGCTAATACCGTTTTCGGCAGCCGCTTGTTGGAAGCTAGTGAAAGACCGATAGGTACCTGCAATTTCTTGGGAGGAAACGCCGAATTGATAGCTATTGCCGAAATAGCCCGTTAAGACTCCAGCAGCGGCAGCACCAAAGGTGGAGTGACCAGAAATATAGTCAGGGAAAGGCGGTGTCGGCAGGAAAGACTGCCAATTGGGATCACCGATGGTTTGGGCATTGCCATCCACATCAGCACCATGAATGGCAGAGATCGGGCGCTGTTGGTTATAAGTGTACTTAGCGTCCCAAGCAACGATACCAGCGTCGGCTTCAGCCAGGTTGAGGTGGGCAAACAGCCTTGCATTGTCTAAAATCGATGTCCCTTGTCGGAGTGCCACTGTTTCAGCAATGACGTTCCATTGCGCTGGTGGACGAAAGGTATCATTGCGATCGTACGCCCAGAACACGGCTACCTCTGACTGATCGGCTGTGCGAGCGGTACTGGTCAAGCCGCCAAGACGCTGCACGGTATTGAGATCCGAGGCATAGCCTGCACTCCCAAAAGCGGGGGGGCCAGCAGGAACAAAGCGATCAGCATTAGGAATGGTAAACGGTACGACATTTCCCCAACCTGGCAACAGAGCAAAGCTGTCAGGCCGCGTAAATTGATAGCTACCTGGCCGGCCGGTAGGTGTATAGCGATCCTGAGCACCGCTACTGCCATCGGCTGTACGGTTGATTAGAATCACATCAGCGACGCGATCACCAACGACAACGCCTCGATTTTCTGCATCGCCATCGGGTACTTCGGCAAGAGAACGTGCTAATTGCGCATCGAATTCAGACCGTTGGGTCGGATAGAGTTGAGTAAGAACGCGATAAGCAGCTTGAGCGGCAGCGGCAGTAGTGGATGCTCCGCTAGTGGCATTCAAATTCAGCGAGGCGCTGAGGTTGGGGGAGTAGCTGCTATAACGTTGCTCGATCGCATTCACAGCATCAAAAATGGCAGTATGAACCATGGCCTGATGGCGGGCAGCAATGGGTGGTGCTGTGTCTACAGCCTGAATAGCATTGAGCAACGTGGCATTCCAGTCTAGAACCACATCAGTGCCCGGTGCTGAGATATGCTGCACTGCTAAATTATTGCTTTCGTTAAATTCTGCAACCGCATTACTGGAATCGATCCGTGCTAATAGATAGTAAGAGCCAGGCGCAACGCCAGTGGGTGCGCCAAAGTTAAAGTTATACAGTTGTGATTGTCCAGACCCTAGATTTAAGTTAGCCGTTTGGCTGGCGAGCAATTCATCATTGCTGTCATAGGTTTGGTTGGTGGAGGCATAGAAATTTACGCGCACATTCCCGTTGACAATGCCTGTACCACTATTGGCAACCAACACTTGGGCTTGCCCTGCATCACTGGCAAGACGAATATTAGGTGTGATCACATTGCGGATGCTGCCGCTTAAATCAACCGTAGAACTGAGCGTGTTTATTGGTGTTGCATCAATACCTAGCCGATAGTGAGTATCACCGCTAAATTGCCGCACCTCAGCAATATAGTTGCCTGCACTCAGGGAAATTTGGCGCATTGCATCATCCAAATTGAACGCTCGATTGGAGCTTCCAATTTGTTCACCGGTATCAATCAACCCATTATTGTTGCTGTCTCGACCCAGATATAAATCGGCATCGCTACTCATTCCGCCGAGTGTCAGGTTGAGGCTACTGGTAGAATTGAGGCTAAAACGATAGCGATCGCTCGTATTGCCAGCATTAACGGTACCTGTAAAACTCTGAGCACTGTTGAGAGTGCCGACATTAAACGTATTGGTAGGATTATCAGTCGAAAGCCCAAGCGTATAGGCGGTATTGGCATTGGGCGCGCCCTGGATCACATCCACAATGTAATTACCAGGAGCCAAGGCTTGGTTAATAAAGTCGTTGGCAAAAGAGGCGTTAAGCGACTCCGCAATCATCTCAGTACGCTCAATGTTACCGTTAACTGAGGCACCCCGAAAGAGACGGATATCGGCATCGGCACTGAGTCCTGTAAGGCTAATACCCAAGGCTTGGGTTGAGCTGAGGCTTAAGGCGTAGCTATCTTGTGGATTGCTGGCGCTGATCACACCGGAGGCGCTGCGATTCCTGTCCACTGAACCAAAAGTGAAGTCTGCAGGCATGGTTTACTCCTGATTAATTGATAAGTAACGCTGTCAAAATTAGTTGGTTGACGTTTGGCACGATAAGGCTGGGCAACTGTATGCCCTTAGTCATGAGCTGCTTGTGGGCATTGCGATCGCTGGTTAAGGCAGAAGGCGTTGTCATTGAGCCGTGCCATTGGACAAACAAAGCTCCCACGTTGCAACAGGTAAGGCTGCAACATGGCACGACATTCGATCACTTATGGCAACGAACGTTGAGCGTCAGACATCAAGCTGAGGAAAATCTGAACAGAGCGAGAGGTGGAAGCACTACCGCTGCTGACGTGAATGGCACCGGGCGATGCGCGTCAGCCCTCTGCATTTGTTTGCTTGTTCACACGATACGAGTAATATTCTCTGGGCACGTACACCGTCCCTGCCAACCTCTCTACTGCGCTCTGACAATGCTCTTGCAGAAACCTGCAAGTTACAGGCGCTTGACGCTCACTAGTAGGCGCAGAACCAACAGCTGAAAGGGGTTTCCAGTCATAGTGCTTGGCTCTCGATCGCGCTCGTGGTAAGGTATGGGCAATTTGAGCGTGTAAAGTAAAGTCTGCTCGATCACCCCCACCCTTCTATCACTATGAAAAAGCAGTCTTCTCGCGTGGCTCGGTGCTGGCTTGGTGTTGTGGTTGGATTGGGGATAAGTGGGACGCTTTCGTTGCCGTCCATCACGCTGGCTCAAACGGCTCCAAGCAACATCGTTCCAGATGCAACGTTGGGGGCGGAATCGTCGCTGGTGGTACCAAACTACAATGGGTTTCCAGTTGAAGCGATCGGGGGTGGAGCACAGCGAGGACAAAATCTCTTTCACAGTTTTAATCAGTTCAACGTCAGTGCAGGACGTGGCGCGTATTTTGCGATCCAAAACGATGTGGTGCGGAATATTCTCACACGGGTAACGGGTGGGAGTCGATCAGAAGTTCTTGGTACCTTAGGAACGTTTCGACTGAGCGATGGATCGTTACGAGTACCCGGAGTCAATCTGTTTTTGATCAATTCTAATGGCATTGTATTTGGTGAAAATGCCAGTTTGGATGTGGGTGGATCGTTTTTTGCAACAACAGCCAATGCAGTGCAGTTAGGCGATGCAGGCTTATTCAGTGCATCGCAACCACTATCAAGCAATTTGCTGACGATTAATCCCTCCGCGTTTCTATTTAATGCGACGGCGTTGCGGGGCAGTATTATTAATCGGTCTACTGCAGCTCAAACATTACTGGGTACAACAACGAACGGCTTACAAGTCCTTGATACTAAAACGCTGGCATTGCTCGGTGGTGATGTCACCATTGAAGGAGGACGCGTCTATGCACTTAGTGGACGAGTAGATATTGGCGCTGTTGCAGGAGCGGGGACTGTGAGATTGGATTCTGACGGGAATCAGCCAAAACTCAGCTTTTCTACAGAGGTATCGAGAGCCAATGTTGCGCTTAACAGCCAAGCACGAGTAGATGTTACTGGTAGTGGTGGTGGAGATATCGCAGTCTATGGTCAAAACATCAGTCTTACTAATGGAAGCATCATTACAAGCGGAATTACTCAGGGTTCAAGCTTGCCTGGTAACCGATCAGGAGATATTACTGTTGATGCAACAGGAGCTATAAGACTTTCTGACTCTAGCCAAATTTCAAACGGCGTTTTGGGTGGAATTGGCAGTAGCGGAAATGTCCAAATTTATGGACAAACGGTTGATTTGGTGAATGGTAGTCTTATCGGCTCTTTTAGTTCAGGAAAAGGGAATGCGGGAAATGTGACGATTCAGGCTAAGGATACAATTTCTCTTTCTGGCAAGAACCAAAATGGAGTTGTAAGTGGAATCGTTAGTGCAGTTGGATCTCTATCAGGTTTTTCGGGCGAAGGGAATGGAGGCGGTATACTTCTTAAAGCACGAACGATTTCACTTCAAGACAGTGCTCAAGTTGGAACTAATAACCTGTTCGCTAAGGGCAATGCTGGTAATATACGAGTCGAAGTGGCAAATTCTCTTTTCCTGACTGACGCGGCTGGATTGCAAACTTCAACTTCTGGACAGGGAAATGCGGGCAACATTTTTATTGAGGCGGGTAACATCGTATCTCTTATTAGTGGCGCAAGCCTGTTAAGTGGCACACTAGGTCAGGGTAATGCTGGCAGCATTACTGTTAAAGCTGGTAACGTGGTTCGCTTGGATGGTGTTGGAACTAATGGAAATCCGTCTCAAGTAGAAAGCAGTGTGGGCGCGATCGCGACGGGCAATGGCAGCAATATAGAAATTACTACAGGCTCTCTGGCGGTTGCAAATGGTGCACGGCTAAATGCTAGTACTTCAAGCAAAGGGGATGCAGGCAATATCATTTTGACCGTTAGAGATGCTGCTATATTTAATGGGGTCACTGCTGATCTTCGCTTCAGTAGTGGTGCCTTTAGCACGGTCGAGCAAGGTGCAATAGGTAAAGGTGGAAATGTTGAGTTGAGTGCAGGTTCTCTCAGCGTCACTAACGGGGCAGCATTAAATTCCAGCACTTTTGGTCAAGGCGATGCAGGCAATGTCAGGCTTACCATCAATGGTACTGCTACCTTTGATGGTGTTACGCCGGATAATCGCTTTGTCAGTGGTGCGTCTAGTACAGTTAACCAAGGTGCAATAGGTAAAGGTGGAAACGTTGAATTGAGTGCAGGCTCTCTCAGCGTTTCTGATGGGGCAACATTTACTGCCAGCACTTCTGGTCAAGGCGATGCAGGCAATGTCAGGCTTACCATCAATGGTACTGCTACCTTTGATGGTGTTACGCCGGATAATCGCTTTGGCAGTGGCGTATCTAGTACGGTTAACCAAGGCGCAATGGGTCAGGGTGGAAATGTTGAGTTAAGTGCAGGTTCTCTCAGCGTTACCAATGGGGCAGTATTAACTGCCAGTACTTCTGGTCAAGGCGATGCAGGCAATATCACCATAGAGGTACGAGATGCCACAACCCTTGATGGCGTGGGGAGTAATGGAACTTCTAGCCAAGTAGGTAGTCAAGTAATAGCCAGTGGTGTAGGTAACGGCGGCAATATCAGTCTCACAACTGGATCACTCACTGTCACGAATGGTAGTGCCTTGAGTTCCGGTACTTTTGGTCAAGGCGACGCAGGCAATGTATCGATTACCGTGCGGGATGCCACAACCCTTGATGGCGTGGGGAGTAATGGAACTTCTAGCCAAGTAGGTAGTCAAGTAATAGCCAGTGGTGTAGGTAACGGCGGCAATATCAGTCTCACAACTGGATCACTCACTGTCACGAATGGTAGTGCCTTGAGTTCCGGTACTTTTGGTCAAGGCGACGCAGGCAATGTATCGATTACCGTGCGGGATGCCACAACCTTTGATGGCGTGGGGAGTAATGGAACTTCTAGCCAAGTAGGTAGCCAAGTGGCAGCCAGTGGTGTGGGCAACGGCGGCAATCTTAGCCTCACAACTGGATCACTCACTGTCACGAATGGTGGTGCCTTGAGTTCCGGTACTTTTGGTCAAGGCGATGCAGGCAATATTGTCTTGACAGTGCGGGGTGTCACAACCTTTGATGGCGTGGGGAGTAATGGAATCTCTAGCCAAGCAACTAGCATAGTAGAAGCCAATGCTGTAGGTAGAGGCGGCAATCTCAATCTCACCACTGGGTCACTAACGGTCACAAATGGTGCTGTGCTGCTTTCCAGTACAGTAGGGCAGGGATCTGCTGGGAACATTACCTTGGCAGTGCGAGATGCCACTATCTTTGATGGGCAGGGCAGCAATGGGCTTTATAGCCAAGCAGCAAGTGAAGTGGGTGTCAACGCAAAAGGGAACGGCGGTAATATTAGCCTCACAACTGGGTCACTTACAGTTAAAAATGGTGGCGTGTTGGGTTCTGGCACCTTTGGACAGGGCGATGCGGGTGACATCACTCTTGCTGTGCGGGATGCTACCACCTTTGACGGTATGTCGAATGATGGAGAAGCTAGCAGAGCAATCAGTCAAGTAGAAACCAATGCTGTAGGCGAGGGAGGGAATATCAGCCTCACCACTGGATCGCTTACAGTCACAAATGGTGCTGTATTGACTTCTAGTACGCTGGGGCAGGGTAATGCAGGTAACATTTCCGTTGATGTACGTAACACTTTCCAAGCAAAGGATGGTTCAATTACAACTCGGTCTGACCAGTTTTCCAGCGGTAATATCACAATCAGTGCCAAACATATTTTTCTGCGGGGTAATAGTGACATTACAACCAATAGTGAAGGAGGGGATGGTGGCAACATTACTTTAACTGCAAAAACAATTGTTGCCCTCAACGACAGCGACATTTTGTCCTTTGCTAACGATGGCAGGGGTGGCAACATTACTTTCAACACCCCCGCCTTCTTCGGACAAAATTATCGTCCTGGTAGCCCTCCACCGTTTGATGGCAATAATCGTGTTGATATCAACGCCAGTGGCACGGTTTCAGGCATCATCACCCTGCCAGATATTAGCTTTCTGCAAAATAGCCTGACTGAGTTTTCTCAAACTTTTACCGACACCACTCAACTGCTTGCCAATAGCTGCATCGTTCGCAGGGGACAGCAAAACGGTAGCTTCACCATCACTGGTTCCGGTGGTTTGCCTCAGCGCCCCGGTGATGCTCCAGTTTCGCCGTTTCCAACTGGGGAGGTGCGATCAATGCCAGAAACGAGGGAAGGAGGAACCGGGGAGAAGGAGCAGAAGGACACAGGGCATCCAGGTTTAACTCATCACTCAAAACTCATCACTCAAAACTCATCTGATCGTCCCTGGAAGCTTGGCGATCCGATCGTCGAGCCGCAGGGTGTTTACAAACTGGCAAACGGTGAATTAGTGATGAGTCGAGAATGTTCCAATACAGCAGAACAAAACCCCACTTCCAGATGAAAGTGAGGTGGAATGTCATGATTCACGTTCAAAGACTAACGACTAGCGTTGCGTAATTTGATTGTTAGGGGCGGTGGTTGGCTGTGTCAGCACAAGGAGCGCAAACTTGCCGCGATCGCCTGGTTTCACGGTACGCACCGTCAACGTGTAGACACCATCTTTAGGAAATTTTGCCGTCACCGTCTCTTGCCGTTTCAGCTTGCCCTGAGCAATCGACCCACCGTTGGCATCGGTGAGGGTCAGATAGGGGTCAAACTCAAACCCCAATAGAGACACCGCGATCGCTTGTCCGGCTTTACCAGTGATCGTATAGCGACGCTCTGGCTCGTTCGCGTTAACAGAGCCTCGTTCAAACAGAAGCGGCGTACTGGTATTGATTTGGTAACGCCCCAACTCGCTACCCTTCTCTGAATTGGCAATGACCGTATACGTACCCTGCTGCGGTAGTTTCGCCACGACAAGAGCATTCTGGTTAACGCCACCACTACTATCCCGACCCAGCAGTTGTCCGTCTGGACCCAGCAACATCAAATAGGAGCCCATTGCTGCACTGGACATGCTAATCATTACGGGTTGATCTGCCTTGCCTTCAAACGTGTAGAGGTTCGCACGGCTTTGGTCGGCACAAACCAGATTTCCCTGCGAGCGGAGTTGTCCCTGCTGAGTTTTGCCCAACTCTAGCGTCTGCGCTAAGGGTTGACTGGCGGATTGACTCACGGGAATCAGATATCTTCCGATCGTGGGAGACAGCTTTTGTTGATACGCCTGCAACAAGGTCTGTACCTTATCAGTCGCGACTGCCAGGTTCATCCCTGTATTTTCATCAACGCCTTTCTTGGTCGTGATGCCAACCAGTTCGCCGCGATCATTAACCAGTGCGCCGCCAGAATTACCAGGAATAATCGCCGCATCCATTTGAATGAGTCCAAACTCATTGTAAATGTTGCTGACAATGCCTTGCGTAATGGCAGAGGGCTTTAACCCTCGCGGGTAGCCGACCGTGAACGCTCGTTGCCCTTTTTGCACTGATCCGGTTGCAGCAAACTTGATGGTGGGCAGATTGCTTGCCTGCACTTTCAAGACTGCCAAATCCAAACATTTACTGTCACCCAGCGAGACGACCTCAGCCGCAAGCTTGCGTCCATCTTGTAGCTCCACCTGAATGTCTCGTACACCTGCTACGACATGAGCATTCGTCACAATCAAGCCGTTGCTCTTAATCACAACACCGCTGCCTGTACCCCGATCAGTTTTGATGTAGACGACAGCAGGCGCAACTTTAGGGTAAATCTCATTCGCATCTTGGGCTTGGGCAGCTCCAGCAGTAGTAATACCTGGGGTTGAAAGTGTGAATTCGCTAATGACTGTTGTCGTTATCGCCGCCTGAACTGCTAGTAAGCCAGAAGCTGCAAAGCGAGCGAATTTGTGAGAAAGGGGACGTGCCATGATGTTAGTTCCTTACAGTTAAATGGTTAGCAATGGGGCAAAAGCAAGTGAAAACACTCCAACGTGAACCGCGTGAACATTGTCTTGGAGCCATCAATCGGTCATTACACCCGTGTTTAAAAAAGGCAAAAGAACGTTTCTGTCTTTGTTCCATCACCCTTTAGGTGTTTCTTTTCTTGGTTGTTTACACAATATTGGAAACGAGCCGCTTAAACAGTCACTCTCTTTGCCAGTCGTATGACTCGTGCCTGCAATCATGATTGTAGAAAGGTGCAACGCATCGCCATCGATCGTGAATTCTTGTCTGCTAGTTTCCTTTCTTTAAGGTTTTCGCGTATCCTGGTAGCTAATTTCTGTTGGGGTTGAGTGTGAGCAATCGTTCTGAAAAGGAAGCAAAACCAATGACGATGAACCGCTGCCTCCGTCTTTCTTTGTGGTTAGGGTTAACGAGTCTGTTGGGCAGTGCTGGTGTGATCGGGCTACTGTCTCACACTGCGATCGCTCAACTTGTTGCTGACCCGTCCCTTGGCACTACGGTTGAATCGTTCAACGCCCAAATTGATCTGATCAAAAATGGGGCACGCCCCGCAAATGGCGCGAACTTGTTCCATAGCTTTCAGGAATTCAATATTGGTCAAAATGGAGCTGCCTACTTCATTGTCTCAGATGCCAATGTACTGAATATTCTGGCGCGGGTCACTGGCAGTAATCCGTCGCAAATTTTGGGTGTTTTGGGGACTCGTCAACAGTTAGCAGACGGCACCCTTCTGCTTACGAATGCCAATCTCTTTTTGATGAATCCCAACGGTATTATTTTTGGGCAAGGTGCCCGGTTAGATATCGGTGGTTCGTTTGTTGCTACCACTGCGAATGCCATTCAATTTAGCGATCGTGGTTCTTTCAGCACTGATATTAATAACCCACCTTCGCCTCTATTAACGATTAATCCATCTGCCTTTTTATTCAACCGCATTAACCCCACTGCACGTATTGAGAGCCGAGGCACTTCTGGCGCAGATGTTTTGCAAGTACCCAATGGTCGCAGTTTATTGTTACTGGGTGGAGATGTTTCGATAGGTGGGTTTTTGGTAGGCGCATTAGGTGGTCGGATTGAAGTTGGTGGTCTGTCAGCACCGGGCGAAGTGGCGTTGGGTATAAATGGGAATACGTTGCAGCTTCAGTTTCTCACTGAGAGTGCTCGTGCGGATGTCTCCCTGAATAATCAAGCTGGTCTTTTTGTAACTGGTGCGGGAGGAGGCGACATTGCGATCGATGCTCGTAACGTCAGTCTCGCAGGAAGAAGCAATCTGAATGCAGGCATTCTTGCAGGGCAAGGGAACACAACGACTCAAGCAGGGAACATCACGATCGATGCCACAGATACAGCGTCTCTCACTGAGAATAGCCTGATCAATAATCGCATTCTTAACAACGCTACGGGTAAGAGCGGCAATGTCAGGATTAAGGCTTCCAACCTGGAGCTTAGTGACGTTTCTGGTATTGGTACTGGTACTGCTCAAAATGCTACGGGTACTGCTGGCAATATTGAGCTAACCGTACGCTCGCTCTCTGTCGCCAGTCGCTCAAACCTGTTTGCCACGTCACTCAGCGATAGCGATGCAGGCAACATTCAAATTCGCGCTACGGATGCAGTCCGTTTTGATGACAGTACAGCAGGTAGCTTCACTACAGGGCGTGGCAGGGGTGGAAAAATTGACATTACTGCCGGATCGTTACTCGTCACCAATAGCGCTTTCTTGAATGCAGCAACCAGTGGTATGGGTGACAGCGGAGAGATCACCATTGCTGCTGGCTCAGTGCGGGTCACCAATGGTGGTAGCTTGGGTACTTTCACACAGGCTGAGGGTAACGCCGGGAATCTTCGGATTCAGGCGGACACTGTTCAGTTTGACGGCACAGCGAAGACGCTTTCTTTCGTGAAAAATGGTGCGATCTTTTCCCCTTCCCAGGCAAGCAGTTCTGTTTTAGCAGGAGCGCGAGGAAACGGCGGGACGATTGAAATTACGACGCGATCCCTGTCTGTAACCAACGGTGCTAACTTGAGTGCGGGAACTCTCGGCACAGGCAATGCAGGCAATATCCGGATTGTTGCTCAGGAGGATGTGACGTTTGCCGGTGGGCGACAAAATGGGACATTCGCTGATGGTGAATTCAGAACCATCGTTAGCGGTGCCAATGTTTCAACGGGTGCAGATGGTCAAGGTGGCAACATTGATATTACGACTGGTGCTTTATTTGTGCGCGACGGTGCAGAACTGAGTGCCTATACGATCTCAGGCAGAGGAGACAGTGGGTCAATCCGGATTACTGCCAGAGATACAGTCCAGTTCGATGGCAGCATTGCTTCTCAATTTAATGGCAGATCTGCATCTTTTGAGTCGGCTGCAAGTGTTGGTGTTTTTGGCAGTGGCAATGGCGGCAACCTTGAGATTTCGACCGGTTCACTCTCCGTTACAAATGGTGCAGCATTAATCGCTGGAACCAATGGCGCTGGCAACGCGGGCAATATTTGGATTCACGCCAGAGATGCAGTTCGCTTTGATGGGACAGATAAAAACCCCTCTTCTTCTGTATCTGTAGAAGGTATTTCCTTCTTCAGTCGCTCTCAAACAACCAGTTCGGTCGGCACTGGCTCTTCAGGAAATGGAGGGAATATTGAAATCACGGCGCGATCACTCTCCGTAACGAATGGTGCTTTACTCAGTACTGATACGCTTGGTTCAGGCAATGCAGGCAATATCCGACTTGTTATCCAGGAGGACACAACCTTTGCCGGAGAGCGACAGAATGGACTATTTGGCAATGGTCAGTCGATCAATCTTGTCAGTGGTGCTTCTGCATCTACTGCATCTGAAGGCAATGGCGGTAATCTCGAAATCGTCACCGGATCTCTGTTTCTGCGCGATGGAACAAGTTTGGATGCGACCACGCAGGGAAGCGCCAGTGCTGGGGAGGTGCGGATTACTGCTAGAGATTACATCTTGCTGAGTGGTACCGATAGTAATGGCGTGGGCAGCGCCATCTCCAGTTTTAGCCTGGGAGCATCTGGGAATGCTGGTGCGTTGACGATCACCACCCGATCTCTCCAGTTGCAGGATGGTGCATTTATCAGTGCCTTTACAAATGGGGCAGGCAATGCGGGCGCAATTTGGATTACAGCCAGAGACAGCGTTTCCCTCAGCGGTAAAGATGGAGATGGGCTTAGTAGCGCTATTTCCAGTGGTGTAACACCACAAGCGACAGGCAATGGCAACACCCTGACAATCAACACTGGAAATTTATTCCTGGCTAATGATGCCAGACTTATTGCCTTCAGCCGTGGATTAGGCAATGCAGGCAATATTGTCATTAATGTCCGCGAGGCGTTGAGGGCAAACAGTGGCAGTATTTTGACTCGTTCCGAGCAATCTGCTGGCGGCAGCATTGACCTTACGGCTGGAACGATCGTCCTGCGGGGAAACAGCGATATTGCCAGTAGTGTCTTCAGTGGTGCCAGCAATGGCGGTAATATTACCTTGTCGGCTCATTCCATCATTGCCCTGAATGACAGTGATATTCTTGCCTTTGCTAGAGATGGTCAGGGCGGCAATATTACCCTTAATACTCGTGCGTTCTTTGGGCAAAACTATCGCCCTGTGCCTCTTGGCACTGACCCTGCTACGTTAGATGGCAATGCTCGCGTTGATATTAACGCGAGTGGCACAGTATCAGGCATTATTACTTTGCCCGATGTCAGCTTTCTGCAAAACAGTTTGACTGAATTTCCTCAAACTTTCACCGACACCACTCAACTGCTTGCCAATAGCTGCATTGTGCGCAGAGAGCAGCAAAATGGTAGTTTCAAGATTACGGGTTCTGGTGGGTTACCGCAACGTCCCGGTGACGCTCCAGTTTCGCCGTTTCCAACTGGGGAGGTGCGATCGCTCTCAACACACAACGTACAGACGGAAGCCACAATGCCATCTGCGGAAGTTCATCCCTGGAAACTTGGTGATCCGATCGTTGAGCCACAGGGAATCTATGAACTTGCAGATGGTCAACTTGTGGTCAGCCGAGAATGTTCTCCGTGACTCGCTCATGCTTGTCCGTTGTTACAAGCAGCTTGGAGAAGCATGCAACTAGCTTCAGGAACAGCCAGTGGATCATCATCCAGGCCAAAGCGCTCCATCTTTCTAAAAAGGTATTGATAATTATCCAAAGTGGTGGAACAATACCTCCCACCTTGAAAAATCGCCTGGTTGTATGCCGTTAAAAGCTGCTGGATTTGTGCCATCCACATCATTGCATAAGTTGACTACACGGAATTGCGTAACGGATCTTGCCGAAACGCGATCGTAGCCTTGGCATAATTTTGCACAAGCATAGGTAGTCTAGCATCAGGTGCAGCTGTAGCAGCTTTCTGGAAAGTAAATGAACTCAAACATAGAACAGTGCCAAAGATAGCCAATTTCAACGTAGCCTGCTTGATCAACATCTTACATAACCTGGTGAAGGGACAAATTGAACAATCAAAGAATCAACATTGTGCTCGGTTTGCAAGCGGTGCAATTCGCTTTTTAGGAGTATGCAGACATACTTTCCCAAAAGAATTGAGGCTCAACGACTGCCGAAGTAATACATGGCTGTAGCAACAAACTCTGCTTCACTTGGTTGGGCTCCCACCCAGGTCATAAGAGTGCCTAAATTCTGGGCGTTCAGCGGCACAGAATAGCCATATTGCTGGTAATACAGATACTGAATGCGCCTCACACTGTCTACCAGGTATAGCTGTCGTTGCGTTAGAGAAACCTGTGGAGCAGGTTTTGGTAAGCGCTCGATTACGGCGGTGCCCAAACCAAAGGCGGCTCCTAGGGTGTCTAGCACCTTTCCGAGAATGCGCGGGTTCGGCATACTCCGAGCGGAGGCAGCCTGAAAATAAACCTTATTAGGCGTTGTCAGAAGACATTCAGCAATGATGGTGCCAGCAAGTGCCGTCTGGACAATGAAAAGAGTCGAGCCCATCAAACGAATCATTCGAGAATGAGTCTTGTGCAGTACTTGATGTGACATGAAGTTGTCTCCTGTTTTAGTAGAAAAACTCAAGTTGACGCTCAAACATACTGAGTCAATAATCGGTTTAGATTTAGTTCTTGTTGCCGTAGTCATCAAGCTCTCAAAGCAGCTGCCAAGCTAATGCAACAAAAGGCTTTCAAGCAGTTGATAAGCTTGACCAAAAATGAAATAGCTTGTCTGCTTGACCACAGAATAGTTTTAATGACCAAGCGTAAGCACGTCCCACTCATGCCAATTTCATCATCCAAGGCAGCCAAATCGATTGCACAAAGCTGCAATGCAACCTACTACTGCAAAGCTGCACTGGCATGACTCATCTTCTAAATGAGTAGAAAGATCACTACTTAAATTTGATGGCAATATGCCGCTCTCGTAGGCTCTAGCATGATCAGCAGCTATTAAAGCCACCATTTAAGTACACAGCCTATCTTGCATGGAGTCGTCAATGCTTGATTCAATTCGTCAGTTAGAAGGAAGGCAAAGTTTGACAGGATGAATTGAAGAGACAGTACTTCCATTCATCGTCACAGCATAAGACTTAAGAAGTTGGTTGAAGAGTCAGTACTTGTGAGCACGCTTCTTAAGTCTTTCCTCTTATCAGGCTTTTCGCGTATCCTATTCTCTAGCAGGTTTAAAGTCCCAGGCAAAATTTTCGGAAGGTAACTAACTGATGACAAAGAGCCATTGCCTCAGTCTATGCCTACGTCTCGGGTGTGTAATGATGGGCTGTGGCGGAGCACTCGCGGTAGGGTTAGGCGAGCCAACGCTAGCCCAAGTCATTCCGGACTCATCTCTAGGGGCTGAGCGCTCCACCGTTACTCCTAATGTTGTGATTCGAGGCTTGCCGAGCGATCGCATTGATGGCGGAGCCATCCGAGGTCTTAACCTATTTCACAGTTTTGAGCAGTTCAATGTCGGCACTGAGCGAGGTGTCTATTTCACTAACCCGGCTGGCATTGAGAATATTCTGAGTCGTGTGACGGGCAGCAATCGCTCTGAAATTTTGGGTCGGTTAGGTATACTAGGCAATGGCAATCTGTTTTTGCTTAACCCCAATGGGATTGTGTTTGGTCCCAGTGCAAGTTTGGATGTCACAGGGTCATTTACGGCAACAACCGCCAATGCGATCGCTCTCGGTGATCAGGGCTTTTTCAGCGCAACCCAGCCAGAACGCAGCAAGTTGCTAGCGATCGCGCCAGGAGCCTTGTTTTTTGACCAACTGGCACGACAACCAGGAACCATTCAAAACTCTGGCAATCTCGCTGTTGGACGCGATCTCACACTGGCGGCTGACAATTTGGAGTTGCAAGGACAGGTGCGATCGGGCGGTAATTTAACGCTACAGGCACAGGATACACTTCACATTCGGGATAGTGTGACGGCTCCCTTTATTGCAGCAGCAGGTGGAAATTTACTGGTGCAGGGCGATCAATCTGTCGACATTTTTGCACTGAATCATCCGGATAGTGGATTGTTTTCCGGTGGGAATATGGTGCTGCGAAGCGCAAATACTGTTGGTGGAGACGCTCACTACTGGAGTAGTGGAGATTTTCGCATTGAGCAACCAGATAAGAGTTTGGGATCTTTTTTTAGCCCTTATGATCCAATCATTGTTGCTAATGGCAACGTTAGTTTTAACAGCTATACTGGGCAGTCTTTGCATATCTTGGCAGGAGGTAGTGTTGTCGTTTCCGGTAACATTTCTATTACAGATGCAGATCGCACTGGAAACGCGGTTACTGAAACCGTTACTTTGTCTGATGGCACACTACTCGCTATCAATGGCAGCGCACAACCAACTATTGATATAAGGGCAGGAATCGATTGGGCGCAACTGAGAGGATTACCAGGAAATTTTGGGATTGGAGTTGCAGTACCTCCTTCAGTGTTTGATGCCAATGTTACAAATGCAGACATTACTATAGCAAATATTGAGATTGAAAACTCAAATGGATTGGTTTTTCTAACTAATCAATATGCTCCCAACTCTTCTTTGGTGGGTGGGAACATTACTATAACAGCACCAGATTTTTTTGATGAAGGCATTGATGTCCGTGTTCTTCAAAGAGGCGCGGACAATGGAGGTTCAGTCATCTTCGACTCCCGTAACAATATAGCGGTTAGTGGAGGTATTGCAACAGTTTCCACATCCGGTAGTGGCGGTAATGTAAAGCTACTTGCTCGTGAGGATATTTTCATAGGCAGGAGGGGTCTTGGTATCGATTCTGGTATTATCACCTCTACAAATGCTAGAGACGCTGGTGATGTAACTATACGAGCTGGCGGTTCCGTGACAATCTCCGGTACTCGTATAATCAGTAATCTTTTACCACTTGCAGTAGGACAAGGCGGTGACATTGATATTCGCGCACGATCATTTTCCATGAGCAATGGGGCTCGAATAGATGCCAAAACCTCTGGCAACGGTGATGCTGGGAGAATCACTATTGATGTTGATGATGCAGTTACTCTTGATTCAAGAGGTTCGATTTTCAATAACGTTGAAAAAGGTGCGATCGGAAATAGCGGTGGAATTAAAATCCGCACACGATCGCTTGCTTTGAGCCTTGGTTCACTAATTGATGCCACTACCTTTGGTAACGGTGATGCTGGAAAAATCACTATTGATGTTGATAATGCAGCTACTCTTGCAACAGTAAGTACCATTTCTAGCAACGTTGAAGAAGGCGCAGCTGGAAACAGTGGTGGAATTGAGATTTATGCTCGATCGCTTGCTCTGAGCGGCAATGCGCTTATTGATGCCAGTACTTTTGGTAATGGTGATGCTGGGAAAATCACTATTGATGTCGATGATGCAGCCACTCTTGATTCGAGAAGTTTCATCTTTAACAATATTGAGGAGGGCTCGATCGGAAATAGTAGTGGAGTTGAGATTCATGCTCGATCGCTCGCTTTGAACGGCGGTGCTCAGATTTTTGTTGGCAACGTAGGAGGAAACGGCACTCTAGGAAACATTTTTATTGACACTACAGATTCAGTTTCTTTAACAGGAATTATCGCTGACCCTAGAGTCCGAACAGCAAGTACAGGCATAGGGAATCGTCTGGAGCCCGGAAGCGTAGGAACAGGAGGCGACATCATCATCAATACTGGCTTACTCTCGCTATCAGGTGGTCAAATTAGCGCAAGTACTCGTGGTGAAGGCAATGCGGGTAGTGTGCGTATCAATGCTAGAGATTCTATTTCGCTTGCTGCTGGCGCTGGTATCTTCAGTAGTGTAGATTCTGGAGGGGTAGGAAATGGCGGTGAGATTCGGATCGATGCTACTTCGCTGTCTATTAGTCAATCTCCCATACAAACGATCGTTCGTGGCACCTCTGAGGGGCTTCCTGCCGGATGCGGAAATTCTGGCAACATCACTGTCACTCTGCGTGGCGATTTAGAAATTTTAGACAACGATAGTCCCAATTTTAGTGGCATTCTTACTTCAATTTCTGAGGGTGTAACCGAGACAGCAACAGCAGGAGACATTCCAACAGCAGGAGATATTCACATTTCAGCTAAAAATCTGTTGATGAGCGGCAATAGAGCACAAGTTAGAAGCACCCTAGATTTTTTCTCAAGTGGGGAAGCAGGCAACATTGATGTTCAAGTTCAATCGCTCACAATGTCTAATCGTGCTGAAATTACAACGGGAAGTTCTGGATTAGGGAATGCTGGAAACATCTCCATAGGCGTTACAGATTCTGCCTCACTCACTACAAACGCAACAATTTCTAGTGGAGTGTCGGATGGAGGAAATGGTAATGGTGGCAACATCAACTTTGAAGCTGGGTCGCTGTCTTTGACAAGTGGATCACAATTTCTAACTAGTATTGGTCGTCTGGTTGGCAATGCTAATGGACAACTGCTAGATAGCCTTCCGCCTGCTCAAGGCAATGCTGGAGACGTTAACATAGCTGTTCGCGGAGCCGCTACTTTTGATGGAGTAGGGAATGCTAGTTTAACTAATTCAAGAGTGCCAAGTGGAATTGTAAGTGCTGTATCTTCAGAGTTGGGAAAAACTGGTGGCAACATTGCAATTCAAAGTAGCTCTCTAATAGTCAGTAATGGTGCCAAATTTAGTTCTGCAACGAATGGAACAGGTCGAGCAGGAAATATTGAAATTGATGTCGGGCAATTCACGTTACTAAATCAGGCAGAAGTCAGTTCCAGTACTTTCAGTAAAGGTAGCGCAGGTAGTGTTCAAATCCAAGCAAATTCGATTGCTTTGACGAGTGGTGCACTGCTTACAAGCCAAAGTCGTGGTGATGGTAATGCAGGAAATATCTTTTTGACAGCCTGGGGACTTTTACAAGCTAATGATGCAACGATCTCAACTGCCACTGATCGGTCTGCGGGTGGAGCGATCGAAATTACAGCCAAAGATATTCGATTGAAAGACAATAGCGACATCACTACCTTTGTTGGCAGTGGTGCAGGTGGTGGGGGCAACATCACTTTGACGGCTCAATCTATCATTGCCCTCAACGACAGCGACATTTTGTCTTTTGCTAGTGATGGTAAGGGCGGCAACATCACGTTCAACACACCTGCCTTCTTCGGACAAAATTATCGTCCTGGTAGCCCTCCACCGTTTGATGGCAATAACCGAGTCGATATCAACGCCAGTGGCACGGTTTCAGGCATCATCACCCTGCCAGATGTCAGCTTTCTACAAAATAGCCTGACTGAATTCTCTCAAACCTTCACCGATACTACGCAACTGCTTGCCAATAGCTGCATTGTTCGCGGAGGGCAGCAAAACGGCAGCTTTACCATTACAGGCTCTGGTGGATTGCCTCAGCGTCCCGGTGATGCTCCGGTTTCGCCGTTTCCCACTGGGGAGGTGCGAACTGTGCCAGAGACAAGCGTACAGGCACCAGACGGGAATACCTTAACTCAAGACTTAGCACCCACTACTCAAAACTCTCCCGATCGTCCCTGGGAAATTGGTGATCCGATCGTCGAGCCGCAAGGCGTTTACAAACTGGCAAATGGCGAGTTGGTGGTGAGCCGAGAATGCCCTTAGTTCGCGATCGCTAGCAACAATCTTTTGAAAACAGAGGGATGCAATGATGCATCCTTTTTTCCTATCTGCCTATCGCAATAACTATGTCATTTTCTGCAACTGTTAAGGCGCATCGGTGCCTTTGGGTTGTCAAGGCAGTGCGATCGATCTGTCTTGAAAGGTAGGTGTATGCCTTAATTGTTTTCCTTATTGTGGTCATTAAGCACACAGTTAACGAATCCAGGCAAGTCAATTCAGCTAGCAGCTTCAGTCGATTTAAGTCAATCAAAGCAAGCTAAGAAGACTGGAAGTTTCTGTGGGTTTAAGTCCAAATTTTCTGCATTCAGATCGCACTACAAAAGGTCAAAATTCATGAGCCACAAACAATCTTCCCAATCCCACGTCTTCTTGCGTCGTCTGACAAAATTTGCCTTCTTAGTTGCAGAGGCGGCGATCGTCACAGCAGTAGTGACTGTTTTTTCTACCGCAAATAAAGCCTATGCAAGCAACGATTCAGTTCGTTTTACCCCTATTCTCTCCTTACAGGGAACACTCCAGGCACGTGGAGCTTTGGGAACTGCAAAGGATCTTGGAACCGTTGAGATTCCTACCTACGATCTAAGGCGACCCTGTTATACAGGAGAGTTAGCGGGATGCATTTATGGTGACGAAGTCGATTTTGAAAGTCTCCATCAAGTCAGTGAGAGCATTAGTGCAACTCGCCTGCATCCTTTCAAATTTAAGTCAGCACCAGCACAAGTCAGCCTCTTTGAAGTTTCTTTCTAATGCTGTACAGGCACTGACTGACCAGCTTCCATCCAGATTATAGGTCAGCAAAGAATTGCTGACCTTTCTCCCGTTGAGAGTATAATATTGCGGCTACAGTATACGCGAAATCATGGACGATAGGAGCCTTTCCAGCGTTGTCTTTCATACTCAAGTGGTCTGCCACTGCCAGCGCTAGCGTGACCGTTTGCGCTGGCATCGCTCTTAGTGTCTCGGCACAATCCACACCGCCTCCGGGGACTACTCTTCCCGCACCCAGCAACAACCCGATCGACCAAGTGCAGCCGAAACCATCGGAAACCCCTCAGCCATTACCAACGACCCGCCCACCAACCTCAGCGCCTCCACCCAGTTTAGATATTCCTCCTGGTAATCCCTTGCCACTAGAGGTACCGCCATCTTCCAGCGCCACCTTTTGTATTAAAAAGGTTGAGGTTCTGGGCAGTACCGTGCTTCAGAGTGAGATTAAAGACATCATCGCAGGCTATGAGCAAGGCAAAGAGCCAAAATGTAAAGCGACCTTTGAAACCCTGCTAGAGATTCGTTCTAAGATTACCCAACTTTATATCGAAAACGGCTACGTGACTTCCGGCGCGTTTCTACCCAATAATCAGTCATTCAAGCAGGGCATTGTTCGCATTCAGGTAGTAGAGGGTGAGCTAGAGCGGATTGAGATCAGTGGCTTAAGGCATTTACGGGATGCCTATGTGCGTCAGCGGTTAGAACGAGCCACGCAAACGCCACTCAATCAGCGGCGCTTGGAAGAAGCCTTGCAACTCCTTCAACTTGATCCAGTCATTGCCCAAGTAAACGCTCAACTGACCGCAGGCAATGCTCCCGGTCGTAATATCCTGCAAATCAATCTGCAAGAAGCACCGGCTTTCCATGCTGGCATTGCGATCGACAACAGCCAATCACCGAGTATTGGTTCCATTCAAGGCAGCGTCTTTGTGGAACATGACAACTTATTGGGGTTTGGCGATCGTTTCAGCTTTACCTACGGCAAAACGGATGGGCTGAATCTCTATGATCTAAGCTACACCATCCCCTTTAATCCTCGTAATGGGACCTTCAACCTGCGCTTCAACAATAACAATAGCCAAATTATCGAAGCGCCTTTTGAGGACTTAGGCATCCGTAGCGAGTCAAAAACGTTCTCCGTTGGCTTCCGTCAACCGCTGGTGCGATCGCCTCAAAGTGAATTTGCGTTAGGCTTATCGCTTGACCTGCGACGCAGTCAAACCTTTCTCTTAGATGACATTCCCTTTTCGTTTTCAGAAGGGCCTAATGAAGGTGAATCAAAAGTAACCGTGCTGCGGTTTTCGCAAGATTGGGTCCAGCGCGGTGCAAGGCAAGTGCTTGCGGCGCGATCGCAGTTCAGCCTTGGTATCAATGCGTTTGATGCAACCATCAGCGATACTGGCACCGATGCCCGCTTCTTTGCCTGGTTAGGACAGTTTCAATGGGTGCAGCAGTTGTCGCCAAGGCTCTTACTGGTGGCTCAACTTGCAGCTCAACTGACACCCGACTCGTTGTTGCCTCTGGAGCAGTTCAGCCTCGGTGGCATCAATACAGTGAGAGGCTACCGCGAAAATCAACTGGTGAGCGATAATGGCATTCTCGGTTCGCTTGAGCTCCGGTTTCCCCTTACCTATAACCCTCAGATCCTGCAGATCGCTCCTTTTTTCGCAGTCGGCAGTGGTTGGAATAATCAGAGGGCGAATCCCGATCCACAAACGATCGCAAGTATCGGTTTAGGTGTGCGCTGGCAAATTAGCACGACTTTATCACTGCGCCTTGATTATGGTATTCCATTAGTTGATATTGCCAACCAGGGTGACTCTTTGCAGGATCAAGGGTTTTCTTTCTCGTTGCGCTATCAACCGTTTTAGGCAAGCATACTTAACGAGTTCCAGCCCCTTCTCTCCGACCTGGAACCCCAGCTCTCGGTGGTTGGTAGCTGTAAAGACGCTGCACAGAAGACCTAAATGCTATTTGGTTACTTGTTTGAATATGATCAGGACAGGCGGTTGATGTCTCGCCAAGCAGCAAGAGCATGGTCACGAGTCCAAAAGCGTAGTGTAATCGCATCAACTCCTCCTTGACAGAATGAATACAGCAACAACTAAGGACACTGGGTAGGGTTGCCCCAGGAAAGCGTATGCCTTCAAAGGTGAGCGTGCTGCTAAACCCTATGTAGTGATTCCCAACCGATTTGGTTTTGGTAGTTTGCCCTTCTGATGCAGTGTCAACCCTTGACTTGCTTCATACAGTAGTGCTCAAAGAGTAGTGAGTACACTTACCCTTCCTGCCGACAGAGGTACTAAAAAGGGAGCGTTTGGTAGCACAAAGCTGCAAAGCATCAATGTCACTGTTCTTTCTATGAGTTGAATCTTTGTGGGATTGTCTTCTCCCCTCTGTAGGGATTGCGACAGGATACGTGTAAAAACCTGCAAGATAGCCCTCTAATCCTTGCTACATCTAGGTTTTCATAATCTCCTCTGGCAACGTCATCGCCCCCTCTAAGGGTTGGGGCACTGTTTGTAGGTCAATCACAAAATCGCCATACCGCTTCAGATGCCGAGTCATATAGGGACTGAGAGTCGCTAATAATGAGCGGTTAATCTTGTAGCCCTCTGCACTGAGTGCTTTGACCGCTAATGAAATGTCCACTGCATTTTGCAGAATCACCGCACTAGCGACCAAATCCAAATATTTGAGCCGTTTTTCCTGCTCTTCGGGATCGTTTTCCGTAATCACGCCTTGCTTGCCAAAGAACAGCCAATCGAGGAAGCGATGGTAGCCCTCGACGATATTGGTACAAGCCGTGATCTGCTGTCGTAGCGGTTGGTCAGAGATATATTGCAGCAGAAAGATGGTGCGGATGACCTGCCCAAGTTCTCGAAAAGCTTGATACAGGCGATTCTTCCGACTATGACTGCCCAATTTACGCAGGATCGTAGACGGCATCAACTTGCCTGCCTTGATCGATAACACAACCCGCATCAAGTCTTGCCAGTGCGTTCGGATCAACTTCCAGTCCACAACTTCCTTAAACAGCGGTTCGATGTATTCGTAAATGGCATCTGCACTGGGGCGGAAAAACTTGTAATCCTGCCAGTTGCGAATGCGCGGCATCAGCTTAATTCCCAGCAGGTATGCTAAACCAAACACCGTTGCAGCTTGCCCCTGAGTATCTGCATGGAGCGTATCAGGTTGAATATCCGAGGTGTTTTTGAGTAAGCCATCGAGGATGTAGACCGCCTCCCATAGCCCACAATTAATGAAGTGCGTGAACAGAGCAATGTAGGTATCCGAAACATGATGGTAGGCAATGCCACCGTACCCACCGTAACGGATGTGATACTCCGACATCAGATTGTTCTCATAGATCTCAAACTTGCTGCCGTCAGCCGCTGCCCGCTGGCCCGTCCCCCAGCACCGCGGTAATTCCAGTTGCTTATAGGCATTGATGATATCCCGCATCGCTGCCTCTAACTGCTGGGTTGAAATATGCTGACGGTTGGCATGAGCCAGCATGCGAGCACTCACCTGCCCCCGTGTGTGCCGTGCCGTTTGATTAGGACCAAGGTTGCACCCATAGCCAAACACTGTCAGGATATAACGCTCAGTCGGATGATCGAGCTTTGGTTCAGAACCAGAGACCGGCCCGAAATGGCGCACCCAATGCAGCCAGTGCTCAACATTGCATAACACGTCCAAAACACTCCGCTCTGGCAACCGTTGGAGAATGGCGGCTTCTAATGCCTGTGCACCTTCAGGTGGTTGGGATGCAGTCAAGCGCTTCAGTACAGGTTCTCCGGCTTCATTAATGGTGAGTTGTGTGCCGTCCTTGCAGATTTGGTCAACGGTTTGAGCCACTTGCGTCAACCAGCTTTGCAAGTGTTCGACAAAGGGTTCAGCCGCACTCGCCAAGCCCAACTGCTCACAGTAGGCTTCTAACTGCGATTGGCAGACTTGCCAATCGAGGAGTTGGTTGCGAAAGTCTGCAAAATTCTCAGACCCAACGACACAGGCATCCCCGCTTTTGAGTTCTGCGGCCAGATACGTGAAGATGCAGACCTCTAGCTGCTGCCGCACCAAGCGTGACTTGCCGTTGTGCTGTTCCACGACCAAGCGTCGCCAGCGGTCACTGATGAAACTCAGATCCAGTTCGGCAGCTAACCACTTACTGCGACGGTGTGCCTGTGACAACACAAAGGTAAGGGCTTCAATCAACGACTGGTCTTGGCTGGTAGACTGAAGGTCGAGCGATTGTACCAGGCGCAATAGTACCGTGCGATAGCGGCTATAAAACCGCCAGACCAAGGGCAGGTAATTGTCGCTGTTGTAGGCTTTGATCTCCTGACATTGTTCCAGTGTTAAGTGACAATACAACTGGCGAGGAATGTCAGGGAGATGGGCGAGGGATTTCATTTTCCGGACGATCGCACACAGACTGCTTCATTCGTTGAATGAAGCAGTAGACATAAACAAAGACAC